>Ga0209281_1000255_pt1 | contig 104340 bp, 104 predicted proteins | sample MedtruBG_FD_187514 | JGI IMG/M metagenome (GOLD analysis project Ga0209281, IMG submission 187514) | Root nodule microbial communities of legume samples collected from California, USA - Medicago truncatula BG (SPAdes) (version 2) | ecosystem: Host-associated > Plants > Roots > Nodule | place...
AGCTCTTCTCAAAAAATAAAAATATAAAACAGTGCCGCCAGCTATCCATACGATTATAGAACAGGGGTGGATTCTCCGATTACAAAAAAATCGAGAGGGAATTGACCTCCAGTTGGCATGCTTATTTTCTACAATCATACGGGATAAAAACCGAAAAATCAAGTTGCATTTGGATTATAAATGTGGCTTTTGGGTTTCAAAACTGGCTTTTCGGATACAAAAGTTGCGTTTCTCTTACAAATATTTAGTTATCAGTTACAAACAGTGCATTTCAATTTACAAAGTGGCATCTCGCTTTACTAGTGAGTTTCATAATTAAAAGGATATAATAATAACAATAATAATATAATTAAAAACGATATAAGTTTATTGTAAAACAATAAATTATGTGTTAAAATCATTTTATCATCAAATCAGTGAGGTGCTTTAAATGAATGTTAAACAAGGTTCAACCACTTTCTTAAAGGTAATTATTTTTCTGATTGGAATTGCGGTACTTGCTTTGTGTATCTTTTGGTTACCTGAGATAGCCATTAGAGATGCAAAAGCACATCCAGGGGACTACTCGCTATATCCCATTTTAGGATTTGCGTATGGATGCTGTATTGCGTTTTCTGTTGCATTGTATCAAGTATTTAAACTATTAACCTATATCGAAAGGAACAATGCTTTCTCCGAGTTATCACTTAAATCTTTGAAGGTTATAAAGAAATCTGCTTTAACAACCATTTTCTTCATCGTGTTAGGGATAGTATACTTAAAGGTACTTTCTAAAATCACAGGAGATGACCCAGCAGGTCCTATATCATTAAGTCTAATGGGTATTTTAGCAACAAGTATCATCACCGCTATTGTGGACGTGCTTCAAAAACTATTAAAAAACCTTCTAGATACAAAACCAGAAAATGATTAACGTTTTGATAAAATTCAATTAGTGAGGTTCTTTTTATGAAACAAGTTACGACACACTTTTTAAAGCTAGCTGTTATTTTTATAGGAATCCTAGTTCTTGCATTGTGCATATTTTTGGTGCCTGAGCTGGCTTTTGCGGTATCTGATTTTTTTAAGGTTAATTCCTTAAAATATATTATTTACACCATTTTATATGGAACTGCGATGCCTTTTTACTTTGCTCTGTATCAAGCTTTTAAACTTTTAAGTTATATTGACAAGAATAAAGCTTTCTCGGAATTATCGGTAATAGCTTTAAAGAAAATTAAATACTGTGCCATTTTAATCTGTAGTTTGCATGTGCTTGGCTTGCCGTTATTCTATTTTGTGGCGGATAAAGATGATGCCCTCGGTCTCGTATTCGTTGATATGGTTGTTCCTTTTACTTCGTTGGTTATCGTCGTTTTTGCTGCTGTCCTCCAACGGCTTCTACAAGAAGCGATTAACATAAAATCAGAAAATGATTTGACGGTCTGAGGTAGAGGATATGGCAATTATTATTAATATTGATGTAATGTTAGCAAAACGAAAAATGAGCGTAACGGAGCTTTCGGAGAGGGTTGGAATTACGATGGCGAATCTTTCCATTCTGAAAAATGGGAAAGCAAAAGCGGTTCGTTTTTCAACATTAGAAGCGATATGTAAGACTTTGGATTGTCAGCCAGGTGATATTTTGGAGTATAAAAGCGACGAAGACACTCAATAAAAACAGACAACAAATTTATTTAACTAACGGGAGTCGATAGAGAATTTAAGGGATAGCCATTAAGCTATCCCTTCTTTGCGTTTATTGATGTTATTTACTCAGAGAATTCCATTGATATTAGTGACAAAAAATATGATGTGATTTGCAAATAGCATCAATGGAAGACATATTATTATAAACAGCGCAATGGAGCTATCCCATTTGCCATACCTAAAATAATATATATAAGCAATTAAACAGCAGCGCAATAAGCTTAATATGCCATAAAGAATAAAGAATGGCTTCACTGCAAGAATGAGCTTACCATTCTCTTTAGTATTATTAAAAGATTTGTCAAGATTACTCATATATTTTCGCCACAAATTCTACAAAATACCACTTAAGTTAAATATATCATGGTAGAAATCTAGATTCAATGAGAAATTCCTATTTTATATTTGTAGAAAAGCTTTATAAAACTTCAATTCCTTTAGCAGAAAAGTAGCGATACTTAATTCTCAAACTTCTTAAAAGACGAATTAAGGGAAGTCATAATGGCTTCCCTTAAAAATTGCTATGTTTTCAACACTATTTTAAAACATAGCCTTATAAATAAATTACTTGCAAAAATGGCAAGTGATTTTAAACCTAAAAATACTATACACACTTTGTTTAACAAAGAAATGAAAATAAAGATGTGCACATATAAAAATCAGCTATGCTACAATTAAGAACTTAATACCAGTAGAAGAGCTATTTATGGTAGGCGTGCAAGTGCAGCTAAGCTTTATAAAATTTAATTAAGAAAATTATTTTAAAATAATTTATACATTATAGAAAAATAAAGGGAAAATTGTAAAATTTGTTGTATAATTAAAATAGAGTATTTAGAAATAAATAATCTATTTTTTTGAGTGAGGTATATTATATGAATAGAATATTAGAAGTTTTTGAAAAAAATACATCAGCCACTGCAACTAATCGAGGTTTTCTTTTTCAATATATCCATACAATGAATGAGTGGTTTAATATATATTGTTATGAGGATAGAGAATCAAAGATATTATGTGAATATGAAGATGATATTTACTGTGAAAAAGGAAACTCATTCTACTTTAAGCAAGTAAAATGTTATAAAAGTGAATTAAAGTTTTCTTCTTCTAAAGTAAATGAATCGATTTATAATTACTTTATTATTGATATAAAATATGGGGAGAAAGATTTAAACTATTTTTTTATAACCAATAAAGAATCTACCGATGAAGTAATAAATAACTGGGAGAGATATAAAGCCAATGATTTTAATGGTTTTGAAAAAAATACGATAGAAGTAATAAAAAACAATGTGTATTCTAAATGTTTAGATAGAAAAAATAGAAAGATTTCCTTAATAAATAAATCTAAATCCCTGCCGGAAATAGATAAAGTAAAAAGCATAGATAAAATCATCAAATCATATGAAGAAATAAATTATAGAATAGAAAATTACGATTGGATTTCTTTTTGTAAGAAGATAAATTTTCAATATGAGAATAAAGATATAAAAAGTTTTAGAGATGAATTGATTGAAAAAATAAAAAAAATAGGTTCAGTTGTTCCAGCGGATTTAATATATGCACGTATGCTCCAAGTAATCGCAGAGAAGTCATGTGAAGATGTTATAAGTAATAGAGAGTTAAATTATATAGTTTTAGATAGTATACTAAATGAAACTAAAGAACAGATATTATCTAAGTTAAAGGACAGTAAAATAGACATTATAGATATCGAAAGTGTTATAACTACTACAATAACTCCATTTTTAAAAGATATAAAGCATGATACAGGAACTATAGTTACTCAAGTAAGTGACTTAAAAAAACAAGTAAGCAATGTTGAAAGTGATATTAAGGAAATAGTGCAACAAATAAATAATTGTAATACTGATCCAGAAGACAATTTTTATAGTGCTATATTTGAAGAAGATTTTAAAGAATATTTTGTAGAAACAGAATTTTACAAGGAGGCACTTAATAGATTACAAGATAAGTCTGTTGTTATTTTGTTGGGTATGCCAGGGGCTGGTAAGACTTATACATCAAAGCGAATAAGTCTTGAATATAAGGAAATGGGTTATAGCGTTTTTTATTCGGATGAAGGGAATATTGGTAATATAAAAAAATATATTCAAAACTGTAAAAAAGAAAAAATACTAGTCGTCTTAAATGATTTTTTAGGACAATTTTATATGGAGATGAACATATCTGAAACTAGCGAATTTGGACAATTTATTTCTTACATAAGATCAAGAACAAATATAAAGCTCCTCATAAATTCTAGAAACATTATTTATAAAGAAGCTTCCAACAATACAAAATTCAGTAATGCTATTGATAGTAACTGGAAAATTATTTGTCAAATCAGTGCAGATGAATTTACTTATGAAGAAAAGGCTAAGATTCTTTACAATCATTTGAAAAGGGCATATAAAAATGAAAATCTATCAAAAGAGCAGTGTCTAGCAGTCATAGAGAATAAAAAGTTTATGGATATTATATTAAGTGAGAAGTTTAATCCTAGAATTATCGAGTATGTTACTACTGGTAAAAAGATAATGGAGATTTTACTTCAAGAATATACAGCATTTATTAATAAAACATTAGATTATCCAGAAAATATTTGGAAAGAAGAAGTTGAAAAATTAGATAAGCATGACCGTGTTCTTATTAATACTCTTTTTTCTTTAACTAAAACATACATCTCTAAAGATATCCTGAAAAATTGCTTTAATAACAGGATTAAAAATGATGTAGATATAAAAGATACTACTATTAACTATTTTGACAGTTCACTTAATCGACTATCTGAATCTATAATAAAAGTTACTGGAGTTAAAGGTAAAGAAAAAATTGGCGTATTGAATCCGTCTATTAATGCCTATCTTTATGAAAGTTTATTTAACAATGAAAATGAGGTTGAAGAAATTATTAAGCATGCTTTATATTTTGATCAGATTGAACGCTTCGAATCTTTAAAATATGCTAAAAACCAGATTGTTGAACTTGTAAATTCAAATAAGTATCAAAAACTAAATACTATATCAAGACCAGTATTTGCGAATATTGACAGTGAGTTCACTCCGCCTCGTTATATGTACGTTTTAAAACTTTTACTTCTAGATGAACCTGATTTACAAAAAAAATGTTTTGAAAAAATTGACATGCAGAATTTTGTAATAGATATATTTATAAATGATGAAGCTGGCATTGAAGTAAATTCAAGAATATATTTTGCAAATGAATTTTCTAATATATTTTGTAAATTATTTTCTAAACCTGGAATATTTGATTATGATTTTAGAGAGATTGTAGTGAATGAATCATATCTGCAAATAATTTTGAACTCAGTTGCAATGAAAGATGATTTTTGGGAAATCTTAAATAATATTCAGAAAAAATATTATTTAAATACTGAAGATAAATTCTATAAATTAGAAAGCGTAAGAACTGCTATAGTTGATAGAATTGAGAGAGAAGTCATAGAAGAGAAATATGATGAGGTATCAAAAGAAATTGATAGTTTTATAGAAGATACTATGGATGAGGAATCTGAAGATGAAGATTCTTTTAGTGATTATGTGTTTGATGAAGTTAGCCTTCAAGTGTTTAATATAATTAAAAGTTCTATAATTGACAAATTAACGGTATACAACATTGATTTTATAGGTATTGATAAGTTTGATATTGATAGTTTTATAAATGATGAAATAGATTTATATAATTTGATTGAAAGTAAATGTAATAAAATTTTTGATAATGATAGTAGCAACGAACACATAGAAAGAGCTCAGAAAACATTAAATAATATTTTTTCAATATTTGAAGTTTGTTTCTTCTAAGATGAAATTCTTATTATCAATATAATATTAAATTTGAGGCACTTTTAATAAATTAGATTTGGTTATAAATTAAGATGAGTATTGGTTTGAAGTTGGTAAAATACTTGATATGACAGAATTAGAGCAAGTAAATGAATTTTTATTTAGTGAAATAGTAGATTGTTATATTTGTGGATGAAAGGAATAAATTATTGAAGTCAGCTATGGAAGTAAGTTTAAAAGTATAGAATAAATTTCAACGTATTATATGAGATTAATAATATATTAAAATAAAGATAAATTTTACTAAATACCTGCACTTGTTTAAAAGTGCAGGTGAATGCTTATTTTACAAATTATCGAATCCAAATTCCGTTTCCATTAAGTCTATATCCATTAATGGTTGTATTTGATGCCATTTCACCACTAGCATATAAGTAATACCAATCTCCGTCATAGAATATCCATCCTGTTGCCATTTCACCATCTGCCTTTAAATAATACCATTTTCCATTATATAATATCAAGGTATTCACTGCCATTGCACCATCAGCATCTAGGTAGAACCAACGTTTTGATGAGTCCTGTCTCCAAGCATTAATTACCATCGTCCCATTATTAAAGAAATACCATTCTCCTTGGAAATAACTCCAGACATTAGTTACAACTGGTGCAATGTATGTCCATTTTGCATAAAGAGTTATATTAGAAGTTACTTTATCTGTTGTAAAGTCTCATGCATTTATAAATTCTGATTCTTTATACCAACCAGCAAATGTATATCGTGCTATATTTAAAGAAAGTTTAGAATAATTAAGGGTGAACCGTACCATAAGTGAATGATAGATTTACTAGAATTGGATATATTAATTGGAGTTGGGTATTCTTAGTTCTCACCATTAAAATACCCCCTTTATATCAACAGTTTTATTATTTCAATTGTCTACTATGAAGGGAGCGCATCACAATAGGTTATGCATATGATTCTTATAAATATTGTCGTAAAAATAATATAAATCCTTTTTTTGAATTGATGAGAATATCTGATGATTCTAATACTAATAAAAACTTATTATTAGAACAAAAGGATATTATTGAATTATCTAATAAACTATATGAATGTGATATAGAAAATAATATTATTACAAAACAACAATATTATAGATAAAGTACGATACTTTCTTCCACCAACAATTAATAATCCATACACAATTATACAAAATAGTGTACATATTAAATTTACTAAAGATGGATTTGGTAATGTAGCTTCATGTTGTGGACAAGATGTTTTTCATGGAAACATTCAATTAGATAGTTTAGAAGAAATACTAAAAAATAAAGAAAATACAATGATTTTTTCTAAACAAAACAAATATATTGAAGGGCCATGTTCAGTATGTGAGTTATATTCTAAAGTTGACTGCCAAGGCGGTTGCAGGGGAAATGCGAAAAAAATATATGATTGTCCTAAGTCATCAGATCATCAATGTATATTTATTAAGGCAGAAACTAAATCAAATATAAAAGAAATGGTAAGAAAAGATTGTAACTCATGTGAAATAACAAATTGCAGCAATAATGCAAGTTATAATCGTATTAAACTGGTTGAAAATTAAAATAAGTTAAGTGCCTTAAATTTTAGATTTGCTAGTATTTAAGACACTTTTTATACTTAAAAAAGTATAATAATTTCATTGAATTTTAATAAGTTTACGCAATATTATAATAAAAATAGTCAGAAGGAAATTAGTTATAAAGTTCATCTAATATATCTTTTAAGATGTATATTCTAATAATCTTTTCCCAGTAAAAGATGAAGAACATTTTGTAATACCATCGGGATACCCCATATATATAAGATCTCCGCCGTTAAAGCCACCTAAGGGGCCTAAATCAATAATCCAGCCAGCATTGCACATTATACTTAAATTATGTTCTAGTACGATAACTGTTTTTCCTTTATTAATTAATTTATTAAATAGCTGCATCAGTTTTCTTATGTCTAACTCATGTAAACCTGTGCTAGGTTCATCTAATATATAAATTTCGCCGGTATTATTTAAAAGAGCTACAGCAATTTTTAATCTCTGAAGTTCTCCGCCTGACAGAGTGTCAAGAGATTGTCCAAGTTTAATATAACCTAGGTTTGTTTCACAAATAGTGTATAATATTTTTTTAAGCTCCTTATCGATAAAAACTTCTAAAGCCTCATCAATTGAGAGATTAAGAATATCACTTATTGTGTATCCGTTATACTTATAATTCGATATTTCTTGCTTGTATCGTGTCCCTTCACATAATTCACAAGTCTCTTCAACATCATCCATAAAAGCCAAATCTGTTTTTATTATACCTTTACCCTTACACAAAGGACAGGCGCCTTCTCCAATAAAGCTAAATAATGAAGGTGGCTTACTGTTTGCTTTACTAAAGATGGTTCTAATTTTATCAAAGAAGCCAACGTAAGTAGCTAATATTGAACGAGAAGAGGTATAAATTTTTTTTTGGTCTAAGAGTATACTATTGGGATACTTATTACGGAAAAGACGTGTAATTAATGTACTTTTACCGGAACCTGCTACTCCAGTTACAACTGTTAAGGCATTCTTAGGTATTTTTATAGAGATATTCTTTAAATTGAACATTTTTGCATTATTAACTTCATAGAAATTATAAAATTTTTTATTTACTATAGTTATATTATGTTTTTTAGATAAAGCAGCACCAGTAGCGGTATTGCTATTTAATAGCTGTAGATATGTTCCCTGAAAAGTGATTTTACCACCGTTAATTCCCGATTCTGGTCCCATATCAATAATGTGATCTGCTATCTTTATCACATCAGGATCGTGTTCGACGATTATAACCGTATTGCCTTTTTCTTTAAGCCCTTTGAATATCTTATTTATACCAGTAATATCATGAGGATGTAATCCAATACTAGGTTCATCAAATATATATAGAATATCGCTCAGACTGCTATTTAAATGTTTTGACATTTTAATACGTTGAGATTCTCCACCAGACAAGGTATTAGTCGTACGATTTAGTGTAAGATAATCTAATCCAACTTCTTCTAATGTACTTAAACGCTTCAGAATATCATCAATAACTGTCTGAACTTTGGATTCATGGATTGTTTGAAGAAAAGATTTTAATTCATTTATTGGCATTTCAGCACAATCGCCAATTGATTTCTCTTTGATTTTGCAGGATAGAATAATATCATTAAGACGTTTTCCATTACAATGAGGGCAAATTTGTTCATCGACAAGTTGTTCAAGCTCTTTTTTATATTGTTTTTGATCTTTTTCTAAAAAGGAACTTCTAATTCTTGGGATAAGCCCTATATACTTCGCTGTCTTATGCCAATTGCTTGTGGGATTATCAGGAGTTTTTTCCTCTTCATAAAGGAGAGTATTAAGTTTTAAATCTGAGTAGTCTTTAATTGGTTTTTGAATATCGAAATAACCAGACTCTGTATAACGGCTTAATCGCCATCCACCTGGCTGGAAAGTAGGAAATTGAATAGCACCATTATTTAAACTTTTATCAAAATTTATTAGTTTATGAATATCAATATCTTTGATTACTCCTAATCCTTGGCAATAAGGACACATACCATTTGTATTGTTGAAAGAAAAATTCATTGAGTAACCAACAAAAGGGGTTCCGCCTCTAGAAAAGAGAAGACGCAACAAGGTATATATATCAGTGACTGTACCAACAGTTGATCGTGCATTTCCACCTATTTTCTTTTGATCTATAATGATAGAGACAGGAAGATTATTAATCTTTTCAACATTAGGTCTGCCATAGTGGGGTAATAATTGTTGAATGTAAGAGGAATATGTATCATTTAACATTCTTTGAGATTCAGCAGCCAATGTATCAAAAATTAGTGAAGACTTCCCAGAACCAGATAAACCCGTAATTATAGTGATTTTCTTTTTTTGAATATTTACTGATATATCCTTAAGATTATTTTCGTTTGCATGAAAGATTTCAATCATTTCTCCTGTCATATTAGTCCCTTCTTTCTTTAAAAACTTTGCTTACTTTAAGGCATAGTTCAGCAAAAAGTGTTTGCTCATTTGAAGTTAAAGCATATGATGCAATTTCAGCTAAATGTTCATGTCCTTTTTGTATTTCTTTTAAAAATTTGAATCCTTTATCTGTTAATACTGTCCAAAGCTCTCTTGCATCAGAGTTACTTTTTTCTTGTTTTACATAGCCCATCTCTTTAAGAGATTTTAAACCTTTAGATATTTTAGAACGTGAAACACCTAAGTTATTACTTAATTCTGCAGGACGGCTTCCATTTGTATGATATAGAGATTCTAATAAATCATACTGAAACCAAGACATATTCTCTGTATTTATCTTATTTCTTTCAGCAACAAGTTCACATTGAAGTCGTGATAATCCTTCTTCTAATTTAGAATTATATAATTGTTTATTCATATAGTACGTATCTCCTTAATATTAAGAAATAGTTTCTTTTCGGAAACTATTTTAGCACTTTGATGAAATGATTGCAATATGGAAATCATTTTTAATGAAATTAAACATGTAACCAGGAAAAATTCATCCAATAAGATTAGAATTAACTATACTTATTTTATTTTAGAAAGGGAGTATTATTTTGAGAGAAATACAAAAACAATTTATAAATTATAATAGGTCTGTTAGAAGTGTGAATTTCAATTTTATAGTTATACACGATAGGAGATCCAGGAGTAAGTGCACAGAATGAACAAAAATATTTTGGTAGCTAGGAGTAATCTATTATTGCTTATTTTATTTAAAATAAATTGAATAATCTAATATGTTATACAATCAGAATAAAGTTTTCAGCTTAGGAGTACGATAAATTTAATATTAAATTGGCAAAGCAGTTGAAAAACTGTGACGCAAAGCTAAAGGACCTTTTCCTTTAAAGGATGGTAGCCAGTTGCAAGTCTTTGCCTATTTGAAATGAATAGGAGGAAAATAAAATGAGTAAAAAAATTTTAATTTGTGATGACACTAAATTTATGAGAGTCATGTTAAAAAATTCTTTGGAAAAAGAGGGTTATCAAATAATTGATGAGGCAGAAAATGGAGAAATATTAATTGAAAAATATAAGCAGTTAAATCCTGATTTAATATTAATTGATATTACAATGCCTGTAATGGATGGGATTAGTGCACTTTCATCCATCATGGAAATTGACCCCAATGCAAAGGCGATTATGTGTTCTGCAATGGGACAAGATGATATTGTTATTAAGGCTATTAAAGCTGGGGCTAAAGATTTTATTGTTAAACCATTTAAAACTGAAAGATTAATAGAATCTGTTAAAAAAGTATTAGGAAATTGAAAAGAATATTGATATGTTAATATATGCGAAATACTTAAGTATTTTATATTGTATCAAGCAGTGCAGTTGTTACATGAAATATAGAAGAAAAATAACTTATATATAACAACTATATTTAAGGCATATTATTCTTAAAGAACTAAATCGCTAAAAGCGACGGCTTGGTTTAGTGATTAAATAAAAGTTTATATGGAAAAAATAAGAAGTGAAGTTCTTTCTCAAGGAACTTCACTTCGCGCATTTTACACGCCTTTTAAAAGGAGTGATAAAATGTATCAAAAAATCGAAAAAATGATTAAAGATTTAGAATTGCGTGGACATAGCCAAGCTACTATTAAAAATATGGTTTGCACTATGAATGCTTTTTCTAGATTTTATAACAAGTCGCCTGAATTATTAGGCGAACCTGAAAACATTAATTATTTATAGTATTGCATAAAAACAAAGAAATTATGTAGAGGAACTGTAAATTATATTAATAGCACTCTAAAATTCTTTTATGTTGTAACACTTGAAGGATCATGGAGTGATTTAAGAGTTCCAAGATTTAGATATGATAAGAAATTACCTAAATATTTAACAAAAGAAGAAGTAAAACTTTTATTAGAATCTACTACTTATTTAAAGCATAAAGCAATATTATCAACTATATATTCTGCTGGCTTACGCGTTAGCGAGGTTATAAACTTAAGAATATCTGATATTATGAGCAAAGAAATGAAGATCAGAGTTAGAAATGGTAAACGAAATAAAGAAAGATATACTTTATTATCTCAAAAAGATTTAGAGTTACTAAGGGTATATTGAAAGAAGTTTCGTTATAAAAATTATTCTCCAGATGACTATTTATTTATATCTAGACTAACAAAAAATAAATTAACTAATCGCGGTGTACAAAAGGCTATGGAAAAAGCAATGCAAAAAGTTAGAATGACTAAAAAAGCTACTATTCATACTTTAAGACATTCTTTTGCTACACATTTAATGAATGATGGTGTTGAACTTGCTAATATTCAAACATTAATGGGACATTCTAATATTAAAACAACTTCAATATATTTACATGTAAAAGATTATCAGATATTAAATATAAGAAGTCCTTTAGATACATTAGATTAGGTTTATGAATTCACTTCAAGGTATTATTAAATTACATGGAGAAGCGTATACTAAATCAAAAAAGTTACCATCTAATATTCTAAAAGCATTATATTCCATTAAAGATTGTAGAACTGCTGCGCTTGGCGACCATGTATATGAATGCGATGAATGTGGAGAAACTAAGATTTCATATAATGCATGTAGAAATCGACATTGCCCAAAATGTCAGGCTTATGCAAAAGAAATGCCTGGTTGTTATAAAATATGCCTTAAAGAGCATACTAAAGTTGTATTAGAAATGTTACACGTATAATCTAAATATAGCTTGGAGGAGGTTTTTATGTATGTCTGAAAATATTTCTATTTCTGGGCAGGTCCAAGGGTATGATAAGGTGCCGATTTTTAACATTAAAGTGTTGGCATATAACGATCAGCAGTATGTGCACCACGTTTACACGAATGAAGAGGGTAGATACCAGTTTTCTATACCGTCTGGTACACCAATTAGCGTGTGTTTCAATACTCATTGGTCGATCACAAATGCAAAGGAATGGCATCCATCTGTAGTTGCAAACATAGACACCAAGAAAGATATTGTACTTAATCGTTTTCTCATGCGGGTTGGCACGAGTGCCGGTCCGACAGCTGATATTGATGCGCTCACCGCTTACCAGTTCTGTGCAATGTGGACTGATATAGATACCGATTCGGATCGAATCTATGCCGAGTACACAGCTTTTCGTCTGTCCCAAATGAAGCTACCTCTACGTGAGCTTGAGGAATTTCGGGGAAAGCTGGAAGAATTTTTCTTGAAAAAGTCTAAATCTTCATGATTGTAGCTCGAATTTGGACAATTGTCATGGAATATCTCTAGATAGGTGTCCAAAGAATAACCTAATTAAACAGCATGTCCTTTCAATTATCCAAGCCCTTTAGGGCTTGGGCAATGCAGGCAATATAATTAAAGAAAAATGCAAGCTTTTAAACTATAACTATCTGTTTATATATGTTTACTGAATAGCAGGGACTTTATACTTATATATAATTTATAAAGCTTGTATTTTTTATCTTTTGTTTGAGAGAAGCGAGTTAAAAATAAGGGAATAGGCAAGCTAAATAAACGTATGACAACAGTTTATTTATACTAGATAAACATATTTTTATTTAAATATGATAGGGGATTAATTTTAGTTTGTTTATTCCTTCCTTAGTGTATATAGAAACATTAATCATGAGCTTTAAGGCGTAGCCTTTAAGCCTGCTACCACACTAGGAGACTTTATAGAGGAAAGTGTCAATGCAATGCCCTGGAGCGAAGCGGAAGGGGATTACGGATTGACTCTTTCTGGAGTTGGAATTTATAAGTTCATTTTGAGCATGCAATTAGGATAAGGGAAACATTAACTTATGAGAGTAGCGAGCATAATTAAAAGATATTAATTAATTCAAGCTGAAAAAATATATGCTAGAATGTAAACTTTAATTGTAGAGAGTGTTTTCTGTATAAAGTTTCTATTGTTTGAAGTATATTAATATAGTCTTTTTCTACATTTCTAATTGCTAATCTTTTAATTGATTTTGATATTAAAATTAATACCCGCTCCCATAAACGACTGTTTATAGGAGTGGGTATTTCAATAAAAAACATTCTATTATTACATAATATGTAAAGTGGCCCATTTTTACATGAATGGTTATTTTACGCCAATATACGCTTTAGTTCTGTCATAAAAATTTACAAATCACTTATTTTACTCGTAGAACCTGTTCTACTTGAATACGATTAGGATCGATAATTTTATTCCATGATTGAAGCTGAGCCACGGTATCGCCAAATTTCGCGGCGATTCCACTTAGAGTATCACCAGATTTAACGGTATATGTGGTGCCTCTAGGAGTAGTGCCTGCAGAATTTCCTGTTACTTTAAGAATCTGTTCTACTCGAATACGATCAGGGTTGCTAATTCCATTCCATGATTGAAGCTGGGCCACGGTAACGCCAAACTTCGCAGCGATTCCACTTAGAGTGTCACCAGATTTAACGGTATATGTGGTGCCTCCAGGAGTAGTGCCTGCAGAATTTCCTGTTACTTTAAGAATCTGTTCTACTCGAATACGATCAGGGTTGCTAATTCCATTCCATGATTGAAGCTGGGCCACGGTAACGCCAAACTTCGCAGCGATTCCACTTAGAGTGTCACCAGACTTAACGGTATATGTAGTGCCTGCAGAATTTCCTGCTACTTTAAGAATCTGTTCTACTCGAATACGATCAGGGTTGCTAATTCCATTCCATGATTGAAGCTGAGCCACAGTAACGCCAAACTTTGTAGCGATTCCACTTAGAGTGTCACCAGACTTAACAGTATATGTTGTGCCTCTATCTGATGGGGTAGTTCCTCCATCTAATGGAGTAGTTCCGCGAACAAGAACACTATACCATTCTTCAGCCCAAGTACCTCTTTGAGGTTGGTCAGGATTAGCAGGTCTTTCATAGTTATTTATAAATACTTTTGCTAAATAATCAGGGTCCTTTGTACTCTGAGTGAATTGTTTAAAATTCATTTGATATGCGCTTGTTGCATAAAACTGCTTACCATTTTCAAGTTCCCATTGTATTCTTTTACATTGTGTTGCAACAGTTGTCCAATCTAGTCCATTTTGATTTGCCCATTCAGTAAGATTAGATTTTGGAGTCCATTGTACTAAACCGTATCCTCCACCTCCGCTTCTCTCATTTATATCTGCGATAATCCCAGATTCTCCTTGCATATTTCCGAGCAATGCGCAAATAGAATTACTTGTCCACCCTCTTTCTCTAAAAAATGAATAGATATACCTTGCATTTTTTTTCATGTCTTCTGCCATTTTATATGACCTCCTTGTATTATTTATAAAATTATCAGGGCTGAATAACTTTGTATATTAATAACATTTTAATTTACAAAGTTGTAAATATTAGTTAAATAATGAGAGCATAAATATTCTTGTGTAAATTTAATATTATAATAATCCTATATAACTAGAAATTTTACTTCCAGTTATATTTTTAGCATTTAAGTGTAATACTAATACGGATTTTTATTCTGTTTTTAGTATCTGCAAAATTAATCGAAATATACATAAATATATTAAATAGTACAAGCTTAAATTTTAAAATGTTTTCAATTCTTTCTTTAAATTTAATTGTTAAGTGAGCTAGTGTAATACTGGACTTATGTCAATAACTTGGATACAAAAAGTCAAACTTTTTTAAGCTGCATTTCTAGCTAGTAAATTACATTGATCTAAAGTTATGTAATTTAAAGCAGAATATAGCCTTTTTCTGTTATATCATCCTTCAATATATTTAAATATGACTATATTAGCTTCTTCGAAGGTGCGGTATGTAGTTCTATAAATTTCTTCTTTTTTTATTGATGCATGGAAAGATTCAATGCAAGCATTATCATATGGGCAGCCTTTCTTACTAAAAGACTGAGTGATATTAAGCTTTTTACATAAATTCTGAAGATCATTACTGGTATATTGGTATCCTAAATCACTATGAAATATTAAGTTTTTTTCTCTATCAGGATCTAAGGAAAGAAATGCAGCATTAAAGCATTTAATAGAAGATTTTGCTTCAGATAAAGTTGACTTAAGACCTAGTATGTTAGATGGAAGTGATGTTATTGGTGATGCTTATGAATTCCTTATAGCTAACTTTGCATCAGATGCAGGTAAAAAAGGGGGAGAGTTTTATACGCCAGGTGAAGTTTCAACATTACTTGCAAAACTTGTTGGAGCTAAAGATGGAGATAGAATATATGACCCTACATGTGGTTCTGGATCACTTCTTATAAAAGCTGCTAAAGAAGTAGGAACACAAAACTTTAGATTATATTATATTTAGTTTATTGGAATACTGTATTCATAGTATTAGATGTAGAAGCCTATTGACTATTCGATGTATGTTAAAGTAATAGTCAAGATCTTAGTGTTAACCTCTTAATTATTACTTTAGCATACATTATTCTTTTTATATGGTTCTATAAAAACTCTAAGATAATGTATTTATAGTTTAAGTTAAGGAAAAGGAGTGGTTATTTATGATAAATAATACTCAACTATATATAAGAACTAATCCTCCTTTTGGTGGAATTGAAGAAGATGCAGTATTAACAAACTTCCCAAGTCAATTCCAAACTAAAGAAACTGGTGACCTCTTCATGACACTTATAATGTATAGATTAAGTGAAAAAGGAAGGGCAGGAGTAGTATTACCAGATGGATTCTTATTTGGTGAAGGTATTAAGACTAAATTTAATATCCAATGGCCAAGGAATGTTTAATGTTAAGGTAAAAGACAGATTAGAATTTAATACATTAATGGTTGAATTTTATAATACAAGAAAAGTAGAAAATATTATGGAGTTTTTTTATAACAAATGCTTAGAAAGATATTAATACAAATCTTTAACTTAGAAAGTTTTTATAAATTCATTCTTCATAATTTCAAATAAATTGAAATGGAAACTACTTTTTTATGCCCAATATAAGCACAGCATAGTTAACTAATAATTATCTACTTATGGTATAATTATTTATTATTAAAACTTGCCATATATGGGGGAATAATATGAAAATCGGTGAATTTGTTAAAGTTAACAATTTAACTATAGATACTGTAAGGCATTATATGAATATGACTTTGATAATACCTGAAAAGCAAGGAGGACAATATAACTTTGATACTAGATGTCAAAGTGATTTGGAAGATGTACTCTTGCTTAAAGAAATGGGGTTTTCATTAAGCGAGATTAAATCAATTTTTATATTTAAAAGATTGGCTAAGCTTACTCAATATGAGGAAAATGAATGTTTTAAAACATTTTTCATAAATAAATATAAACAAATAGAAAATCAGATAAGAGAACTTAATGGGATGAAACAAAAGCTTGAAACAAAATTAAGTGTTCTTTCAGATGTGGAAGTCAAGGATAAATCTATTATAGGCATAGACTTTAAATCATTGAATATTCTAAAATGCTTTAAATGTAAAGATGATTTAGAGCTTCGTGAAGGTAATATAACAAAAAATCAAATTATAAATGGAAAATTAGTATGCTCTTGTGGCGAAGAATATATAATTGAAGATGGAATATTAAAGGTTTCTAATATAAAAGTAGATTATGATCTTAATCTTGACTTTAACTACATTATAGATTATATAAGTTCTACTAATATAGATTATCTTGATAATGTTTACCGTGGAATGGATTGGATACATAAAAAAATTGATTTTACAAATTTAAAAAATAAAGTGATACTTGAACTAGGTTCAGGAATTGGATTCTTCTTAAGAAATGTTTATCAAAATCTGCCTGATGATTCAATATATATTGCTGTAGATCATGATATAAATAAACATTTATTCTTAAAAAACATATTGGAGACTGTAAATTGTAAAAAGAATATCTTATTTATTTGTTCAGATTTCGAGCAGATTCCAATAAAAGATAAATCTGTTGATATGCTTTTAGATATTTCAGGAACAAGTAATTACAGTTTTGATAATGAAGAGTTTTTATTGAAACTAGTTGATAATTATGTAAAGGATAGTGCAAATATAATAGGTACTTATATTTTATTTAAAAATTTTGCATCAAACTCCTTAATAGAAGATAAATACCGAAAAAACTTTATGTTAAATAATGTTAAGGAACAGATTTCAAAACTTAACTATAATATTTTTGAAGAAAATATATCAAGTTATATAGAAAAAGGCGGTAAATACGAAAGTTATTTTAGAGATGGAGAGAAAGTATATTCATATTTAATTTTTGGCAAAAGGTAGGGTAAACCCTACCTTTTGTTTATTTTATCATAAAATTTTATTAATTAACCTATTGATATGGTGATAAGGCTACTATTTACAATGAAATTAGGAAGTTTAAAAAATAAAATCATACTTAAAGGGAAGTGAGATTAAAATGTTAGTAACGATCTTATCACTAAAAAATTTTTCAAAGAATAAGGAGATATTAAATGTATTTTTATTTTCAATTGCGAGCTTTATATCTCTATTTGGAACGTCTGTATATAATTTTACCATTAGCCTATATGTATTAAAGCTTACTGGTTCAGGATTAAACTTTGCAACTACTTTAATAATAGGTATTTTATCTACTGTTCTTGTAAATCCATTTGCAGGTGTACTTGCTGATAGAATTAATAAGAAACTGCTTGCTGTAATTACAGATATTCTAAATGGTATTTTATTATTAGGTCTATATATATTAACTATCAAACATGCTTTAAATTTACCAATGATTTATGTAAGTACCTTTTTCTTAAATGTATTTTCTACTATTTATGGAATAAGTATTGAAGCTGCAAAACCAAATCTAGTATCAGAAAAAAGGCTTATTTCTATAAATTCCATTAATAAAGTAATTGAATCTGTCTCTTCTATACTAGGCCCAATGGTTGGTGGAATAATTTTTGCTTTGTTAGATATAAGATTCTTTATTATAATTAATGTTTTTTCTTTTGGTATATCCGCATTACTTCAGCTATTTATGGATTTTAAGTTTAACTATAATAATGATGAAAAAAATAAAGAAAAAATTAATATTTTTACTGATATAGTTGATGGTATCACTTATTTTAGAACTAAAAAAAATATTATAAATATATTTGGAATTTTTATTGCATTGAATTTCTTCATTGGTCTTTCAATAAGTGTTCCAATGCCATATATAATAAATAATGTTTTAGAATTGAACACTAATTTTTTTGGCATAATACAAGCTTTTTTCTCTGTAGGAATGATTTTAGGTGCTCTTATAATAAAAAAAGTTATGAATAAATATTCCTACCAAAAAATTGTAAAATTAATGAATATCGTATTATCAATTTGTATGATAGCAATAGGCTTTTCTGTTATAATGCACTATAAAATATATGATAATAACATTTATTTAATATATTTCAGCTTAATAATGTTATTAGCAGGTATAGCCATATCTTCAATCGATATACCTATTTTTTATATACTACAACAAACTATTCCAGATAGTTATAGAGGAAGAGTACTCAGCATTGGAATTAGTATAGCCAAAATAATTCTACCTATTGCACTAATTATAGCAGGAGCCCTGATAAATCTTATACCAACATACATTTTACCAATAATAAGTGGTGTAGGACTTTGTATTTTCAGCATGTTATATATTAAAATTGACTAGCTTTATTTGAGAAGAAAAGGATTATTAAAAAAATAATCTTAACAAGTTATTTAAACACTACAACTCATATATTTATTTTAAATATAATACTTCTAAAAGATGTTGGATTTGTATGTGGTTAAGCTAATATATTATATATGTATAATATAAGTTTTTCTTTTGGTTGTAATAATTTAATAAAAAAAGGTCTTGATAGGGGATTAGGTGGATGTTTTATAAGATTTAAGTGAGAAAAACATGTTAAAGAAATATACTTTGGTAAAATAAGATAAAAATTGCAAAAGTTGAAGTATAATAAAGATAGAGTATTTAGAAATAAGTAATCTATCTTTTTTGTATATCAATAAAAACATTATATTAATTCAGCTTTTTGTCTTGGATATTGTAAGGACGGCATTTTAATTAAAATTGATGATATTATTATAAAAGCGTAGGAATGGGAAATATTCAGGATATTCTTCAAAACTACGTATTAAAAGGTATATAGGGAGAGGGAGTTATGAGATGAAAATTTTACAATTTGAAAATGTAAACTGTAAAAATTGCTATAAATGTGTGCGCTATTGTCCTGTTAAAGCTATTGAAATTAAAAATCATTGTGCACAGATACTTGAGGATGAATGTATTCTGTGCGGGCGCTGTACCATTGTATGTCCACAAAAGACTAAGGAAGCTATCAGTGATGTAGAAAAGATTAAGGATGTTTTAGATGAGAAAAAGCAAGTAGTTGTAAGCGTTGCCCCATCATTTTCTGCATACTATCATTCAGAGTTTACAGATTTTAGGGAATCTCTTTTAAAGCTTAAATTTGCAGAGGTTTTTGAAACAGCTGAAGGTGCTTATCTAGTAAAAACAGAATATGAAAAACTACTTGAAGAAAATCCAGAGAAAATTTATATATCGTCCTGTTGTACCTCTTTAAATGAATTAATTAAGAAGTATTATCCAAAGGCTTTGAAGTATCTTGCACCTGTTATAACACCAATGGAAGCTCATTCAAAACTTTTGAAGGAGAAGTTTCCTGATGCAGTAATTGTGTTTGTTTCTCCTTGTATTTCAAAAAAAATAGAACGTTATGAAAAAGATTCCCATGTTGATTATGTTATTTCTTTTGAAGAATTGAGTGAAATGCTGAAAGATAATAATATAGAAATATCAAAGTCAAACTCTGTAGGAGAAGAAACTAGATATTTATCAAGGAAATTCCCAACAGATGGCGGTATTATTTCTTCAATGAAACCAGATATTGATCATGAATACATTTCACTTAGTGGATATAAGGATTGTGTTCAGGCAATTGATGATATATGCAATGGTAAAGTATCAAAGTGTTTTGTGGAAATGAGTTTTTGTGAAGGTAGCTGCGTAGGTGGAACATCCTTTCAAAGGAATAATATTTCTTTATTGACTTCGAATCTTGAGATTAACAAGCAATCAAAGGATTTAGATTATTCTAAGGATTTTAATGTGATGTGTAAACAGTCATTGAAGAAAACTTATACAGACAGAGAGACAATTATTTATGAAAGACCTTCTGAATCACAGATTGCTTCGATATTGCACAAAATGGGTAAATATACAGAAGTCGATGAATTAAATTGTGGTATGTGTGGTTACTTTTCTTGCCGTGAAAAAGCTTCTGCTGTTTATGCAGGCAAAGCAGAAATCAGTATGTGTTTACCCTATATGAAGGAAAGGGCAGAATCCTTTTCAAATCAAATTCTAAATATAACACCTAATGCAATACTTACAGTAGATATGGATCTTAAAGTTCAGCAGATTAACAAATCAGCTAGTGATATTTTCCATTTAGAACCTAAGGATATTATTAATCAGCCTGTATCTCGTATACTAGATGAGTTTGATTTTGTAAATATTATTACCAGTGGTGCTGAAAAAACAGAAAAGTTTACATTCCTGGCTGAGTATAATGCATATCTTAGTCAAGTATTCATGTATGATAAGAGCAATAGTATTATAGTGTGCATTATGAAGAATATAACAGCAGAACGTCAGAAACGTAACCAATTGATACAGAAGAAAATACAAGCTGCTGCTATGGCAGACGATATTGTTGATAAACAGTTAAGAATTGTACATGAGATTGCATCCTTACTGGGTGAAACTGCTGCAGAAACTAAGATTGTTATTCGAGATTTGAAAAATACAATTATGCTGGAGGATAAGGAGTAATAGTGTTATGTATAAGACGGATGAATCTTTAACGATAGAAACTGGATACACAAGTATAAATAAACATTCAGAAACTCTATGTGGTGATTGGTTTAAGGTTTTTGAAAATCCAGATAAAAAAATAATTGTACTCTCAGATGGTTTAGGTAGCGGCGTTAAAGCAAATATACTTTCTACTCTAACATCAACAATACTCGGAACCATGCTTTCTAAAAATATGCCACTAGATGAGTGTATAGAAACTGTTGCCACAGCTCTTCCCATGTGTAAAGAGAGAAGACTTGCTTACTCTACTTTTACTGTATTAGAGCTTACAAATGGTCAAGCGCATCTTGTACAGTATGATAATCCCAGTGCAATTATCCTTAGAAAAGGTAAAAGATTATTCTACAATTATAATGTCCAATTTATTGGAGAAAAAGAAATTCACGAAAGTAGAATTATTCTTCAAAAAGATGATATTATTGTGCTGATGACTGATGGAGTTACCAATGCTGGAATTGGAAAGCTTGCCCAAAACGGTTGGCAGCACTCTGAAATTGTAGCATTTTTAGAACGTCTTGATACAAAACAAATGTCAGCATCTCATATTGCTGCACAAATCGTAAATTGCAGCTTGACACTAAGTGAGGATTCCCTAGATGATGATGCCACTGTTTTTGCTGTAAAAGTCAGATCTAGGGAAGTTGTCAATATGCTTATTGGCCCACCAGAAAATAAAGAAGATGATAATAAAGTACTAAAATTATTCTTTTCTAAAAATGGAAAAACCGTTATTTGTGGTGGAAGTACTGCCCGTGTTGTAAGTAAATACCTAAAGAAGCCCATGAGGGTAATACAAGACAGTGGAAATGAAGAAGTTCCAGATATGGCTTCAATTGAAGGAGTAGATTATGTCACCGAAGGCATAATTACCATAAAAAAAGTTGTGGAATTAATCCAAAGTTATTCAAAAAATCCAATGTATTGTCTTAACATATCTAAAAGTAAGGACCCAGCATCATTACTTGCGCTTCTTTTGATTGAAGAGGCTACTGATGTGAATATTTATTTTGGAATGTCTGAAAATGTTGCACATCAAGGAACAGATATTGACTTTGATACAAAATTAGCATTAATAAAACAACTTGAAAAATGTCTAAATAAAATGGGTAAAAGTGTTAAGATTAGTTTTTGTTAGATTTAATAAGTGTAAATAAAATGGAATCTATGGAATGGATTTTTTTAAATACAGTTGAGATTTACATAGTAATAGATTGATTGGAGTGAGAAAATGGAATTATTATATTTATGGTCAGAAAACTTTAGGAATTTAAAAAAGGTGGGATTTAATTTTTCTGAGCAATTCCACATAACTTTTGAGGAAGATGAAGTAAAAAAACAAAGAGTATTAAAGATTAGAAGAAATAACGATAATAACTTTAGCTTTTTTTGAAAAAACATAAGCTCTGTAACAGCTATCGTTGGTGAACACGGAAGTGGTAAAACAAACATTCTTTTAGTTTTACAGCTCTTAAATTAACACATTTGACAAAGTCATCAAAGAATATACAATTAAGGTAGACACGTAGTAAAGTAGGTAGTAATTACAGTATATATAAATGTGAAAGATGGGGTTTAATTATGAGAAGGAAGATTTATAGCTTTTTTGTTACTCTAATGTTATTAGTAATCATGGGAACTACTCAAAATGCTTATGCAGCATCTGGTTGGCAAGAAATTTATACTGGATGGATTTACTTTGAAAATGGAACTATGAAAACCGGTTGGATTTTAACAAATGGTAATTGGTATTATATTGATAATTCTGGAATGATGCAAACGGGTTGGATTATTGATAATGGAACTTGGTATTATTTAAGTGAGAGTGGAGCATTAGATGATACAAAAACCACTACAATTATGCCTAGCGAACTTGCTACTGCATATAACAGAATAAAACAATATGTAATTGAAAATATTAATTATTCAGAAACACTTATTCTAAATGGAGAATCAACATATAGATTTTATGGAGAAACTTTATATTCTCCAAATGAATATTATTATACTACAGGTACAAATAAAGCATTTCAATTAAAACAAGGTATCCTTACAAGACTTGATACTAACGAAGTAGTAAATACTAAATATACTTATGAGCAATGCAAATATATAGCAGAGGCATACTTTAATAATTTATATGTTAGTGGAAATAAATTTACTGTTAATTCAGATGGCAAAGTCAATAGTGAAGGAAAATATTATTTCACTATAAATTCATTAACAAGTAATGAAAAGTTAGATTCTTATTATGTAAGTGCTATGGATGGTCAAGTAATAAGATAAAATAAGAGATATAAAAGTTAGGATTAAGTTTCCTAGCTTTATTTTTTGCCTGTAACAAGAATTGTAAGTGTTTTTATTACCAATTTAGATAAAATAGCTGTAAGCGTCAAAGAATTTACACCTAGATAGACCTTTACTAATCCCCCCTTTTCAAAATATAGTTTAGGTGAAAAAGCTACATTAGTACAATACGATGCTACAGAAAAAAAGATTTATTACAATGAAGTTAGTAGTCCGCCTGTATTTTTTTAGAATATGTCCAACTTCAGTTAAACTAAAAAATTTAGCTATTGTTAAGTCAAACTTTTTACTATCCGCATTATTTGGTATAATAGAACTCATAAGAAATATTCCTTTCCTTCTGTATAGTGTTTTTACAATTCTATTATACCAACCGATTTTCATCTGTGAAAGTTGGGTAAGTAATAATTTTTAAAAGTGTAGAGATTGAAAATTCAAACAAAATGTAGATCTTAGTTGTTTTATGAATTTTCACTTTCTAGTAGTTAAAGGAGAATGATATGGGGGAATTATTAAATCGGTTATTAATAATTTTGAATAATGGAAAAGAAAATTCAACATACTATCATATAGCTAGCGTTCTATTGTGTAATTTTGACTCTATGAAAAATATGACAATATCTGAAGTTGCAGATTTGTGCTTCGTTTCAAAATCAACAATTTCTAAGTTCGTGCGATATATAGGATTTGATGATTTTTTGGAAATGAAGTTAGCATCTTCTTATAAAAGTAATAAGTATTCAAATAATTTAAATTATAATGATAATATTTTAAGCTATATGGAAAACCATACTGAGGAAGAGTACATAGATGTAATTATAGATGATTTGAAATTGGCAAAGTCTAGTATTGATATGTCTAAAATAGATGAATTAGTTGAAAATTTAATAAAATATGATAAAGTGGCAGCTTTTGGGCTTTTATACTCTGAATCGGCAGCAATGGATTTGCAAATGAAACTTGCATACAATGGAAAATACATTGTTACACATACAAATGATGTAGAGCAAAATGAGTTTATTAAGAATGCTGATAAAGATACATTGATAATAATATTTACTAACTCAGGAGATTATATAAAAAAGTATCAGTTAGTAACGGCAGGAAATATTGATAAAAACGTATTTAGGCAAACTAAAGCTAAGATTGTTGCTATTACAGCTAATAAGGAAATTGAAAAGTATCCTTATGTGGATTTATGTATCACTTTTCAACATGCATCTAGTGTACAAACGCATTCCATATTATTTCAATTAATCACTGATTTTATTACATTTAGATATAAGAAGAAAAAGAATTAGAGAGTTAAAGTGTGGGTAAATGATTAATTTTACACCACACTTTTTTGATACCTGAATTTAACACTTCATGTTATGCCTTGTAATCGTAAGCTAATAATTATACCACACTTTTTTCTTTATGTAGTAAAGTTTCTAAAAATGAAAAATAGAAGTTATAGTAATTGTGAATGCTATAATTACATTACATCGATGTAACCGATATCAAAAAATATAGTTATTTAGGAGGAAAGAACCATGGCAAAGAAAAATTATGAGCAACTTGCAAAGGAAGTAGTTAGTAAAGTTGGTGGCGTAGAGAATATTAATAGCTTGTTTCATTGTGTAACTAGATTGAGATTTAAGTTAAAGGATACATCAAAAGCTGATAAAGAATCAATTAAGAACATAAAGGGTGTATTAACTGTAGTAGAAGGTAACGGTCAATTTCAAGTTGTTATTGGAAATGAAGTTGCAGATGTATTTGACACAGTATTAAAAATGTATCCTCAAATTAAAAGCGAAGATAAAACAAATGATGTAGAAGAAAAGCCATCTGGAAATATATTAACTCGTGCTTTTAATACAATGGCATCTATTTTTAATCCAATAATAGTAGCTCTTGCTGGGGCTGGTATGATTAAAGCGGTTCTAGTTATCTTAACAACATATGGACTTATGGACAAAGTAGGAAGTACTTATAAAATATTAAGTGCTGCTGGAAATAGTGTATTCTATTTCTTACCTTTATTTTTAGCTTTTAGCTCAGCAAAAACCTTTAAAGTTAATCCATTTATTTCAGTTGCAATAATTGGAGCATTAATGGAACCTAATTTTACAGGATTAATGAAAGCAAATGGAGATATGGCATATTTTGCTGGTATTCCAGTTGTGCTAATGGGATATTCAGGAACTGTTATTCCTGCAATATTAACTATTTGGGTATATTCATATTTAGAAAAATTCTTAAAGAAATTTATTCCTAAAAGTATTGAAATATTTGCACTATCAATGATTTCTTTGTTTATTATGGTACCGCTAGCTGTAATGGTAATTGGGCCAATTGGAGTAACACTTGGTAATGGACTCGGGTATTTTGTTAATATGATAAGTTCTACAAGTGGACTCATAGCAGGTCTTATTGTAGGCGCAGGTTGGACATATTTAGTTATGATAGGTATTCACTGGGGAATTGTCCCAATAATGGTGAATAATTTTTCGAATTATGGATATGATGTTATCAAACCAATGACTGCTGCGGCTACATTTGCCAGTGCAGGTGTTGCATTAGGAGTGTTTCTGCGCTCTAAAAATAAGGAAACAAAAGGGCTTGCAGCATCAGCTATAGTTCCAGCATTATTGGGTGGTGTTACAGAACCTATTGTATATGGTTTGTCTATAAAATATAAAAGACCTTTAATAGCACAGACAATAGCAGGTGGAATTGCAGGAGCATTTATTGGAGCATTTCATACTAAAGCAATTGTATATGCATTTCCAGCATTAACAACATTGCCAGCTTTCTTTGGAGATACTTTTGTAATTTATATAATTGGTATAGCTATGGCATTTACAATTTCAGCAGCATTAACGTATTTTTTAGGTTTTAATGAGGGTGAAACAACTTCAAAATCTTCAAATCCTGCTCAAGGCAAAGTAACTTCAAAAGTTTCAGCTGATAATGGTAATTTAGAATTAGTTTCATGTATTAAAGGAGAAATGATTAATATAGAACAAGTTAACGATCCAGCATTTTCAGGAAAGGCAATGGGTGAAGGTGTTGCGTTTATACCTGAAAATGGAATTATAGCATCACCAATAGATGGAACTATTGAAGTGGCATTTCCAACTGGACATGCGATTGGGATTAGATCAAGTAGCAACATTGAAATATTAATACATATTGGTATAAATACAGTTGAATTAAATGGTGAATATTTTGAAATGCTTGTTAAGCAAGGAGAAACAGTAAGAAAAGGACAACAATTAATTAAATTTAATCTAGAAAAAATAAAAGAAAAAGGTTACGATACAACAACCATGATGATTATAACTAATAGTGATGAATTTAATAGTGTGAATATAGATGAATATCGACATGTAAGCAGTGAAGATAGGGTTATGAAGCTTATAATGAAGGAGGCATAAATATGGGATTTCCTAAAGAATTTTTATGGGGAGGAGCAATTGCAGCTAATCAGGCTGAAGGAGCTTATAATGAAGATGGTAAAGGGTTAAGTGTTGCAGATGTACTTCCAGTTGGAAAGGATCGTTTTAAGAATGTATCTTTGGAAATAGAAGATGATAAATATTATCCAAGTCATAAGGCAATCGATTTTTATCACACTTATAAAGAGGATTTAAAGGAGTTATCAGAATTAGGAATGAAGTGCTTCAGGACATCTATAGGTTGGAGCCGTATCTTCCCTAATGGAGACGAAACTGAGCCTAATGAAAAGGGGTTACAATTTTATGATAATTTATTTGATGAAATATTAAAGTATAATATGGAACCTGTTATAACAATTTCACATTTTGAAACACCACTCAATTTAATTAAAAAATACGGAGGGTGGAAAAATAGAAAGTTAATAGAATTTTATACAAATTACTGTAATGTAATATTTAATAGATATAAGGACAAGGTAAAGTATTGGATGACTTTTAATGAAATAAATCATGCTCATACTCTACCGCTTATTGCAGCTGGAATTGAAGTGAAGGAGGATTCAAACAAGCTTAAAGATATTTATCAAGCAAGCCATAATATGCTAGTAGCAAGTGCAAAAGCTGTTATAATGGGCCATGATATTAATAAAGAATTTAAGATTGGATGTATGTTGTCACTATCACCAATTTATCCAGCAACTTGTAAGCCAGAAGATGTTTTTGAATCATATGAATTACGACGTCGATCTCTATTTTATAGCGACATTCAGCTTCTTGGAGAATATCCAGCATACTTTAATCGTATAGCAAAGGAAAATAATATTTCTATAGATATGAAACCAGAAGATACAGAAGTGTTGAAAAAAGGCGTTTGTGATTACTTAGGATTTAGTTATTATCGTTCATCTTTACATGAAGCAGGAATGAAAATCCTTGGAAATACTGGAGGATTATTAGGCAAAAAAAATCCATATCTAAAAGAAAGTAAGTGGGGATGGCCAATAGATCCGTTAGGATTGCGCTATGTATGTAATGAACTTACAGATCGCTATCATAAGCCACTATTTATCGTAGAAAATGGATTAGGCACTAGTGATGAGATTGATGAGGATGGAAAGATTCATGATGATGAGAGAATGGAGTACTTAAAGGAACATGTAATCATGATGAAGGAAGCAACAGAAGATGGAGCAGATATTATAGGTTATACCTGGTGGGGACCTATAGATATTGTTTCAGCAGGCACTGGTGAAATGAAAAAACGTTATGGCTTTGTGTATGTGGACAGGGATAATGATGGGGGTGGAACTTTAAAGCGAATTAAAAAGGAAAGCTATAATTACTACAAGCAAATCATAGAAAGTAATGGTGAAAATTTAATCATATAAAAGAAAATAACAAATCCAAATATGATGAGGCTATTTTTATCATCAGACAAGGAAGTAGATTACCCTCATAGCGGGTCTATTAGGGCAATCTACTGATAAGCAGAGAACCCAAATCTATGATTTGGTGTGAATCGCTTAAGCAGACATCTCAAAAGTGATGCTCCAAATTTTATATTTGGTTAGCAGAACTTTCCCTGTGGGCATCTATGATTTGATGATGGTCGCTTACTCTGCGAGCACTCAGGGAGCGGATGCGAGTCGAGCTTCCTAGGATGGAAAATAGGCAGATGGATTGACTTGTTATTTTTCTGATAGCACCTTAAATAGATAATAAAATGGAGGAAAGTTAAATGACAAATAAAACATTATTTCCAGACGGATTTTTATGGGGAGGAGCAATTGCTGCAAATCAAGCAGAGGGAGCATGGAATATTGATGGAAAAGGAATGTCTGTGGCAGACGTTGCAATGTACAAGCCTGATATTGATATTAAAGATTATGTTAAACAATGGCACGTTGGCTTAGAAGACATAGATATTGCTATGAAAGCTACGGATGATATTTATTATCCTAAACGTAGAGGAATTGATTTTTATCATAAGTACAAAGAAGATATAGCGCTTTTTAAAGAAATGGGATTTAAAACTTTACGTGTATCTATAGCATGGACACGTATATTTCCAAATGGCAATGAAGAAAAACCAAATGAAAAAGGATTGAAATTTTATGAAGATCTTTTTAAGGAATTAAGAGCAAGTAATATAGAACCATTAGTTACTTTATCTCATTATGAAATGCCATTGTATTTAGTAAATAATTATGATGGGTGGGTATCACGTGAGTTAGTTTATATGTTCGTAAAATATGCTAAAGTATGTTTCGAGCGTTATAAAGATTTAGTTAAATACTGGTTAACCTTTAATGAAATAGACAGTGTTTTCCGTCATGCTTTTACAACACTCGGAGTTGTAGAAGATAAGTACGCTAGCAAAAAAGAAGCTGAAAAAGCAATATACCAAGCGCTTCATCATCAATTTGTAGCAGCAGCTTTAGCAACTAAATATTGTCATGAAATAATACCAAATTCTCAGGTTGGATGTATGGTTACAAAGACCTTAACTTATCCAGAAACATGTAATCCAGATGATATTATATTAGCTCAAAGAGATAACAGAAATAATTTTGTTTATACAGATGTACAGATTTTAGGAGAATATCCAAGACATTTATTAAATTATTTTAAGAAAAATAGTATAGAAATAAAAATGAATGAAGGAGATGAAGCAATATTAAAACAACATACATCAGACTTTATTGCATTTAGCTATTATATGTCAATGGTACAAAGTGTACATGCTGAGCAGCGTGAAAAAGTAGGAGGAAACTTAGTAACAGGGGTTAAAAATCCATATCTTCCTATAAGTGAATGGGGATGGCAAGTAGATCCAAAGGGATTACGTGTTTCACTAATTGATTTATATGATCGTTATGGTAAACCATTATGGATAGTTGAAAATGGTATTGGAGCTTATGATACAGTTGAAGAAGATGGTTCTATTAATGATGATTATCGTATTGAATATTTTAGAAAACATTTTGAACAAATTGGACTTGCAATTGATGAAGGTGTTGAATGTATGGGATATACATCATGGGCATGTATTGATATTGTAAGTGCATCAACATCTCAAATGAGTAAGCGTTATGGATTTATTTATGTAGATGCAGATGATTTAGGAAACGGAACATATAAAAGATCAAAAAAGAAAAGTTTTTATTGGTATAAGAAAGTTATCAGTAGTAATGGAGCAGATTTAGATTAATTTAAATAGAGGCTGTCGCAAAATAAGGCACATGAAAGAAAATAACAAGTTAAAGACGTGATGAGATGTTCTTATATGCAGCATAGCTACTTTTTTTCTAAAGTTATTATATGTAGCATGCTGCTTTTTTTCTTAAGTTCTTATATGCAGCATAGCTGCTTTTTTATAAGGTGTATATCTAATTTACTATAAGCACGAGAGGAAAGTTAAATATGAATGGTTTAATATTAATTTTATGTCTCATTTGGGGATTTAATTTTGTAATTATGAAATCAGCAAATGGTGCATTTCCACCAGTTTTATTTGCATCATTTCGATTTTTTGTTGGAGCTGCAGTACTTTTTGGTGTTGTATATTTAAAAAAAATCCCGATCCCGAGCAAAAAAAATATGAAATGGTATGTTTTATGTGGATTTTTACAAACCACATATTTTAATTTAGCAATACAAATATCTCTGAATTATATTAGTGCGGGACTTGTTTCAGTTCTTACATACAGTATGCCATTATTTTTTTGTATACTAGCACATTTTTTCATTCCTGGAGAGCGATTGACAGTGCGAAAAATGATAGGGATTATTATTGGAATAATAGGATTATTTTTTGCGCTAAATATCAATCACTTGGATGGAGATTTGTGGATATTAATTCTTGCGCTAACGTCTGCGATTGCATGGGCAGTGTCCAATCTTATTATTAAACAAAAATTACAACATTGTGATAAGGTTCAGTTCACAGCTTGGCAAATGGCAGTAGGAGCAGGTGCATTGTTTTTATATTCTTTTTGTTTTGAAAATGGACAATCACATTGGAGTATTATATCTATAGGATATATTTTATTTTCAAGTATCATAGCATCTGCTTTAGCATTTGTATTATGGTCTCATATTTTAACAAAGATTCAAGCAAGTAAAGCATCAATATCTTTATTGTTAGTTCCAATAGTTGGCATTGTGTCTAGTTATTTATTTTTACATGAAAGTTTAAAAGTATCTACGTTAATAGGTGTTTCATTTGTACTTTTAGGAATTTGGATTGTGAATAGTAGTAGTGATAAGAAGAATTCTAATGTTGTAGTGCAAACTTCAAAAATTAATGCTATTGTTACTGAAGGTGAAGTACGTGATAAGCAATAGTAATTTGTTTTTAGAGTTACAACTCAAAAACGAATAGATTTAAAAGACATTATAACTTTATATTATTAACATCCTTTAGAATTTTCTCGAGTTTTTCAATAGATACAATTCGCTCATTACATTTATCGCTATCTAAGCATAGATAAAAGCCTATTGATCTATAGGCACCTTCACCAGTATTATCTGTTTTACAGATAGCTGAAACAAAGGCTACGTCATTTTCGCTACCTACACGATTGCAAAGTGCACATATATGAGTGCTGTTGGAATTATGATTTGTAAGTTTACATGTCATACCTATAAGTTTACCATTCATATTGTAAGCTACAAATAATTTTCTACTGGATTCATCAATCCAGCCTAAATATACATTCTTTGAATCCTGTGAATTTAGGTTTGGTAATTTAAGTTTCTTTTCCTTTTTAAACAATTTACTAATTTGTGCATTTGTAATGTTTGACATTCCATATACATATTTATCCAATTCAGCTAAATACGTATCAATGTATAAGGGATCGTTTATTTTAGTAATATCAAGTAGTTCTCTATCTTCTTCGGATAAATTTGAGAAGATAGATAATATTTTTCCGCATATATATGTTTTAGTAGCTTCAATAATATTAATATCCATACAACCTCTGTAAGCATTATTTAAATCATTTAAACACTTTTTTATATAATTATATTCATGTTTTTTTATAAAAGTTTTCATGAAATCTAGCACCTCTTTTCTAATATCGTTATTTTTATTATTCATGTAAGTAAATATGATATTACTTACAGTTTTATGTTACCATCAGCTAACTAAAAAAGATGATTATTATTACTCCAACTGAAAGTAACAATAATCATCTTGATTTAAAACGTAATACATATTCACAATCATTTTACTTTTGAATCTTGTCTTAAATTAGAAATGATAACTTTCATTGAAGTGGCTTGCCACAATGAAATCATAACATAGTTTAAAATAAGAATTCAATCTAATAAATAGTTCTGTAATGATTGTGAGCATATAAGTTTCTCTTGATTTATTATTCTTCTTATACTCTTTTCTGACAGGTAATACTCTTGAGTTAGTACACTAATAGTAGTTCCATCAATGTACTTTTTATAAATCTCATTATTTCTTACCTTAAGGTCATTTTTTATACCACTCTTTTCTCCCCAAGCCTTATGATTTTCATTTTTTCTGGGTACATAAAGATATTTTCCATCTACATATTTTTGTATTATTTTAACAATTTCCTCTGGTAACACATCTTGTGCCTTTGCATATTTCATTTCCTTACTCCTTTACTATTATAGTAGTATTAAAGCAAAGAATACAAAAAAGCTATGTGTTACAGAGCCTAAAACATGTACGCATTTCAGCTAACTTAACAGCTTAAGCTCCGAACAAAACATAGCTGACTTTGTGTAGTCTTTGCAAGGAGCAAACTGATTTAGAGCTGAATGTATCACAGACCTTCATAAAAACACCTCCAATATCAATACTTTACGCCTATTATATCATAATTAATGTAAAATTTAATATATATAGATTTAAGTGTTATTATAATTATAATAGAGCTATTTACATATTTTTGTGTGCATAATATTCAATATAAACAACGACTATTAAGCCAAATTTATATTGAATAACCTAAGTTAACCAAGATCATAGAAGATCACTAGAAGGCAGTTATTTATTATCACATTCAAATAAAATTGATTGTAGTTTATTAGCCAATTTTAAGTCATAATCATTTTCTCCTAATTCAAGCCACAATTGTAAGGATGTTAATACATAAGATGCATAATGGCACCATATGTATTCATTTGAAACAGTATATTTGCTTATAAACTTTTTATTTTCTAAATAACAAGAGCATGCTTCTATTAAAATATTTTTTAAATCATCGTATAGGTCAGCGGATTCAGTGTGTACTCTTAACAATCCTATTATAGTGTTCTTTTTCATTGAAAAATGCTTAGCCATATCAGAAACTATTTTAGTAAAATCACCTGAATTATTTAGATTAAATCTACTTTCAACATATGACTTAAATTCATTACAAATTTCTTTAGTCATTTTGTTAAGTAAGTCGTATTTATCATAGTAATGGTCATAAAAAGTTGAACGACCAATCAGTGCTGCATCACAGATATTTTGAACTGTAACATCTTTAAAACTTTTTTCCAATAGTAGATTAGAAAATGCATTTTTTATGTTTTGATGTGTTTTTAATACTCTCAAATCAGTTTTATTACTCATTTATTTCCTCCATAAAAATAAGGCTATGATCGAATTAAAAATTATTGCTTAATGGAATAAAACTCATATTATTTAGAATGTCTATAAAATATAAAAATTATATTATTAATTTTACTACACATATTTAACAGATTGAACATCTAAGGTAAAGAAATATCGTAAATATATATTTACTAACAACTAATCTATATAAAAAGTGTAAGTTATCATACACTTTTATACCTATCTGTATGATAACTTACAGAATACATATAAACTAGTTCTTTTGGTGATAATAATTATCATTTATACTAATGTTAACAACATTAAATTCATAAAAAAGTAAAAGGAGTGGTTTATAATGTTTAAAAAATATGTAGAAAATGAACAATTTAATCTTCAAATTAATCGTTTTTTAGGAAAGTTTAGTAATAATCCTCAAGTTGAAAAAGATATTGAGTCTATATTACCGACACTAACAGATACAGATACTTGGTACAAATCATGGAGAAAATTAGCAGAAGAAAGTGAAGCAAATGGACAATTTGAATTGGCATCTGCCTATTATCAATCAGGAGATTTCTACTTAAGAGAAAGTGATCCGAGTAAAATAGTCATGTATAATAAATATAGAGAAAACTTCTATAAGTACTATAATGAATTAGATCTAGAACATTTTAAAGTTCCTTATGAAAATTCATTTATGCCTGCAATACGTGTAAAGTCTAAAAACTCTTCTAAAACATTACTTGTACATGGAGGTTATGATTCGTATTTGGAAGAGCTAATACCACTTTTGACTTTTTTAAAGGATTTAGGATATGATATTATCGCTTTTGAAGGTCCAGGTCAAGGTGGAGCATTAAAAAATGGATTAAAGTTCATTCATAATTGGGAAAAGCCTGTATCTGTTGTTTTAGATTATTTTGAGTTAAAAGCGGCAAGCATATTAGGGATTTCATGGGGAGGATATTCTTGTATGAGAGCCGCTGCATTTGAAAAGAGAATTAAAGAAGTAATTTGTTTTGATGTTTTCTACTGTGGAATGGATGCTGTAGCTGTGAAAAATAAAGAAATGAGAGATACATTAGAAGAATTACTTGCTAATAATGAAAAAAATAAAATAAATGAATTTTTATCGTCAAATATGAAAAATGATATTGATCTTAACTGGAAGTTCTGCAAAGGTATGGACAACACAGGAACAGAAACTCCATATGATTTTCTTAAAGCTATTGAGTTACATACAATGGCTGGTATAGAGAAGCTGATAGATCAGGACTTATTACTTTTAGCTGGTGAAGAAGATCAGTACGTTCCAATAGAAGTAATGTCTTTATTAGAAAATAATTTAGTTAATGCAAAATCTATAACAAAGAAAATTTTCACTAAAGAAACAGGTGGAGAGCAACATTGCCAAGCCGGAAGAATGGATTTAGCTTTTGATGAAATTAAGAAATTTCTTACAAGATAGTGCTACGGTGGTTTTAATACTTTCTTTTATTTTTAACCGACTAAGTTTTTTACTTGGTCGGTTTTTCGATGTGTGCCAAGCATGGGTACGTCAAGCTGCTTAATAGTCACCAGCCTTTTAAAATCAATGAAAATTCTTTGAGAATTTTTCGAGTACCCAAATATAAAAAATTACAACTTTGGATTCGATTTGACAATTAAGGTTACAATAAGTAGAATTATAGCGTATATCCATAAAAATGAAAAAATAGAATAACATATAATTAGAGGATTATCTTATATTAAAAGTTAGAATAGGTTATTAAAACATATTAATGTAAATATAGAAACTAAATAATAAGAGTGTGTTTGAATGAAGAGAATGATATAAGAAGAGACTTATGATTAAAAAGGGATGTGGAAATAGTGCAGGAACATTTAGATGAGATTTTTTTAGAAAAACAAAAAGAATATGAGCTATTAGAATATTTAAAAGAAAAGAAAAAATATGATGAAAAGTTATATGAATATATTAGAGATGGAAGTGCAAAAATTGGAGAAACTGAAGTTAAATTTCATTATGAAGATTTCTTTGAGATCATAAGATTAGCTATTCCAGATGAATTAAAACTGACAGGAATAGATTCATTTAATAAGGTTTTTAGTTCAAAGAATAAGGATTTAAATATAATACTTACTTGTATTAAAAGCATTCCAAAAGAATTAAAGCTGAAGGAGTACAAAGAGGATTTAGCGAAAAAAATGAAAGAGCATGCTGGAATTCCGTTAAAGTGGGTAGAAGAGGGGATAAAGATAAAGGATAAATATAAGATAACTTATGTGTCTTTCTTAAATCCAGTAGATGATATTAAAAGTTATAATTTTATATTTTATTTAGCAATAGGAAATAGAACTATCATAATTAATTTCAATTGTATGGGAGATAGAATAAATGATTGGGATTCAGTAGGTAAGGGAATTATGGAGTGTTTAGAAATTGCAGGCAATGAAAGAGAGGGAGAATAATGTTTTTTGAAGGAGATGCTATTAAGGCAAAATTATATGTAAGTGGACAAGAACTTCAATTAGTAATATTAAATAAGCTTAAGGTCGTAAATTTAATCAATGAACATGGAACTGCTGTTATAGAAGGAGTTATCCCAGAAGAACAATTAGATTCATATGGAAATATAACTTCGCTAGAACCAATTAAAATAGTATTAACAGATGATAAAACAGAGGTTACAGTTTTTCAAGGGTTAGTATATGAGTTAAATATTAATTGCAAGAATAAAGTTGGTTACATATACATAAAGGGTATTTCTTATAGCTATTTATTAGATATATTATACAAAAGCCGTTCTTTCCAAAATAAGAATACTCAATATCAAGTTTTAATAGATAAATTTACGGAAGAGTATACTGGAAGAGTAATAAAAATAGAAGATGATACTATGTACGCAAGTATTACTAATAAACCATATGTACAATATCAAGAAACTGATTGGCAATTTTTAAAGAGGATAGCTTCAGCTTTTAATTGTGGTTTATACAATGCTATTAACTTAGAAGGAATAAGAATACAAGTTGGACCTGATATGGCTAGTGAAATGATAGATATTACAGAAGATATTTATGAATGGAAGATAGAAAAGAATTTTAATAATTATAAGACTATGAAAGAAAATTATAAGAATGATGTATCAGAATACGATTATAAATTTTATAAGGTAAAGGGAAAATGTATATTACAACTTGGAAGACAAATAGTTTTTAGAGGAATGAGATTAATAGTTTCAGAAGTAAATGTTTCATTAAATAATTCAGAATTATGTTTTGAATATGTATTAAAAACTAAAAATGGAGTTAGCACACCTAAGTTATATAATGAAAAACTTGTAGGAAGTTCAATTGAAGGGGTAATTATTAAGGTAGAAGCACATGATGTATGGGTTCATCTAGATATTGATAAAACTCAAAGTTTAGAAGAAGCATATAGATTTCCTTTTTCAAGTATTTCATCTTCACCTAATAACGTAGGCTGGTATTTCATGCCTGAAATCGGGGATAGAGCAAGATTATATTTTGGTGATAACAAAGAAGAAAATTCTATTGTTACTCAATCAGTGCCAATAGAACCAACTGAGCCTGACCCTAATGTACGTTATATGAGCACAATACATGATAAAGAAATACAATTGGCACCAAGTGGTATTTATATTACGTCAAATAAAGGGAGTTTATATATAAAATTGGATGATGATGATGGCATTGGAATTCATTCTAATTCATCAATTAACATAAATGCAGGTCAAGATATTTCAATTTCATCAGGAACTACAATAGAATTAGCAGCAGATACCATTCATATAGCTGGTGGTGGAGAAGGTGGAAGTGATATTCTTATCAATGAAAATGTTACTGTTACAGGTAAACAAGTTTCAGTAAATGAGAGGTAAAGCATGGAGGATATAATATCTGAGTATTTATATGAAGTAGAAGCTTGCAAGGAAAAATTACAGAAAGGTATATTTACAAATAAAGATAGTTTGTGCAATCAAATTGTACAAGCTTTAGATATGTTATTTCAAGAAATTATTAAACAGCAAAGTTTGGGAAATAAAGAAAAGATTCAAGCTATTAATATTTCACTGCTTAAAGTAGGGTTTAAAACAAAGGGAGTAAATTGTATCATAGAAGCATTTAATGAAAAGTGGTTATTTGATAATAAGCCTATTATATATACATTTAAATTAGATAAGATATTTGATGAATTTTATATTTTAGAAAGTTCTTTAAAAGAAGAACTAAAAAAATATATGAGAAAAAATATGCTAGATGAAATAGAAGAAATTATTTTAAATCAGCTTGAATTAGTAACATATTATTTTATTGAACTGGTTAGATATGCTATAGATGATATTATAAAAAACAATAAATTCAATGAAATTGATAAAGACGATAACTTCTATATTGTGTCAGGAGAGTACAGGGATAAAGGTTCAATCGTATATGCTGAAAATAATACTTATGAGGATTTAAATAATTCTCTTATACATATGGATAAAATGAAAACCTTAAGAGGTAGATGCTTCAAAAGGTTAAAATTCGAAAATAAAAAATATTTATATCATGATTTTATTGGAAATAACTATGATGATAGTATTTTTAAGAATGTTGAATTAAAGAAATGTGCTTTATCTCAAGGAAGTTTTAAGAATTCCATTTTAAAAAATACAAGCTTTGAAGGTAGCATTCTCCATGATACTTTTTTCAATTATTCGAATATTGAGAATGTAAACTTTAATAAAGTGTATTCAACTAATAGTTATGATGGAAGTAAATCTATATTAACAGGATGCATAGGCTTACAATGTTTAAATACTAAAATAAAAGATTCTACTTTTAAGAATTCTATATTAAATGGTAGTAATTTTAAACATGCTGTATTAGAAAATATAGATTTTTCAAAATGTGAATTAAAAGAAGCAGATTTTAGAGAGTGCATATTAAAAGATGTAGATTTTACAAAGTCTGATTTAAAAGATGCATATTTTAATAAGGAACAATTATCTAATATAGATTTAAGTGATGAACAGCTTAATTCTATTAAGCTTGCTTAAAGGGGACGATAAAGATGTTTTTTAAAGTAACCAATAATTCTGATTTACATAAACAGCAAACAAGTAAATATATTAATGAAATTAACAAAAATAATGAAACTACTATATTAAATTATGATAGTCAAAAAGAGAGATTTACAGATTTAATAATAAGTAAAAATTGTGTATTAATTTCTAATAGATTAAAATCAATATTTGAAAAATATAAGGCTAACATTATAAAGAATCGTGTTGTTTGGATAGATCCAAAGGAGCAAACGCAAGAAATATATTGGACACTAAATTTGGAAGTTATAGAATGTGCAAGTGACAAGTCCGTAGTTTTAGCTGATTCTTCAATAAAGAAATTGGTATTAGATAAAGAAAAAATAAAAGATGAATGTATGTTTTTAGTGTGCATGGTTAAGAATAGCAATTCCATTTATGCACAAAAAGTATTAATTTTTAATTTATCAGTTTGTGAAAGTTTACTTAGAAGAAAGGTTACAGGATTAGATTATGAATGTATTCCTATTGAGTAAGGAGGAGAAAACATGGCAAAAATATATGTAGTTAGAGGAGCTTTAATTCAATGTAGTCTTGAAAGTATGAAAAGCAGAATTATGATTCCGATTTCTCATGGAGTTTATGCAGCAGGAAAGCCTAAGCTTAATATAAATGATTATAAAGAAGGGCAAAATATTACTCATTTTGGTATTTGCAAGAAAACAGGTGAGCCTTGCAGCCCAAAGATAACAGGACCTTGGGAAGGCGGACAAGACAATGATCTCATTGAAAAAATACCAGCATTAACGAATAATTGCATAACTCATTGTAGTTGTGGTGGAGAAATATCAATTGTACATCACGACCAAACACCATAGTAGAATATGGTGTGAATCATAGAGGGGAGAATAAATATAAATGGAAGAATCCACTTATCTAAATTATAATCAGTTAAGTATCCAAGGAGATATTTACTTGCAACATATTATAGATATTGAAATAAAAAGAGAGATAAATAATCATACCGAACTTACTGTAATAGGTATTATAGATGAAAATGATAAAGAGACATATTTAGATAATATAAAATATGGAGCTGAAATAAGTTTAAAATATGGAACAGGAGTAGAAGAAACACTTTTTGGTGGAATAATTGTTGATGTAGAAATAAAAGAATATAAAAGATCGTATTATGCGATAGTTAAAGCTAAGTCTGCTACTTGGATTATGGATCAAAAATTAAAAAAACGTTCATTCAACAAGGATACTATAACTTATGAAGATATTTTAAAGGTAATAGAAAATGATTATGAACGTTGTAATTCTATTTCAGATGATAAATGTAGTCAAAAAGTAGAAAGTCTTATTGTACAGTATGATGAAACAGATTTTGAGTTTTTAAAACGTATAGCATCACAGTTGGGATTGGTTGTTATTCCAGAAGATTTATTTAATTTACCTAGATTTTATTTTGGGATAAGTACAAGAAATTCAATAGAATTAAATAAAGAAGATTATAAATTAGTAAAATATTTCGATAATCTTGTTGGAGAGAAATATGAATATAAATTAGTTAGTGGACAAGTTTTAGAAGTGGGATGTGAAATAGTATTAGAGAATCAAAGCTTTATAGTTACTAAATGCCAATCTAAATTAATTGATTCAGAGCTTGCACATACATACACAATACTAGAAAGCCATTTAACTAAAGTGCCAAAGATATATAATGAAAATATAAGAGGAACTGCTATAGAGGGAGTTGTTATAGAGCCTAAGGGTACTAGAGCTAAAGTGCAACTAAATATAGACAATAAAAATGTAACCAATTGGTATGATTTTATAGTTGGAAGTAATAATGCATTATATTCAATGCCATATGCAGGAGATAATGTAAAAGTATATTTTCCAAGCAATGAGGAAGAAGAAGCAAAGATAAGTTTTACAACATATGGTGGGATAGGTCTTGATCCAGACACCAAATTTTGGTCTAATAGAGATGGTAAAAAAATCGAATATACACCACAAACCATTGAAATCAGTGCAAAAAGTGGTAAACTAGATAGTAGCATAGAACATAGTATAAAGTTTACAGATTCATCTGGAATTGCTATAAAAAGTGATTTAAAAATAACGATAATGAGTTCAGGAGACTTATCTCTTAAAGCAAAGAATATAGAAATAATAGGAAAGCAAGGAGTAAGCCTAAATCATTATCCAAATCCAAAAGAAAGAAACACAGGAATTCCCAAAGGAATAACAATAGATGCAACAGATGTTAGCTTCAAAGTTAATGATGCATATTTTGAAGGCTCAGAAAAAAGACCATATCCAATAGAAGCAGACCCAAAACCAAGTAAGCCAAAGGCAAAACAGCAAACACAACAAGTTGCTCCAAAAGTCAAAAATGAAGCACGGGTAGAAAGTGGATGGAAGACATTTGCTAAGGGACTTGGAATAGGACTGTTAGCTGTAGGAATGGCAGCAGCAGTACTATTTACAGGTGGAGCTGCTTTAGCGGTGGCTGCACCCTTACTTGCAGGTGGAGTATTTTCAACAGCGCTAGGAGTAGGAGTTGTAGCAACTGCAGCTGTTGGGACAGCAATAGGATTGAGTGCAGCTGAAAGGGAAAGCGAGATTGGAGCTGCAACAAGAGCTGAAGGTCTTGAGGAAGTTAAAAATGGGAAAAATGGAATAGACGAAAAAGGATATAATAGTATAAGGGATGGAGAATTCGGGGGAGATGAAGAAAAATATCAGCAATATAAAGATCAAGTTATGGGATTATGGCAAACAGGAGTAATGCTAAATATGACAGCAATAAGTGTTGGGATGGATTTAGCACCAGCTGCAGCCGTAGCAGATACTTATTTATATAGTAAGGTTTCTACCACATTTAGTAATGGTAATTTCATTGGTGTTTTTACAGGAAAAAATAACACGTATGGATTTGCAGCTGGAAAAGGAGTAGGCGGTGAACAAGGAGAAGCAGCATTTAATAAAGTCATAAATAATGGAGGCAAGGGCTTCTTATTTCAAAATAATAAAGGCGGATTTGGTGCGATGGGAGTTTCAAGGTCAAATGGACTTCCAGCTAATAATGCAATTGTGCCTAGAACAAGTAATTTCCCAGTGGTTCAGAATAGTTTTTATCCACCAAGGATAAATTTTAATCCTAATATGACTAGTAATCAAGCTTTGATTACTGGAAATAATCCATTATTCTTAAATGGGGGGGGAGGAGAAGCTAGTGAAAGTAGTTTAGTGTCTAAAGGAATTAATACTACTGAAGTAACACCACCAGGTGCAAAAAATGCTGTACAAGTATATACAGATGGCTACGCACAAGTAAATAAAGGAAAGATTACTACTTATATTAGAGGTAAAATTAAAGAGCCACCAAATTATGCAGAATTAAAGAATAGGATTAACGAATTAAATAAGTTAAAAAAGAAAAATGCATCTGAATTTACTACAGAAATGGAAAAAGAACTAAAGGCGTGCGATAAAATAGTACATAATTATGAACGTTCTAAAGGTATGGGTAAATTGTTAGATGATGCTGGAATAGCAGATACTACTGAGAATAATGAAATGATAGCAAAGACTGTTTTGGATGCTGCAAAAGAAGTTAAGCCTAAGAATACAAAAATTAGAAGTTATATTAATGTAGAAAATAAAACTGTTATTGTTGAGAGTTGGTGGATAATAGATAAAAATGGAACGCCGTATTGCAGCACTATTATACTAATTGAAGTAAAATAGGAAAGGAGAATTAATAAGTGGAAGAAGAGTATGATTATTTAAAATCTAAGAATGTAGAGGAATTGGTAAAAATAATAGATGATTTTAATGATATGGATGCAACAGTTGAAGCAATGCTAGTATTATGGGAAAAGGATAGAGAAAAAACTTTAGAAAAAGGAATAAATTTCTTGGCAAATAATGAAGGTGATGCATATTTTCAAACTATGATAATCAGTACAATAAATGACATTGATTTTTGTAAAACATTAGATTGTATATCACAGAGAAAAGATAATATTCAAGCATATTTATTAGGGGAAATCATGAGACAAATGGTTATTTATGCTTCATGTGACTATGTTGCCCAATATGTGGATTTTGTTATGAAACAATATAGGTTGCTTGATGAAAATGAAATGAAAGAAATTACTGAATATCATAATGAATTTGTACATGAATTTAAAGTTAAGAATGAGTAATTTTTTATTATGAAAAATTAAAGGGTAATTCAATAGATGCTATAACAAATGGTGTCTATTGAGTTTTTCTTTTTTTGTAAATTCGCTCTAAAGTATAAGAGCGAATTATTTTGTTGTTAAATATAGAATTGAAGTGTATGAATACACCAGAAAGTGTTGGTGAAACTGGAAAGGTTAATCCAATTGTACTAGGGGTAGGTAAAGATGATATCATATCTAAGGTATTAAATGATTCTAAAACTGTATTAGCAGAACATATAGAATATATAAAAATGGAGGAATTGTAAAACCAACAGGAGGGAAATTTGCACCGTCAAAATTAAGTGCAGCTATAGATACACGGACTGGAGAAATATACTATGGATATTCTGGTAAGACTGGATTTAATCAAAGTAGGGCAGACGTAGTAAGTGAGGATTTACAAAAGCTTGTTGATAATACAAAAAACACAGCAGATAATCCATATGCTGATAGAGAAAGCTTTGAATTATGGCCAGTTGATAATTGTGCGGAAATAAATGCCGTAGATCAAGCACTTAGAAATGGAGCAAAGATGGAAGATATATTTATTAGGACTACAAACTTTAAAACTGGAGAGTTTGCCGATTTTTGTGATAATTGTAAAGTAACATTTAGAGATTTTATAAAAGCTACTGAATAAAAAGGAGGATTAATATATTATGAATTTATCTGATATTACTATGAAAAGATTAGAAGAAGGCGGATGGGTAGAAGAAATAAATATAGATATTATAGATATTGAATCTATATTTAAAGAGAGAAAAATAGAATTATTTCAAGTTACAAAAGATTTTTTAGCTAAATTTGGAATGATTAATATAGAATTTCCCAAACCAGGTTCATTATTTAATACTGTTGAAAAAATAAATTTCAATCCATTTAATGCAATTGGAGATTGTCTAGATGAGGAATATTTCAATGATTTGGAAGAAGAATATAAAGATATAATAGGAGAAAAAGTAAATCCAGTAGGAGAGACAGATAGGGGAAACTTAATTTTATTAATAACTCCTACTGAAAAGTATTATGGATATACAGATGGTTGTTTGGTTAAATATGGGGATGATACTGAAGAAATGCTTGAATGTTTATGCCTTCCTAAGGTACCAAAGATATTCTAATAAATAATAATAAATCTATACTGTAAAATTAAATTCACTGCAAACTATAAAGAAACAACATACATTTTTTGTAATAATTATGAAAATACATAGTTTTTTAGTAGTATTAAGAATTAATATTGTTGAAGCTTACTGCATAATTCTAATTCTGTAGTAAGTTTGGTAACTACAATATGAAAAACATACTCTTGACGATCCAGGCAAAAATGGTTGATAACATGCTGAAATTAATGCATTAAATAGTGCAATTAATGCAAGAGAAGATGCAGAAAAATCAGATATGATATGTTTTGTAATGCAAACTGGAAGAAATAAGAAGAAATTAACAATAGAAGGTTTACCAATGGCAAGGTGTCCACATTGTGAATATATAACAGATGGAGTTGGTTATTTTCCAGAACCTTTGTGGTATGGGAAGAATGAAGGCGGGGAATATATTGTATGTATATCTGAGTTAGGTAAATTGTTTATCAGTGAGGGAATGAGAGCAAAGGATACTTATAATCTTTGGAATGGACTTTGGGGTGAATATAAATGTGGTTTTTTAAAATGGATAGATTATAAGGCAGGCAAAGAATTTCAGCGTTCTCAATATAAAAATAAAAGTTACTTTTAAATATTATAATAAGCAATGGAACATTTAGACAAGCTTTGAGGGTTGTTTTTGTGTTGCTATTAACATAGATATCATATTAGAAGTGAAAATTCCTATTATATTAAGTTGTACCAAGTAATTTTATAAGGAAGAATTAATCTAATGAAGAAAATAGGATAATATCCAAATAGAAAATTTGTAAACGAAAAGAAGAGTTTAAAGTATCTTAAGGAAAAATGAGGAGGTAATACAAGATGGATTTTTTGAATAAATTGGATTCTCAGTCACAAGATGCATCTAGAATTTATACGTTTTATATTGATGATATATTTATGATTAAAAAAGTAGGCTGCATCGTAGTTGGTATAGTAAAAGGTGCAGAGATTCGAGTTGGTGACGAGGTGTATATTATAGATACAAATGGAAACAGGTTGGCGTCTAAAGTCATGAATATTGAAAGACCAGGAGTAGGGGATATGAGTATAGCACCTGTCGGAATCCAAGTAGGTATTCTTTTGTCCAATATTATGGTAGGTCAGCTACATAGAGGAAATATTCTGACTAATGAAAAGAAAGAAGACGTTAAGCACTATAATTAAACTTAACAATAAAAGTCAATAAGGGATGGTAAAGTGTTTTTTGTAGAGAAAATTCCAATTTGTAGTATAGATATATTATGAAAGAGGAAAAGTTAGTGAGGCGTTTTTAGATAATTTATTGCTTTATTTACATTTAAATATATCAAAAATAAGAGGACAATATAGGTGAAACTTATTCCAACCATCTAGGGAAAACATCTATAAAGTAACATATTAATTATTAGAAGCTAAATTATAAAATGAAATAATTATTTCTAGAATTCTAAAAACAGTATATAAATATAGGTTGGGAATAAGGTATTTTCATATAATTAAGTGTAAAAGAAATAATGACTAATATTAAGTCTTTATATGTTAGTCTTATTTACATTTAAAACAATAACAAAGAAAAAATATTATAGAGATGTGAAAGGAAGAACATGTTATATTTAATTCAATCAAATTTCTATAGCAATAGAAATGAACAAAATCTAATTAAAGCAATAAAGCAAGAGAATTTAGAGTATTATTATGTTACACCATACATAGATTTTACAGAAGATAATATATATATTTCACTTAGTGGGAGAAATGATATTTTTATATTCGGAGGAACTATGCTATCTAAATTAGCATGTAAATTAGGGTGGAAGATAGGGTCATTTTTTAATGAAAATTTTGATTATAAAGTTTGGAAGAGGTATTTAAATTACTATTTGCTTAATAGTAATGGATTAATTGCAAATAGTTCTGAGTTAACTAATTTAGATATCAGACAGGAAATGTTTTTAAGGCCAATTAAAGATACAAAAGAATTTACAGGTGGTGTATTCTCATTATCAGAAATTTATAAGTTAGCTGATAAAAATGTTGAAATATTAATTTCAGAACCTATTAAAAATATAGAAAAAGAATACAGGTGTTTTATCATAGATAAAAAAGTAATAAGTGCTACTTTATATAAAATAGATAATAAATTATTTACATTGAATAATGATAACAACAGAGAATTATTGAAATTTGCTGAATCAATAATCGATATATGGATACCAAATTACTCATGCGTAATGGATGTAGCATATGTTAATGATTGTTATAAAATTGTAGAATTTAATAATTTTAATGGATCCGGATTTTATGATTGTAAAATAGAAAACATTTTAAAAGAGTTAGAAAAATTATATTTAGAACAGTAAATACATTAATTGATGAAAAAAAGATTTTTTGAATTTTAAATATGTAATAAAAATGCTAAATATGAAGTTGAACACCGGATTTTCAAAAAGAACTATTAAAAAATAAAAGAAAAATTGATCTGGGAAAAAATGTTGGAAGTACATGTGATAAAAAATTTAAGTGTAAATATATACTGTAAAAAAGGAAGGAATATTCAAGTTAAAATTAACACTCTAATATATTTAAGCATAAACCATTAATTAAGTATATATAGATAGTTAGTATACATATATTTAGCTTGAATATTCCATTTATTATAACTCGCTGCGCTCGGAGATTAATGTTCGTCTCTACATCTCCAGCATAATCAGAATTATTATTTAAACTCCAAGTCAATATGCAATTCCCTTATGCTATCTCCAGGGTATTACATTGACACTTTCCTAAGTGGATAATCTAAATGTAGTTAAAGCCTTAAAGACAAGCTTAAAAGCTGATGTTAATGTTTTTTCATCCCTCTACATTTCATTCTATGAGTAACTTCAAAACCTAAAGTTTCTAGAAGATCTAATGACAATGAAAGATTTAAATAATATAGGAAAGAAGAGATAGAAAGGAAAAATGGTGAAGTAAGATTTTAGAAGAAAAGGCAAAAGAAATATTGGAAAGAGCAGGATGGTTTAAAAATCGAAAGATAGATATAACAAATTATGTTAAAATGCTTGAAAGTGCAGGATATGAAGTGTTTGATGCTGCTAAAAAATTTATGGAGGAATATGGGGAATTAATAATTGTAGCTAAATATATAGATCCACTTGGAGAAGAAGATTACGAAGAAGATTCAACATGTTTTGAGGATATAAATTATTACTGTAAATATAATACAAATTATGATGAGGAAGTTGGAGAGCGAACAATTCCTGTATGTAAATTATATAGAGGGGAATATATTGTATGTATATCTGAGTCAGGTAAATTGTTTATCAGTGAGGGAATGAGAGCAAAGGATACTTATAATCTTTGGAATGGACTTTGGGGTGAATATAAATGTGGTTTTTTAAAATGGATAGATTATAAGGCAGGCAAAGAATTTCAGCGTTCTCAGTATAAAAATAAAAACTATTTTTAAGCATTATAATAAATAAATGGTCATTGGATTAAGGCCTGATGACTGTTTTTATGGTTCTCTTGGCATTGACATCAATCTTAAGAGTGAAAATTCTTATCATAATTATAGAAAGTACATTGTCAATTACATATTGTGTTACAGTATAATTTGGGTGGCGAAAATTGCTGGAGCTATACAATATGAAAATTTAAAAATAACTTTAAAAATTGAAGGATATAGTAGCAAAGGAATAACAATAGATTCAACTGATGTTATTTTTAAAGTTGAAGATGGATACTTTGAAGGCACAGAGAAAAAAGCATATCCAATTGAAGCTAAGCCAGAACCAGCATTTTCAGCACCACCTAAAGCAATAGAAACAAATAAAGTTGCAGTCAAACCGGCAAATAATGAAGAGATGAGTATGATAAGTAAAGTAGAATATGAAAAAATATTTAAGGATAGTATTATATATACAGATTTAGATGGGGTAGAGGATAGCGAATTTCTTTATGAATATAGAGGAGAGCACTATTCAGGAATAGGTTTTGCCCAAAGTGATGTGACAGAAATATTAAGTAGTTTAATTGCATATGAAGATGGTATTGAGTATGGAATACGTAGAAAATGGCATCCTAATGGATTTATACAAGAAGAAAGATTAGTTCAATTAAATACAGATGGTTATATAAGGCAATGGGATGAAATAGGGAAATTAATTTATGAAGCTATATATATAAAAGGGATATCTATTTATAAAAAAACAACTGATGAATCTATTGACATTAAAGGGATTGCTTCATTTAGAAAAATGTATAATAGTAGGCAGGAGTATTATGCAACAGAGATTAAACCAAGAGAAATCTTTTCTGATAAAATAGAAAAAAACTTTAAGGATAGCTATTATATAAATGGAATTTTAGCAATATTTGAAAAGTATAAAGATGATACAAGAGAAAACGTAATTGATGAAATAGGTAGTGAAATATTAAAATTCTCAGAAGAACAAAAAGCAATACGCGATAAAGATTATTGTATGTTTCATAGAATTGTTAACGAAGAAAAAGTTGAAATTAAGGATAATATAGTTTTTTATAATGGAGACTCTTATACTGGAATGACATCAAAGTTTATAGATGATGAGAGTATAAGTGGAATAGTGTTATGTAAACTTACAGGTTATATAAATGGCAAGAAAGAAGGCTTTGAATTATTGTGGGAACCAGAAGAATTATTAAATCCAGGAGGAGTAGAAAAGTATGGTACTCGTCTAAATTACTTAAATGAGGACCACTGTTGGTGGTCAAAGGGATTAATAAAAGAAATGTCTTATTATAAAATGGGGAAATTAATTGACCACCAAGAATGGGATAATAGCTTTGCAAAAGAATAAGAATATGAGGTAGGAAAAAAGCAAATGAAAATTAAATTTGTTCATGATTTCAATATAAATTCTGAAGAAGAATTTTCTAAAATTCAAAAAAAATTAGCTAAAAATATTACATTGAAAAATAATTTTTGTATTAATGATATAAAAACTTGTGCAGGTATAGATCTTGCATATTGGATGAAAGATGAAGAAGAATATGCTACATGTTGTATAGTAATAATTGATTATAACACTAAAGAAATATTAGAGAAAGTATATAGCTATGGGAAAATAAATGAACCATATATAGCAGGTTACCTAGCATTTAGAGAGTTACCTCTAATTATCAAGGCTGTAGAAAAATTAGAAATAGAACCAGATATTTTTATATTTGATGGAAATGGGTATTTACATTTTAATCATATGGGAAGTGCAACACATGCTTCGTTTTTCCTAAACAAGCCAACTATAGGTGTAGGAAAAAGTTATCTTAAAATTAAAGGAATAGATTTTGAAATGCCTAAAGAAGAAATAGGATCATATAACGATATAGTCATAGATAATGAAGTTTACGGACGGGTATTAAGAAGCAGAAGCAATGTCAAACCAATATTTATTTCATGTGGAAATTATATCGATTTAGAAACAAGCACAGAAATAATAATGAATTTATTAAATAAAGAAAGTAGACTTCCAATTCCTGTAAGATTAGCAGATTTAGAGACACATATTGTAAGAGAAAAATTACAAAGTATAGAATGTTAGCGATAAAAAAATTTCTTTTCATAGATAATTCAAGCTAATAGTAAAACGAATTAGATTGAATTAAAAAAAATGTTCTACATCAATAAGAAGGTATTGTAGAAGAAGTGTGGCAGGATTATAACCTTAGTTAAGTTGGTCCGATTTTGGTAATAGCGATACTGAAAAAATGCTGTAAATTAAATAATAGTCAAGTTGTAAGAAAAATAAATTTAGGATATGATTCAGCTGTGGAGGAAGATTGTGGAAGTGAAATTTAGGGAAAAAAAGAAATATTGCAAAGATGCAGATATGTATCTTTTTGATAATAACAATACTGATGAGCGGAAATTAAAAATGAGAAAATCAATAAAGATAATATTATTAATTATGTTTATAACTATGTTTTTAATACCATTGGTTATGAATGGCGAGTATAGTAGAATTATAGGCTACGGTGATATTAAACTTAGTATACTATATTTTATGAGTGAGGGATTTATAGGGTTATTATTAATATTAGTAATTGTATTAACATTTATTTTTTTAGATAAGATAGTATTTAGATTAGCAGAAAAACGAAGTAGAAATTTATATTCTAAAATTGGTGGAAGAAATCATGAAAAATATGTTGATGCAGATGTAAATATTGAATTAAGTGATGATAAAATAATTTGGACAAGAGCATCAAAACAATTAAATATAGGATATGAAGAAATTAAAAAAATAGAAGATACTGGCGAATACATCTATATTTTAATAAATGCAAAGTGCGTAATTTGGATTCCTAGTGAAGCTTTTATATCAATAGAAATAAGAAAAAAATTTTTAAATTATATTAACCTTAAAGTACATAGAAATAATAATACATAATAAAAAGTCAATGAACATTTAAAATACAATGATTTGACCCAAAAAAGTTAGACGAATTTAACTAAGCTATTATCGAGGATTGAATTCTGTATTGAACAGGACTCAGTCCTTTTAGTTTGCTATTAATTCTTCTATTATTATAGTAATCAATATATTCTTCTAGTTCCGCTTTAAAGTGTTCTAAAGAATCAAACTCTTGAAAATATAGTAACTCCGACTTTAATAAGCCAAAGAAATTTTCCATAACAGAGTTATCATAACAGTTTCCTTTACGAGACATACTTTTAATAATGCCTTTCTTGTTTAACATAGTTTGATAGAGTTTCATTTTATATTGCCAACCTTGATCCGAATGAAATACAAGTTTACTATTATCAGGAATCTTTAAAAATGCTTTTTCAAGCATATCGGTTATTTGAGCAAAATTAGCTCTGTCTGATATATTATAACTGACTATTTCTCTATTATATAGGTTAAGAATTGGAGAGAGGTAGAGTTTTGTACCAAACAAAGAAAACTCCGTAACGTCGGGTTATAGTCAGGCTAATTTATTTAATATGGTGAGATTATATGATACGATTCAAGATTTAAAAATTTTACAGACACTGTCTGTAAAATTGACTTGGTCCCATTTACTAAAGTTTATAACCATTGAGGATGACTTAAAAAGAGAATTTTACATTACTAGGTGCATTAATGAACATTGGATTGTAAGAGCTCTAACAGATATAATAAACTCTATGTTAAAGAAAGCACCTATTCATATACATTCATAGGTGTAAGTTCCAGTTGCCAAAGACAAGCTTTGGACTGTCACTTAAAAGAACTGGCATATCTAAAAAACCAGAATTAACAATTACAAATGATTTAAAGCAGTTAAGGGAGAAAAACAAGATGACAACAGACTTATTTTTTAGAGATTCTTATGTGTTAGATTTTTTACAATTGCAAGATACCTATTCAGAAAAGGATATTGAAAATGCAATATTAGCAGATTTAGAGAAATTTATTCTAGAGATGGGAAGGTAGGCAAGTAAGGATAACTGTTGGAAATAAGGATTATTATATTGATTTTCGGATAATCTTTATATATCAATGGAATTAAAGTCTATTTCAAGATTATCATAAGTATTAACTTTAATTTTATAAAGAAATGGCAATCAAATATCAAATTTAACATAATAACTAAAATGTAAGGAGGGAAAAGTAAATGAAAAATAAGAAAATGCAAGAATTAGAGGAACTATAGAAATCAGTAGTAGAGTATTTGAAAAAGAATTGGGACCCACATTGTACAGTAGTTATTACAGATAGTCATATTAAATTAGTTAGGGATGATATGAGGATGCCAGTTTTAGAAGAAACTGCTCAAGAAGTGTCAGTCCAAGAGCAGTATAAGTTTGTATCAGAAGATTCTAATGGTAAATACCCGAATAGTGAAAAAAGTTCTAACTATTTAACATGTTCAGATAACCAAGGCCATGCTTCTTTATGAAGAAGCGAACCAGAATAAGAAGATATTTTAGTAATAAAGAATGAATCATTACAATCCATTACTTTTAATAGTTCATCTCTTATCTGTTCATTAGAATAATCAGTATCAACGAACCAAGTTGAATCCATAAAATGAGCCCAACAACCTAATGATTTGATTACTTCATATAAACAATTATAATTTTGAACAGATTTGTTTAGGTCATAAGTAATTAAATAAGTCATAAAAAACACCCTCCTTCCAGTGATATTTTACCATATTTTAAGAAAAAAAGAAAAATAAGGAGGTAGAATTTGTGAAAATATAGACTACATGTTGATGAAACTGTAAATAGAATTAATTATATTGATATTGAAACAAGCTTGAAGGTGAGAGAGATTGATGCATTACTTGTTAAAGTTAAGAATGACGAAATCACAAGTGCAGCAAGTTTAAAAAGAAAATTAGAATCTCAAGGTATAAAAGTGAAAGGCATTAATTTATGTTCAAAACCTTATTACTTAGAAGCCAAAACATTAGAAATTGAAGAATTGGAGAAACTTAAGAGTCAAGGTTTCATAATTCAATGCAAAGCATGTGATTTAGAACAAGAAGATATAGAACAAGCTATCGAAGCAGCAAGAGAGACAATGATTACAAATATTTGGGAAAATGGATTACAAGCAGCTAAAATTATTAATTTAAGTCAAGAACTAGATATTTTAATAGTTGCAGGCAAGAAAAAAGCCATAGGACACCGACCAAAGTAGTCCAAATGGCATAACCAAGTCTTGGAGTGTTAAAACAACAGACATAGATAGTTTAAAAGAAGTGTCAAAGGACTTAAATGCTATAGATGAAACAAAGGATCAAGCAATTGAAGAAGATGACTTCTTAGGTGAATGACATAATGATGAAAAGTTAAATAAATTTTAAGAGGTAATAAATTATGAAAATGAATGTTGAATTTGAATCAAGAGAAGAATTATTAAGCTTTGTAGATATGTTTGGTGGAGTTGCACCAAATGCCACAGTAGTAAACGTTGGATAAGATGTAAAGGTTAAGAAAGGATAAGGTCGAAACTAAGTCAAAAGATAATAAAACACTGATACATGATGTTCTAGTGGATTAAGGTGCCCAAGCATTCATTACTAAAATAGCATGTCCTATAGAAAATACGTATATAGCAGTATATATAATTATTATAGATAGGATATATATAACAATAAATTAATAATGAATAAAAGTATAATGTTTTTAGCTATAAGGCTTTAGATAGTATACAAAGAAAGTGAAGAGCTATAGCTAAAGAAATAATAGATAGCTATGTGTTTGGGATAATGTATAGAGAAATTGGAGCGAAGCTCCAATTATATAAATCAAATGTCCTAGCCCTTTAGGGCTTGGATATTTTCCTTGCTGCCGCAGGCTATAACAATTAAGGGAATGGATAAGCTAAATAAAATATCTCTTTGGATTTTTATATACTAAAATAATGAATTTTTCTATAAATATACTAAGGCTTTAATTTTAGCTTGTTCATTTCTTCCTTATTGTATAAAGAAACATTAATCATGATCTCTAAGGCGTAGCCTTTAAGATTGCTACCACACTACGAGATTTTATAGAAGAAAGTGTCAATGTAGTGCCATGGAGCAAAGCGTAAGGGGGATTACATATTGACTCTTTCTGGACTTGGAGTTTAGAAGTTCATTTTGAATATGCAATTAGGATGAGGGAAATATTAACATAAAAAAATGCAATAAACACTAAAATTGAAGTGCTTATTGCATTTGCTTATGCAACTTTATTAGAATCATCATTATCTATAACAACTCCAAGCTTAGTTGATATTATGGTATTTAATTTATTAATTGATGTAGATAGGTTATTAATTTGTTTTTGTAAGCGAATAAGCAAATATGCTGCAACAGCTATAGCAAATCCATTATTAACTATCAGATTTATTAATTCATTTATTTCCATAATCCATCACCTCCTTATATTGGATATATGTGCAAATGCAGATTATTTCATATTTTAATAAAAATAATTATTTGAATTATGATTATAAATTTAGGCTTTGTTAGACTAACTTGTTGATATAAACATAATAAAATAGGTAGTTCAAATTTGACTATCTATTAATACACAAATTGAATAGCATTGATTGTGAATTAATTTGGCTATTTTTTAAATAAATAATGCAAAAATAGACTTGCTACTGCTAACTTATATTTTTTCTCACAAGAAACAGAATTAGTATCATCCATAAAACTTTGCAAATCTCCTAGCTCAAGTCCTGAATATATAGCTAAGGTTTCATAGCTAATTTCAAACTCACCTATTAATCCATCTATTACTCCTTTAACTCGGTCATCTTCATTTACCATCACTATCCCTTCAGATAGCATGAAAATCATGTTGCATAAATGCGAAGGGTTCGGAATATTGGAATTTTTCAAACTCTCTTCATTATTCTCACCAAAAAAATCATATAATTTATTTTTTCCATCCATATAATCTTTCAACCAAACATAATCTACTCCTATCATCTTACTCAAAGATTTCAGTTCAATTTTATAGTTTTCAAGCAAATTTTCTATATCTTTTCTTATAGCATCTTCAGTTTGATTGAAGTTTGTAGAAACGATAGTTTTAATTGAATTAATTTCCATTATAGTCTCCTTTTACAATATCTATAGTTTATTCTTATTTCGTACTTAAATACGCAGGTGCATCAGATATGAATATTATTCAGTATGTGTTTTATCATTCTCGTTATTTATTTTATCAAATTCATGCTTAATCTCATTTAATTTTCCAACTATAATACACGTATATACAGTAACAACTCCACATAAAGTCATTAAACCAGTATAAGTAAACATGTGATATGATATAGTGAAACTATCACCTACAAAAATGAATTGACCAATCATTGACATTATAAATAAATTGAAAATATAAAAGATAATCATTGCTATAATTCCGTAGAAAAAATTCTTCATATCTTAATAACACTTCCTTTACCGTGATTTACTATTTTCATAAATATTATACTATAATTATATTTATTTACAAATTCAAATGTATAAAATCTATATCAACATTATTGTCTAACAGAACTTAAGTTTAAAGGAATTACTTTATATTATTCTCATTAATTATATGATCATAGTAAAAAGCTATAGCTAAATCAACTAAAGTACTGACATAAGTATTCAAATCAGGGTGAATGCTCTTAAGTTTATTTAATTTCCTAACAGTAGAGGATCGTAGCATATAGGTTCTTTTTATTTGTAGGTATTCTCCATCAATTGGAGCAGCACAGCCATTAACGATAGGGTTATTTCGATTATCTTCTAATGCATTAACATCATTAGAAAGAGATTCAGCTTTTGAAGTTGATTCTGTTTTAGTAATAGTATCAATAGTATTATCATTACTATTAGTTTTTAAAGTTTCGTTAGCAATTACTTCAGAAGCCACGCTATTATTTTTTAATTGATCTACAGCAGCATTATTATTATTATTATTATTATTATCTAATTGAGCTGCAGTTGATGTATTACTTTTATCAGTAGAATCATTGCAACATGAAAAAGTTGCAATACATGTTCCTTCAATGGGTTCATCACTAAATCCACAGATATCAAGATCCTCTTCAACAGCAAAATCATTTATAATTTTAGGTGTTCTCTTATTAGCCATATCTTATATCTCCTTTACATATTTTTAAAAACATAACTCTGATTAATTCCAGAGTAAGCTTAAATAGTCTAATATAAAAGTTCAAAAGGAAAGTTAAGGAAGGTATATTTATAATTTAGAAACCAACTTTTTAATTTTTATTTGAACTTTTATATAGGATATATGATAAAAGCAGATATATTCTAATATTCTTTACCATAAATATTGTAATATTCTTATACATATCTATGGTTTAGAATATATATTCTAAACCATATTACCATAAATATTCTTCAGAATATGCGCCCAAAATCAGGGCTGAGAGGTTGGGGAGGGAAAAGGAAACTCGACTCACATACGTTCGCTGAGTAAGTTCGAAGGACAAAATATAAAATTTTGATTCTCACTTATGTGATTTTTCATTTTAAAACATATATCCATAATAGCAGTGAAAATTTTTTAGCTGCAAATAAATTTTGGAGTGTGTTGTAAAATGATTAAAGATGAAATTAAAATGAAATCAGAAGATGGAGAAGCCTTTGATAAAAAGCAAATTGCTCTTGCAATTAGAAACTCTACATTTAATGATGAGTTAAGTTGCTCGTTATTGGAGGAAGGAATATTGGATAAGTGTGATGGGTGTAGCTTAAAATCTATTTGTGATGGAATTGATAAGGTTTCGGAGGAATATATAAAGGAGACTACCAAAGTAGTTAAGACATTTAATATTCAAAAATAATTAAGCATTTAAAGAAGATAATAAGAGAAATTTTATCGTTAGAAAATATAAGTAAATAATATATTAGACATAAAAAAATCCAAGGTTAGCCTTGGATTTTTTATGTCTCAATATCATTATTATTGTTGTTGATTTATGGATTTTAAAATTTTCTTTAAGATAACATTCTTTCTTTGACAAGCTGTTGAGTAGCACATATTTTTTAAGTAAGCATAAGTTTGAACTGTATTATTTTTATAGAATACAAAATCAATAAATTCCTTTTCATCTTCAGTTAAATTATTAATAGCAAATCTAAGTTCTTCAAAATCACATTCTTCACAAAATAGATCTTCCAAGCCAATATCCTGGGAGGGTAAATCTTTTTCAACATCATCATGTAGACTTAGTGCATCATTTCCTTCTGTTGAATTTCGAGTTTTAATTCGTTTAATTAAATCATTTAGATTATTTCTAATGGAATTAGTAGCATATCCAACAAATCTATGCTTTTCTAAATTGTATAAGAAAACACATTTAAAAAGGGTTTCATAACATTGATTTTGAATGTCCTGCATTTCATATCCATCAATAAAAGATCTTTTAGAGAGATTAAAAATTAAAGGCCTAAATTCCTCTGCTAGTTTTTCTTTTGATAACATATCATCATTTTTGCATTTAGTAACTAAGTATTCAATATATTCAAAATTCATATAGACCTCCTTTATTAATTTTATTTGTATATTTTGTAGAGGAAATAAAAATAACCTCTACATATAGGATATATGATAAAAATTCATATATCCTATATGCAAGTAGAAATTAATTAAGTTTTTAGTTGTAATTTAGAGCTTTTTATTAGAATTTCTTATATGTGAAAATAAGAAATTTAGAGGAGGGTATATAAAAATGAGTAACTTTATAATTGCTGTAGGTCATACTGCTAGTGGAAATATTGGATGTGGGGTTATTGACAAGCTTGATGAGAGTCAATGTAACAGGGAGATTGGAGCTTTAGTTGCAGAATATTTAAAGGAGAAAGGGCATGGTGTGAATTTACTTAGGGTGGATGGAAGTAATAGTTATACATTTGAGGATTGTTATGTGAGGGCAAATCAAGCTAATGAAATAGCAAAATCTTCAGAGATTGAATTGTATGTTGAGATTCATATTAACGCAGGGCGAGGAACAGGGCCAGAAGTTTGTGTTACTGGAAAATCAGAAGTTGCTAATCAATATGCAGCTAAAGTAAGTAGTGGTTTGGCTAATGCTTTGAATTTGACTAATAGAGGTGTAAAGACAAGAAGTTTAATTGTTTTGAATAGAACTGTTATGTCTGCAATTTTAGTTGAGTGTTTATTTGCAGATAGTTATGATGCTGATAAGTATATTCCAGAGGTTATTGCAAGAGCTATTGCTTTTGGGTTGGTTGGAGCTGATGATTCTGGTGATGGAGGATGGAAATTAGGTTGGAATCGGAATAGTGTAGGTTGGTGGTATTCAACTGATGTAGTAAATAAATATTATTATACATCAGAGAATGGGTGGAAGGAAATTGATGGGGAGTGGTATATATTTGATAGTAGGGGATATGCGCTTCAAGGTGCTTGGTACTATGATGATAATTATAAAGCTTGGTATTACTTAGGGGATGATTGTATGATGGTTAGAGGAAGTAAGAACAAGCCTTTATGGAAATGGATAGATAGTGGCTGCTATGCTTTTGATGAGCAGGGTAAGATGTATTGTGATTGTGTAACTCCAGATAGCTGGAGAGTTGATGAAGCAGGTAATTGGATAAAGTAATTATAAGAATAAGTTGAAAGGTAGTAAACAGTAAATTGATATTCTGTTTTCTACCTTTTTATTTGGGGGGAAAGTTTAATATTTCCATACAAAATGGTATTATATTATTATAGGAAAATTTTGCAGTAAGGATGAGATAATTAGGTGATATCAGAATTCGAAAAATCATTAAGTGAGCAACTTGAAAAGCAATGTTAATCAAAAGTTAGGATAGATAATGAGGATGATTTAATTATTAATAAATTATTATAAAGATATGTTTTAAATATATAATTTAGTAATTCGTAAAATTATAAATATAAACAGATGGGGGTTTTTATGAATATAGATATTCTTAAAGGGCTTAATGATGCTCAGAAAGAAGCTGTTGCTTCAACAGAAGGATATATCCGTGTAATAGCAGGAGCTGGTAGTGGTAAAACTAAAGCATTAACAAGTAGATATATTTATTTAGTAAAGGAATTAGGAATTTCAACTGCTAATATTTTATGTGTAACCTTTACAAATAAAGCTACACGTGAAATGAAAAAACGTATAAGAGCAGTAATAGGTGATAATGATGCTGGATTAATATCAACATTTCATGGTTTTTGCAGAGTGTTATTGAAAGAAGATATACATACAATGGGGTATCCAGATAATTTCATAGTAATGGATACTGAAGATGTGGAGTCTATATTGAAAATTGTGTATGAACAAGCCAATATAACATCAAGGCAATTTACATTTTCAAATGCTAAAGAAATGATTGGTAAGAGGAAAAGAGTTGGATTAGAACATATACCTTATGTACTTGAAACTGATAATAACAAAATAAAGGAAAAATTTTTATGTTCAAAAAAAGTAGAGGATAGAATTTTTTTCGGTTATTTATATCAGCAAAAGAAAAATTATAATTTAGATTATGATGATTTAATAACCTTTGCATTATATATACTTAGAACATTTCCAGAAGTATGTGAAAAATGGCAGCGTAAACTTGAATATATAATGGTTGACGAATTTCAGGATGTAAGTAGTAATCAATATGAATTAGTTAGTATATTAAGTGAATATCATAAAAATTTATTTGTTGTTGGTGATCCAGATCAGACTATTTATTCATGGAGAGGAGCAAGGGTAGAATACATAATTGATTTTGATAAAAAATTCAATAATACAAAAACAGTAATGATGAATACAAATTATCGTTCATCAGAAAATATTATACATGCTTCAAACTCTTTAATTTCAAAAAATATACAGAGAATAGACAAGTGGTTAATTCCCACTAAGCTTGGTAATATACCTGTAATGTATAATCATGCTAAAACAATATATGATGAAGCAACATGGATAGTAAATCAAATTGGAAAAATACTTGAAGCTGGAAAAAGTTATAAAGATATTACAATACTTTATAGAGCTCATTATGTTTCACGAAGTATAGAAGAAGCGTTTCTAAAAAATAATATTCCTTATATATTATATAGTGGTATTGAATTCTATCAAAGAAAAGAAATAAAGGATATTCTTAGTTATTTGAGAATGATTGTATGTGAAGATGATTTATCATTAATGCGTGTAATAAATGAACCCAAAAGAAATTTTGGTAAAAAAAGAATGGAAATTATTACAGAGTATGCAGAAAATAATGGATGTTCGCTATATAATGCATTAAAGCTAAATCTTGAAAATAGTTTAATTACAAAAAGTAATGCGAATGAATTTGTAGAGCTTATTGAAAATTATAAAAAAATCTATAAGGAAATGAGAATTACAGATTTACTCATGGAATTATTAAATAATAGTGGTTATGAAGCTATGCTAAGGCAAAGTGGAGAAGATGAACGTCTTGATAATTTAGCAGAATTAAAAAATTCAGTAACTGACTATGAAAATAGTGCAGGTGAAGAAACTACATTGGAAGATTATTTGCAAGAAATATCATTATATACCAATACAGATGTTAAAGAAAATAAAGATACAGTAAAAATGATGACATTGCATACAGCCAAAGGGCTTGAATTTCCATATGTTTTTATCTGTGGTTTAAATGAAGGAATATTTCCAAGTGGAAAGACTGATACAAAAGAAAAAATGGAAGAGGAACGGAGATTGGCATATGTTGGATATACTAGAGCGGAAAATGCTTTGTTTTTAAGTGATGCAGAAGGTACCAACTATAATGGAAGTTATAGATATCCATCACGATTTATTTTTAATACAGAGAAGACATATTTAAATTATACAGTAGAATTAGAAGAAAATCTTATTGATGATGCAAATGATTTTATAATTAATTCTGAAAATAACATGAATACAAACAATAATATTAAGTTTAATGCTGGTGATAAAATAATTCATAAATCCTTTGGTACAGGTAGAATTATTGAAGTAGATATCACTAATTCGTCTTATGTTATTAAATTTGATGATTCAGAAACATATAGAAATATTTCATTTTCTATGCAATTAGAAAAAGTAGATATTGATAATTCAAAAAATAATTCAATTGATGAGCAACAGAATAAAAAATTGGAAATGGAAGAACAATCTAATCAGTTAGAATATTTAGAAGTTAAAAGAAAAGAAAGACAGGAAGCAGAGCGACTTGAAGCAGAAAGAAGAGAGAAGGAAAGACAGGAATCTGAACAACTTGAAGCAAAAAGAAGAGAGAAGGAAAGACAGAAAGCTGAACAATTTGAAGCTGAGAGAAAAGAGAAGGAAAAACAGGAAGCAGAGCGACTTGAAGCTGAGATAAGAGAGAAAGAAAGACAGGAAGCTGAACGACTTGAAGCAGAAAGAAGAGAGCAGGAAAGACAGAAAGCTGAACAACTTGAAGCTGAGAGAAAAGAAAAGGAAAAACAGGAAGCAGAGCGACTTGAAGCTGAGATAAGAGAGATAGAAAGACAGGAAGCTGAACGACTTGAAGCAGAAAGAAGAGAAAAGGAAAGACAGAAAGCTGAACAACTTGAAGCAGAGAGAAAAGAGAAGGGAAAACAAGAAGCAGAACGTCTAGAAGCTATAAAGACTGAGCAGAAAAAATTAGAAGAAAAGCGTTTAGAAGCTGAAATGATTTTAAAAATAAAGAATGAAATAGCACAACAGGAAAAGATAGTTTCAGAAAATAAGTACAAATTATTTGGAAAAGGTGCAGCTTTAAAAAAAGAAGCGAAAGCAAAAATAAAAGTTTTATATGATGGGTTAAGTGAAATACTTAATTAAAGAAGAAAGATAGTAAACATAACTAATTGTTTTTGTTTGCTATCTTTTATTTATGCTATTATATAAGGTTATAAAAAATTAGCATTTATGTCTAAAGATGATATGTGTTATGATGATATTAATACTTTAGTTAAATTAGATTAATAGAGTATTTAAAGAATTTATTGAGTATAAAATCGAATAGTACAATATCAGAATCAAAATAATAACAAACAGATAAGATTAAAAATTGAGGAGAATTAAAAATGAAAAAGACATTATCACAAGACGTTATTAAAGTAATATGGAAAGCCTGTGATACCTTTAGAGGTACTATGGATAGTTCAAAATATAAGGATTATATACTAACAATGTTATTTGTAAAGTATGTATCTGATTTTTATAAAGAGAAGCTAGAAGAGTTAAAATCAAAATTTGGAGATAATGAAGAAAGAATCCAAAAGAGCTTAAAGAGAGAAAAGTTCCAACTAGATCCTACATGTACGTTTGATGTTATATATGAGAATAGAAATGCTGAAAACATTGGAGAAATAATTAACAAGGTATTAATGAAGATTGAAGATGATAATAAAGAAAAATTAGAAGGTATATTTAGAAATATAGACTTTAACTCAGAATCAGAGCTTGGAAGAACTAAAGAGAGAAATGCAGCATTAAAGCATTTAATAGAAGACTTTGCAGCAGATGAACTTGACTTAAGACCTAGTATGTTAGATGGGAATGATGTTATAGGAGATGCATATGAATTCCTAATAGCTAACTTTGCATCTGACGCAGGCAAGAAAGGTGGAGAATTTTATACTCCCGGCGAAGTTTCTACATTACTTGCAAAGCTTGTTGGAGCCAAAGATGGCGATAGAATATATGACCCAACATGTGGATCAGGATCACTACTTATAAAAGTAGCTAAAGAAGTAGGAACGCCAAACTATAGATTATATGGACAAGAAAGAAATGGTCAAACACAAGCCTTAGCTACAATGAATATGTTCTTACATGAAATAAATGATGCAGTTATAGCATGGGGAGATACGCTTCGAAACCCTCTTCACTTAGAAAATGAAAGATTAATGAAGTTCGATAGAATCGTTTCAAACCCTCCATTTTCATTGGATAAATGGGGAGCAGAAGATTTAACTTCAGACATATATGGAAGATTTGAAATGGGATTACCTCCAAAATCTAAGGGAGACTATGCATTTATTGAACATATATTAGCTTCATTAAATGAAAATGGAACAGCAGGGATAATACTTCCTCATGGAGCTTTATTTAGAGCTGCAAGTGAAGGTAGAATAAGAAAGCAAATAATAGAAAATAATTGGTTAGATGCAGTTATTGGATTACCAGAAAATTTATTCTTTGGAACACCTATACCAACTTGTATTCTTATATTTAAGAAAAATAAGTCTAATGAAGATATATTATTTATTGATGCTAGTAAGGATTTTACAAAAGATGTTAATCAATATAAGCTAACAAATCATGATATAGATAAAATAGTTAAAGTTTACATAGAAAGAGAAGAAATAGATAAGTATGCTCATGTAGCAACTTTAGAAGAGATTGAGAAAAATGATTATAATTTAAATATGTCAAGATATATAAATATGTTTGAAGAAGAGGAACTTATAGATATTGAGAAAACTAAAATTGAAATAAAACAAATTGAATATGAAATGAGTAAGGTTAAGGAAGAAATTGAACTATATCTTAAAGAGTTAGGGCTGTAGGTGAAACCATGAAAAATATACCAAAAGGATATAAAAAAGAGAGAAATAGAATTATTCCATTAGATTGGAATTTTGTAAAGATAAATAGTATTTTAGTGAAGATTGGTAATAAAGTAGATGTAAAGAAGGAAGAAAGTTATCAACAAATTGGTATTAAATCACATGGAAAAGGGTTATTTTACAAAGAACCTGTAACTGGTGAAGAGTTAGGAAATAAATCGGTGTTTTTGGTAGAGAAGAATTGTTTTATAGTTAATATAGTATTTGCATGGGAGCAGGCTATTGGAAGAACAACTGAAAATGAGGTTGGAATGATATGCTCACATAGATTTCCGATGTATACACCACTAGACAACAAAGTAGATGTTGACTACTTAGTATATTTATTTAAAACATCATATGGGAAAAAGGTATTAGAATTAGCATCTCCAGGAGGAGCTGGTAGAAATAAAACATTAGGTCAAAAAGAATTTGCTAATAGCGAGATATTAATACCAAATTTAATAGAAGAACAAAAGAAAATAATAAAAATTCTTTATACATGGGATTTAGCAATAGAAAAGCAAGAACGACTTATAGAAAAGAAAAAAGAGTTAAAAAAAGGATTAATGCAAAGGCTTTTAAGTGGAAAAGTTAGATTAAAAGAATATAATGACACATGGCTAAGTAGAAAAATAGATGATATTTTAAAGGAAGATAAGGAAATTGCAGTTAAGTCAGATATTAACAAAAGATTAACAGTAAGGCTAAATTTAAAGGGAATAGAAAAACGAAATACAAAAAATATAGAAATTGAAGGTGCTACTACACATTATGTTAGAAGAGCAGGACAATTTATATATGGAAAACAAAATCTTCATAAAGGTGCATTTGCTATAATTCCAGATGAACTAGACGAGTACCAAAGCTCTTCAGATTTACCTGCTTTTAATTTTGAAAAAGATATTTGGCCATTATGGTTTTACTATTATTTAAGTAGAGAAAGTTATTACAAACAATTAGAAAAAATTGCAACAGGAACTGGATCAAAAAGAATTCAACCTAAAGAGTTATTAGATATAAAAGTAAAAGTGCCAAGTTATGAAGAACAAAAGAAGATAGCAGAGATTGTATCATTAACAGATAAAGAAATAGAATTGCTACAAAAAGAACTAGAAGCCTTAAAAATTCAAAAGAAAGGCTTAATGCAAAGGCTTTTAACAGGAGAAGTTAGAGTTAAATTATAAAAAGTTATAGGAGGTTATAAAAATGAAAAAGTGGTTATTTCCGTGTAATTTAGGTAAGTACGATATATTAGGTAGCTTTTTAAAGAATGGCTTTGTTGATTATGGAACAAATCTTAATTTATCTGAAGGTGATGAGGTGTTTATTTATACAGGAGCGCCATATAGTGCTATATTTTTAAAATGTAGAGTAAGAGCTATATTGAAATTTGAAGAAACAATTGATGATGGTGAATTTAGTGTTTCTGATGATGGATTTAAGCAAAAATCTAAATATGTTAGATTAGTTCCAATTAAAAATTATCTTAATAAGATTGATATGGTTAATCATATTAAATTACAGGAGAATGGAATTAAGGGATTTAGTTTTCAAGTGGAGATACCACAAGAATTAGGAAAATATTTAGGTAATATATAGTTTATTGAGTAGGGGTGTTTTACCTCTGCTCCTATTTTTTGTATAATAAGAATATAATATGTGAATTTAGGGGGACAATTATGGAGAATCCGTATTTAGAGGAATATGATCAAGATAATGTTATAGAACTTCTTAGAAATATGGGGTATAAGTATATTTCGCCAGAGGAATGTAATCATTTTAGAGGTGGAAGACTTAAGGAAATTATTTTAAGAGGTATAGCTAGAAAAAAATTAATGGATATGAATAGCTTTGAATATAAGGGAATTGAAAGAAAGTTTTCAGCTACTAATATTGAAAAAGCTATTGAGAATTTAGACATGCCATTAACTGAAGGATTAATTAAAGTTAATGAGAAGATATATGATGAATTAATTATGCCTAAAAGTTTAGAAGAATTTTTAGAAGATGGGAGTAAACATTCATTCAATTTAAATTATATTGATTGGGAAAATCCTAAGAACAATGATTTTCAATTTACGCAAGAATTTGTTGTTGATAAGCAGGATCAGTCAATGAAGGAAAAGACAAAGAGACCTGATATAGTTTTATTTGTTAATGGAATACCATTTGCTATTATTGAGCTTAAAGCAAGTGCAGTATCTTTAAAACAAGGAATATCTCAAATGATAGGAAATCAAAAAAATGAAAATATACCTCATCTTTTTAAGTACATTCAATTAGTAGTTGCAGGAAATACTTCAGAAGTTAGATATGCGACTACAGGAACACCAGCTAAGTTCTGGTCTGTATGGAAAGAAGAAGAGGATTTAAATATTGATAGATATATTAAGGGTAGAATAGCTACAGAGCTTGATAAAAGTATAGTATCATTATTAAATATTGATAGAGTTTTAGAAATTATAAGAGAATATACTCTTTTTGATAAGAATGTAAAAAAGGTAGCTAGATATCAACAGTATTTTGGAATTAAGAAAACTTTAGAGCGAATTGATACCTTTGATAATGCAGGAAAGAGAAATGGTGGACTTATTTGGCATACTCAAGGTAGTGGTAAGTCATTAACTATGGTTATGTTAGCAAGAGCACTACGACGAAGAATTTCAAGTGCTAAGATAATTATAGTTACAGATAGAAAAGAATTAGATACACAAATTAAAAATACTTTTACTCATAGTGGATTTAAGAATGATATTATTAAAGCTGAAAGTGGAAATCATTTAAATACTCAACTTTTAAGTAAAGAAAGTAAGATAATTACTACTATAATAAATAAATTTGATAAGGTATTTAATCTTGGTTCTAAGGTAGATAATCCTAATATATTTATTCTTGTAGATGAATCACATAGAACTCAAAATGGACAACTTCATGAGAAAATGAGAAAAGTATTCCCAAGCGGGTGTTATATTGGATTTACAGGAACTCCGCTTATGAAAAAGGAAAAGAACTCATTTAGTCAATTTGGGGCAATGATTCATAAATATTCTATTGATCAAGCTGTTAAAGATAAAGCAGTATTACCTTTACTATATGATGGGAGGTTAGTGGATCAATGGATTAATGATGAAACTGGTCTTGAAAGAAAGTTTGAAATGATAAGTAGAAACATTAATGAAGAACAAAAGGAAGATTTGAAGATAAAATGGGCAAGATTTCAAAAGGTTGCGTCTAGTGAAAGAAGATTAGAAATGATTGCTTTAGATATTAATGAACACTATAAAACTACATGGCAAGGAACTGGCTTTAAAGCCATGTTTGCAACATCATCTAAATTTGAAGCTATAAGATATCATCAAATATTTGAACAATATGGAGATGTTAAAACAGCTTTTGTGATATCATCTGCTGATACTAGAGAAGGCAATGACGATATTCATGATGAAAATAAACTTCTAGTACAAAGAGAACTTGAGAAAATTAAAAGAGAATATGGTGATTTAGATGAATATGAAACTAAGATTAAAGATGAATTTTGTGAGGGTGATGATGTAGAAATTCTAATAGTAGTAGATAAATTGCTAACAGGCTTTGATGCACCAACAGCTGTTGGGTTATATGTAGACAAGGAACTTAAGGAACACAAATTGCTTCAAGCTATAGCGAGAGTTAATAGATTGTATGAAGGTAAAGATTATGGTTATATAATTGATTACAGAGGACTTTTAGGAAAGCTTGATAAAGCATTAACCTCGTATAGTTCATTAGAGGGATTTGATGAAGAGGATATTAAAGGTGCAGTTATAGATATAAAACAAGAAATACATAATTTAAAATCTACTTATTCTCAATTAAAGGACATATTTAATCCTATTAAAAATAAAAATGACAAGGAAGAATATGAAATATTTCTAGGTGAGGAAAGTAAGAGATTAGATTTTTATGAAAGTCTAAAGAATTATGGAAAGAGTTTAAAAATATGCTTAGCTTCTCAAGGAATATTAGATATATTATCAAATGAAGAATTAGTAAAATATAAGAAAGAATTAAAATTCTTTAGTGATTTAAGAAAAAGTGTTAGGGTAAGATATCATGAAGAGGTTGATTTTGGTGAATATGAGGAACAGATGCAAAAATTATTAGATACTTATATAAGTGCTAATGAAGTTAATAAGCTTACTAAATTGGTTAACATATTTGATGAAAAAAACTTTGATGAAGAAATTCAAAGAGTTGAAGGCAAAAGAGCAAAAGCAGATACTATAAGAAATGCTTTAGATAAAGTTATTACAATGAAATATGACGAAAACCCTGCTTACTATGAATCTCTTAAGGATAGGATTAATCGAATTCTTGAAGAATATAGAAAGAAGAGAATATCTGAAGAAGAATATTTAAATAGCATGAATGACGTAATGGATGACGTAAGAAATGGATCAGTAGAGGAAACATATCCAGGACCAATAAGTGATAATAAAGGAGCTCAAGTTATATATGACAATATTAAAGATGATATTTATGAATCTATGTCATCAAAGATAGAGGAAGAAAAATCAGATTATGTTATAGCTAACACGTCATTAGAATTTGAAGAAATTATTAAAGGTTATGCTGCAAAGCCTGATTGGACTACTAATACAGATACTCATAATTTGATGAGCCAAGATTTAGAAGAAAAATTGTGGAAATTAGAAGATGAATATGGAATATCACTGGACACAGATAAGATATTAGAAAAAACAATAACTATATCTATTAGGAGATATGGTAAATAGCTTGATTATTAGGAACTTACTCACTCTTATAAGCGTGATGCAATTAGAAATTTATATGATTTTAAGCATTCTATGATAAACTTCATGAATGAATTATTATGAAATGTACATAATGGCAGGGTAAGTTCTAATAACCAAATCATAAATTTGGATTATTATTTAGGAGAAAAGCTATGAGAGAAAAAATACAAATACATAAGAAAAAAGTTAAGAATGTAACTCTAAAAGTAAAAAGAGATGGTTCAATACATCTAACAGTACCTGAAAAGGCTACAGATGATTATATTAATAGAATTATAGAGAATAAAAAAGAATGGATAAAAGAACAAATAAAGCACTTTGAAGAAAATTATGAAGAACCTAAAGAAAAAGAAATGATAAGTGGTGAGAGTTTTAAGTATCTTGGGAAAAATTATAGACTTAAGATTATTGAAGATCAAAATGAAGGTGTAAGGCTCTATAGGGGGTATATTGAGGTATACGTAAAAGATAAAAACAATATAAAAAGAAAACAAGAACTTATGAAGAAATGGTATATGGAAAAGGCTACGATTAAGTTTGAAATGTTAGTTCATGATTATGAGAAGATAGTTAAAGAAGAGGTTAATAGAATAAGAGTGATATCAATGAAAACGAGATGGGGAAGCTGTAATGTTGAAAGTAAGAATATTAACCTTAATCTTGAACTGATAAAAAAACCGCGATATTGCATTGAATATGTAATACTTCATGAATTAGCTCATTTAAAGTATCCTAATCATAGTAAACAATTTTGGGAGTATATGAGTGTTCATATGCCTAATTGGAAATGGAGAAAAGAGAAATTAGAATCAATATTATAAAAATTAAGGGGAAATTTAATTATGGCAGAGATTAAGTTTGAAATAGAAAAAGAACTAGGTTCTATATCAGAATCACCAAAAGGATGGACTAAAGAATTAAATCTAATAAGCTGGAATGGGAACGAAGCTAAATATGATTTAAGAGATTGGGGACCTGAACATGAGAAGATGGGAAGGGAATTACCTTATCTTTTGATGAACTTAAAAGTTTGAAAGAATTGCTTAATAATATGGACATCTAATAGATAGGCTGAGTTTAAATTAACTCAGCCTTTCGTTTAATATAATATTATAATTGGATTATTAGTCTAATTATGGTAAAGTAAAAGTAGAAAATTATATGAAATTGGGGAGAGTTTTAAATGGATATAAATATAGATATTTTTGAATGTGCTGCAAATAGTTTAAATATTGGTGAACTTAGATCAATTTTAGAAGAATATAATGTAAATTTTATGATGAAGGATAAAAAGCATGAGATAATTGATAATTTGCTGAAATTAATAGCAGATAATAAGATGACAGAAGAATTATATTTGTCTATAAAAACTAAGGCTTTTTCAGAAAGTAGCAATTGCAATGAAGGCTTCTATTATAAATATGCTAATGATAACATAGATTTTAAATATGATAAATTCTTTGAGTTTTTGAACCTAGAAATGGAGAATAATAAAAAATCTAAACATGGCACTAATACATTCGAATATAAGGTATATGATAAAGCACATGATGAAGATAATAAAATGATGAAATTTACATTTCTTAGAAATACAAAGAATCGTAAATACGATTATATAGATAAAGATGTTAAAATTTTTAATGAAATAATTAAAGCAAATATTGAAATAAATTACGAAGATGCACTAGTCTATATACATAGTAAAAATTATAACAATAGTGTTGCTATAAAGTTTTTCTTAGAAAAGGTAATTAATAATTTAAGAATAGATAAAAAAATAAATATGGTGAAGCTTACTATACCTAAGTTTGATAGCCAGATAGTTAGTAAATGGGCAAGTGAAAATAAAGTTGATATTAAAGGTGTATCATCTGTGACTGTCAGTATGTTAGATTTATTAAGTGAATTTGAGGTTGAAGACAATAAGTTTAATAACTATTGTATGAAAAAAATATTCTTTGGGAATGAAGTTATAGATACTAAGAAAAAAAATGGGATAAAGGGTTCTATTTTTTTTGGAGATGATATTCAGGAATGCATAGAGATATCTGAAGGTATTATTAATAGTAAAAAAATTAATGGATTTGAAATAGACGTAGATTATCTATATATAGATGAGGAGACAGGTGAGGATCCAGAAATAGTACAAGTTCCAATTACAATTTTACAAGAAAATAATAATACAATTAGAATTGCGATATTAAAAGAAAATAGTTACATAAACAAGGATGTGCTTACAGATATATATGATTGCATTAGGAAGGTATTTCTAAATAAGTTAAATTCAAAGAAAATTAATAATACTGATGCAATAATAAATTTTCTTAATAGAGCACGAGAAATACTACAAGAAGATGAAGTGAAAATTCATTCTGATGAAGATGAGGCAGTAATATTATGATTAATATTTATTTGTATTATTATGAAAATTATGAATTTATAGTCACATATTTGGAACAAAACTATTTCAACAAGGAATATTCTAATAGTCTATATGATAAATATGTAGTTAACAATAGTGAAAATAAATCAAGTATAATTATTGTTTATAAAAATACTAATGTTTTAGCCATTGTAGATTATAAAGAGAAAATGTTAAGTAGATTAAAAGGAATATCATTTATGAAAAAAGTTAATTTATTGGATAAAGAATTGTTTTTAAATCTATTTAAAGAAAATTTTTCGGAAAATTTATGTAAAATAAGTATAGATATTGATATTTTGGGATCAGATGAAGAACTAGTTGAATATGAAGGAAATAGATTATTAGATTTAAATTTATTAGATCAATTTGATTTTTATGACAATAATTCTAAAACTAAATTAAAAGCATATTCATTGCAACCTAAAGGATATAAATACATTTTAAAAGTTAACTCTATAAATAAATTGGAATTTAATCAAAAGTATAATACGAGTGAGATTGAAAAAATTATATCTAAGCTAATAATCATAATAGAATTATTGAGATAGGGGGCAGAATAATATTAATAATGGAAATATAAATATTATAAATGGAGTTGGGTATGAAATATATGTAGATGAGATAAAAAGGATTAGAGTTAAGGTATTGAAACCTAAGGAAACTCCGGAACTTTTGATTAAAGCAACTGAGTTAGCACAAATAGTAAATAGAATAGATAGTTTACCATTAAATAATGAGGAGAGAACAAAATATCAGAAAGATATTATAAATATATACCAAATTGGATTTTTTGGTGATATTAGTTTGGCTAAACAATATTCAGATGATTTAAAAAAAGAGGTTGAACGTAACTTAGTTATAAGAAAAAAACAAATGCTATTCATCCCAGTAGTCTTTGGTTATATATTAATAATATTAATAACATATATTTTGCGAAAATACAATAATATAGGTGAAGTATGTTATCCAATAATATATGGATCAATTGGTGGATTATTATCCGTTATATTTCAAAACAATAAACTGGATATAGATTATTACGTAATGAACAAGCTATTATATTTTGAATCATTTAAATTAATAATTTTATCAAATATTATGGCTATAATAGGAAATTTAGCAATTAGATCAGAATTTATATTGGGGAATATTTCGAGTATGGATAAAGGCATATATATTAAATTTTTAATATATGTAATATGTGGATATAGTCAGACTTTTATACCTAACATATTAAAGAATTTTGAGCTAAGTAGTATTAATAAAGATAATAAAAGTAAAGGGTAGTTAGCAAGTAAAGGAATGCTCCCATCACCAAGATATGATATATTATTTTAAATTACAATATGTAAATATATGATATTTTTAATCTAAGGTTTGATTTATTTCCAATGACAAATAGATATAATAGAATATTCTAAGTTATGATTTGGTAAAACTCTTCAACACACACCTCATGTTGAAACGGTAGCATTGATAAAAAGGGTGGAGAAATAGAGTGTTGGAAAAGCCTTGTTTCAAGCCGTTTGAGCATTTTTATACTTGAGGCAAAATAGAAAAAATTAGTATCAAAGTACCATGCGAAAAGATATCTACGCAAGGTGTATTAATAGTTTAGACTACAGGATAGATGTCGGATTTTTTAGACTATAGGATAGATGTCAAAGGTGTATAGTTGACACTGCAGGATAAATGTTGACTTTAGGATAGATGTCAGTCGGTAATTCGCGAAATTTACAATCTGTTCTATGGAATATAATTTTGGAGGAATTTAAAGTATGGATGAAAATGGAAATTTTAAAGCGCCTATTCCTGTAATCAATAAAAAAGAATCAGAATCACTTGATGCCTTAACAGAAAGATATAATAAGCTTATTCAACCAAATAAAATAGCTCAATTTGGTACAAAAGCAGGACAACTTATTCCTGAAAAAGTAAAAAAAATAGGAAGCGATATTAGTAAGAATATATCTGAAAAAGAATTTTATATTCAAATGATTAATATAATTGGAAGTGGATTTAAGACAGTTGAAGAACAGGCAGCCAGATTTTCTATTAGTGAAAAAAATGTGCTAAGTAAAGTAAATCAGTATGCCACAAATTGTGAAATTACCAAATTAGACGAGATTTGTTTAGTGAGGAGTTACGATTTGGCAAAAATGGTTAATAAATATAAAAGCCAGGATATTTTTGCAGCAGTTGTTGAAGGTGGTGGAACTGGAGCATTTGGCTTCTGGGGATTACCATTTAATATTGTGCTGAGTACATTCCTATATTTCCGAGCAGTACAATCAATAGCAATGTTTTATGGTTACGATGTGAAAAATGATAGCACGGAGTTAGTTGTTGCAAGCGAAGTATTTACAAACGCTTTAAGTTCAGTGAAAAATGATGTAAACAACAAAACAACAAGTATTATCGGAAAAATCATGCTGATGAGTCAAGCTGCGGTTGTGAAACAGACTGCAAAAAAAACATGGACAGATATGGCAGCACGTGGAGGAGTACCTTTACTGTTAGCACAGATGAGAGCTTTAGCAAATAAATCTGCGCAAAAGGCTCTCCAAAATGTAGGCGCTAAAGGATTGGAAAATAGTCTTTTTAAGGAAGCGTTTGAACAAATTGGTCGCAAATTAACATTAAAGACGATAGGTAAAGCGATACCTGTTGTTTCAGCTGTTATTGGAGCATTGATTGATACGGTACAAATGAAAAATGTTCTTGAGTATGCTGATATTTTCTATCAAAAGAGATTTATATTAGAAAAAGAAAGCCGAATTAATAGCCTGATAGGTGAAAATGATATAATAATTGATGTAGAGGTAATTAATAATGATATTATAAATGCTGACATTATGGAAGAAAAGTAAAAAAGATAAAGTCACCCTGCGATAAAAGATTCAGGGTGACTTGCTCTTTACTCGTTAATATCTATACTTACACTAGACTTAAATGATATAGATACTAAAGCTACTTCGCATAAATGTGAAACCATATTTTTATAGTTATATGTCAAAATGATATGTTGTATTATTGTAAATATTGATTATGCACTTAGTTTACTATGTTTTACCTGCCTTTCTTGCAGATCGATTTTTTTTAATAGCTCTGTCTCAGCTTTCCAATAACATCTACATCAAATTCAGCATTTTGAAAAATACGAATAGGTAGTTTACCCTTGCTACGCTCAGCGATAAACAGTATTTTAAATTCATCTGTATATGTAATTCCGCGTTTACTTACAGATTTAGCATATCTATTTTTGATAAACTTTTAATTTCTTCATCTGAAAATAATTTCTTACTCATTCTTTTCACAACCTCACTATAGCAAGTGAATGACTCTATTCTTCACAAAGAGCACAGACCCTTGTGCAAATTTACCAGGTACAAGCCATATAATTAAAATATATACTATACTAAATGAGGTGATGTGATAGTTATTATTATATTGTTAAATATTGATATTACTTAACTTAAGAAATGGTCGGAAGAATTTAAAATTTCCACCCTTCTTCCGACCATCAACAGGATATTATATATTATTAAAAAATACAATACGTACGGAGATAATATTTTTGATCATAAATAAATGTAATAAAGTATATTAATATAATTTAATAGAACAATTCAATACACCCATCATGTTGAAACTAGTATCAACTATGATGGGTGTATTGCTATATGATAAAGGTATAGATATCAAGGAAGAAACGAAGTGTATTTGTAAATAAAATATTAAATGTCTAATAATTTTTATATATCAATGGAATTAAAATCTATTTCAAGATTATCATAAATATTAACTTTAATTTTATCTTGAAATGTTTAAGATATAGCAGCATCATATCCATTGTCAGTATATATTCTCAATTATGTATGGAAAGTTCTTGGTTGTGCTTCGCACTTTTTTATAGGTGTATATTTGTACTATTAGTTACATTTTCATCATCATTCTTCAGCATTACATCAAATGGAGCAGGATAAACCTTACAATGGCCATTATTAGATTTTATATAAGTCCCTATCTAAATTACTAAAGCTGATATTATTTCTTGATGTATTCTACTTGGAGCTGGACTCATATTATATATTTGCCCATCTATAATTTCTATTCTTTCACATTCATCATAGGTTATATAATCTTTATAAGTATAAGCTTTAACAGGATCTATTAACACGGTAATACCTCCTTTATTTAATAGTATTAACATTTAAATTTATAGCAGTAGTGTTTTGATGTTATTTTAGCATAAAGATACATCTTGTAGATAAAAACATTTAAATATTACCCTATAGGTAGGTAGTTATTAAAAAATACACCTGCTTTTTTGTTTTCTGCTAAATATAATAAAAAATGTAAATTTAGATTTAGAAAATTATAAGAATACAATTTAAGGTGTTTTTTTGATGCTTAGTAAGTAATATTTTTCTTAAACATTCCCAGAAATGTTGCGTAATAAGTAATAATTATATATAATATACTTTAATTACTAATATTTTACAATTAAAAAGTTAATTGTTAGCTAAATACATTTACAATTTAGTTGGTACTTTTAGTATTTTTATTACAAATTTTAGAATAAATTAATTAAAGATATGAGAAGATATGTTTGTAGGATGAATAAAATAATTAACAACATATTATAAAAGATGCCACTATTAATAAATGATTTTAAATATTTCATATTACAAGATTATTCTATAGACTTATGTTTTAAAAATTTATATCTATTATCTATGAGAATTTATTTTAAAAGTAATGGGATATTATTGAGAATATATTAAAAGGGATGTGATTAATATGGCTGTAAAAACTAATTGTAATAAAAATGGGACGAATTATTTTAGAGTAAGTGCTGTATTAGGTACTGATAGTAAGGGAAAGAGAATACTGAAGGAGTTTTATGGTAAAAGTAAATCTGAGGCTGAGGCTAAGAAAAGAGAATTTTTAGAAGGCATTAAAAATGGATTAAATATAGATATAAAACGTGTCCTTTTAGGTGAGTTAATGCATACTTGGTTATTTGAGACTATTAGGGTATCAGATAGGATCAAACCTACTACCTTTGAGAAGTATGAAGGAATATATAGAAATTATGTTAAAGATAGTCCTTTATATTCAATAAAAATAGCAGAATTAAAAGCACTTCAAGTTCAAAGGTATTATAACAGTTTATCTAATATTGGAAAAAGCAGAAATCTTATTGAAAATTTAAACAAACTTTTAAAACAATTTTTTAATTATGCAGTTGATGAAGGGTATTTAAGTAAAAATCCTTGTATTGGTAAAAAGATAGTTATTCCAGGGGAAAAGAAGCCAAGGGAAGAAGTTCAGCATTTTACGGATGAAGAAATAGAGATTTTAATATCTAATTTAAAAGATAATAGGTATAGGGAATTAATATTATTATCACTTGGAACAGGATTAAGGCGTGGAGAGCTGCTAGCATTAACATGGGAAGATATTGATTTAAAAAACAAAATTATAAAGGTTAATAAGTCTTTAGCTAAGGTATATATAATAGCAGGTGATGGGTCAAAAGAAAGAAAGGAAATAATTCAAACACCCAAAACACGAGGATCAATAAGAGAGGTATCTTTTCCAGATAATTTAACATCACTATTTAAAGATATAAAGATAAGACAAAAATCAGATAGATTAAAATGTGGAGAATCATATGAAGTATCAGATTATGTTTTTACAACCTCTACAGGGAATTTTATAGATGTAGTAAATCTATCACATGCATGGGAAAATATATTAAAGAAGTGTAATCTGCCCCATAAAAAATTTCATGCACTAAGGCATACTTTTGCTACAAAATTATTTGAAAATGAAGTGGTTTTAAAAACAGTTTCAGAACTTTTGGGTCATAGCTCCATAGACATGACAGCAGACACTTATACGCATGTTATTCCAAAACAAAAAAGTGATGCAGTTGAAAAACTTAATTATATGTTTAATTTCTAAAAATATAAATATGTTTGTGGAGAAAATTAATAAAACTATAATGTAGATATTTATTTAGTATTATGATTTTATTGCAAGACATATTTAGCTATAATTAAAGTATAGAGAAAAGCTTATGAAAGTATAAGTACATTGTAATTAATGCTAGGATAGCTCTAAATTAAGTTTAAGATGGTATATTAAATATAAAGGAGTTGAGTAAAATGAAGTGGCAGGAAGTCAGAGAAATGTATCCAAATCAATTCGTGAAATTTGAAATTGTAGAATCCCATGAAGATGAAAAGATAAAATATATTGATGAAGTTGCCGTAATTAAGGCGATAAAAGATGGAAGAGAAGCTATGATAGAATATACTAAATGTAAAAATGGTCAATTAGTATATAGCACTGAAAATGAAAGTATAGAGATAGAAAAAGTTAAACATATTAAGATTAGAAGGAGTATATGATTACATGTGATACTATTATATTGTAAAATTTTAAAATAGACTTCGGTGAAATTGATCCAAATGAAAGAATTAATGGTTTGCTAGGAATAGATTTTCTAAGGCAAGCTAGAATGGTTCTAGATCTAGAAGAGTTAGTTATGTATACAAAATAAAAATGTAATTAATTCAAAAAAACATAATAAAAACTCAGTCGGGAAAAAGTCGGGAAAATAAGAAAAACACCAACGTTTATACATTTCAAACGTTAGTGTTTTCAATAATGGTGACCCATAGGAGAATCGAACTCCTGATCCCACCGTGAGAGGGTGGTGTCTTGACCGCTTGACCAATGGGCCGTGCAACAAATATGATTTTACTCTTATTTGGATATTATGTCAACAACTTTTTATATTTTAAATATTAACTTCCTATATTTTGAATATTAACAAAATACAGTGAATTAAATAAGTGGAAAATTTATTACTCATTTATTGAACAAATCATAATTTTCTAAATATTTAAAAAATGCACTTGTTTTTCGGGAAAAATGTGTTAAACTATAATATAGTTAGTAGTTTAAAAAGAGGTGTATATTACTCAATATACTCATCGCTCCTCTTGTATGGCTGAAAGGTCATACAAAATTACGACTCCTTTTTAATATTTTGTGGAATATCCATTAAAATTTAGCTACTAGAATGCTTAAATTTTAATGGATATTATTATTTATTAATCATTAATTAAAATAATCGAGAGTGTAATTAATTAATATATATACTGAAAAATGATTCTTTTATAAAATTTATACTTCTTATATTCAATTGTATGTAAATTTCAAGTGCAATGTATATAGTAAAAAATAATAAATAAAGATAGTTATTTATTTCGATATTAACCATGAGCAGAAATGTTTTGAAAAAATATTTTAATATAAATTTTAATATAAATTTATATAAGTGAATATGAAAAATAAAAATGGAGTTATGTCAATAATTATTGACATAACTCCGTTTTTAATATAAGGCACAATCAAAAAATAAAAAAGTTTAAATTACTAATTTCATTATAGTTGTGCTTTAGGTAAAATTATTCTGCAAGCCAAGCTAAAACAGCTGGATTTGCACATGCAGATGATTTTGCATCTATTTTTGTTACAAAGATAATATCACCTTTGTTAGCTACTGAGTTAACTTCAGCAAATATTTCTTCTGCTGCTAGCGCAGTTTTAACAAAAAATCCTTCTGGTAGAAATTGAGCCCAAGCACCTAGTGATTTAATTTTTCCTACTATGTTACCATTACTACTTGTATGTTCATGAGAATGTGAGTGATCTCCTCCACATCCACAATTTTCATCATGGTCATGATTGTGACCAGTAGTATCGCTTACGAAATATGTAATCATATATACTGACATAATTGCACCGCCTTTAAATTTTATTATAATTTATTTATATTTTAGAAATCTGAAATGATCAATATTACTAATATTTTCATAGATTCTATATTTAAATTATACTAAAATAATCTGAATTGTAAATTAAAATTATAGATTTTTAATAATTTCTTTTTGATCACTTCTTTATATGACTTATCATAGATGAAAGATTTAATATATGGTAGTCGCAAGATTAAGGTTTCATTAATAATTATGCGTATTTGACTATTAATCATCCCCTAGATAAAATGCAGATAGATTTTTATTAGTTTCATTCTTTTTAAAGGTACCATCCATTTTTACATGAGCACCAGCATAATTAGTATTGCCATTAATAGATACTTTAATTGCCTTGTCTTCAAAAGAAAAAGTAATTTCAGTATTATATTCCTCATCTTTAAAGATAGCTTGCTTTTTTGAAGTATCAGTATAATATGCAACGCCACCTACATTACCAAGATTGGGTCTTGAGTAGCCTGAAATATGGAATTTAAATTTTTTATCTGAAGCTGCTACTATATTTAAACAGGTAAAGTTACCTTTATGACTTTCTAAAGTGTAATATTCACCTATTTTATTTGTGTCAAAATTCAAATTTAATTCTTCAACTTTAGTTGTATTTTGAGCTAAATAAAATTGATAATTTGTACCTTTATGATTACTCCATGTTCCTTTCAAAACATTATCAACGTCAAGAAAACCGCCAAAAGAATTAGTAAAATTATTATTTTCATCAAATTCATATATAGCCAAATAACCATTTGAATAAGTTTCAGCTTCTACTCTTATATTTTTTTGATATTTATCATAATAATAAAATCCTTCATATCGGAATGTTGGCTTTAATCCTGTCATTGTTGCAATAGGGTTCCAATATAGTTCTCCAACATCATCGAAGTGATCTTTATTTGTAATTTTAAGCTCCATATGAATATCTAATTCATTATTTATTTTCCCAACTAGTAGTATTTTATCTTTTTGCGAAAAATAATCTGGCAATGTTTCATTTTTTGTTGAAACAGATTCAACAGCTTTTTTACTTGATGTTTCGTCATCTTCCTTTTTAGTAGAATTATTGTCTTGGCTCATATTTTTCTGACTATCATTAGTAAATTTATTTGTTGAATTTTTTTCAGAACATCCACTTAAAGAAATTATTAAAATACAAACAAAACAAATAGTGAAAATTTTTCTTATCATTATTTTACCTCCGATATACGACTTTATTATAATTATTATACTATATTTAACAGTAGAAACCAAAAAAAGTAAAATAATTTATATTATATTCATATAAAAATCCTAATTTATTGAGTGGTAGAAAAGTATAATTTACTTTTTACTTGAATAAAGGATTGCAGTCATTTATAATTTAGAGATAATTAAAAAATGATTTTTAGGTTCTTACTTAAGCATATTAAAAAACATAATAACATTCTATGCATATTTATTAGGTGTAAATATTGTGATTTGTGTTCTGTGCTTTGAAGATTAAAAGGGAAAGTAGTGTAAATCTACTACAGCCCCCGCTACTGTAATGGAAGACTGAACTCTAAGTTATATTAAAGATCCACTGAGAAATTATTCTTGGGAAGGAAGAGATTTGGGATGAGGCCAAAGTCAGGAGACCTGCCTAAAAGTTTTACGAAAATGCTAGCTTCGGAGGGAAGGTAATAGCAAATAATAGAGTGTAGGTCTAGCGAATTTGAAACTTTTAAAAGAGGTTTATATTTCATATTAATTTTACATTCTTAATTTGTTATAGGTGTCCTCCTTATCTAAAATGGTAATGGGGATTTTTTTATGTATATGGGAAATATGAGATTTTAAGAATTTAAAATATTTTGGAGGAAATTAATAATGAAGAAGGCTATTTTAGTAGTGAGTTTTGGAACTAGTCATTTAGAGGCACTTAAAAATTCAATTGAGAAAATTGAAAATAAAATTAAAGATGAGTTTAAGGAATATGAAATTTTTAGAGCATTTACAGCTCATAGAATAATAAAGAAATTAGAAGAAAGAGACAATTTAAATATATTAACACCAGAAGAAGCTTTAGAGGAATTAAAAGTTAGAGGCTTTGAAGAAGTTATAGTTCAACCTTTGCATATAATTCCAGGGGAAGAATTTGATTATATAAAAGGTGTTGTAGGACATAGAAAAGATGATTTTAAATCAATTAAACTTGGAAGACCTATATTTTTTTATCAAGGAATGAATGGACTTCCAGAAGATTATTCTTTGTTTATAGATAGTATTAAAGATATATTAACAGGGGAAGAAAGTGTAATATTATTTGGCCATGGAACAGAGCATCCTTCAAATGCAGTTTATGGAATGCTTCAAACTGTTTTAATTGATGAGGATTATGAAAATGTATTTGTTGCAACAGTAGAAGGATATCCAACAATTCAAAATGTTTTAAAGAAATTAAAGAAGAACGGAATTAAGAAGACAAAGCTTGTTCCATTATTGCTTGTTGCTGGTGATCATGTAAAAAATGATATGGCATCAGATGAAGATGATTCTTTAAAGAGTATATTGAAAAAAGAGGGAATAGAAGTTTCTTTGCATATGCACGGACTAGGTGAAGTAGATAAATTTGATGGACTTTACATAAATAGAATTTATGATTCTATTGAAGATAGATATTTAAATGCAGGAAGAACAAAAAAATTAAGATAATATGCATTTTAATAATAACATATGGGAAAATGGAAATAATAACTCAATTTCATAAAAATACAATATTATGTAAGTTGATCCGTAAATAAATCAGGAAGAGGTATTTATGAAATCTATAATAATAGCTTCAAATTCAAGTGGTGGTGGAAAGACTACTTTTACTCTTGGACTTATGAAATCACTTAAAAATAGAAATTTAGATGTTCAAGGATACAAGGTTGGACCAGATTACATAGATCCAGCATTTCATAAAGAGGTAACTAAAAAATCTTCAAGAAATCTTGACTCGTTTTTAATGGGTGAAGAAGGCGTTATAAGAAGTTATCTTAAAGGAAAAGGTGATATTGGTATTATTGAAGGCGTAATGGGCTTATATGATGGTATTGGGACAAGTGAAAAAGCTTCAACTTATGAAATATCAAAGCTACTCGGAAATATGCCAATTATATTAGCATTATCACCTAAGGGGCAAAGTGCAAGTTTGTGTGCTGAAATTAATGGTTTTAAGAATTATAGAAGTGCTAATATTGCAGGAGTGGTATTAAATTCTATTAGTGAAAAGTATTATAATTTATTAAAGTATGCAATTGAAGAAAACTGTAAAATTAAAGTCTTTGGATATATTCCTAAAGAACAAAAAATAAGTTTAAGCAGCAGGCATTTAGGACTTGTACAAAGCATGGAAATACTTAATCTTGAAGAAAAATTAGATATATGTGGCAAGTTGATTGAAGAATATGTGGATTTAGATGGTATCATAAATGAAATGCAGGAGATTAAATATGAATCAGAAAATTACAAAAGTAATTGTCAAAGTGAAAAAGGAAATTCGGAAAATAGGCCTTTAAGAATTGGTATTGCTTTGGATAAAGCATTTAATTTTTATTATAAAGATAATTTAGAGTTCTTAGGCGATTTAGGAGAAATAATTTATTTTAGTCCAATTAAAGATAAAGCATTGCCTGAAAATTTAGATTTTCTATATATAGGTGGAGGATATCCAGAGGTATTTAAAGAGGAATTAGAAAACAATTATTCCATGAGAACAAGTATAAAGAAATCTTTGGAAAATGGCTTAAGGTGTTATGCAGAATGTGGTGGACTTATGTATTTAACAAAATCAATAGATGGATCAGAAATGGTTGGATTTTTCGATGGAGATAGTACAATGACAAATAAGCTTCAAAACTTTGGATATTGTAATGTAACGATCGATAAAAAATATTTCGATAGAAGTTTATTATCATCTTCAAATTTATCTTATAGTAACGAAAAGTTTAAAAAAGAAGATTTTCAAGAAAGACTTATGTCAGAGGAGTGTTTTGAAATAAATGCTCATGAGTTTCATAAGTCACAAGTGAATTTAAAAGAAAAAAATGTATATGAAGTAGAAAAACTTAGGTATGATGGAGAACTTATAAAGTGGTCATGTGGATATTTTAAGAAAAATACTTTAGCAGGATATGCTCATATTAATTTCCTGGGAAATATAGAATTAATAAAAGCATTAATTAATTTGAAATAGAAGGTGAAGTAGGTATGAGTTTTAATTAAATTTCTACATTTAAAATATCTACAGTAACTTAGTATATCTACGTTGCAGCTACAATGTTACATGGAATGAAGTATATAGGTACAAATTTTGTAGGGAAATTATTTTTCAATATATATATGTAACTTACTTATTAAAACAGATATATTCAAATTAGCGTGAATTTATTAAGAAAAAATTGGGAAATAGAGTTTATATAAGTACAAAAAATGATTATTAAAAATAGAAAAGAGGTGAATTTTTAGTGAGACTCATATTTGTATTCTCACTAAAAGAAATATGGAATATTTAAAAAATCCTATGGGAATTGAAGAAAAGAGTTTTGAAATTATTGGAGAAGAAATGGGTCCTCATTCATTTACAGAAGAGGAATTGCTAATAGTTAAGAGAACAATTCATACAACAGCTGATTTTGAATATAAAGATTTAGTGGAAATAAGCACAGATGCAATTAAAACTGCAAAGGAACTTTTTCAAAAAGGGGCAAAAATTTATACAGATACGAATATGGCTTTAAACGGAATCAATAAAATGGCATTAGCTAAAACAAATAGTAATGTAATCTGTTATGTTAATGAAGAAGTTGTACATAAAGAAGCTAAAGAAAAAAGCATAACTAGAAGCATGGCAGCAGTTGAAAAAGCTTGCAATGACAATGTGGATATATTTGTTTTTGGAAATGCTCCAACTGCACTTTTTAGACTTAAGGAATTAATAAAGGAAGGAAAAGCAAAACCAAAGCTGATAGTAGCAGTTCCAGTAGGTTTTGTTGGAGCAGCAGAAAGTAAAGAAAATATGGAAGATCTTAATATTCCTTATATTAGAGTTAAGGGGAGAAAAGGCGGGAGCACTGTTGCAGCAGCTATAATCAATGCTCTTATGTATATGGTGGTTCAAAGATAAGTGGGTTTACGCAATATAAAGTGAAATTTGATTCAGGTGGGGGTTTGATCCCATCTGAATCTTAGTTGAACCTATCCAGGAGCGTGTAGCCGTTATCTCCCACTTAAAAAAGTGGGAGTGTTACGGATGCCAGCTATCGGATAAAATGTTCTTTGAAAACTGAATAATGTCATAATTATAAAGTATGTTATAATTAATTTGTTATGGAAATAGTGAATAATATTAAATTTAGATTATAACTAATAAATTATATTTTAACTAACAATTTATATGTAAATATTAAATATTTGCAATGTAAGGACGTGAAAAAATGGGAATACAAATTATTTCAGCAGGAAGCTGTTTACCTGAATTAGTAGTTACAAATGATAAGTTATCAGAATTTCTAGATACTAGTGATGAATGGATAAGTACTAGAACTGGTATTAAACAAAGGCATATTGCAACCACGGAAACAACAACAGATTTAGGTGTAAATGCAGCTAAAATAGCATTAGAAAACAGTGGATTATCTAATAAGGATATTAATTTAGTTATATGTGCTACGGCAACACCAGATGTATGTGTACCAACAGTAGCAGCAAATATAAAAAAAGAATTAGGAATAGATAGTGCTGTTGCATTTGATATGAATGCTAATTGTTCCAGCTTTGTATATGCTGTTACAGTTGCAGAGAGCTTAATGAAAAATTGTAATTATAAAAATGCAATTGTTATTGGTGTTGATGCAAATAGTCAAATTTTGGACTGGGAAGATAGATCGACAGCAGTTCTTTTTGGAGATGGCGCAGGGGCAGTGGTATTATCAAATACTGAAAATGAAGGTATTATTTCTAATCATTTAGATTGTGTTACAGATAAAGACAATGCTCTTACTTGTTATAATAAAATAAATGAAACTCCATTTTATAGCAAAGAAAATGAAAAAAATATGAAAGTAGCCATGAATGGACAAGGCGTGATGAGATTTGCAACTAGATCATTTACAGAAGCTGTTTATGCAGTTGTAGAGAAGGCTAATATTTCAATGAGTGATATTAAGCTTATAATCCCACATCAAGCGAATTTAAGAATTATAAAAGCAGCAGCTAAAAAGATGAATATAAATGAAGATAAAATTTACATAAATATTGATAGGGTAGCAAATACATCTGCTGCAACTATTCCAATTGCATTACATGAAGCTTTAGAAAAAGAACTTATAAATAGGGGTGACATTGTTTTGCTCGCAGCATTTGGAGCAGGACTTTCATCAGGAGCGGTGCTTATTAAATGGTAATAAATTAAATACTTTTATATTATGGAAATATAGATTATAACAAAATTTACGAATGTGAGATGAATAGATGTGAGTAATTATAAATTACAAGCTGATTGTGATAAGTGTTTTGGATTATGTTGCACAGCACTGTACTTTTCAGCTAATGAAGGATTTCCAGTTAATAAAGATGCTGGGAAGCCTTGCATAAACCTGCAGGACGATTTTCACTGTAGTGTTCATAAAAACTTGAAGAAAAAAGGGCTTAAGGGATGTATTGCTTATGATTGCCTTGGTGCAGGGCAAAAGGTTGCTAAATCTTATGATGGACGTGATTGGAAGCAGAATCCAGATTCTGCAAACCAAATGTTTGATGTGTTTATCATTATGAAACAGCTTTATGAAATGCTTTGGTATTTGAAGGAAGCCTTTTTACTACAAGATGAAAAGGATGCAAAAGATAAGCTAAGCATTAAAATAAATGAAATAGAAAAGCTAACTGATTTAAATCCAGATTCTCTTGCTAAACTAGATTTGGTGCCAGTTAGAATGGGTGTTAATCCATTGCTTTTACAAACTAGTGAATTTATAAGAAAAAAAGTTAACAATAATCAAAGGAATGCCTTAAAGAGTAAAAAAACTTTTGGTGGAGGATTGGACCTTATTGGTGCAGATCTTAGAAAAAAAGATCTTAGAGGCGCAAATTTAAGTGGAGCATATCTTATTGCAGCAAATTTAAGAGGAGTTGACTTAAGTTTTGCAGATCTTATTGGCGCAGATCTTAGAGATGCAGATTTAAGTGGGGCAAATCTTTCAAAAAGCATTTATTTAACTCAAGCTCAAATTAATACAGCTAAAGGTGATGTTAACACACGACTTCCAAAATCAATTGTTAGACCTATGGACTGGGATAATAATTAAATTAACATATATTATGTTGCAATTTTAATTCTGCAACAAAATTAAGTAGCAATAACTAAGGTTTAAGGAAACTCGACTCACTTCGTTCGCTGAGTAAGTTCGAAGAACAAAATGTAAAAATTTGATTCTCACTTAATGTAGATTATTTTTTGCAACATATAGATAAAATAATAAATTTGGAGGTGAGATTTATGTTTGAAATGTATATTGAAACTGGTGGGAAGAGATTAAGATGTGGGTATACTACTGGTTCATGTAGTGCAGGGGCTGCAAAAGCGGCTACTATGCTTCTTTTTAATAAAGCAGAAACTTTAAGTAAAATAGAAATAGCATCTCCAAAAGGAATTAATATATTAATGCCAATAGAATCAATAGTAAAAGTTAAGGATTATGTAGAATGTACTATTTTAAAAGATGGTGGAGATGATCCTGATATTACAAATGGAATTGAAATAAAGGCAATGGTTAGAAGAATTACAGATGAAACAGCAGTAGCTGTGGAAAAATATACAGATGTTTTAAAAGAAATCAAAATGGATATAAATAAGAAGTCATATAAAAATGTTAGTGAATTAAAAAAAACGACTGAAGAATTTAATGAACTTGAAGACTTTAACAGAATTATACTTAAAGGTGGACTTGGAGTAGGTACAGTTACAAAGGATGGTCTTTTTGTATCTAAAGGAGAGCCGGCTATTAATCCTGTTCCAAGAAAAATGATAAAAGAAGAAATACTTAAAGTTTTGCCGAGTGGAGAAAGGGTTGAAGTAACAATTTCAGTGCCACAAGGAGTAGAAATTGCTAAAAAAACTTTTAATCCAAGGCTTGGAATTGAAGGTGGTATTTCAATTCTTGGAACAACAGGAATTGTTAATCCAATGTCAGAGGAAGCTCTTAAAGCATCTATAAAAATAGAAATTATTCAAAAAGCTTTAAATAATGAAAGATTAATTTTAGCTTTTGGAAATATAGGTGACAATTATGCTAAAGAGATTGGATTTAAAGAAGAGGAAATTGTCATATGTTCAAATTATATAGGATTTGCACTTGAGACTTGTATTTCATGTAAAGTTAAATCTATTATGATAATTGGACACATAGGTAAGATGAGTAAAATAGCTTATGGCTGCTTTAATACTCATAACAGAATAAGTGGAGTAAGGCTTGAAGTTTTTGCATTAGAACTTGCACTTCTTGGATATGATATTTCACTTGTTGAAAAAGTTCTAATGGAAAAGACCTGTGAAGGCGCAGTTAAGATGCTTGGAGAGGGATATTCTAAACTTTATGAGAATATTGGAAAGAAAATTGTTTCAAGGATTAGTGAATATGTTCATGGAGAATTAGAAGTTAATGCAGTCATGTATTATGGTGCATCAAAACCTATTTTGCTTTGGAAGTCAGAGGATGTTTAAGTTTTATATTACTAAAATGTTAAGATATATGATGCAAAAAAATAATCTACGTTAGAAATAATTATCATGACCTGAGTTTTCTGTGAAATTGAGTTATTTTTGTGTAGTTTAGAGGACTAATTAGTGTACTGTTCTAAATTATAAAGTAGATTGTATTTTACAAAATAGAAATAATAAATTTTTGTAAAAGTGGTTGTAAATAACTTATAAGGTAGTATAATTAGATGCATACATAGAATTTGAGAGGTAGATTTATGAAAGCAGAATTAATAACAACTATACAGATATTTCTTATTTTAATATTTCTTATAGGTATTATTTCTTATGCAATTACATATTTTAAGAACAATGTAAAAAAGTTTGATTATAATTTTATAAAAAAAATTTATACTAAGTCTTTGGAGTATTCAAGGCTTATGATAATAGAAAATTATATTTCTTATGAAAAATATGATGTTTGGCGGTATTGTACAAAATTTAAAATGAAATGATGTTTCTTAATACACTTTAAATTTTAGGAGGTAAAATATGAATATCATTTCAAATTTATTAAATTCTTCACTTAATTACTTTTTTTATACTACAGGAGATTTAGGAATAGCAATTATACTGCTAACTATATCAGTTAGGTTTATGCTTATGCCTTTATCGTTTAAACAAAAACTAAGTATGCAGACACAGCAAAAACTTTCTAAAGAATTGGAAGAAATAAAGGAAAAGTATAAAAATAATAAAGAAAAGCTAGATAGTGAAACAAAAAAATATTATCAGCAAAACGCAAAAGGAATGTTGGGGTGTTTAACGAGTTTACTTCAAATTCCTGTAGTTTTTACTTTATATAATGTAGTTTTAAATATGCCTATGCAAGTAGGAACAATACTTGTACCTTGGGTGGTTAGTTTAAAAATGAGTGACAATTTCTTTGTTGTACCAGTTGTATATGCAATTTCAATGCTCAGCCCAAACATATTACCTTATATACCTTTTCTGAAAATAACAGCTCAGGCGAAGTTAAGTAAAGCCAATATTATAATAACAAGTGTAATGAGTGCTTTAATAACTTTCAAAGCACCTGTTGCTTTAGGTTTATATTTTATAGCTTCCAGTTTATTTTCACTTGTGGAAGAAATAGTTTTTAGGCTATATATTAGAACAAGAGGAGCAACAATATAAAAAGCTGGCATTAGAAAATTTAAAGCCAAAAGCTTATACTATAGAAAGAAATTTGCGAAGTTATGATATTTTCCATATAGTATGTATTAATAAAAATAAATAAAGAATATCTGATTTTAATAATTTGTGATATTTTTGGTACTGTATAAGTGTAAGTGTTAAAAAGATATAAATGGTTAACATTTGCGCTTATTTTAATTAGGATTAATGGATGAAACTACTATTTACAGGAGGAAGCAAAATGATTTATATTGTAGGACTTGGACCTGGGCATAAAGATTATATTATGCCAAAAGCTTTAGAAACTATGCAAAAGTCGGATATAATAATAGGTTTTAAAAGAGCAATAGATTCATTAGCTTTTATTAATAATAAAAAAATTTACATAAATAAATTAAGTGATATTGATAAGTTTATAGATGGTGAAGAAAAAAATAAGGATATTCTAATAAATGAAGAAAAAATAAATAAGAATATTTCTATTGTTGCTTCTGGAGATCCAACTTTTTATGGTATAACTAATTATATAAAGAGTAAAACTTCTTTAGAAATTGAAGTAATACCAGGAGTTAGTTCGTTCCAATATTTAACTTGCAGCCTTAAGATGCCATGGAATAATGCACATTTAGGCAGTCTTCATGGAAGAAACGAAGAATTTTTAGAACAGATCAATAATAGTAAGTTAAGTATTTGGCTTACAGATAAAGAAAATAATCCTTCTGTTTTATGCAAAATTTTGCATGAGGCTAAAATTAAATGTAAGGTAATAATTGGAGAGAATTTATCTTATGAAGATGAAATTATAAGTGAAGGGATACCAAAGGATTTTATAAATAAAAATTGCAGTTCATTAAGTATTTTTATAGTTTATAAGGTTAATGAATAGAATTAAAAATTATTTGATTTATTTATATACACAACAGAGGAGGGAACTTTTATGATTATTATAAAAGATGAAGAATTTATTAGAGGAAAGTGTCCTATGACAAAGGAAGATATAAGAATACTTTCAATTGTTAAGATGAATTTAAAGGATAGTTCTAAAGTTTTGGATGTTGGGAGTGGAACGGGAAGCATTACAGTTCAAGCAGCTAAAATTGCAAAAAATGGCAAGGTCTTAGCAATAGAAAAAGAAGATGATGCATATGAAGTTACTCAAAGTAATGTTCGAAAATTTGAATGTGATAATGTTAAAATAATTAAAAAGGAAGCAACCAAAGTATTAGACAATTTGATTTGGCAAGGCTTAAAGTTTGATTCAGTATTTATTGGTGGTAGCAGTGGTAATTTAGAAGAAATATTGCGGAAGGTAAATACTATTTTAATTGAAAATGGGACAATAGTTATGAATTTTATTACTTTAGATAATGCATATAAAGCAATTGAAGTAATTAAAACTTTAAATTATAAATTTGAAATTTCATTAGTTAATATAAGTAAAAATCGTGAAAATACTTTCATGATGATAGCAAATAATCCGATATATATAATTCAATGTATTAGAGGGTAATAGTTACGAGTGGTAATTGACTTAAGACTCGCAATTCATAATTTATGAAGTATCAATTATGTAGATTATTTTCTAAACAGTTAATTCGAAGTTTAACAGATTTGTATATATTATTGCTTGTAGGAATTTAAGCAGTAATTTAAAATAGTAGATGATAATATTGGTAACTAAGTTTAATGATAATTAAATAAAGAATATTTAGTTACATAGGAAGAAAGGAATTAAAAACATGGCAACATTATACGGAATAGGGGTAGGACCAGGGGATTCAGAACTTCTAACAGTTAAAGCAGTAAGAACAATAGAAAAGTGTCAAGTTGTAGTATCACCATGTGCAACAGAGGAGGGAGAAAGTATTGCACTTGAAACTGCCAGAGAATATATAAAACCAGGAACAGAAGTAATTATAAAGCATTTTCCAATGGGAAAAAAGGATAGAGTTATTAAAGCATTGGAAGCTTATGAATTTATAGAAGCAAGACTTAAGGAAGGTAAGGATGTTGCATTTTTGACAATTGGAGATCCTTATGTTTATAGTACATATAGTCATATGTTAAAGCATGTTAGGGACTGTGGATTTGAAGTACAAACAATTCCAGGAATAACATCATTTTGTGCAGCAGCAAGTTTAGTTAATAGAACTTTAGTAGTTGGGGATGAAAATTTAGTAGTTATGCCAGCAACTAAAGTAAAGGAAATAACAGATGAAAAGTTTGTTGTAATAATGAAGGTGTATAAACGTGAAGAAGAAGTTCTTGATGTTCTAGAAGAAAAAGGCTTTGACTATGTATATGCAAGCAGAGTTGGAAGAGAAGGAGAAACAGTTTTAACGGAGAGAGACGAAATATTAAAGCTTAGAGATTATATGTCTTTGATTATAGCAAGTCGCGAATAAGAATGGCTAATAATTAACTAAAAGGATGTAAAGTAGACAATTGTAAGTTATAACGTACAAAAAATCTATGAAAATGGGGATTAATATATGGATGATATAAAAATTGTTAGAAGATCAATAACAGCAGATGAATTTATTGAAATGAGACAATCAGTTGATTGGGATTATCCTGAAAAAGAAGTGATTTCTATTGGGCTTAAGAATACACTATTTTCAGTATGTTTAGAAAAAGATAAGGACATAGTTGGCTATGGTAGAATTATTGGGGATGGTGCATTTACACTATATATTCAAGATATAATTGTTAAACCTGAGTATCAAAGGAGAGGTTTGGGTATTGGAATAATGAATGAAATTATGGAATATATAAAAGAGAATTATGCTAAAGGAACAATGGTATGCTTAATGGCGGCTAAAGGTAAAGAAGATTTCTATAAGAAGTTTGAATTTGTTGTGAGACCAAATGAAGTATATGGTGCAGGTATGATTCAGTATATTAATAAATAACCTTTAAAGTAGGATTTTCTACACAATGTTCTTAAATTGTTTACTAATTTAAATATAGGTTACATGTATCATATTAAATATATATTTAATATGATACATGAGATATTAAGAGGAGGGTTTAAATATGATTTATTTTATAGGAGCAGGGCCTGGAGCTGTTGATTTAATAACAGTTAGAGGACGTGATTTATTAGAAAGAGCAGATGTTGTAATATATGCTGGTTCTTTAGTTTCAAAGGAGCATTTAGAATATTGCAGATATGATGTACAAATTTATAATTCTGCTAATATGACGCTAGAAGATGTAATGGAAATTATGACAATGGAAGAGCAAATGGGTAAATTAGTTGTTAGATTACATACAGGAGATCCATCGATTTATGGTGCAATAAGAGAACAAATGGTAGAACTTGATAGAGTAAGCATACCTTATGAGGTTGTACCAGGAGTTAGTTCATTTACAGGGGCAGCAGCAGCTATTAATAGAGAATTTACATTACCAGGAGTAACTCAAACAGTTATTTTAACAAGAGTTGAAGGAAGAACTCCTGTGCCAGAAAATGAAGATTTAGAGAGATTAGCATCTATTGGCGCATCTATGGCAATATTTTTATCTATATCAATGATTGATAAAGTTGTTGAAAAATTAAAAAATGGATATAAGAAAAATGTTCCTATAGCTGTAGTTGAAAGAGCAACTTGGGAGGATCAAAGAATAATAATGGGGCATTTAGATGATATAGCAGAAAAGGTTAAGGAAAATAATATTACTAAATGTGCTCAAATATTAGTTGGAGATTTTATTGATAGCGATTTTGAAAAGAGTTTATTATATGATAAAAGTTTTTCACATATGTTTAGAGATGCTGAGGATACAAATTAATGAATAAAAGTAATTCTTAATGTGAAATAACTGAAAATGAGGAAGATAATTTTATGAAATTTGGAAATGTTGAGAATAATATAAGCATAATTTGTCCATCGCCTAAAGGAAAAGAAATAGCTTTAAAACTTCAAAAACACTTAGGAGCAGAACTTTACATAAAAGAACATAGTGAAAATTTAAGTAAGGATTTTAGTTTAAGCGATATTACAAAAAAAGCTATGAAAACTTCAAAAGGAATAATATTTATATCATCAACAGGAATTGCAGTAAGAGCAATTGCTCCGTTTTTGGAAGGCAAGGATAAAGATCCAGGAGTTGTAGTAGTTGATTTAGCATGTAAATATGCAATTAATATTTTAAGTGGACATTTAGGGGGCGGCAATGAACTTACAATTAAGATAGCAGAAATTTTAAAGGTTCAGCCTATAATTACTACAGCAACTGATAATTTAGGTATAATTGCTCCAGATCTTCTTGCCAAAGAAAATGATTTGATAATAGAGGATTTAAAGAAAGCAAAATATATGGCTTCACTTTTGGTGGAGGGAAAAACAGTTGGAATAAAAGATGATTATAATGAAATTGAAATTGGCAAGGGCTATAAAAAAGTACAGGAATTAAGAGAAAATTGTATTTGGATAACTCATAATTTAAACTTCAATTTTAATGATGAATTTATCTGTAATGAAGTAAATAACATTAGTATGAATAGAAATATTGTTTTAAATAAATACAATGACTGCTTAAATGAGCAAACTGAATTTGAAGAATTAGATTATTCTAAAATATTAAGACTTATAAAAAAAGATTTGATTTTAGGAATAGGTTGTAGAAGAGATACTGCTTATGAAAAATTGTATGATTTTATTAGCAGTAGTTTAATTAAATACAATTTAGACATAAAAGCAGTAGCAGCTATAGTTTCTGTTGATGTCAAAAAAAATGAAGCTGGAATCCTTAAATTAGCTAAAAAAATTGATTGCCCATTTAAAACATTTACTAGAGAAGAAATAAAAACTGTCCAGGATAAATATGAAAAGAGTGAGTTCGTATTAAAGACTCTAGGTGTAACTGGGGTTTGTGAGCCAAGTGTAGATCTTGCGGGAGCAGAGGTTATTATAAGTAAGGTGAAAAATGAAGGCATGACTTTAGCTATTGGAGTATTAAAAAAAGAGTAAGTCTTATTGAATAATTATTTATATATATTTGTTGTAAAAAATAATCTACAATAAAATGCACAACAGTAGCTTAAATTTACTGAATAATTAAATTTGTAACATATATATAATTAAAAAAATGCTAAACAAAGAGGAAAATTGTTTAAAGGAAGACTTTCATGAGTCATTATTAGACTATTAAGAAATACAGAAGACAGATGTTTCTAAGATATGCTATAATATGTATTGATAATATGTATAAACTTATTTATTAAAAAATAGGATTATTAAGGGAAGAGGGGATATTATGACAATTTTAGATATGCTAGTTAGTATGCATGCAACTAATGGGGTAATAGCAAAATCATTAGAGATTATTAAAGATGATTACATTGGATTGGTAAATGATAACTATGAATTAACCACTAATGAACTGAAAGAGGTAGTAGTTAAAATTCCGAGTCTAGAAAAGAAAAATGAATTTGTATATACAAATATAACAGAGTATGAATATCCATTAATAATGTGTATGAGAATTTCGGAATCAAACACTAAAGAAAAGTATGGTTATATATTTGAAAAGTTTATGGAATTATATAAGGATAAATTGGAATTACTTTTTAAGGATGTAAAGACAGTTGAAACATTAAAGGAAAGGATAGTTAAGGCTAAAGCAAACATAGATTATGTAACTTATGTTTCAATGGCTTTAATGGTTATAACAGGATTATGTTTAATTATACTTTCTAATTTAACACCATTAGTAAGAGGATCACTTATAGCAGCTATAATAGTATTTGGAATAACACCATTAATACTACAGTTTTCAAAAGAAGGACAAGTTAAAAAGATTATAGATGGTTACCTTAGTTTAATAAAAACAGAGTGGTATTCAAAACAACTAAATAAACAATATGTATTTCTTTGTAATTTTATTGGATAATGTTTGAAATTTTGTGTATTTAAAATTGGAAAATAGTAACTCCAATAGGGACCTATCTTTATTAAGAACAGGTCCTTTTATTATGCTTAAAATAAAATTGGTGTATTATTTTATACGCTAGAATAAATTGGAGTGATATTAAGTGAACAGAAAAAATGAAGAAAATAATATTTCATATAAACTTTGTAATATTGATTTTTATATGAAAATTATATAATATATGTATATAATGTTAATCAATAATGGATAAATTAGATTTTAAATTAAATATAATGAATTGTATTGATTAGAAAATGTATATTAAGAATTAATATACATTGAAAGATTAATAAATATATTTTTTAAAATTTGGAATTATATGTTAAAAATAAATGGTCAGCTATAGTGTAATGCTGACTATTTATTTTAAAAATTTCTAAGGATTAAAAATGAGGAGGAATTTCATTTGGCAACTATAAAAGAAATAGCAGCTATTGCAGAAGTTTCTATATCAACAGTTTCTAGAGTATTAAATTTTGATGAAACTTTAAATGTAAGCGATTTGACAAGAGAAAAGATTTTAAAGATTGCAGATGAACTTGAATACGTATCGTCAAAAACTAAAAAGACTAAAAATAAAAAATCAAAAGATATAGGAATCATATATTGGTATAATTATGAAGAAGAATTAGGAGATCCATATTATTTATCCATAAGGTTAGCAGCTGAAAAAAAGTGTAATGAAAATAATTTTAATTTAGTCAAATTAAGTGAAGATAGTGATACTTATGATATTAAGAGCGTTAGTGGGATAATTGCAATTGGAAGATTTGCCCCTTCTACAATAGAAAAATTAGCAAGTGCAAATGAAAATATCGTATTTGTAGATTTTTCTCCAAATGAAAATAGATTTGATTCAGTATTATCAGATATAGGAAAATCAACAATTGAAATATTAAATTATTTATATGAATTGGGTCATAGAAAAATTGGTTTTATTGGCGGGAAAAAGTTAGATAAAATATCTAAAGAAAAAGCATATGTGGATGAAAGAGATATAAAATACAAAGAATTTATGGAACAAAAGGGTATATATAATCCTGAATTTATATATCAAGGTGAAGAAAAATTTACTTTTAAAGCAGGATATGATCTTACTAAAGAAGCATTAAAATCCCAAAGTGGAATAACAGCACTTTTTGTTGGGAATGATACTATGGCAATTGGAGCATATAAAGCAGTATCAGAGGAAGGATTAAGTATACCAAATGATATAAGTATTGTTGGGTTTAATGATCAGCCTAGTGCGAAGTATATGATTCCATCATTAACAACAATAAGGATACCAAGCGAATATCTAGGAAGTGCAGCTGTTGATTTGCTAATTGAAAATATCAATGGAAGTAGGGAATATAATAAGAAGGTAATAATACCATTTGAATTTAAAATAAGAGAGAGCTGTAGAAAGATATAATTTTGAAAAAATATATTAGAATATTTCAGAAAATATTACTAATATACATAATTTAAAATAGAGTTGTGAACGTGAAAAGTACCTTGCTAAGCTAGATTTTTTATAAAATCTATCTTGGCAAGGTACTTTTTATAATTTGGAATAACTACTTAGGCACATTCTTTCATGTGCCTTAATCAATTTTTCGAACAGAAGAAGATTCAACAAATACAAATTTATCTGGTCTGTGACGAGATTCTGTATATTCGAAAAGTTTACCAGAGTCAGTATATGCATAAGTTTTTACAACGGCAACACAATCATAGGTGCCTAAATCTAAAAATCTCTTATCTAACTCAGTTGCATGCTCAACAACAATAACCTTTTTAGACGCAAGAATTTTTGTATGAAGATCTTTTTCAATATATTCATATACAGAATTTTGTGCTATTTCTATGGTTAAATCTTTTGCAACATCTATGCTAAAATAATTTATATCTAGAATTATAGGTTCGTTATCAAAAAATCTTATTCTATGAAGATGATATACTTCAGTATTTAATTTTAAAGCAGTTTTTTTAGATAAAGATTCATCTATAGTTATTTTTGAGAAGTTTACAACACTGGTGGTAAATTTCTTTTTTAAGTGCAGCTCCTGAAGGCCTAATAAGTTTCCAATAGGAAGTTCTATGGATTCTCTGCTTTCTAATATAATAACGCCTTTACCTTTAACACTTTTAACATAACCATCCTTACTTAATTCATTTATGGCTCTCCTAACAGTATTTCGACTGCAGCTAAATTTATCAACTAATTCCATTTCGGTAGGAAGCATCATAGAAACATCATATTTACCATTATCTATATTGTTTTTTAATTTGTGATATATATCTTTAAATTTTACGCTAGGCAAAAGAAACACTCCCTTAAATTTTTAATGAATAATATATGTGCAAATTTAACATTTCAATAAAATTAATTTATTGGGTGACTTATTTTATTAAAGATTATTTTCTGCAATATATAAATTCTAATTAAAATCTTTATTTTTGTCAGAATATATATATTATACTTTATTTTTTTTACCTATTCTATAAATATGTATATGATTTTTATTTAGATAAACTTTTAATAGGCTTTTTATTCAAAAAGGTATGGTTATAGAAAAATACAACTATGTAGCAATGTAGATGAACAAATTTTAGTATTTTACAAATGTGTTTAAACAAATTTACGAGGATTATTTTATTTTAAAACACTATTTTTAAAGGGATAGTGTACATTTATTAAAATTTGTTTAAACAAATTTTAATAAATGTATTGACTATATGTTCAGAATAAATTAAGATAAGGATGTAAACATTTAAATGTGAAAAAAATTAAAAACTAAGTTAAAGATATTATTAAATTAATAATTAAAACAGATCTGTATCATAATCTAAGAAATCATTCATCAAAGTATTAAGGCACTATCAAAAAAATAATAAGTCAATCCGCCAGTTATTTTTCATTATAGGAAGCTCGACTCGCATACGCTCGCTGAGTAAGCGATTCACACCAAATCACAGATTTGGGTTCACTGCTTATCAGCAGATTGCCATAATAAACCCGCTATGAGGGCAATCTGCTTCCTTGTCTGATGAAAAATATTCATGGCAAATTTGGACTTGTTATTTTCTTTCATGTGCCTAAGATAAAATTCAGGAGGTTTTATAAATGGGTAAATTTGAAAATGATGCAAAAGAACTATTAAAGTACGTTGGTGGTCAGGAAAATATATCAGCTGTTACACATTGCGTTACCAGAATGAGATTTGTATTAAATGATCCAAGCAAGGCTGATAAGGTTGAAATTGAAAAATTAAAAAGTGTTAAGGGGACATTTACACAAGCAGGTCAATTCCAAGTTGTTATCGGAAATGAAGTATCAGATTTTTACAATGATTTTATAAAAATTTCAGGCTTAGATGGTGTAAGCAAAGATGAAGTAAAAGATGTAGCTAAAAACAACATGACTTTTATGCAAAAACTTATGGCTAATATAGCAGAAATATTTTCACCACTTATTCCAGCTATCATCGTTGGAGGTTTAATTTTAGGTTTTAGAAATATTATTGGAGATATGAAGTTATTAGAAGGTGGTACCAAATCTTTAGTTGAAGTTTCTCAATTTTGGGCTGGAACAAATAGTTTCTTATGGTTAATTGGAGAAGCAATATTCCACTTCTTACCTGTGGGAATAACATGGTCAATAACAAAGAAAATGGGGACAACCCAAATTCTCGGTATAGTATTAGGTATTACATTAGTGTCACCACAACTTTTAAATGCTTATGCAGTAGCAGGTGCTGATAAAATTCCTTTCTGGGATTTTGGCTTTGCACATGTAAACATGATAGGATATCAAGCACAAGTTATACCAGCAATAATGGCAGGGTTTACATTAGTATTTCTTGAAAGAGGTGTAAGAAAGATAAGTCCAGCTTCAATATCAATGATAGTTGTACCATTCTTTGCACTAGTACCAGCTGTTTTAATAGCGCACATTGTAATCGGTCCTATAGGCTGGGCAATTGGTTCAGTAATTTCAAAAGCAGTATATGGAGGACTTACATCATCACTTGGAACAGTTTTTGCAGCAGTTTTTGGATTCTTATATGCACCATTGGTTATTACAGGACTTCACCATATGACAAATGCAATAGATCTTCAATTAATGGCACAATTTAATGGAACATCCCTTTGGCCAATGATAGCTTTATCTAATATTGGACAAGGTTCAGCGGTACTCGCAATGATATATTTACAAAGAAAAAACGAAGAAGCTCAAGAAATTAATGTACCAGCGTGCATTTCAGCTTATCTTGGAGTAACGGAACCAGCTATGTTTGGTGTTAATTTAAAATATAGCTTCCCATTTTTCTGTGGAATGGCAGGCTCAGCAGTTGCTGGGGTAATTTCAGTAGGTAGTGGAGTAATGGCAAACTCAATTGGTGTTGGAGGTCTTCCAGGTATACTATCTATTAAGCCTGCATTTATGACTATGTTTGCAGTATGTATGATTGTAGCTATAGTTATACCATTTATTCTTACTGTAATTGTAGGAAAGAAAAAAGGTATTAAATAGGAGGAATGAAAGGATAAAACATTATGAAGGATTTTAAAAAAAGTACTGTCTATCAAATATATCCTAAATCATTTTATGATACAAACGGTGATGGAATTGGAGATTTAAATGGAGTAATAGAAAAACTAGATTATTTAAAAACTTTAGGAATAGATTATATATGGCTTACTCCTTTTTATCCTTCGCCACAAGTGGATAATGGTTATGATATTTCTGATTATTATAATATAGATCCAAGCTTTGGTACTTTAGAAGATTTTAAAAAGTTAGTTAAAGAAGCTGAAGCAAGAAATATATATATAATGTTAGATATGGTTCTTAACCATACATCAACTGAGCATAATTGGTTTAAAAGAGCATTGAATGGAGAAGTAAAGTATAAAGATTTTTATATATTTAAAGAATCAATAAATAAAGAACCACCTACAAATTGGCAATCTAAATTTGGTGGCAATGCTTGGGAATATGTAGAAAAGTTTAATGAATATTATCTACATCTTTTTGATAAAACACAAGCCGATTTAAATTGGGACAATGAAGAAGTAAGAAAAGAAATTTATAATATAGTTGATTATTGGTTAGAAAAAGGAGTTAAAGGGTTAAGATTTGATGTTATAAATTTAATATCAAAACCTGAAAATTTTGAAGATGAATTAAATGGTGATGGCAGAAAATTTTACACAGATGGGTCAAAGATTCATGAATATCTTAGAGAGCTTAATGAAAACACATATGGAAAATATAATGATATTATAACGGTTGGGGAAATGTCCTCAACTACAATTGAAAACTGTATAAGATATTCTAATCCAAAAGAAAAAGAATTATCTATGGTATTTAATTTTCATCATTTAAAAGTAGATTATTATAAGGGCGATAAATGGACAATCATGGATTTTGACTTTAAACAATTAAAAGAATTATTTAAAGTATGGCAAGAAGATATCCAAGATGGAGAAGGATGGAATGCTTTGTTTTGGTGTAATCATGATCAACCTAGAATAGTATCTAGATTTGGTGATGATAAAAAATATTTAAAAGAAAGTGCTAAAATGCTTGCAACAACAATCCATATGATGAGGGGAACTCCATATATCTATCAAGGTGAAGAATTTGGAATGACAAATCCATATTTTGATACTATAGAAAAGTATAGAGATGTAGAATCTATAAATTACTATAATATCTTAAAGGAACAAGGAAAAGCAGAGGAAGAAATATTGGAGATTCTGAAAGAAAAATCTAGAGATAATTCTAGAACTCCTGTACAATGGAATGAGAAAGACAATGCTGGATTTACTAGAGGTACACCATGGATACCTATCAGTAATGATTATAAAAGAACGAATGCTGAAAAAGCATTAGAAGATAAAGATTCTATTTTTTATCATTATCAAAAATTAATACAATTAAGAAAAGATAATGAAATAATTTCAAATGGAAAGATAAAATTTATTCTACAAGAACATGATAAAGTATTATCCTATGTGAGAACTTTAGATAACGTAGCATTAATTGTATTAAATAATTTCTTTAATGAAGAAGTTAAATTGGAGTTAATAGATGAATATTTAAATAACAAATCACAAAGTAAAATATTAATATCTAATTATAAAGATAGTCCTATTTTAGATAGAAAATTGACTTTGAGACCATTTGAATCAATAGTATATTATATAGAAGTGTAATATTTATAGTTTCAAACAATCAATAAGCAGCCAATTAATTTATGATGTACTCCTTTTATAGCATACAGTTAAAATAATAAAACTGTTACTATGAAGGGAGTATTTTTATAAATGTACTGTACAAAAGTATAAAATATAAAAGTTAGAAAAGCCATCACAGAGATATAATGCGCTATTTTTTTGTACGTTATAAGTGTAGCAAATAATCTTATAAAAGGTTAAAGCTAGCACTTATTTTTTTATTAATTTAAGTCTGAATACTAAAAAATATATAAAAAATACAAAAATCTAAAAAAAGTACAAATTAATTTTTGCAAAGTAATAAAATTATTACAAATTGACACCAAGATAATAATAACGTTTACAAAAATATGCATGTTATAATGTAAACAGATACATGGTAAAGATATTAATTTACAAATGTATAAAACTAAATTTTATAGGGGGAATAATTTATGAAACTTAAAAAAATTATGGCAGCAGTTGTAACTGGTATGATGGCAGTTAGTTTAATGGCATGTGGTTCATCATCAAGTGGTAATTCTGCTTCAACAAGCAAGGGTAAAGATGACAAAAAAATTACCGTTTGGGCTTGGGATGATACTTTCAACATTAAAGCAGCAAATATGGCTAAGGAAAAATATTTAAAAGATCATCCAGATGTGACAGTTGATGTAGTAAGTATGGCTCAAGATGATGTAGTACAAAAATTAAATACAAGCCTTTCATCAGGTACATATGATGGGTTACCTAATGTTGTATTAATAGAAGATTATAGAATTCAAAACTATTTACAATCTTACCCAGGCGAAATAAAAGATTTAAGTGGTAAAGTAGATAAAACTAAATTTGCGGATTACAAATTAAATGTTATGTCAGATGGAAGTAAATTCTATGGCGTACCATTCGATAGTGGTGTAGCAGCATTATTTTATAGAACAGATTTAATTGAACAAGCAGGGTATAAAAAGGCAGATATGGAAAACCTTACTTGGGAAAAATATATTGAAATCGGTAAAGCTGTAAAAGCTAAAACTGGAAAAGCAATGCTTACTATTGATCCAAGTGATTTAAATCAACTTAGAATCATGATGCAATCAGCAGGTTCATGGTATGTAAAAGAAGATGGTAAAACAGTAAATATCCAAGATAATGGAACATTAAAACAAGCTATTAGCATCTACAAACAAATGGTTGATGCAGGTATTACAAAACAAGTTTCTGGATGGGATTCATTCTTAGCAGCATTCCAAAAAGGTGATGTAGCAAGTGTAGCAAGTGGATGTTGGATTTCTTCTTCAATACAAAAATCAGAAGATCAAAGTGGTAAATGGGCAGTAGCAGCTATTCCAAGATTAGGTGCAAATACAAAATCAGTAAATTCATCTAATAGTGGTGGTAGTAGTTGGTATGTATTAGATAAAGTTGGTAATTCAGACTTAGCTGCAGATTTCTTAGCAAGCACTTTTGCATCAGATGATAAATTAATGAATGATCTAGTACCAGCAATTGGTTTAGTAAGTACATTAAAATCAGCAAGTACAAGCGAAAATTATAGCAAACCTATAAAATTCTATGGAGACCAAGAAGTATTTAAAAATATGGCAGAGTGGACTACAAAAGTTCCAGCTGTAAACTATGGTCTTTACACATATCAATTAGAAAATGTTATGGCAGAAGGAATGCAAGCTATTATTGGTGGAGCAGATGTAGATGCTACACTTAAGAAAACACAAGCTCAAGCAGAAGCTGCAGTAAGTAAATAATAAAAAACTATAATTAAAAAATAGAAATTTATAAAGACTATTTGTTAAAATTTTAAATAGATGTTTAGCAAATGGTCTTTATAAATCCTAAAGGAGTTGACAAAATGAAGCGTACAAGCCGTGCAGGTATTAATAGCAAGGAAAACTTATGGGGATGGATTTTTGTTTCATTAGGTACGTTTTTAATAGGATTATTTGTATTTTATCCTATGGTACAATCGTTAATAATGTCACTACAGTCAGGTAAAGGGAATAATTTAAAGTTTAGTGGTTTAGAAAATTATATAAGAATGTTCTCAGATGCAACTTTGATTAAAGCAGTTGGAAACACTTTTATTTATTTAATAATTCAAGTCCCAATAATGATTATTTTAGCACTTATTATTTCTTCAGTTCTTAATGATAAAAAATTAAAATTTAGTGGATTTTTTAGAACAGCAATTTTTTTACCTTGTGTAGCATCTTTAGTTGGATATTCAATTATTATTAAGAGTATATTTGCATCAGATGGTTTAGTAAATACATTACTTATGAGCATTCATATGATTTCAGTACCAATTGAGTGGGTTACACATCCATTTTGGGCTAAAATATTAATAATTATTGCAATTACTTGGAGATGGACAGGATATAATATGATATTTTATTTATCAGGGCTGCAAAATATTGATTATTCAATTTATGAAGCTGCTGAAATTGATGGAGCATCTCCATTTAAGAAATTTACATCTATAACAGTACCATTATTAAAACCTATAATTTTATTTACATCAATTACTTCAACAATTGGTACATTACAATTATTTGATGAAGTTGCAAATATCACAAAAGGTGGTCCTGCAAATGCTACAACTACCATTTCAAAATATATATATGATTTATGTTTTACATATACACCAGACTTTGGGTATGCAACAGCAGTAGCTTATCTTATTGTTATTATGGTAGTGATATTAGCCATAATTCAATTTAAAATAGGAGGCGACAAAAATGACTAATAAGTTAAATTTAACAATTAAATATATATTTTTAAGTCTAGCATCTTTTGTTTCAATATTCCCATTTTTTTGGATGGTTATCAGTGCTACAAATAAATCTATTGATGTAACAAAAGGAAAGTTATCTCCAGGAAGTAGTTTTATGGAGAATTTAAATAATCTATTAAAGCCTGAATTAGGATTTGTTACTTCATTAGGTAATTCAGCAGAAATCGCAATTATAACTACTGTACTTGCATTACTTGTATCATCTGTAGCAGGTTATGGATTTGAAATATTTAGGACAAAAGCTAGGGATAGAGTATTTTCAATTTTACTTTTATCTATGATGATTCCATTTTCAGCTTTGATGATTCCATTATTTAAATTCTTTTCAGCAATAAAAGGTACACCATTAGGTTTTATGGGAGTAAACACATTATGGGTTATAGTTTTGCCTAGTGTTTGTACTGCATTCTTAATTTTCTTCTTTAGACAAAATGCAAAAGCATTTCCTAAGGAGATTTTAGAAGCAGCAAGAATTGATGGTTTAGGTGAAATAGGAATTTTCCTTAAAATATTTTTCCCAACTATGAAAACAACTTATGCAGCAGCAGCAATTATTACATTTATGAGTGCATGGAATGCTTATTTATGGCCATTAATTGCATTACAATCACCAGAAAAGAAAACTGTTTTACTTGTAATTTCAAAACTGTCATCAAGTTATTCACCTGATTATGGATTAATCATGATGGCTATAGTAATTACGACTATACCAACTGCATTCGTATTTTTTGTAATGCAAAAGCACTTTGTTGCAGGAATGACTGGTTCAATAAAATAATAATATTATAGATTAAAAAATATATTCTAATTAACAATTAATAATTAATTATTAAATCACTTTTCTTAGAATTTCTAAAACTAATTTTATGGTTAGAATATATAATTTTAATTTATGTATAATAGATAAATTAAAATAAAAATTCTAATCTAATTTAAAAGATTAAATAAAGACATAGTGTTTATATTGGAGGAAAAGCTTATGAATGATAAATTTCCAATACTCAACAATAAAGTAAAGGGACTTTTACATGGCGGAGATTATAATCCTGACCAATGGTTAAAGTATCCAGAAGTTTTAAAAGAAGACGTTCGTCTTTTAAAATTAGCAAATTGTAATTGT
>Ga0209281_1000256_pt1 | contig 103502 bp, 80 predicted proteins | sample MedtruBG_FD_187514 | JGI IMG/M metagenome (GOLD analysis project Ga0209281, IMG submission 187514) | Root nodule microbial communities of legume samples collected from California, USA - Medicago truncatula BG (SPAdes) (version 2) | ecosystem: Host-associated > Plants > Roots > Nodule | place...
TCCCGAACTCAGCAGTGAAACGATGCATCGCCGATGGTAGTGTGGGGTTTCCCCATGTGAGAGTAGGTCATCGTCAAGATTAAATTCCGAAACCCCAATTGCGAAAGCAGTTGGGGTTTTGTTTTTGTCCGCAGGAAAGTTCGCACAGCAACAACGAGCAGGTTCACGCTGTCACCGTCTCCCGACAATGCTAAGGTTCGCCCCTGGCGTTTGTATTTTCCAAGGAAGCCTTTATGCCGGACGCGACGTCCCTCAGTGCTGGTTTTATGGTGGTTCACGGCAACCGCCTGGACGAATTGCGCAGCCTGGTGGTCAGCTGGATGCGGCGCTACCCGCTGGCTCCCCTGGAGAATGAAATCGCGTTGGTGCAAAGCAATGGCATTGCCCAATGGCTGAAGCTGGCACTGGCGGAAGATGCTGAAGACGACGACATGGGAGGCTGCGGAATCGCTGCCGCCATCGACGTGCAGTTGCCCGGCAGCTTCATGTGGCAGCTCTATCGCATGGTCCTTGGCCGCGACGAAATCCCGGTCAATTCCCTGCTCGATAAAGCCCCGCTGACCTGGCGTCTGATGCGCCTGCTGCCGCAGTTGATCAACCAGCCGCACTTCGAGCCGCTGCAACGTTTCCTGACCCACGACACCGATCTGCGCAAACGTTATCAATTGGCTGAACGTCTGGCGGATCTGTTCGACCAATACCAGGTGTACCGAGCTGACTGGCTCGAAGACTGGGCGCAAGGTCGACATCAAACACGAAACGCCAGGGGCGAAACCAAACCCCTGACCCCGGCCAATTGCTGGCAGGCTGAGCTATGGCGCGCCCTCTTGCTGGACGTGGGAGAAGAAGGCATGGCGCAAAGCCGTGCCGGCGTCCATCAGCGATTTGTCGAGCGCATCAATAACCTCGAAACAGCTCCCAAGGGATTACCCTCGCGAGTGATCGTTTTCGGGATTTCTTCGCTGCCTGCCCAAGCCCTGGAAGCACTGGCGGGACTGGCGCGATTCAGTCAGGTCCTGCTGTGCGTACACAACCCCTGTCGTCACCATTGGGCGGACATCGTCGCCGATAAAGACCTGCTGCGCCATCAATACAAGCGTCAGGCCCGCAAGAGCGGCATGCCGGTAGTCATCGATCCGCAAACCCTCCACCAACATGCTCACCCGCTGTTGGCCGCCTGGGGCAAGCAGGGGCGGGACTACATCAACCTGCTCGACAGTTATGACGATCCCAGCAGCTATCGTTCGGCATTCCGCGACGGGCGCATCGACCTGTTCAGTGATGGTCTGCCGCTGAACGTGCTCAACCAGTTGCAGGACGACATCCTCGAGTTGCGTCCCCTCAACGAGACTCGGGAGCATTGGCCGGCCATCGATCTTGAACAGGACGAATCGATCCGTTTTCACATCGCCCATAGCGCCCAGCGAGAAGTCGAGATCCTCCACGATCAGCTGCTAGCACGTTTCAGCTCCGACCCGACATTGCGGCCCAGGGACATCATCGTGATGGTCCCGGACATCGACAGCTACGCACCGCATATTCGTGCCGTGTTTGGTCAGCTTGACCGCCAGGATCCACGCTTCATTCCGTTTACCCTGGCTGACCAGGGCCAGCGTGGTCGCGATCCATTGCTGATTGCTGTCGAGCACCTGCTCAAGCTGCCCGACAGCCGATTCCCCGTCAGTGAAATTCTCGATCTGCTGGACGTCCCCGCGCTGCGCGCTCGTTTTGGCGTCGAGGAGCGTGACCTGCCGACGCTGCACCGCTGGATCGAAGGTGCCGGCATTCGCTGGGGGATGAATGCCGAGCAACGTGCCGGGCTTGGGCTGCCGCATGAACTGGAGCAAAACAGCTGGCGTTTCGGCTTGCGACGGATGTTGCTCGGTTATGCCGTTGGCAGCGCCGATGCTTATGAGGGTATCGAACCCTACGACGAGATCGGTGGTCTGGACGCTGCGCTCATCGGTCCGCTGGTTGCATTGCTGGACGCGCTGGAAGTGGCTCACCACGAACTCTCTCAGCCTGCATCGCCGGGGCAATGGGGCTTGCGCTTGCAGGCTTTGGTGCAGTTGTTCTTCCTTGCCGGTAACGAACACGATGACTACTTGCTGGCCCAGCTCGAAGAACTGCGCGAGACCTGGCTCGAGACCTGCGAGTCAGTCGGGTTGCAGGACGAGTTGCCGCTGACCGTCGTCCGCGAAGCCTGGCTTGCAGGTCTGGATCAGGGCCGTTTGTCCCAACGTTTTCTGGCCGGTGCGGTCAACTTCTGCACCTTGATGCCCATGCGCGCCATCCCGTTCAAACTGGTGTGCCTGCTGGGCATGAATGACGGCGATTATCCGCGCGCGCAACCGCCGCTGGATTTCGACCTGATGGGCAGTGATTACCGTCCGGGTGACCGCTCCCGGCGCGAAGACGACCGCTACCTGCTACTGGAAGCCTTGCTGTCGGCAAGGGACCAGCTCTACATCAGTTGGGTGGGCCGCAGCATTCGCGATAACAGCGAGCGGCCTGCGTCGGTATTGATCGGCCAGTTGCGTGACCACTTGGCCAGCGGTTGGCGATTGCTGCAAGGCGACGAGGATCTGCTGGAAGCCATGACCCGGGAACACCCGTTGCAACCCTTCAGTGCTCGCTACTTTCACGACGGTGATGAGTCGTTCAGCTACGCCAGCGAATGGCAGGTGCTTCATCAGGCGGCAGAGCAGCAGGCAAGCGCCGAAGTGCTCGCGCCCCACGTCCAGGACGAACCTCTGAGTCTCGGTCAGGTGCAGGACTTCCTGCGCAATCCGGTACGGCACTTTTTCAGCCAGCGGCTGAAGGTCTTCTTCGAGGCGGCAGAAGTGCCATTGGCCGATGAAGAGCCCTTTGTCCTGGATGCGTTGCAGCGTTACAGCCTCAGTGACCGTTTGCTCGAAGCGGCGCTGGCAGATCCTGGAAATTCCGGGCAGGCACTGCAGGATCAGGCGAAACGTTTGCAGAACAGCGGGCTGCTGCCCATGGCCGGATTCGGTGAGTGCCTGCAACGCGAATTGATCGAGCCATTGCCTGACTTGCTGCAACGCCACCAACAGCTCCTGGCGCTGTGGCCAACCCCCCTCAGCAGCGCGTTGGCCGTCAGTCTTGAACTGCAGGGCCTGCACATCGAGGGCTGGCTCAGCGGTCTGCATCAGCGTGCTGATGGTGGTTTGTTGTCTGTCACAACGATCCCCAACAGTATCGGCTCGATCAAGTCGCGCAAATGGCATCGTCTGACCCGCCCATGGGTCAATCATCTGATGGCGTGTGCCAGTGGCATGGCCTTGACCACCGCATTGGTGGCCAGCGATGACAGTCTGTTGCTCGGTCCGATGGAGCAGTCCACGGCGCGGACAATTCTCGGTGACCTGTTGATGGCCTGGCAGTCGGGTATGCGCCAGCCTCTGCCGATCGCGGTCAAGACGGCCTTCGCGTGGCTGGGGCAAACCGACCCGGTCAAAGCCCAAGCCGCTGCGCGCAAGGCCTATGAAGGGGATGGGCAGACGACGGACGGAGAGCGTCGCGAAAGCCCGGCACTCGCGCGCCAATTCGCCGATTACGATGCCTTGGTCGCCGACGAGACGTTCCCCCTGTGGTGTGACGCGCTCTATCGCCCGCTTCTTGAAGCACCCTGGCGTTCACTGTCCAGCGAGGAGTCGCGCTGATGAGCATGAGGACACCGCTGGCCCTGGCATTCCCGCTGCGCGGCAGCCAACTGATCGAAGCCAGCGCCGGGACCGGCAAGACGTTCACCATTTCCGCGTTGTACCTGCGCCTGGTGCTGGGCAATGGCGGGGAGGACAGTGGTTTCGGACGAGAGCTGTTGCCGCCGCAGATCCTCGTCGTGACCTTCACCGACGCCGCGACCAAAGAGCTGCGCGAACGCATCCGCACGCGGCTCGCCGAGGCCGCACGCTATTTCCGCGATGAAACCCCGGCCCCCGACAGCCTGATTGCCGAGTTGCGTGATCAGTACCTGCCCGAGCAATGGCCCGGCTGCGCAAACCGCCTGGATATCGCCGCCCAGTGGATGGACGAGGCAGCGGTGTCGACCATCCACAGTTGGTGCCAGCGTATGTTGCGCGAGCACGCATTCGACAGCGGCAGCCTGTTTACCCAGACCCTGGAAACCGACCACAGCGACTTGCTGGGGGAGGTCCTGCGCGATTACTGGCGGCTGTTCTGTTACCCGATGCAAGGTGACGCCTTGAATTGGGTGCGCGGCAATTGGGGCGGGCCGGCGGCGCTGCTGCCGCGGATTCGTGCGCTGTTCGCCAGCGAGCGGGATGCGCATGAAGGGAAAGAACCCGCCGAAGTGATTTCGCAATGCCTGCAAGAACGACGGGCGGCCCTGATCGAACTCAAGAAACCCTGGCTGCAGTGGGCGGACGAGTTGCTTGTCATCTGTCACCAGGGCGTTGCCACCAAGGCTGTCGACGGTCGCAAGATGCAGGCACGCTATTTCGAGCCCTGGTTTGAAAAGATCAAAGCCTGGGCCGAAGACGAATCCCTCGAGCAACTGGATATCGGCACCGGTTTCACTCGCCTGACCCCGGACGGCATGGCTGAAGCCTGGAAGGGTGAGGCGCCTCGACATCCGGGGCTCGATGCGATGGCCGGCCTCAAGGCCTGTCTCGATGGGCTGCCAACGCCTGATGCCGCCGTACTGCAACACGCGGCCCGCTGGGTCGGGGCGCGATTCGAGGAAGAGAAGCGCCGCCGCGCGGAAATGGGTTTCGACGACATGTTGCTGCGCCTTGATGCGGCCTTGCAGTCCGATGGCGGCGAACGCCTGGCAACCCTGATTCGTGAACAGTTTCCGGTCGCCCTGATCGATGAGTTCCAGGACACCGACCCGGTGCAATACCGAATCTTCGAGAGCATCTATCGCATTGAAGAGAACAGCCCCGAGTGTGGCCTGTTCCTGATCGGCGACCCGAAACAGGCGATCTACGCTTTTCGCGGTGCGGACATCCATACCTACCTGCGCGCCCGCCAGGCCACCACCGGCCGCCTGCACACCCTGGGCACCAACTTCCGCTCAAGCCATGGCATGGTCAACGCGGTGAACCATGTGTTCGAGCGCGCCGAGGCACGGGAGTCGGGCCGCGGCGCTTTCCTCTTCCGACAGAAGAATGGCGACAACCCGGTTCCTTTCACGCCGGTTGCCTCCCAGGGTCGCAAAGAAGTCTTGCGCATCAATGACCAGGCAATCACGGCCTTGAACATCTGGCACTTGCCGGCCGAACAACCGTTGTCCGGTGCGGTGTACCGGCAACACCTGGCGGCTGCCTGCGCCAGTGAAATCACGGCGTTGCTCAATGGCGGGCAGCACGGGCATGCGGGGTTCTCCCAGGACGGCAAGGCCTTCAGGGGCCTGCTGCCGGCGGACATCGCCATCCTGGTACGCGATGGCAAGGAGGCGCAGGCGGTTCGTGCGCAATTGGCCGCCCGTGGCGTGCGCAGTGTTTACCTGTCGGACAAGGACTCGGTGTTCGCCGCCCAGGAGGCGCATGACGTGCTGACCTGGCTCAAGGCCTGCGCCGAGCCGGATGTCGAGCGACCGCTGCGGGCCGCGTTGGCCAGCATCACGTTGAACCTTTCGCTGACTGAGCTGGAGCGGCTGAATCAGGACGAGTTGGCCTGGGAATCCCGGGTCATGCAGTTCCGTGGCTATCGCGAAGTATGGCGCAAGCAGGGCGTACTGCCGATGCTGCGACGCCTGCTGCACGACTTCCGCCTGCCCCAGGCGCTGATCGCCCGCAGTGACGGCGAACGCGTGTTGACCAACCTTCTGCACCTTTTCGAACTGCTGCAACAAGCCGCCGCGGAGCTTGATGGCGAGCAAGCCCTGATCCGGCATTTGTCCGAGCATCTGGCGTTGTCCGGGCAGGCTGGCGAAGAGCAGATCCTGCGTCTGGAAAGTGATGAGCAATTGGTCAAGGTCGTGACCATTCACAAGTCCAAGGGCCTTGAATACCCCTTGGTGTTTCTGCCGTTCATTTGCTCGGCGAAACCGGTGGATGGCAGCCGCCTGCCGTTGCACTACCACGATGAATCCGGCAATGCCCAGGTCACGTTGAAACCGACGGCAGAATTGATTGCCCTGGCTGACGATGAGCGTCTGGCCGAGGATCTTCGCTTGCTCTATGTCGCCCTGACCCGGGCGCAACACGCCTGCTGGCTGGGGGTGGCCGACCTCAAGCGCGGCAACAACAATGGCTCGGTGCTGCATCTGTCGGCATTGGGTTATCTGCTGGGCGGCGGTGCGCCTTTGGCCGATTCCCCGGCGTTGCAGCTTTGGTTGCGGGACCTGCAACAGGACTGCCCGGCGCTGGCGTATGCCGAGATGCCTGAAGCGACAGCGGAGCATTACCAGCCACCGCAAAACGACGCAGCGCTGCTGGTTCCGCTGGTTCCGAAACGCAAGGCCAGTGAAAACTGGTGGATCGCTTCCTACAGCGCCTTGCGCATTGGCGACACCCTGAGTGTCGGCACCGACGAGGCGCCGGAGAGCCCGCAGGCGCAAAAACTGTTCGATGACGAACGCCTCGACCCGCAGGCCCCTCGGGAAGTGGTGGCCGGTGGTGGCGATATCCATCGCTTCCCGCGCGGCCCGAACCCCGGCACTTTCCTCCATGGCTTGCTCGAATGGGCGGGGGGCGAAGGTTTTGCTGCGGCACCACAGGAGGTGATCGACGCCATTGCCCGTCGCTGCAACCGTCGAGGCTGGGAGGGCTGGATCAGCACCTTGAGTGACTGGTTGCAGCATCTGCTCAAGTCGCCGTTGCAACTGGGCGGCGGACAGGCACCGGTGATATTTGGCCAGTTGACGCAGTACCAGGTCGAGATGGAGTTCTGGTTCGCCAGCCATAAGGTCGATGTGCTCAAGCTCGATGCGCTGGTGTGCCAATACACCCATAACGGCGTGGCCCGGGTGGCCGCGGAACCGGTGTTGCTCAACGGCATGTTCAAGGGCTTTATCGACCTGACGTTCGAACATGACGGCCGCTACTACGTGGCCGACTACAAATCCAACTGGCTCGGCGTCGATGATGCGGCCTACACCGCGCAGGCCATGGAGCAATCGATTCTCGACAACCGTTATGACCTGCAATACGTGTTGTACCTGTTGGCCCTGCACCGCCAACTCAAGGCGCGGCTCGCCGATTACGACTACGACCGGCATGTCGGCGGTGCGTTGTACCTGTTTTTGCGCGGTACGCGCGCGGCCAGCCAGGGGGTGTTTTTCGCCCGGCCGCCAAGAGAGCTGATCGAACGCCTGGACAGGCTGTTCCAGGGCAAGCCAGAACCCAAGGCCGAGCCCGCCTGGGAACAGGGAGTACTGTTATGAGTCGCACATTCGCCGATTTGTTGCCCACATCGCTGGCAGCCGAAAGCCTGGCCGATCTGGTGCCGCTGAGGCGTGCCGACGACTTGCTGTTATTGCTCACGCGTTGGGTCGAGCGTGGCTGGTTGCGCGCGCTGGACAAAGCCTTTGTGGCGTTTCTGCATGAGCTGGCCCCAGAGGATGATCCGCTGGTGTTGCTGGCAGCCGCGTTGACCAGCCACCAGTTGGGCCACGGGCATGTCTGCCTCGACCTGTTCGAGACGCTGAAAGAACCGGACTTCGCCCTGTCGCTGCCACCCGAAGGTGACGTGCAAGGCGGCGCGATGCTGCTGCCCTCGCAATTGCTGGGATCGCTGGACGGCGCTCATTGGTGCAAGGTGCTGGCCGCCAGCAACCTGGTCGCACTGGCCGCTGACAGTCGTGACAACGTGCGCGACCGGCCTTTGGTGTTATCGGGCAAACGCTTGTACCTGCGCCGCTATTGGGCCTACGAGCGGCGGATCGACGTTTCCTTGCGCGAGCGTCTGACGGAACACGAATCCACGCCGAGCGACCTGCTCCAGCGCCTCACCGGTTTGTTTGGTCCAGCCCGGCCGGGTGAAGTGATCGACTGGCAGAAGCTGGCCTGCGCCCTGGCGACGCGCAGTGCCTTCAGTATCGTCACGGGGGGGCCGGGAACCGGCAAGACCACCACCGTCGTACGCTTGCTGGCGTTGCTCCAGGCGCCGGCGGTCGAGGCCGGCATGCCCCTGCGCATTCGCCTCGCCGCGCCTACCGGCAAGGCCGCGGCGCGTCTGACCGAATCCATCAGCCAGCAGGTCCGGACCTTGAAGGTCACGGAGGACGTTCGGGAAAAGATCCCCTCCGACGTCACCACCGTTCACCGCCTGCTCGGCAGCCGGCCCGGGACTCGTCATTTCCGTCATCACGCTGGCAATCGCCTGCCGCTGGATGTGTTGGTGGTGGACGAGGCCTCGATGATCGACCTGGAAATGATGGCCAACCTGCTCGATGCCTTGCCGCCCCATGCGCGCCTCGTGCTGTTGGGGGACAAGGACCAATTGGCGTCGGTAGAGGCCGGTGCGGTATTGGGGGATCTGTGTCGCGACGCGGAGGCTGGCTGGTACAGCCCGCAGACACGCCGGTGGCTGGAAGCCGTCAGTGGCGAAAACCTGCAGGCCAGCGGATTGCAGGAGCATGCGCAGGGCACTCATCCATTGGCTCAACAGGTCGTGATGTTGCGCCATTCCCGGCGATTCGGTGAAGGCAGTGGCATTGGCCAACTGGCTCGCTGGGTCAACCAGCAGCAACCCGATGAAGCCCGCAAGTTGTTGTCGGCGCGAAGCCATGACGATGTGCATTGCCTGTCCCTCAAGGGGGAGCAGGATCGGGCCCTGGAACGCTTGCTTCTCGACGGCCACGGTGAGGGGCCGCAGGGTTATCGACATTACCTGAGCGTGCTGCGCAATCAGCGACCGCCACTGGACAGCCCGCTGGAAGATTCACGCTGGATTGATTGGGCTCGACAAGTGTTGCAGGCCTTTGACGCATTCCAGTTGTTATGTGCCGTGCGCAAGGGGCCATGGGGTGTCGAGGGCTTGAACCAGCGGGTGACGGAGGCATTGCTCAGGGCGCGCCTGATCGACAGCGACCAGCAGTGGTACGAAGGTCGCCCTGTGCTGATGACCCGCAACGATTACGGGCTGGGGTTGATGAACGGCGATATCGGTATCGCCCTCAAGCTCCCGGAACAGGAAGGCCAGGGGACTGGAAGGCAGGTTCTGCGTGTGGCATTCCCACGCAATGATGGCCAGGGTGGCGTGCGATTTGTCCTGCCCAGCCGCCTGAATGATGTCGAAACCGTGTACGCCATGACCGTGCATAAATCCCAGGGCTCGGAGTTCGCACATACCGCGTTGATTCTTCCCGATGCCTTGAATCCGGTACTCACCAAGGAATTGATCTACACCGGCATTACCCGGGCCAAGGACTGGTTCACCTTGATCGAGTCCCGTGCGGGGGTGTTTGAAGAGGCGGTGAAACGCCGGGTCAAACGCTTGAGCGGGCTGATGCTGGAGCTCAAGGACGGCAGCGAGCCGACAGGCTGAAAGGTCAGTAACAGGCTGTAGGAAAATGTCCGAGGCTGCGTAGTACGTGGCCTCGCTGGCATTTCCTCGCTGTGCTATCGTTGCGGCATCATTTCGCTACGGTCAAAGAGTATCCCTGCATGAAGGTGGCTGTCAGGACGACAGAGTGCGTCGTTGGCTGTAGAAAAGCGCTGCTTGCCATCCTTCTTTGTCTGCTGGCCAGCGTCGTTTTCGCTCAATCGCAAGCCCCGGTGGGCATGGCGGACCAACGTGCCAAAGCGGTTACCCAGGTAGTCCTCGGAATCCTCAGCTATGCCCGCTGGCCCGTCGAGCCTTTGCTGCTGCGCTTGTGCCTGGTCGGCCCTACCGAATACACCGACGACCTGGTCAAAGGCACGACCCAGGAGACCGGTCGACCTGTCGCGGTGCAGCGTTTGTTGGCCGACAACCCTACGATTGTCAGTGACTGCGATGCGGTTTATATCGGCAAGCTGACCGGCGTAGAACGCAGCCGATTGTTTGCCGCGTTGATCGGGCATCCGGTGTTGAGCATCAGTGAGAGCGACGAGCAATGCACCGTCGGCAGTCTGTTTTGCTTGCGGGTCAGCGACGAGCAGGTGTCGTTCGAGGTCAATCTCGACTCTGTCGCCCGCAGCGGCGTACGCATTCATCCGAGCGTGCTGCAACTGTCCCGTCGCAAACCGGCGGCGCCATGAAAATACTGAAACCGGGCAATCGCCCGACTTTGCATTCGGTCATCGGTCGCGGCAACCTGCTCGTTGCGCTGGTGGGCGTCGCCATGGCCAGTGTTTCACTGACGTTGCTCGGTGTGCTGGCCTTGCGCGTGTACGCCGACAACAACCTGCACCTGATCGCCCGCTCGATCAGCTACACCGTGGAAGCCGCGGTGGTGTTCGACGACAAAACCGCCACCACCGAAGCGCTGGCGCTGATTGCCTCCAACGAAGAGGTGGCCGACGCCCAGGTGTTCGACCAGCAGGGCCAGTTGCTGGCCCGCTGGCAACGACCGGAAACCGGTTGGGTGTCCGATCTCGAATTGCACATCGCCAAAGCGTTTCTGGAAGAACCCATGAGCATGCCGATCCTCCATCAAGGGCGGGAAGTCGGCAGCATCAGGCTCACCGGTCATGGCGCCAGCCTGATGCGCTTTTTGCTCAGCGGTCTGGTGGGCATCATCTTGTGCACGGCCATCAGCGCCTGGGTTGCACTTTTTTTGGCGCGCCGACAACTTCGCGGGATCATCAAGCCCCTGCGCAACCTGGCCGCCGTCGCCCACGCCGCGCGCATTGACCGCGCCTTTGACAAGCGCGTGCCGCCCGCCGACATTGCCGAACTGGATAATTTCGGCAACGACTTCAATGCCCTGCTCGATGAGCTCGAAGCCTGGCAGTCGCACCTGCAAAGCGAAAACGAATCCCTGGCTCACCAGGCCAACCACGACAGCCTTACCGGATTGCCCAATCGGGCGTTTTTCGAAGGTCGCCTGATGCGCGCACTGCGCAGCGCCAACAAGCTCGGCGAGCGAGTGGCGGTGCTGTTTCTCGACAGCGATCGCTTCAAGGAGATCAACGACAGTTTCGGCCATGCGGCGGGCGATGCGGTGTTGGTGGCCGTGGCCAATCGGGTTCGGGCGCAACTGCGCGAAGGGGACCTGGTGGCGCGCTTGGGTGGCGATGAGTTTGCCGTGCTGCTGACGCCACTGCACAAGACCGAAGACGCCGAACGGATTGCCGACAAGATTCTGGCCAGCATGGACATGCCGATTCCATTGCCGGGCAGTACCCAGGTACTGACCTCCCTCAGTATCGGCGTCGCGGTGTACCCGGATCATGGCGCAACGCCGGGTGCCCTGCTCAACGCCGCCGATGGCGCGATGTACCAGGCCAAGCGCCTGTCCCGAGGCGCACAGTACACGGCAGGGTCGGAGCACCCTGCCGCCGATGTTCAAAACAGGAGCTGATTTACGTGTTCACATTCAACCCGCGTTCCCTGCGTTTTTTCACCATGACCCTGCTCGTGGCCTTGCTGAGCCTGACCGGTTGCCAGACCACCCCGCCAAAAGGCCTGACCCCGGCGCAGATCGCCGTGCTGAAACAGCAGGGGTTCGAGCTGACAGACGATGGCTGGGCTTTCGGCTTGTCCGGCAAGGTCCTGTTTGGCAGTGACGACGACAGCCTGAACAAGCAGAGCACCGACATCGTCGAACGCATCGGCAAGGCGCTGTTGGGGGTGGGTATCGAGCGGGTACGGGTCGATGGCCACACCGATGCATCGGGCAAAGAGGCGTACAACGAGCAACTGTCCATGCGCCGGGCGAAAAGCGTGGCCAAGGTGCTCAACACCGTCGGCATGAAACAGGAAAATATCCAGCTGCGTGGCCTGGGCAGCAGCGTGCCGGTGGCCAGCAACAGCACATCCAGTGGCCGCACCGAAAATCGCCGGGTGGCGATTGTGGTCAGCTCCGACTAATCGGCAAACAGCATCTCTCGGCTTTCACCCATCAACAGCCCCTGATTCTGCTCGGTGACCTGGCGGATGTAATCCCACAACAGGGTGTTCTGGAATTCCCGTTGAAGTCATTGCTGAGATGCTGGGTGGATTGTTTGGTGGGCGTCTTCGAAATTGCTGAGTCTTTAAGTTCTATTGGGATCGATCAACTATGATCGTTATGTCGAAGGGGTTTTTAACAGGTCGAGGGGGATGTGTAGTGCTGAACGTACCGCTCATTTCGCCCTGATGTTGCCCAGCATTTTCGCTGAATAAAGCTTAGAGCCCTATTGTGGATTCTGTATTGGGCGATAACTCATGCACAAACGATAAATATACAGAGGAATGTGACATGAAAGTCTTGGCAGGGATTGTTGGTGGATTGGTTCTGGCGCTGCTTGTAATGACCGTATTTGGCATTAGCAATGCCGCATCGCCAGAGAGTGCAGGTGGCGGTGGTGCCATCGCTTTCTTCATCACGTGGATAATAGGGTTGGTGGTTGCTATAACAGCTCCGCGATCGGGTAAGGCGTGGCGCCGTCTGTTAATCACTTCCGGCGTAGTTTCGTTCATGCTGCCGTTAGCAGGGATCGTTTTTACAGGTAGCCATATTGCCAAAAATGTCAATCCGAACGCTGGGCATTCTGGCGCGGAGGCAGCAGGCGCCCTTATCGGTGGAACGCTAGTGAGTGGTTTTCTTGGTTTCGTAGGTTTTTTCTTAGGGGTGATTTTCTGCATTGTCGGATTACTCGTCGGCAGAGATAAGCAGATTGTGTACGTCCAAACCACTCCACCGGAGAGTCATTAGGCAATCGCAGTACGCTTCCATGTGAAACCCGATCTCTTCGCTGGGTCCTTGGCCTTCCTGAGTGAACGTGGGAGCGTGCTGTAGATGTTCGCGGTCGTTAAAAAACCTCACTGTTGCCACCACACAACATGAGGAACAATCCAATAACCAGCATCACCGGTAACCCGATTCACTTCAACGGCTATACCGGCCTCTTGAGTTTTTTCTTACTACGGTCTAACCCATAAGATGCAATATGGCTTCCTGAAGTCAATCCGAGTCGCTGACTGGGAAGACCAACTGGAACCGACCTCATTACGGTGTTGCTACCTGGTTCCTTGAGGAACTATGTGTCTGCGAACAGCATCTCCCGGCTTTCCCCCATCAGCCGGCCCTGATTCTGCTCGGTAACCTCGCGGATGTAATCCCACAACAGGGTGATCCGCTTGAGCTTGTACAAATCCTCGCGGCAGTACATCCAGATCTGGAAGGAAAGAAAGGTTAATCCAATGAATACGCGGGCCAACCGCTACGAACATCCACAATTACCTAGCTGGATTACCCATTTCTTTAAGCTGTCAGAATCTGAGAGAGGTGTCGTCTGTCCGATTGTGGGATGAGTAAAAGGCCACTAGTCGATTCCACATTGACATCATTGATATTCGTCAGCGAGACTCATCTGAAAACCCCAAAAGCAATAGGGATATTCTGTGATGAAAAAACGCTCATTTCTCGTACCGATGGCCACTCTCGCTGCTGCTGTAGCTACCGAACAAGCTTCAGCTGTAGCCAGCCTTGAAGTTATCGAATCCACCGCTGAGACTACGAACACATTCCTAGCTGATGCTCCAAGCGAAAACCTTTCGGTTCGTGGTGGCAATGATATGTTCGGATTTGTTCTGAAACGTGGGGATCAAGGCCAATTGATGGCTTACCACACCTCCCACAGCTCCCATGCTTCGCACGCCTCACACTCCTCTCACACTTCAGGCTCCTAATGGCTTTCTCACATAAGCTCGTTTTTGATGAGCGGCATTACGACATACAAGTTTTGCAGAAAGCCGCTTATCGTTCGATGAATTCCCTGACGGTTGATATCGCAGCCGACGAGGGGCAGATTATTTGCGCTTTGTCCTCGAACATCGGCGTTGACGAGTCGTCCTTCCTATCAGCCGTTCAAGAATTCAAGAAAGATGTGCTCGACTACCAACTGCGCCACCAGTTGAGCGCTGAGACGAAGCCGATCAAAAACCTGATTCTTGGACTGGCCTTCTCAAAAACCGGGCTGATTAGTGAGTAAATTCCAAAAGCTTGAGCTTTACGCGCAGCAACTTCCTTACGAGTTGCTGCCCTTTAAGTTTGACCGCCTGAATGACGACGAGTACGTCATCACCAACATGGCAGGCGAGTTTCACGTCATACCAGCGCCAATGCTTGAGCCGATCATTAGCAAGACGCTTCCACTCTCATCAGAGCTGATCCCTACGCTCCGGTCCAAGCAATTCATTCGCTTCACCAATGAGCAAGCGCCACTTCAGCTCTTGGCACTCAAAATACGCACGCGGCTGTCCAGGCTGGCCCAGTTCACCAATCTACATATCTTTGTGGTGACCCTTCGCTGTGACCACAGCTGTCCGTATTGCCAGGTATCAAGGCAGTCGGAAAGCAAAGGCGAATTCGACATGACCACGGAGATGGCAGACAAGTCGTTGGATTTCGTTTTTAGGTCACCGAATCCAGCGATCAAAATTGAATTTCAGGGTGGCGAACCACTGCTGAACTTCGAGATGGTGAGGTACGTCGTTCTTGAGGCAAAAAAGCGCAACCTCAAGGAAAGGCGAGACCTGCGGTTCGTCATCGCGACCACACTGTCGCTCCTGACCGATGACATGCTCGAATTCTGTAAGCAGCACAACATCGTGCTTTCATCTTCGCTGGACGGGCCAATGGATCTGCATAATGCAAATCGCCCGAGGCCAGGCCGAGATAGTCACCAGCGTTTCGAGGAAGGCTTGAAAAAAGCCCGTGCAGCCCTCGGCTATGACCAAGTGTCAGCCCTGATGACAACTACAGGTAAGAGCCTGCCACGCGCACGTGACATCATTGATGAATACTTGCGCCTGGGCTTTGATGGCATCTTCTTACGTACGCTCTCCCCTTACGGCTTTGCGATCAAGACCAAGAAGTTCATGTCGTATGACACGGAGCGCTGGCTGGAGTTTTATAAGGAAGGTCTTGAGTACATCATTGAGCTGAACAAATCCGGCATACGATTTGTAGAGCAGTACTCCTCGATTGTGCTCACGAAGATGCTGACATCAGGGGACCCTGGGTTTGTTGATTTGATGAACCCTGCCGGTGCTGGCATCGCAGCCATCGTGTTCAACTACGACGGATCGGTCTACGCCTCAGATGAAAGCCGAATGCTTGCCGAAATGGGCGATCATACGTTTCGGCTGGGCAACATTCTTGAGCATTCCTATGAGGAAATCATCCTCTCTGATCAGCTTCTGGATGCACTGGAGAACTCGTTCACTTTAAGCGCTCCAATGTGCTCTGACTGTGCATTTGAGCCTTACTGCGGCGCCGAGCCCGTCTACCATCACGCCATCCACAAGGACGTGGTTGCAAGAAAACCTGAGTCCTCTTTCTGCAAGCGAAATATGGCGATTTTCAAGCATCTCATTGAGCTGATGGAAAGCGATGAGCAAACGAAACGGATTTTTATGGGATGGGCCAATCGATGCTGAAACTCGGCGGAAAGATTATCCGTATCCACGCGGTTGATGTTCACAAGGACCTCACCTTACTCAAAGTGGCGACCAGCCGGAATCTGCCAGAAGTTTTGCGACGAGAAATGGCCTATCTGGTTTCTGATCACCAAATCCCCCGAGGATTCGCACACTACCTACTGCTTGAGAAGCATCGTGAGTTGGTTGAGGTGCTGCCTTCCGACTCTGATTACTCACTCCTACCGAATGACTACAGCTACATTGGTGATGGTGACATAGTCAGGCTTTCAGCAGATCGTCAGACTATTCGCGTACTATTTCGGGCATCGTCGCCGAACAACAGCATCTTGGTCACTGAGCAATGCAATCATTACTGCCTAATGTGCTCACAACCGCCTAAGACTGCTGATGATTCATGGTTGCTTGATGAAATTGAAAATCTGATTCCTCTGATTCCAAAGGGCACTCAAGAATTGGTCTTTACCGGTGGCGAGCCAACAACCAACCGCGAGCGTTTCCTTAAGATCATAGGCCTGACAAAAAGCTATCTGCCAAGAACCGCCATCCACATTCTCTCGAACGGGCGGAGCTTCAAAGACCCTGCGTTTGCTGAAAAGTATGCGCAGATTGAATTGCCCGACGCGATGATCGGAATCCCTGTCTATTCAGACGACCCAACACTGCATGACTACATTGTCCAGGCCCAAGGCGCATTCGATGAAACCATTCAGGGCATTCTCAATCTGAAGCGTTTGGGGCAAAAAGTTGAGATTCGAGTCGTCATACACAAGCTATCGGTGCAGCGCCTGCCCGAACTGTGTGAGTTCATCGCGCGTAACCTTCTGTTTGTTGACCATGTTGCGCTGATGGGACTTGAAATGATGGGGTTCACCAAGGCCAATCTCGAAGAGCTGTGGATCGACCCTGTTGAGTACAAAGATATACTCAGTAAATCAGTTGGCATTCTGGCCAAGTACGGCATGCATATCTCGGTTTACAACCATCAGTTATGCTTGGTGAATCCGGACATTCAACCCTACTACCGCAAATCAATTAGCGACTGGAAGAATGAGTACGCGCCTGAGTGCCAGAGCTGTACAAAACAGCGAGAGTGCGGGGGGTTTTTCTCATCAGGCGTTAAATTCGGTTACAGCAAGCATCTAAACCCATTCTGAGATTAGCTTCAGATCTATAAGTTGACTCGCCCGTAAAAACACCGCCATGGTTTCAACAATCAGCTGTCACCGGTGGAGTTTGAAAGGCGTTACGCAATGAGCTTGCAAGGCGTCTAAAAAATCCGGGGCGATTCAGTAGTCGACTTAGGCATAAATCATCTTGCTGGTGGTGCTCTCGCTATCACGCTTGTCAGGTCGGTCAATATGTCGTGATTTGGCACGGCACCGGTTATACCTCCCGACCACCACCAGCCCACTTATTCATCTTCATCTTCATCCGATGAGATAACTCCACTGCCGCCTTGGACGAACGACTGACACCCTTCGTTGAAGGACTGAGATGGGGTGCTGCAGGAGTCCTCATCGTAAATCCCTTTCTCTTCGGCCCAGTCATACCCTGCCTGATGCCCTGAGCAGTCATCTGTACATTCGTAGTCGTCAAACGTATCAGCGGAGGCAGTTATGCTTCCCAGCATCGACATAAGAAAAACAGCTGCATAAAATTTCGTCATCGGCATTCTAGTAATGCAGTGAAAAATCCAGTAAAGCAACCTCAAAATTACTGACCGTCACGAGGTTTAGTGCCGTATTTCCCAGTGTAAGGATTCATATTCCCCCTCGTACTATAGTTATTGTTTTTCGTGGAATCTGGATTTGTAGCATGGGAAGGCCGGACATACGTTCCATTGCTTCGCGTGTACCCGCTAACGGTGTGATCAGAACGGGCCCCGTAAGAATAACTAGATTTATACGAAGAATGCCCGCCGTAACTATTTCCACGAGCGAGTGCATTTCCTGAAAGCACTACGACTGCTGCCATAACCGCCAAAACCAACGCCTTTTTCATACAGTCTCTTTTCTCAGGTTGATAATAGCTCAATGATATCACTGCTGAGAGATTACGTGACAAAGTCTCTCTGGAAAAACATTCAAGTAACGCATAACGGAGGCATGGACCTGTGGATAGAGGCTGCATCTTACTTGCACGAGTCACGTGACTAAGATCGCCACCTATCCGGAAGGTAGCAGATGGCTGCGCCAATCGGGCGAGCCACCGAATAGCTGGGTTTGCCGTGTAGATCGTAGGAGGATTTTATAGATGATGGGACTGCCAGTCTTTCAATTGGCGACAGCGCCTTTTCATTTCATGACACTCCATGACCTTTGATCTGGGATTTCACATTGCATTGCTTGAGTCAGTTTTTGCGTGTTAGCCATTCCCCACTCTGGACGTGCCGAACTGTCGTAAGCAGTGTTACAAGTTGCGTGCCAGCCGCTGTTACAAAGCATTGGCAAAGGACTGCTGATCTCGTGATGACTTCGATACCTGATTCCTTGAAAAGCTATATGTCGGCAAACAGCATCTCCCGACTTTCCCCCATCAACAGCCCCTGATTCTGCTCGGTGACCTGGCGGATGTAATCCCACAACAGGGTGATCCGCTTGAGCTTGCGCAGGTCTTCGCGGCAGTACATCCAGAACTGCCGAGTGATATTGATTTCCTGCGGCAGCACCGGAAGCAGGCGCGGGTCCTGGGTGGCGAGGAAGCACGGCAGGATCGCCAGTGAGCGTCCTTGCTGCGCGGCCACGAACTGTGCGATCACGCTGGTGCTGCGCAGGTTGGCGCTGGCGCCGGGCAATACGTTGGCCAGGTACAGCAGCTCCGAGCTGAACGCCAGGTCGTCGACGTAACTGATAAACGAATGCTTGGCCAAATCGGCTGGTTTGCGGATCGGCGGGTGGTTGTCCAGATAGTCCTGGGTCGCGTACAGCTGCAATCGGTAGTCGCACAGTTTGCAGCAGACGTACGGGCCATGCTCCGGGCGCTCCAGGGCGATGACGATGTCGGCCTCGCGCTTGGACAGGCTGATGAAGTGCGGCAGCGGCAGGATGTCCACCGAGATCGCCGGGTAGGTGTCGACGAAGTGGCTCAGCTGCGGTGTGATGAAAAAACTGCCGAAGCCTTCGGTGCAGCCCATGCGCACATGACCGGACAGCGCCACGCCAGACCCGGAAACCTGCTCGCACGCCATGTGCAAGGTACTTTCGATCGACTCGGCATACCCCATCAACCGCTGGCCTTCGGCGGTCAGGACAAAGCCGTTGGTCCGGGATTTTTCGAACAGCAAGGTGCCCAGTGCGGTTTCCAGGGAGCTGATGCGCCGCGACACCGTGGTGTAGTCCACCGCCAGGCGCTTGGCCGCGGTGCTGGCCTTGCGGGTGCGGGCGACTTCGAGGAAAAACTTGAGGTCATCCCAGTTCAGCGAACCGAGGGAGGTGATGTTTTTTTGCATGTTGGACCGGTTTTTATGTGCGTTCTTATCAGAAGTTTGCACATCTATACTCCAAAAACAGTCCGACAACCAATTCGCGACACATGGCTCATCTCAGGGCGACTATCTCGCCCCGGCTCCCAAGATAGCTCTCAATAAAAAAAGCAAACATCCGGAGACCCACATGAACGTATCGCTCACGCCCACCGACACCACCGTACAAAAGGTCAAATTGTTGATCGACGGCGAGTGGGTCGAATCCAAGACTACCGAATGGCACGACATCATCAACCCGGCGACCCAGCAAGTGCTGGCCAAAGTGCCGTTTGCCACCGCTGAAGAAGTCGACGCGGCCATCAGCGCGGCCCATCGAGCCTTCCAGACCTGGAAGCTGACCCCGATCGGCGCCCGCATGCGCATCATGCTCAAGCTCCAGGCGCTGATTCGCGAACACTCCAAGCGCATCGCCGCGGTCCTCAGCGCCGAGCAGGGCAAGACCATTGCCGATGCCGAAGGCGATATTTTCCGTGGCCTGGAAGTGGTCGAGCACGCTTGCTCCATTGGCAGTCTGCAAATGGGCGAGTTCGCTGAAAACGTCGCCGGTGGCGTCGACACCTACACCCTGCGCCAGCCAATCGGCGTGTGCGCCGGCATTACCCCGTTCAACTTCCCGGCGATGATTCCGCTGTGGATGTTCCCGATGGCCATCGCCTGCGGCAACACCTTCGTGCTCAAACCGTCCGAACAGGACCCGATGTCGACCATGCTTCTGGTGGAGCTGGCGATCGAGGCGGGCATTCCGGCCGGCGTGCTCAACGTCGTGCATGGCGGCAAGGACGTGGTAGACGGGCTCTGCACCCACAAGGACATCAAGGCGGTTTCCTTCGTCGGTTCAACTGCCGTCGGTACCCATGTGTATGACCTGGCAGGCAAACACGGCAAGCGCGTGCAGTCGATGATGGGCGCGAAGAACCACGCCGTGGTGCTGCCGGACGCCAATCGCGAACAAGCGCTGAATGCGCTGGTGGGCGCCGGTTTCGGTGCCGCGGGTCAACGCTGCATGGCCACCTCGGTGGTGGTGCTGGTGGGCGCGGCCAAGCAGTGGCTGCCGGATCTCAAGGCGCTGGCGCAGAAGCTCAAGGTCAATGCCGGCAGCGAGCCAGGCACCGATGTCGGCCCGGTGATCTCGAAAAAGGCCAAGGCGCGGATTCTCGACCTGATCGAAAGCGGCATCAAGGAAGGCGCGAAACTGGAGCTGGACGGTCGCGAGATCACGGTTCCCGGCTACGAGAAGGGCAACTTTGTCGGCCCGACCCTGTTCTCCGGCGTGACCACCGACATGCAGATCTACACCCAGGAAATCTTCGGCCCGGTGCTGGTGGTGCTGGAGGTCAATACGCTCGACGAGGCCATCGCCCTGGTCAATGCCAACCCGTTTGGCAACGGCACGGGCCTGTTCACCCAGAGCGGCGCGGCGGCACGTAAATTCCAGAACGAAATCGACGTCGGCCAGGTCGGCATCAACATCCCGATTCCGGTGCCGGTCCCGTTCTTCAGCTTCACCGGTTCGCGCGGTTCCAAACTCGGCGACCTCGGCCCGTACGGCAAGCAAGTGGTGCAGTTCTACACTCAGACCAAGACCGTCACCAGTCGCTGGTTCGATGACGACAGCGTCAACGACGGTGTGAACACCACCATCAACCTGCGATAAGGAGCCGGACATGAAAATCGCTTTTATCGGTCTGGGCAACATGGGCGCGCCAATGGCGCGCAACCTGATCAAGGCCGGCCATGCACTGCGCCTGGTGGACCTGAACAAAGCCGTGCTGGCGGAACTGGAACAACTGGGCGGCAGTATCAGCCCAACGGCCCGCGAAGCTTCAGAAGGCGCCGAACTGGTCATCACCATGCTGCCTGCCGCTGTGCATGTGCGCAGTGTGTGGCTGGGCGAAGACGGCGTGCTCGCCGGTATCGGCAAAGGTGTCCCGGCCGTGGATTGCAGCACCATCGATCCGCAGACCGCGCGGGACGTTGCCGCCGCCGCTGCCAAACAGGGCGTGGCCATGGCCGATGCGCCGGTTTCTGGCGGCACCGGTGGTGCAGCCGCCGGGACGCTGACCTTTATGGTCGGCGCCACGCCGGAACTGTTCGCCACCCTGCAACCGGTACTGGCGCAAATGGGCCGCAATATCGTCCATTGTGGTGAGGTAGGCACCGGGCAAATCGCTAAAATCTGCAACAACCTGTTGTTGGGGATTTCCATGGTCGGCGTCAGCGAAGCCATGGCGCTTGGCGATGCATTGGGCATCGACACCAAGGTGCTGGCGGGCATCATCAACAGTTCCACCGGGCGTTGCTGGAGCTCGGAGATGTACAACCCGTGGCCGGGCATCGTCGAAACGGCGCCGGCGTCGCGCGGCTATACCGGTGGTTTCGGTGCCGAACTGATGCTCAAGGATCTGGGGCTGGCCACTGAGGCTGCGCGTCAGGCGCACCAGCCGGTGGTTCTCGGCGCGGTGGCCCAGCAGTTGTATCAGGCGATGAGTTTGCGCGGGGAGGGTGGACAGGACTTCTCGGCGATCATCAACGGCTATCGCAAGCCGCAATAAGGGATATTTCCGGGAATCCGCGTCGGGTGGATTCCCGGTTTTTTAATTTGGCAGAAAGAAAAGATCGCAGCCTTCGGCAGCTCCTACAGGGGAATGTATACACCCCGTAGGAGCTGCCGAAGGCTGCGATCTTTTGCTTTGTCAGGCAAACACGAAATATTTGCGAACTGTTTCCACCACTTCCCAGGTGCCTTTCATCCCCGGTTCAACGACGAAAATGTCGCCGGCGCGCAGGTGGATCGGCGCCATGCCTTCCGGGGTGATGATGCAGTAGCCTTCCTGGAAGTGGCAGTACTCCCACTTCACGTATTCCACGTACCACTTGCCCGGCGTGCAGATCCAGGTGCCCATGATCTTGCTGCCATCTTCACTGGTGTAGGCATTGAGGTTGACGGTGTGCGGGTCGCCTTCGAGCTTTTCCCATTTGCAGGCGTCGAGTACGGGCAGCGGGTGGGTGTCGCGAAGAACGGTAATCGGTGCGGTCATGATGACTCCGGGCAGTGGGCTCAAGAACTGAAGTCGCACCCTATAGCGCCTGCCCAACCCTCAGTTGTCTGTGCTCGACACTGAGCTGTCCAGAAACGCACGTTCTTCAATTCCGGTTCAGTGGGCAGTCGAGCCTGGATTGTTCGAGGCTGTTCTCGAATTCGACCAATTGCGCGTGCTGTTGCGACAGCGCCGCTATCCGCTCGGCGATTTCCTGCTTTTTGCTGGCGAGGACCTGGTGTGCCCGCTCCCATGGCAACTGCGGGCCCTGATGGCTGGCGAAGACCGACTGCAATTCCTTGAGCCTGAAGCCCAACTGTTGGGCACATTTGATGAACATCAGCAGATCGACGCTGTGCTGGTCATAGATGCGGTACTTGCCCAAGCGGCGAGCGGCAGGCAACAAGCCAATCGACTCGTAGTGACGGATGCTTTTGACCGTGGTACCGGAACGTTGCGCGGCTTGGCCGATGTACATGGGAAGGTCCTTTTCTCCGAGGATAGAGCTCGGCGCATTATCGACCGACTCAAGCGCTGGCGATAGCTTCGGCTTGCCGCAACCAGGCCGCATGCCGGTCTGCGCTGGCGCCGAGAATTGGCCCGAAGGTGAGGGTTCGGGTTGGCTTGATGCCACAGAACTCCAGCGTGGTTTTGCGGACCTGATGCAAACCGGGCATGCGGTAGATCCAGCGGTAGTACCAGGGCGGTGTGTCCATGGTCACCAGCAGGTGGGCGGTTCGGCCGCGCAGGAGTTTGTCGGGGAAAGCTTTGCCCTGGCGATACTTGAAGGCAAAACCCGGCAAGAACACCCGGTCGAAAAAGCCCTTGAGCAAGGCCGGTACGCCACCCCACCAGATCGGATAAACCAGCACCAACAGTTCGGCCCAGAGGATATCGGCCTGGGCGTTACGCAAGTCGGCTTCCAGCGGCTGGACCTGTTGATAGCCTTCGCGCAGCACCGGGTCAAAATCCATGCTGCCCAGAAACAACGGCCGCACTTCATGCCCGGCGCGGATTGCCGACTGTGTGTAACGCTCGGCAAGGGCGGCGCAGAAGCTGTTGCTGGACGGATGCCCGAGGATCACCAGTATTCGCTTACCCATCATCGCTGTCCTTGAGGATCAAACCTCAAGGATAAAGTCTGCCCCTCAGGGGAGAGTCAAGGCGTGCAGCAGGGCCTTGGCATAGCCGGGCAATGCGGCGAAGTCCCGGGCGCAGAGCAACAGTTTGCGTTGGCCCCAGGGTTCTTGCAGGGCGAGGCTTTTGAAGGACAGTCCACCTGACCTGCGTTCGACCGCGGCCAGCGGTACGATTGCCAGCCCAGCCCCTCGGGCGACCATGCGCATCACGCCATCGAAGCCGTCGGCGCGGATGCGAATCTGCATGCGCAGGCCGGCGTGCAGCGCCTGTTCCTCCAGGTACACCGCCAGGGCGCTATTGGCATTCAGGCTGACGTAGTCGTGATGCAGCGTGTCGGTGAAGCTCACTGAGGTCGCCTGGGCCAGGGGATGTTCCCGGGGCATGATCAGCACCAGCGGATCATCGCGGAACGCTCGCGTCTGCAGGTCCTCGGTGTCCACCGCGTCGGACACGATGCCGAGGTCCGCCGCCCCTTGGCGCAAGGCATGGGTGATGCGGGTGCTGGGCAGTTCCTGCAGATCGATGTCGAGGTTGGGATGGCTGTGCAGGAAGTCCGCGAGCAACTCTGGCAGGTACTCGGTGATCGCCGTGGTGTTGCACAGCAGCCGCACCTGGCCTTTGACGCCCTGGGCGTATTCGGCCAGTTCCTGTTGCAGGCGTTCGGCCTGTTGCAGCAGGACCCGGGCGTGTCGGGCCAGGGCATTGCCGGCCGGCGTCGGGCTGACTCCACGACGATTGCGCTGCAGAAACTCGACGCCCAGCGACGCCTCCATGGCGCGAATTCGTGCGCTGGCCGCTGCCAGGGACAAATGACTGCGTGCGGCGCCGGCGGTGATGTTGCCGGTGTCGAGGATGTGCAGGTACAGGCGCAGGTCGGTCAGGTCGAAGTGCATTACAACAATCCCGAGTTGAATGTTGTCTGGAAGGGCGCCTTCGCGAGCAAGCCCGCGAAGAGGCCAGTCGCTTCAGCGAAATTTTCAGCCTCTGTCAAGGCAAGAGGCAGCCTCAGTATATGGCAGATTTTCAATCAACCCCCGCGGGCCCACCATGGCCCCATGAATACACTTTCGGCGTTTTATCAGAATCTCGGATTGGCCCTTTCATTGTTGGTTATCGGCACCTTTGTGCTGGCCGGCATGATCAAGGGCGTGATCGGTCTCGGCCTGCCAACTGTTGCCATGGGTCTGCTCGGCCTGGCTATGGCGCCGACGCAGGCTGCGGCGTTGCTGATCATTCCGGCGACCCTGACCAACGTCTGGCAACTGGCGTTCGGCGGGCATCTGTCGGGTCTGGTCAAACGGTTGTGGCCGATGTTGCTGGCGATTTTCATCGGCACCGGGGCGGGCACGCTATGGATCGGCATGAGCGGCGGCCATTGGGTGGTGCGAGGGTTGGGGGCGGCATTATTGCTGTATGCGCTGAGCGGTTTGTTCCTGCCGACTGTGCGCGTAGGGCAGAGCAGCGAACGCTGGCTCGGTCCTCTGTGTGGCGTGCTGACCGGCGTCATCACTTCGGCCACTGGCGTGTTCGTGATTCCGGCGGTGCCTTATCTGCAAGCGCTGGGTTTGAGCAAGGACGAACTGGTGCAGGCGCTGGGCCTGTCGTTCACCGTCTCGACCCTGGCCCTGGCCGGTGGCTTGTTATGGCGTGGCGCGCTCGGTGGAGGCGAGTTGAGCGCGTCGTTGCTGGCGCTGATCCCGGCCATGCTCGGCATGTGGCTGGGGCAATCGCTGCGCCAGCGGATCAGCGCCCTGTGGTTCAAACGCGTGTTTTTCGTTGGCCTGGGTGTGCTCGGCGGCCATTTGCTGATCAGCGGCTAGCGGACGACGGGCTGATCATCTCGATGGCGCGGATCTCGAAGTCCCGTTCCAGGTATTCATCGCGTTGCGCGAGAAACTGCTTCATGTGCGGCAGGTTCGAGTGCACGTCGAGGTGGGCCTGGGATTGCCAGATCTCGTAGAAGATGAACAGGGTCGGGTCCTGTTTGTCACGCAACATGTGGTATTCGATGCAACCCGGTTCGGCTCGGCTCGCTTGCACATAGCCGCTGAAAAACGCTTCGAAGGCGTCGGATTTTTCCGGGCGGGTCTTGGCGTGCAGGATAAAGCCCTGGATTTCACTCATCTACATCTCTCCTCAAGTCAGAACTGGCGCCAGTTTAAGGCAACAATCGCTTATCGATTCGTGCTTGTAGGTCAAATGTATTTTGCCAAATCGACGCTTACTCCGCGCAAGGTCGATCGGTACTCTGCCGCCATCCGATTCCCGACCTTCCCGAGACCACCTCCCATGAAAAAAGTCCTGTTGCTCAATGGCGGCAAAAAATTTGCGCACTCCGACGGCCGCTACAACGCCACCCTGCATGAAGCCGCATTGAGCGTGCTGGATCGCGGTGGCATGGATGTGAAAACCACTTTCATCGACGAGGGCTATGACATCGCCGAAGAAGTGGCCAAGTTCCTCTGGGCCGACGTGATCATTTACCAGATGCCAGGCTGGTGGATGGGCGCGCCGTGGACCGTGAAAAAGTACATCGATGAAGTCTTCACCGAGGGCCATGGCAGCCTCTATGCCAGCGACGGTCGCACCCGTTCGGACGCGTCGCAGAAGTACGGCAGCGGCGGCCTGATTCACGGCAAGCAATACATGTTGTCGCTGACCTGGAACGCTCCGCAGCAAGCCTTCGACGACCCGAGCGATTTCTTCGAGGCCAAAGGCGTTGACGCGGTGTACTTCCCGTTCCACAAGGCCAACGAGTTCCTGGGCATGACCGGTTTGCCAACTTTCCTCTGCGTGGACGTGATGAAGCGCCCGAACATCGAAGGCGACGTGGCGCGTTATGAGCAGCATTTGGCTGAGGTGTTTGGCCTGAAGGCATGACGCTCGGCTACTATCCGATGCAACGGCCAGGAAGATCGCAGCCTGCGGCAGCTCCTACGGGTGTACACAAAACCCTGTAGGAGCTGCCGCAGGCTGCGATCTTGGCGATTCTTGCCGCGCCGACTCGCAAACGAGGACACACGTGAAAGCCAGATCCGATGAATTGCAGGTTTTCGTCTGCGTGATTGAATGCGGGTCGATTTCCGCGGCGGCCGAGCAGGTCGGGCAAACGCCTTCGGCGGTCAGTCGTACGCTGTCGCGGCTGGAGGCCAAGCTCGACACCACTTTGATCAATCGCACCACGCGGCGCATGGACCTGACCGAAGAGGGCAAGTACTTCTTCGAGCACGCCAAGCGCATTCTCGATCAGATGGACGAGCTCGAAGAGCGCCTGTCCTCACGCCAGCAAACGCCGTCCGGGCGGCTGCGGATCAACGCAGCATCGCCGTTCATGCTGCACGCCATCGTGCCCTACATCGATGAATTTCGCAGGCTTTACCCCGACATCCAGCTCGAACTCAACAGCAACGATTTGATCATCGACCTGCTGGAGCAAAGCACCGACATCGCCATCCGCATCGGCACACTGACCGATTCGACGCTGCATGCCCGCTCCCTGGGTTGCAGCCCGCTGCACATCGTCGCCAGCCCGGCCTACCTGGAAAAGCACGGCGCACCGCAAGCCGTGGCTGACCTGGCCAACCATACGCTGCTGGGGTTCACCCAGAACGAAGGCCTCAACCAATGGCCGCTGCGTTATGTGCATGGCGATCGCTGGCCGATCCAGGCATCGATCAGCGCCTCCAGCGGCGAGACCATCCGCCATCTCGCACTGGACGGCCAGGGCATCGCCAGCCTGTCGCACTTCATGACCATCGAGGACATTCGTGCCGGACGCTTGAAAGTGTTGCTGGCCGAGTTCAACAGCGGCTATCGCCAGCCGATCAACGCGGTGTACTACCGCAACTCGCAACTGGCCCTGCGGATTCAATGCTTCCTGGACTTTATCCAGGGCAAGTTGGCCGAATATGCGAGTGCAGATTTCAAGGGCTGATTCGTGATTCCTGCGCAAAAGTGAATTGGGTCGGCAGGGATTTTTCCTCCAGGATCGCTGCCGGATACTCCTTGCATCACTTATCCACGCAGGGAGTTTCTCCATGAACGTATTCGTTACCGGTGCCGCCGGTTTTATCGGCGGTTCCATCGCCACGGGCCTGGTCCAGGCCGGCCACAACGTCACCGGTCTGGTGCGCAGCGCCGAACAAGCCGATGAGCTGCGCGCACTGGGCATCACCCCGGTGATCGGCACCCTCGACGACTCCGCCCTGTTGGCCGATCAGGCGCTTGCTGCCGACGCGGTGATCAACGCGGCCAGCAGCGATCATCGTGGCGCGGTGGAGGCCTTGCTCGATGCCTTGCGCGGTTCCGGCAAAGTGTTTTTGCACACCAGCGGTTCGAGCATCGTCGGTGATGCCTCGGGCGGCAAGTCCAGCGACATCCTCTACTACGAAGACAACCTGCCGGAACCGACAGTCGACAAGGCGGCGCGCGTGGCCATCGACAATCTGATCCTGGCGGCGGCCATGGACGGGGTGAACTCGGCGGTGATCTGCAACACGCTGATCTACGGCCACAGCCTGGGCGTGAATCGCGACAGCGTGCAGCTGCCGCGCCTGCTCAAGCAGGCACGCAAAAGCGGGGTGGTGCGCCATGTCGGCACTGGCCGGAACATCTGGTCCAACGTGCACATCGAGGACGTGGTTGCCCTGTACCTGCTGGCGCTGACCAATAACGTGCCGGGCACCTTCTACTTCGTCGAAAGCAGTGAAGCGTCGTTCATCGACATGACCACCGCTATGGCCCAGGCGCTGAACCTGGGCGAACCGCAAGACTGGCCGCTCAAGGACGCCGAAGCCGAGTGGGGCTATGAGATGGCCAACTATGGTTTGGGCTCCAACAGCCGGGTGCGCGGCAAGCATGCGCGGGAATTGCTGGGTTGGGTGCCGAAGCGCACGTCGGTAGTGGAGTGGATTCGCGACGAGATGGTGTGAGTTCGCTTTAGCCCGCGTTGTTCCCATCGCGGGCAAGCCCGCGATGGCGTTTTCGAAGTCCCTGCAACTGGCCGCGCCGCCCCCGATTCCGTAACATCCGCACACTCTTTTTCGTCTCTCCCTGTGTGCGGTCTCCAATGAAAGCAAAACGTCTACGCGCCGATGTCCTGGCCGGGCTTACCACTTCCTTCGCCCTGTTGCCCGAGTGCATCGCTTTCGCGCTGGTGGCCCATCTCAATCCACTGATGGGGCTCTATGGCGCGTTCATCATCTGCACCCTGACCGCGCTGTTCGGCGGGCGACCGGGCATGGTGTCCGGCGCGGCCGGCTCGATGGCCGTGGTGATCGTCGCGCTGGTGGTGCAACACGGCGTGCAGTACCTGCTGGCCACAGTGTTGCTGGGCGGGTTGATCATGATGGCGTTCGGACTGCTCAAGCTCGGCAAACTGGTGCGCATGGTGCCGCACCCGGTGATGCTTGGCTTCGTCAACGGCCTGGCGATCATCATTGCCCTGGCACAACTGGAGCACTTCAAGAGCGGTGAGACCTGGTTGAGCGGTACGCCGCTGTACATGATGCTCGGGCTGGTCGCGGTGACGATGACGGTTGTCTATGTGCTGCCGCGCCTGACCCGTACGATACCGCCGGCACTGGTGGCGATTCTCGGCGTGGGCCTGGCGGTGTATCTGCTCGGCCTGCCGACCCGCACCCTGGGCGACATGGCGCACATTGCCGGTGGCTTGCCGACGCTGGCGCTGCCGGACATTGCGTGGAACCTCGACACCCTGCGCATCATCGCGCCCTACGCGATCCTGATGGCGCTGGTGGGGTTGCTGGAAACCCTGTTGACCCTGAACCTCACCGACGAAATCACCGAGAGCCGCGGCTATCCGGATCGCGAGTGCGTGGCGCTGGGGGCGGCGAACATCGTGTCCGGTGCGTTCGGCGGCATGGGCGGTTGCGCGATGATTGGCCAGACTATGATCAACCTCAGTTCCGGCGGGCGCGGGCGCTTGTCCGGGATGGTGGCCGGGGTGTCGATCCTGTTGTTCATCCTGTTTCTGTCGCCGCTGATCGAGCGCATTCCATTGGCCGCGTTGGTCGGGGTGATGTTCGTGGTGGCGCAACAGACCTTCGCCTGGGCTTCGCTGCGGGTGATGAACAAGGTCCCGCTGAACGATGCGTTGGTGATCATCGCGGTGACGGTGATTACCGTTTTCACCGATCTGGCCATCGCGGTGCTCTGCGGCATCATCATTGCGGCGCTGAACTTTGCCTGGCAGCAGGCGCGTCAGCTGTATGCCGACAGTCATCTGGAAACTGACGGCAGCAAGCTGTACCGGGTGCATGGCACGCTGTTCTTCGCCTCGACCACACCCTTTCTCAATCAGTTCGATCCGGCCAATGACCCGGCGCAGGTGACACTTGATTGCCAGCACCTGAGTTTTGTCGACTACTCGGCCATCACCGCGCTGGGCACCTTGCGCGAGCGCTACACCAAGGCCGGCAAGCACCTGCGGGTGCTGCATTTGTCCGAACGCTGCAAGAAATTGCTCAAGCGCGCCCGGATGCAACACGACTGAAATCAAACAGGCAGGCGCGATGAAAATCCGCCTGCCTGATTTTCATTATTTGCGACAACTCATACCTCTTTGCGACACGCCTTACCTCTGTACGAAAATTACTTTCACCTCGTTTGAAAATCGCCTGCCGAAATGTTTTAAGAGTTTCACAAATATTTCGACGTGACCCTCTCGAGGAGTACCGCATGACCCTGTCCTTCGGCTATTGGCTGCTGGTGTATGCCGCCATCGCCATCATCGCTCTGATCGTTCTGATCGCCCGCTACCGACTCAACCCGTTCATTGTCATCACCCTGATTTCCATCGGCCTGGCGCTGGTGGCGGGCATGCCGCCGTCCGGTGTGGTGGGGGCGTACGAGGCCGGGGTCGGCAAGACCCTGGGGCACATCGCGCTGGTGGTGGCGCTGGGCACCATGCTCGGCAAAATGATGGCCGAGTCCGGCGGCGCCGAGCAGGTGGCGCGGACCATGATCGACCGTTTCGGCGAGAAGAACGCGCACTGGGCGATGGTGTGCATCGCGTTTCTGGTGGGGCTGCCGCTGTTCTTCGAAGTCGGTTTCGTCTTGCTGGTGCCGATTGCCTTTACCGTGGCGCGGCGGGTGGGCGTCTCGATCCTGATGGTCGGCTTGCCGATGGTCGCCGGGCTGTCGGTGGTGCATGCGCTGGTACCGCCGCACCCGGCGGCGATGCTGGCGGTGCAGGTGTATCAGGCATCGGTGGGGCAGACCTTGATGTACGCGATCCTGATCGGCATTCCAACCGCGATCATCGCCGGTCCCCTGTACGCCAAGTTCATCGTGCCGCGCATTCAGTTGCCGGCGGAAAACCCGCTGGAACGCCAGTTTCTTGAGCGTGAACCGCGGGACAGCCTGCCGGGCTTCGGCATCACCATGGCGACCATCCTGTTGCCGGTGGTGCTGATGCTGATCGGCGGCTGGGCCAACCTGATTTCCACGCCGGGCACCGGTTTCAACCAGTTCCTGCTGTTCATCGGCAACTCGGTGATCGCGCTGTTGCTGGCCACATTGCTGAGTTTCTGGACCCTCGGCCTGGCCCAGGGCTTCAACCGCGAGTCGATCCTCAAGTTCACCAACGAATGCCTGGCGCCGACCGCCAGCATCACGTTGCTGGTGGGCGCCGGCGGTGGCTTGAACCGGATTCTGGTGGACGCCGGCGTCACCGACCAGATCGTCGGCCTGGCCCACGAGTTTCATTTGTCGCCGCTGTTGATGGGCTGGCTGTTTGCCGCGCTGATGCGCATCGCCACCGGTTCTGCCACTGTGGCCATGACCACCGCTTCAGGTGTGGTCGCGCCAGTGGCCATTGGTCTGGGTTATCCCCATCCAGAGCTGCTGGTGCTGGCGACTGGCGCCGGGTCGGTTATCTTTTCCCACGTCAATGACGGCGGTTTCTGGTTGATCAAGGAATACTTCAACATGACCGTTACCCAAACCTTCAAGACCTGGACCGTGCTCGAGACGTTGATCTCGGTCGTTGCCTTCGGCCTGACCGTTGGCCTTTCTTACCTGATTTAGCCGGAGCCACTTGCATGGACATCCTCTACCAGATCCGCGCCCGTCAGGACTCCTTCAGCGCCGGTGAAGGACGTATCGCTCGCCTGATGCTCGACGACGTAGGATTTGCCGCCTCCGCCAGCCTCGATGAGCTGGCGCTGCGGGCGGAGGTCAGCAGCGCCACGCTGTCGCGCTTCGCTCGCACGGTCGGCTGTAAGGACCTGCGTGACCTGCGCTTGCAACTGGCCCAGGCCAGCGGCGTCGGCAGCCGCTTTCTCGACCCGGCGGGCACGCCCGAGCAGTCGGCGTTCTACGGGCAGATCGTGGGCGACATCGAGTCGACTTTGCGCCAGCACCTGGCCGCGTTCGATGAGTCGCGTTTCGCCGATGCGGTGAAGCTGCTGGGCAAGGCGCGGATGATTCACGCTTTCGGCATGGGCGGTTGCTCGACCCTGTGCAGCGATGAACTGCAAGTGCGCCTGGTACGCCTCGGCTATCCGATTGCGGTGTGCCACGATGCGGTGATGATGCGCGTCACCGCCGCCAGCCTCAGCGCTGAACACGTGGTGATTGTCTGCTCGCTGACCGGGATCACCCCGGAGCTGATTGAAACGGTGGAGCTGGCGCGCAACTACGGCGCACGCATTCTGGCCATCACCCGGGCCGATTCGCCGCTGGCGCAGTTGGCCGACATCGTCCTGCCCCTGCAAAGCGCCGAAACCTCGTTCATCTACAAACCCACGGCGGCGCGCTACGGCATGCTGCTGGCCATCGACGTGCTCGCCACCGAGCTGGCGCTGGCCAATCCTGAAGACAATCAAGAACGTCTGCGGCGGATCAAACTCGCCCTCGACGAATACCGCGGCGGCGACGATCACTTGCCGCTGGGAGACTGACATGCAGTACGACACGCTGATTCGCAACGCCCTGATCATCGACGGCAGCAACAGCCCCGGATACCCCGCCGACGTGGCCATTCTCAACGGGCGCATCGAGCGTATCGGCGACTTGCGCGATGCCCGTGCCAGTGAGGAAATCGACGCGCAGGGCCATGTGCTGGCGCCGGGTTTCATCGACGTGCACACCCATGACGACACCGTGGTGATCCGTCAGCCGCAGATGCTGCCCAAGCTCAGCCAGGGCGTGACCACGGTCATCGTCGGCAACTGCGGGATCAGCGCGTCACCGGTGATTTTGCGCGGCGATCCGCCGGACCCGATGAACCTGCTGGGCACGGCCGCTGCGTTCGTTTACCCGACCTTCGGCGACTACCGCGCGGCGGTTGAAGCGGCGAACACCACGCTGAACGTTGCCGCACTGGTCGGCCATACGGCGTTGCGCAGCAATCATCTGGACGACCTGTTCCGCACCGCCACGGCGGATGAAATCAGCGCGATGCGCGAGCAATTGCGCGAAAGCCTGGAGGCCGGCGCCTTGGGCCTGTCCACTGGCCTTGCCTATGCCAGCGCCTTCTCGGCATCTACCGAGGAAGTGATGCAACTGACCGAAGAATTGACCGCCTTCGGGGCGGTCTACACCACCCATTTGCGCAGCGAATTCGAACCGGTGCTGGAGGCCATGGACGAGGCGTTCAAGATCGGCCGCCATGCGCAAAGCCCGGTGATCATTTCCCACCTCAAATGCGCCGGCGCCGGTAACTGGGGGCGCAGTCCGCAGCTGCTGGCGTCCCTCGAACAGGCGGCGAAAACCCACCCGGTGGGTTGCGATTGTTATCCGTATGCGGCGAGCTCTTCGACCCTGGACCTCAAGCAGGTGACCGATGCCCATCGCATCACCATCACCTGGTCGACGCCGCACCCGGAAATGGGTGGCCGCGACCTGATGGACATCGCCGCCGAATGGAATGTGCCGTTGCTGGAGGCCGCTCGCCAACTGCAACCGGCCGGTGCGGTGTACTACGGCATGGATGAGGCGGATGTCCGCAGAATCCTCGCGCATCCGCTGTCGATGGTCGGCTCCGACGGCTTGCCGGAAGATCCGTTTCCGCACCCACGGTTGTGGGGCGCATTCCCCCGGGTGCTCGGACATTTCAGCCGTGACGTAGGACTGTTCCCGCTGCACACCGCCGTGCACAAAATGACCGGGTTGTCGGCGGCACGCTTCGGTTTGAAGGCGCGCGGTGAAATACGCGAAGGCCATTGGGCTGACCTGGTGTTGTTCGATCCGGCGACCATCCGGGATGTCGCCGATTTCAACGATCCGCAGCGGGCGGCGCAAGGCATCGAAGGGGTATGGGTCAACGGTGTGTTGAGCTACCGAGATGGCCAGGCCAACGGGCGCCGGGAAGGGCGGTTCCTGGCCCGGGAAGGGGATTTGCGCACGGGTTTTCAGTGAGTTTCGAGGACTGCGTCAAACCCGGTGGGTTTGGCGAAACTCACCCGGCGGCATCCCGCGCCGGCTTTTGAAAGTGCGGTGAAACGAGCGGGGTTCGGTGAAACCCAGGTACTGGGCGATGTCCTGGATCGGCAGGGTGCTGTTGAGCAGGTAATGCTCGGCCAGCTCCTGGCGCAGGTCATCGAGGATCTGCTGGTACGACGTACCGGCCAGATGCAGTTGGCGTTGCAGCGTGCGCACTGACACGGCGAGATGCTCGGCCACCTGCTCCTTGCGGGGCAGGCCTTCTTTGAGCAACTTTCGCAGGATGCTTTTGACCCGCTGTTCCAGCGACGCGTCCTCCAGAGTGGCCATCAATCCCTGGGCATGTTCTTCCAGCGTGCGCAGCAATTGCGCATCGGCCTGGCGCAATGGCAACTGCAAATACGGCAACGGGACAATCAGCGCCGAATAAGGCTGGTCGAACAGTACCGGACAGTCGAAGAACTGCTCGTACTCGGCCAGCGTCGTGTCGGCGGGGCAGGCATGTTCCAGCCAGACGGCGGCCGGCGACATCTGCGTGTCGGCGATCCAGCGCGCGTATTGCAGCCAGGAACCGAGCACGTTTTCCACCAGGTGCCGGCGAATTCGCGGGCGCTGATGGCGGCATGTCCAGATCAGGTGCACCTCGCTGCCTTGCACCTCGGCGCGGCTGACGCCCATGTCTCCCACCAGTTTCTCGAACGGCATGATGCGGCTCATGGCGTCGCCCAGTGTCGCGCAGTTCATGGTGATGTAGCCCAGCACGCTCCAGGAGTTGGGCAACACGAACCGCGCGGCGTTGAGACCGAACAACGCATCGCCCGAGTGTTCGCAGAAGTAATCGAGCAGCCGTTCGTGGGCCTCACCCGGCAACCGCAGGCTGTTGTCACTCAACTGCTGTGCCTGCAACCCGGCAGCCGCCAACGCAGGCTCGATGGCCATGCCCAGTTGTTCGGCATGACGCAGGTATTTGAGCAGCGGCGGAACTGAAGTGAAGCCCAGGGATTGCATGATCGTATTCCTTTGATCAAGGCCCGCGTGCGCGGATGAATGCCCTGAAAGGTAATTTGAAACCACGGCTAAAGTAAATGGCTGACGCCTGCGCGACGTTTGACTCAATTGGCTACTCGAACTGGCCCGATGCGACCGTGACACTTTCGGGCGGCTGACTAGTATGGGGGCCTGAAATATCACTGATCAGAACCGCAAAAGGACACACGCATGCGACGCTGGAACGGCTGGGGAGATGCAACCACGGTGGTCGAGCTGCCGGCCCAGGGCGCGAGTTTTCTCGCCCGGCGGGTGGGTGACGGTCGAGCGCTGCCCGATGCGACGCTTGAGGCGGCATTGGCCCGCGTGCCCCCGTCGCGGTTGCAGCAACACTTCTTGTACAGCGTGGATGCCCATGATCGTTTGCTGCATGCGCGGGGCCAGAGCCTGCCGGACTGGCTGGCGTTGCGTGAGGGCGCGCTGGGAAATTATCCCGACGCCGTGGCCTATCCCACGAGTGCTGAACAGATTCGCCGGTTACTGCTACTCGCCCATGAACAGGACCTGTGCCTGATTCCTTATGGCGGCGGCACCTCGGTGGCCGGTCACATCAACCCGCCGAGTTCCGCGCGGCCGGTGGTGACGGTTTCCCTGGCCCGCATGAGTCGCCTGCTGGACCTCGACGAAGAGAGCCTGCTGGCCACCTTCGGCCCCGGCACCAGTGGACCGCAGGTGGAAAGTCAGCTGCGTGCCCGTGGTTACACCCTGGGGCATTTCCCGCAGTCGTGGGAGCTGTCGACCCTGGGTGGTTGGGTCGCCAGCCGCTCCAGCGGCCAGCAGTCGTTGCGCTATGGGCGGATCGAGCAACTGTTCGCCGGCGGCACCCTGGAAACCTTTGCCGGACCTTTGGACATTCCCTCCTTTCCGGCCTCGGCGGCCGGGCCCGATCTGCGCGAGGTGGTGTTGGGCTGTGAGGGCCGTTTCGGGATCATTTCCGAGGTGAAGGTGCGGGTCAGCGCACTGCCCGCCGATGAGCGTTTCTATGGTGTGTTTCTGCCCGATTGGCCCAAGGCGCTGCAAGCTATCCGCCAGTTGGCCCAGGCGCGCGTGCCGCTGTCGATGTTGCGCCTGTCCAACGCGGTGGAAACCGAAACCCAGTTGGCGCTGGCCGGTCACCCGCAGCAGATCGCCTGGCTGGAAAAGTACCTGGACCTGCGTGGCGCCGGTGCGGGCAAATGCCTGCTGACGTTCGGCGTGACCGGCAATCGTCGGCAAAATGCGCTGTCCCTGCGTCAGGCCCGGCAGCACCTCAAGGCGTTCGGCGGGGTGTTTACCGGCACCATGCTCGGCAAGAAGTGGGCGCAGAACCGTTTTCGTTTTCCCTACCTGCGCGAGAACCTGTGGAACGCCGGTTACGTGGTGGACACCCTGGAAACGGCCACTGACTGGAGCAACGTCGACAACCTGCTCACGCTGATCGAAAACAGCCTGCGCGACGCCTTGGCTGCCGAAGGCGAGCGGGTGCATGTCTTCACCCACCTTTCCCATGTCTACGGCGAAGGGTCGAGCATCTACACCACCTACGTGTTTCGCCCGGCGGCGGACTATCCCGCCACTCTGGCGCGCTGGCAGGCCCTCAAGCACGCGGCCAGCCAGACCATCGTCGACAACCATGGCACCATCAGTCACCAGCATGGCGTGGGCAAGGATCACGCGCCGTACCTGCGGCGGGAGAAGGGCGCGCTGGCGATGGACACCCTGCAGGTATTGAGTCGGCATTTTGATCCGGCCGGGCGACTGAACCCTGGCACGCTGTTGCAGGAGTGACGGCCATGAGCCTGGACTGGAACGCGGCGTGGCGACAGCGGGTGCTGCCGACGCTGGCGGATGAAACCTGGGACCTGATCGTCATCGGCGGCGGCATCAGCGGCGCCGGCATCCTGCGCGAAGCTGCGCGCCGTGGCTGGCGTTGCCTGCTGCTGGAACAGCGCGATTTCGCCTGGGGCACCTCCAGTCGCTCCTCGAAAATGGTCCATGGCGGCTTGCGTTACATCGCCAAGGGCCAGTGGCGCCTGACCCGCGATTCGGTCCGTGAACGCCAGCGCCTGCTCGACGAAGCGCCGGGGCTGGTGGAACCGATGAGTTTCATGATGCCGCATTACCGTGGCGGCTTTCCCGGACCTCGGGTGCTGGGTGGTTTGTTGTCCGTCTATGACGCCTTGGCCGGGCGGCGCAGTCATCACTTCCATGACGCGCAACAACTGCGTTATCTGGCGCCCGGGGTCAAGGAACATGACCTGCTGGGCGGCACCTGTTTTATCGATGCGCTGACCGATGATGCCCGTCTGGTGATGCGCGTATTGGGCGAGGCCCGGGCCGACGGTGGCGTGGTGCTCAACGGCTTGCGCGTGCAGCAATTGCTGCGTGAAGAGGGACGCGTTTGCGGGGTTCAGGTCGAAGACTGCGAGGGCGGCGGATTACTGACATTGCGTTGCGGTGTGCTGGCCGTGGCCACCGGCGCGTGGGCCGAGCGCTTGCGCCTGCCCGATGCCCCTCGCCAGTTGCGCCCGTTGCGTGGCAGCCATCTGTTGTTGCCGGGCTGGCGCCTGCCAGTGGCGCAAGCCTTCACCTTCCTGCACGAGCGCGACCGTCGACCAGTGTTCGTTTTCCCTTGGGAGGGTGCCACGGTGGTCGGCACCACGGACCTCGATCATCGCGAGGATCTGGATGAGAGCGCGAGCATCAGCCTGGATGAACTCGACTATCTGCTGGCGGCCTGCAGCCAGCAGTTCCCCCAGGCCGAGGTGGTCGCTGCCGATGTGCTGTCGACCTGGTCGGGTGTGCGCCCGGTGGTGGGCAGTGCGGCGGGTGAGCTCAAACCGTCGAATGAAACCCGCGAGCATGTACTGTGGCAGGAGCCTGGTTGCGTGACACTGGCCGGCGGCAAGCTGACCACCTTTCGCCCGCAGGCCATCGAAGTGCTCAAGGCCTGCGCGAGCATGCTCGAGCGCCCCTTCAATGATGACGCCGCGCCGGTGTTCGCCGCGGTGCCACCGTTGGCGATACCGGGGCTCAGCGCCCATCGGTGGCGGCGCCTGGCCGGGCGGCATGGCCGTGACCTGCCGAGGCTGGCGCAACTGATCACCGAACTGGGCCACGACACCATCGGCGGCACTGACACCTTGTGGGTGGAACTGGCCGTTGCCTGCGATGCAGAAATGGTCCTGCACCTGGATGACCTGCTGCTGCGCCGAACCCGCCTTGGCTTGTTGTTGCCGCGCGGTGGCGAGGATTATTTCGCAGCCATTGGCCAACTCTGCCAACCGCGACTGGGCTGGGACGATGAGCATTGGCAGCAGGAATTACAGCGTTATCGGGCGTTGTGGCAACGCCATCATGGTTTACCGGATGCCGCGCATTGATGCCCCTTGAAGAGAACTCCATGGATAACCACCCGAACAAGCGTTACCTGTTGGCCATCGACAATGGCACCCAGAGCGTGCGCGCGCTGCTCTTCGACCTGCAGGGCAATCTGCTGGGCAAAGGCAAGGTCGAGTTGCAGGCCTATTACTCGACTCAACCCGGCTGGGCCGAGCAGGACCCTGAGTATTACTGGGCAAAACTGGGTGAAGCTTGCCAGCAGTTGTGGACGCAGACCGGCATCGATCGTTCACAGATTGCCGGTGTCTCCCTGACCACCCAACGCGGCACTGTGATCAACGTCGATGCCCAGGGCAAGGCGCTGCGTCCGGCGATCCTGTGGCTCGATCAACGTCAGGCCGAAGTCAAGGGCGGCATCAAGGGGCCGTGGGGCTGGCTGTTCAAACTGGTCGGCGCGCAAGCCACGGTGGACTACTTTCGCGCCCAGGCCGAGGCCAACTGGATCGCCCGCAATCAGCCTGGAGTCTGGGCGGCGACCGACAAGTTTCTGCTGCTTTCGGGGTTTCTCACCCAGCGCCTTTGTGGGCGCTTTGTCGATTCGGTGGGTTGTTGCGTCGGTTACCTGCCGTTCGACTTCAAACGCCTGAAATGGGCCGCCCCCACCGACTGGAAATGGCAGGCGCTGGCGGTGCGTCCCGAGCAACTGCCGAGCCTGTACAAGCCAGGTGAAACCCTCGGCCATATCAGCGCCGAGGCCAGCCGCCACACCGGCATTCCCAAGGGGCTGCCGCTGATCGCCGCGGGTGCCGACAAGGCCTGCGAAGTCGTGGGTTCCGGTGTCGTCGACCCAGGCACCGTGTGCCTTTCCTACGGCACCACGGCGACGATCACCAGCACCCGCTCGCGCTACCTGGAAATCGTCCCGTTGATTCCGCCTTACCCGTCCGCGGTGCCGGATCAATACAACTGCGAGGTGATGATTTATCGCGGTTACTGGATGGTCAGCTGGTTCAAGAGCGAGTTCGGCCTGCGGGAAATGCAGCAGGCCAAAGCCCAGGGCGTGGAACCCGAGCAACTCTTCGATGCGCTGGTCGACGCCGTGCCGCCGGGTTCCATGGGGTTGATGCTGCAACCCTACTGGTCGCCTGGCATCCGCGAGCCGGGTGTGGAGGCCAAGGGCGCGATGATCGGCTTCGGCGACGTGCATACCCGCGCCCACATTTACCGGGCGATCCTCGAAGGCCTGGCGTATGCCTTGCGTCAGGGCATGGAGAAAATCGAGAAGCGCTCGAGGGTCTCCATTACGCGCTTGCGTGTTGCCGGAGGCGGTTCGCAGAGTGATGCCGCGATGCAACTCACGGCGAATATTTTCGGCCTGCCGGCCGAGCGTCCGCATGTCTACGAAGCGTCCGGCCTGGGCGCGGCCATTTGCTGCGCGGTGGGGCTGGGGCTGCACGCGGATTTCCCCACGGCGATGGCCGCCATGACACGGGTCGGTGCGGTATTCATGCCGCAACCCGAGGCGCAGCAGATCTACGAGCGACTGTACAAAGAGGTCTACGTGCGCATGTATCGACAGCTCAAGCCGTTGTACCAGAGCATCCGCAAAATCACTGGTTACCCGGCCTGAAAGAACACCGCAGATCTCCCCTGTAGGAGCTGCCGAAGGCTGCGATCCTTTGATCTTCGAGTCCGCCAAAATCAAAAAATCGCAGCCTTCGGCAGCTCCTACAGAGAACCATAGGCAACTTTGCACGTGGCGCTATCGGAGAACTTTTCTGGTGAGATTGGACAGTGTCAGGGGCAGGGTCGGTTGTTAGGCTCAACCCCCACGGCACATCCAATAAGAACCAGGCAATGAAGCTGACACTCCTCCTGTTGCTGCTTTGTGCAACGGCCCCTACTGCCTGGGGCTGGTCGAACCATACGGTGGGCAGCTACCTGGCGTTGCAGGATTTGCCGGCCTTGCGTGATGCGCCACAGGTCGAAGTCGAGCCGCTGGAGCAGTTTCTTTCGCAGCAATACCAGGCCGTGAGTGCGCTGCTCGATGAGCAGGAAAACTTTGCCCGCGAGCACTTCACCCACTACCCGCCGCGCCCCGACAACCTGCGATTGCCAGCCGTGCCTGGGGACAAGCTGCGCCACGACTTCCTCACCGCACTGCGCATCAATCCCGGGGTTCATTTGGCGATGGTCATCCAGCCGCTGCCGGGCAAGGATCTGCCCGAGCGTGAGCACCTCAAGGCCGAACAAGTCATGGTGGAGCAGACGCTTTCACCGTGGAATCGCCAGCGCTTCATCGTTGTGGCTGACCACGAACAAGTCGCGCCCCTTGCCGTGTTGGCCAGCGCCGCCGATGAGCCGGATTACGGCCACGACATCAACCTGTTCAGCGACAACCCCGGCGACGTCGGCGCGTTGTACGGCTTCGGCCCGCAGCCTTTCGGCGACGCGCGGTTTCAGTACAGCTCCCAGGCGCCTTTCCATATGGGCTTCTTCCATGAAAGCCCGGTGGTATACGCCGCCGCCGGATTTCTTCAGCGCAGCTGGCCGGACTGGCGCGCCTACCAGTACATGGGCTTGGCGCGACTGGCGTTTGCCACTGGCCATCCCTATTGGGGTTATCGATTCCTAGGTTGGGGCCTGCACCACGTTCAGGACCTGACCCAGCCTTATCACACCAAGCCTCTGCCCGGTGTCGAACTGGCAAGCCTGCTGGTGCTGGAAGGCAAGGCCCTGGCCGGCTTCGATGCGGACAAACATGCGGCCATCGAACGGGTCGCCACCCGGCACATGGAAGTGGAGAAGTATCAGTCGACCTGGCTTCGTCGCCTGCTGCGCGCCGGCCAGGCACACCCGATGCTCGACGTTTATGCCGACTCTGCACAGGACGCCCGTTATCCGCCGTACTCGGTGGACTACTTGCGCGAAGTAGTGAGTGCCGAGTCCGTCGACGAATCGGCGGTATTTGATGAAGCCATCGGCCAGTGGCTGGACACGGCACCGATCACCAGTGATTTCAGCAGCGGCAATCAGCTGCAGCGCGAAGACTTCGACCATCCGGCACTTAACCAGCAGCTGTTCAAACTGCTGGGGCATTTCGGCGCCCACAGCCGGATTTACGCCCGTGCGGGAATGGCGCCACAGCCATCGCAGCAATAGCTTCAGAACACAAAAACAATAAAACCAGGGAAAGAGGAAAGGATCATGAGCACTCGATTTCGCCTGTCTGGCGCGGCGCTTCCCGGCGTGGGCCTGGCAGGGCTGCTGCAACTGTGCGCGGTCGACGGCGTGCAGGCCAAGGAGTTCAGCGTGCTGGACAACCAGATCACCGGTTCATTCGACAGTACCCTGTCTTATGGCCGTTTGTGGCGGGTCCAGGGCCGGGACAAGAACAACGATGACGTCAACACCAACGACGGCAATCGCAACTTCGACACCGGGCTGGTTTCCGAGGTGTACAAGATCACCTCGGAGCTCGAGGCCAACTATCAGAACTACGGGATGTTCGTGCGCGGCACCGCGTTCTATGACACCCAACTGATGGACAAGCGCAACGATTACTACCGCAACAACAACCCGTCGCAACCCAGCCAGAGTTTCCCGCAGGACGACCACTTCACGGACCAGACCCGCGATATCGCCGGCAGCCGGGTGGAGATGCTCGACGCCTACCTCTACGGCAACTGGGACGTCGCGCAGATGCCGCTCACGGCACGCATAGGGCGCCAAGTGTTCAACTGGGGCGAGGGGATTTTCTACCGTGGCGGGATCAACACCACCAACCCGGTGGATGCGGCCAAGTACCGTCTGCCCGGGGCTGAAGTCAAGGAAGTGCTGGTACCGGTGGAAGCGCTGAGCTTCAACATTGGCCTGACCGACAGCCTGACCATGGAAAGCTTCTACCAGACGAACTGGAAGGAAACCCGCATCGACCCGGTCGGTACGTTCTACTCGCAGACGGACCTGTTCGCCGACGGCGGCAACACCGCCTACAACAACTTCAGCGGTACCGCGCTGGACACCCCGGTGCCTGGCTTCGGCAACGTGATCGATCTGTACAGCGCGCTGGGCAACAACCCGTTGCTCAACCAGGCCCTGAGCACCACCGGCCTGTACGCCAACGGGGTCACCCCGGCCTTTGGCAACACCGTCAAAGTGGCCACGGTCGGCAAGGATTTCAACGCGCGCAACGACGGCCAGTTCGGTTTCGCTTTTCGCTACATCGCAGAAGAACTCAACAGCACCGAGTTCGGGTTGTACATGGTCAACTACCACGCCAAGGAGCCGACCATTTCCGCCGATCTGGGCGGGTACCAGGGCATCGACATGAATGCCCTGACCAACCTGTTGGCCGGTGTCGCCGGCAGTCAGGCGGGGCAATTGGCCAATGGCCTGGCGACCATGGATGTGCTGGGCAATATCCAGGCGCATCGGCGCTACGCCGAAGACATCCGCATGTACGGCTTCAGTTTCAACACCACCCTGGGCCAGGCGTCGGTGTTTGGTGAAGTGGCCTATCGGCCGAACCTGCCCATCGGGGTCGCCGCCACCAACGACCTGATCGGCGACCTGGCCAACGGCGCCGCTGCAGCGGCAGGCGGCCAGACCATCAACATCGGCGGGCAGCAGGTCACGCTCGACAGCCAGATCAATAACGCCGAGCGGGTGGAAGCGTTCAACACGTCCCTGGGCACCATTTACAACTTTGGCCCGAGCCTGTCATTCGACTCGCTGTTCGGCGTATTCGAGCTGGCGTCCGAGCACCTGCGCGGCAGCAGCCTGCAATACACCGCGTATGACGGCAGTACCCGTTACTACGCTGGCACCGGTAACTTTTCCTATGTGTCCGGCGGCGAGCGCAGCGACCAGGTCAACCGCAACTCCTACAGCTACACCGCGATGCTCAACGGCACCTGGAACGACGTGTATGCCGGGGTCAACGTCTCGCCTTATGTCGTCTACAAGGATGACTTCGAGGGCAACAGCTACCAGGCGGGCAACATCATCGAGGGCCGCAAGGCCTACACCCTGGGGATCAAGGCCAACTACCAGAACAAGCTGGAGGCCGAGCTGCAATACACCGAATTCTACGGCGGCGGGCAGGACAACGGCCTGCGTGATCGCGACAACGTCGGCTTCAACCTCAAGTACTTCCTTTGATTGCTGCGCACAACCCCTTGTGGGAGCGGGCTTGCTCGCGAAAGCGGTGTGTCAGGCGACATCTGCGCTGGATGTGCCGCCCTCTTCGCGAGCAAGCCCGCTCCCACATTGGATCTTTTGTGTATTGCAGACCGCACTCCCAGACGGCTGTTTTTATTTCGGAGAACGTCCATGTTTGACCTTCCACAACTGACCAAGACCACGCTGGCGCTGTTCCTGAGCCTGGCCGCCGGCAGCGCACTTGCTGCGATCACGCCCCAGCAAGCCGAGCAACTGAAAACCACCCTGACGCCAATGGGGGCCGAGCGTGCCGGCAACGCGGCCGGGACCATTCCGGCCTGGAACGGCGGTATCACCCAGGCGCCGGCAGGCTACAAGCCGGGCCAGCATCACCTGGACCCCTATGCGGCGGACAAGCCGCTGTTCACCATCACCAAAGCCAACCTTGAACAGTACAAGGCCCACCTCAGCCCGGGTCAGATCGCACTGTTCAACAGCTACCCCGACACCTTCCAGATGCCGGTCTATCCCTCTCGCCGGTCGGGCTCGGCACCGCAGTGGCTGTACGACAACACCTTGAAAAACGCGACCTCGGCCAAGCTGCTCGATGGCGGGACCGGTTTTGCCGAAGGCTACGGCGGTGTGCCGTTCCCGGTGCCCAAGGATGGCATCGAGGTGCTGTGGAACCACATCACCCGTTATCGCGGCATCTATGTGGTCCGTCGTGCTTCCGAAGCGCCGGTACAACGCAACGGCAGCTTCGCGCTTGTAACCTCGCAGCAAGAGGGGCTCTTCAACTATTACCGCCCGGGTGGCCAGTTTGCCGACCTGAAAAACATCCTGTTCTACTACCTGGCATTCGTGAAGAGCCCGGCCCGGCTGGCGGGCGGTGCGGCATTGGTTCACGAGACCCTGGACCAGCTCAAGGACCCGCGCCAGGCCTGGGTCTACGACGCGGGCCAACGCCGTGTACGCCGGGCGCCGAACCTCGCGTATGACACCCCGATCGCCTCATCCGACGGCCTGCGCACGGCGGACGATACGGACATGTTCAACGGCTCGCCAGACCGCTACGACTGGAAGCTCAAGGGCAAGCAAGAGGTCTACATTCCCTATAACAATTACAAAGTCGGCAGCCCTGAGGTGAAGTACGAGCAGTTGCTCACACCGGGCCACCTCAACCCGCAATTCACCCGTTATGAGCTGCATCGGGTCTGGGTGGTCGAAGGCACGCTCAAGCCGGGTGCGCGGCATATCTATTCCAAGCGCGTGCTGTTTCTGGACGAGGACAGTTGGGGCGCCGCCCTGGTGGACCAATACGACGGGCGAGGGGAGTTGTGGCGGGTGTCGATGGCCTACCTGAAAAACTTCTACGACCTGCCCACCACCTGGAGCGCACTGGACGTATTCCATGACTTGCAGGCGCGTCGTTACTACGTGCAGAACCTGGACAACGAAGAGCCGGCCACAGTGGACTTCGCCCAACCGGTGCCGGAAGACGCGTACTTCATGCCGTCGGCATTGCGCCAGCGCGGGACTCGGTGATATTGGCCATTGGGAAGATGGCCGGGTTCTGGTTTGTCAGGATGTGCTAGTCTGCAATCAATGATTTCATTGAATGCAGGAGGCATCATGGCCAGCATCACAATTAGAAACCTTGATGAGAAGCTCAAGGAGCAGTTGCGTATCACAGCGGCTCATAACGGACATTCCATGGAAGAAGAGGCTCGCCTGATTCTGGGTCGGGCTTTGGCGACTGTTGATCGCGCTGGTGGACTTGGAAGCAGGATCCGCAACAGATTCAGCGCTCTCGGAGGCGTCGAGCTTGATCTGCCAGAGCGTTCAGAGAAGGCAACGGCGGTGGATTTCTCTGAATGATAGTGCTCGATACCAACGTTCTTTCAGAATTTATGCGAGTCGAGCCTGAAACCCGGGTGCTTGCCTGGGTTGATGCGCAGCCGGCGATGGATCTGGCAGTCAGTGCGGTAACGGTGGCGGAAATTCTCCACGGCATCGCACGCCTGCCTTCTGGCAAGCGCAAACAGAAACTTGAAGCCCATGCCATGGCCATGTTCGAAGAAGACTTTGCCGGACGCATTTTGCCGTTCGATGCTCATGCCGCTGTTGAGTACGCAACGCTGACAGCAGGTGCTGAAGCCAATGGGCGTGCGGTTTCAATGGCAGATGCGCAAATTGCCGCCATTTGCCGAAGCCATGGGGCTGCCATAGCCACCCGCAACATTCGCGACTTCGGATTTCCCGGGATTGATGTCATCAATCCTTGGGAGGCCTGAGTATCTGCGCAGTCAGATAGATAGCCATCGCGGGCAAGCCACGCTCCCACAGGGTTTTGGGTCATTCACAGATTCTGTGTTCGACACCTTACTTGTGGGAGCGAGCCTGCTCGCGAAGGGATCTTTCATTCACCGCAAGGCGAATGTCAGACGCGGAAGTGGCTCACCATCTGCTGCAATTGACCACCCAGCCGCGCCAGTTCAATGCTGGACTTGGCGGTCTCATCGCTCGCCGCTGCGGTCTGTTCGGACACATCGCGCACGTTGATGATGCTGCGGCTGATCTCTTCGGCCACGGCGCTTTGCTGTTCGGCAGCGGCGGCGATCTGCTGGTTCATCGACTGGATGTTGGACACCGTGCGGGTGATGTTCTCCAGTGACTCGCCGGCCTTGCGGGTCAGGGCCACGCTGCTGTCGGTGAGGACACGGCTGTTGTTCATCACCGCCGACACTTGTTGCGTGCCGTTCTGCAGGCCGGCCACCAGGCCTTCGATTTCCTCGGTGGATTTCTGCGTGCGCTGGGCCAGGCCGCGGACCTCGTCTGCCACCACCGCAAAACCTCGACCGGCTTCACCGGCACGTGCCGCTTCGATGGCGGCATTGAGTGCCAGCAGGTTGGTCTGTTCGGCGACGGCCTTGATCACGTCCATGACGCTGCCGATCTTGTCGCTTTCCTTTTGCAGCACGCTCATGGCCTCGGTGGAGCGCACCACTTCGTTGGCCAGGCGCTCGATCTGGGCAATGGCTTCGTTGACCACTTTGTCACCCTCACGGGCTTCGCCGTCCGCCGCCGCAGCGGCTTGCGAGGCTTCTTCGGCGTTGCGCGCGACTTCCTGCACGGTGGCGGTCATCTCGTGCATGGCGGTGGCCACCTGATCGGTCTCGACTTTCTGGCTGTTGACCCCGGCACTGGTCTGCTCGGTCACGGCCGACAGCTCTTCGGCGGCGCTGGCGATCTGGGTCACGCCGTCGCGGATGCCGCTGATCAAGTCGCGCAGGGTCACACCCATGCGCGCGATGCCTTGCTGCAACACGCCGAGTTCGTCGCGACGGGTGACCAGCACGTTGTGGGACAGGTCACCGCTGGCGATGCGATCGACCACCGCCAGGGTTTCGCGCAATGGCCGGGTGATCTGGCGAGTGATGACCACGGCGGCAATGATGCCCACCAGCAGTGCAAGCAACGTGCTGATCAGTTGCAGGGTCCGGGCCTGGGCGCTTTCGGCATCACGTCGGTCGAGCTGGATCTGATACAGCTGATCGCTCTGGGACACGATGGCCGCTCCCTGGTCGGTCATTTCCTTGCGCGCTTGCACCGCGTCATTGCTGGCGGCTTTATAGGCCTGCAAGGCGCTGCGGTAGTTGCCGAGCGCGGTTTCCAGCTGACGCAGGGCGTCTTGCCGGGAGTCGGCGAAATGCGTGTTCAGCGGTTTCAGGCTGGCGATGGCGGCGTCCAGTTGGCCGACGGCTTTTTGCTCGGTCTCGGCATTGGTACTGGCGGTGTAGCCGCGCACTTCGTAGCGCGCCAGCAGGAACGCTTCCTTGGCCGCGGTGATGGCCTGGAACTGTTCGAAGCGCTGGTCGCTCAACGGCATTTGCTGCACGCGGGCATTGATGTCATTGATCAGCGTGTTGGCGGTTTCGGCGTTGGCACTCATGGCGTCGCGGGCGCTGTTACCGGCGCGATAGGCGCTGCGCATCTTGCCCAGGGACGTCCTGTAGGCGTCGATGACGGCGCCTTGCTCGCGCAGCAGCTTGAGGTTTTCCGGGCTCTTGAACTTCGCCAGCAGGGCTTGCTGCTGGGCCGAGAAGGCGTCGAGGGTGGTCTGTACGTTCTGCGCGGCGGTTTCGTCGCCGTTGGTCAGCATGTATTGCAGGCGAACCACGCGCAGCTTGGTCAGGCCGGCGTTGAGCTGGGTGATGTCACTCATCCAGTTGCTGCGGTCGATCAACCCGCCCAGGCTGGTCCAGCCGGTCAGGGCCAGGACGCAGGTCAGTGCCAGGACCAGGCCAAACCCCAGGCCCAGTTTCAGGTTCACGCTGATGTTGCCGAACCAGCTATTCATCTCATTCCTCCAGGAACTTGGTACTTCTTTATCGTCGGTTGGCTGGAAGATTGTTTTTTTTGGAAGCCGCCAAGCTGTGTAAGCAGGATGTATCGGCAGCAATCCCGGGAGCTGAAAGGATTTTTCCGAACGGATTCTGTAACAAAATTTTTACAGCGCTTTTAAGCTTTTTTTCACAAACGTTTCACCAGTCACCGACGCACGTTTCCTTAACCTGCCGGGATCTAATGAGGCAGTGTTTGCTGGCGAGGCAGCGTGATGTGGAATTAAGACTGAGTCTTTTCGGGATAAAGCGCTCGATCGATCTGAGCCGCTTCGCCCGTTATCGCAACGCTGCGGTAGTGTTGGCCTCGGCGCTGCTGGTGATCCCGTTGACGGTGTTCTTGCTGCGACCTGCCGCCGTTCCGGACCTGGCTCACGGCAATGTGAGCGGTGCACAGGCGTTGATGACCGGATGGGCCAAGGGCGACCTGATCGTTCTGGTGCGCCACGTCGAGCGCTGCGATCACTCCTCGGCGCCTTGCCTGGTTGGCAACGATGGCATTACCGAGCGTTCTCGTCGTGTTGCCGAGAACCTCGGGGCACAGTTCAAACACCTTGGCCTGGGCAAGGTCGATATCTACAACAGCCCGATCCAGCGCACTGCGCAGACTGCCAACTTCATGTTCAACAAGGTTGGCGCGGGGGAAGACTGGCTGATCAGTTGCAAGGGCACCATGCTGCGCGACGCGCTGGCGCACAAGGTGGCCGGGCGCAACATGATTCTGGTGACCCACAGCGAATGCATGGACCAACTGGAAAAAGAGCTCCATTTGCCGACTTCGACCCTGGGTTACGGGGCCTCTCTGTTTATCTCCGCCGAATCGCCACAGGCTCCGCGCATGCTTGGCTTTATCGAAGCATCGGATTGGCCGACGGTGACGCCCCGTTGAATTTCACCATCCCTTTGAATCAGGACTGAGCATGCTGACCGCTTCCCGCTACCGCTTTTACTGGATGAATTTTGGTATTCCGCTGGCCTGCGCGGTCGCGGTGTTCCTGATGTTCGACATGACCAGCATCGACATCGCTTTCAACAATTACTTTTTTGATCCGGTGACGCAGACGTACCCGTTGGACCAGGTCCATCTGTTCGAAAAAATCACCCACAAATGGGCGCGAATCATTCCGAACTGGACCGGCGAAATTGCGATTATCGGTGCCTTGCTGTCGTTTCTCTGGCCACGCCTGAAGGCTGAAAAACACGCGAAAATCATCGCCTTCCTGGAAAAAATCAAAGTCGCACCGGTACTGCGCTTTGCCAACCGCCATCGACGCGACTTTCTCTACGTGGTGTTCGCGTTCTCCATCAGCACCGGGGTCATTCACTACCTCAAGGGCCACACCAGCGTGTATTGCCCGATCGAGACGACCCTGTACGGCGGCAAAATGGAGCACGTCGAGTGGTACGAGAATTTCGACCTGCTGAAAGTCGCTGGAGAGGGGCGCTGCTGGCCGGGCGGACATGCGTCGGGCGGCTTCACCATGCTGGCGTTGTACTTCGTGGCTCGCCGTTATCGCTGGCGCTATTCGAAAGCGATCATGTACGGCTCGCTGGCACTCGGTTTCATCTATGGCACCACGCGAGTATTGCAAGGGTGGCACTACATGTCCCACACCTTCTGGGCCGGTATCTTCGTGTGGCTGGCGTGTTTGCTGACGGCGCTGGCGTTTTACGGGCGAGCGAGGCTGGAACAGCCGGTGCTCACCAGAGCGGAACAACCGGTGTTGGCGACTCAGACTCAACCTGTGAATTGAGTCGTTGTTGAAGCGCAAAACCCGCATCTCGAAAGGGGGCGGGTTTTTTGTTACCCGAGGAAACCTTCAGTGAGTCTCGGATTGCGAATTCGCAGACAAAAAAAAGCCCGCGGGAGGGCGGGCAAACCGTAGTTTCTTGAATGAGCGAGGGCAATGTACAGGCTGGCGTGAGGGGGTGGGGTGAAGAAAAATTCATCTGGATCAAGGCCCTGTACCAGAGCTTGCGACACCGCTACGGCAAATGATCCGCGGCAAGGTCGACCTCCGACCGGGCACGCAAGCGGCCCTTGCGGCAGCGTTGGTGTCGATTGTGTTGGGAATATTGGTGGGGGAGACGGGGGTGTAAGGCAAATTCGCAATAATGTTCTGTATACGATACATTTAAATATAAATGTCACGGTAACTGAACATGGAATACGCCCTGCTGATATCCCGACTCGGTAGCCAAATACGTGAAACGCGTATCAGGCGCGGTCTGACACAAGCTCGACTTGCTGAGCTCGCCGGTTTGACGCGGCAGAAAGTCATTGCTGTCGAGCAGGGTGTCGATACTGTTGCCATGAACGCTTACGCAAGAGTCTTGAGCGCTTTGGACTGCGAGCTCACCGTTATACCGGCGGCCATGCCGACCCTTGAAGAGCTTGGGGAGTTGTTCGAATGAAAATGACCTCCCTCAAAGTCAGTACCCCAGAGGGCCATAGCGGCCGAATCCTCACCAGCGGCGATAATTATATTTTTCGCTATCTAGAAGACGCTTTACCCAACACCTCCATCAGTCTGTCGATGCCCGTGCGGGCTGACGAGTTTCGTCGGCGGGATCTGCATCCCGTATTCCAGATGAACCTTCCTGAAGGCTATATGTTGGAGCAGTTGCGCAATCGCCTGGCGAAAACCGTAAATGTCGATCCAATGTTGTTGCTTGCTCTTTCTGGCAGCAGTTCGCCAATTGGCAGGATTCAGGTGCATTCCGAAACCGTTGATGCCCTGCTTGGCGAACAGCAGTTCCCTGGAGAAAAACTCGAAGAAATTCTCACCTGGGATGGAGCGGAAGATATCTTCGCCGACCTTCTTGACCGCTATATTTTACGGGCAGGTATATCGGGTGTTCAGCCGAAGGTTTTGGTGCCTGAGCAGCAAGATTTCGAATTGCGACGAGCCACCTCGAAAACCTCTGACTTGATAATCAAGAGTGGCCGGGATGAGTTTCCAGGACTGGCCATCAATGAGTTCCTTTGCATGTCCATTGCCAAGGAGGCGGGCATTCCAGTCCCGCAGTTTTACCTGTCCGACAATGCAAGGCTGTTTGTCATGCGTCGCTTTGATCGGGACGACCAGCTTAACCCGATTGGATTCGAGGACATGGCCGCACTGATGGGGCTCTCGGCTGATCAGAAATACAGCAAAAGCTATGCTGCCATAGCCAAAGCGATTCGGCTGTTTTGCCCGGCAAACAATCAACGAACCTCGCTTGATCAACTTTTCGATTACATAGCGCTGAGCTGCATCGTTGGGAACGGCGATGCTCATTTAAAGAACTTCGGCTTGCTCTATTCGGAGCCGACCCAACGTGACGCGCGCCTCGCGCCGGCATACGACATCGTTAATACGACGGCCTATATCCCTGAAGATGTTTTGGCGCTAGACCTTGTGGGTAACAAGTCGTTGTTTGCTTCCCATCAGGGGTTGTTGGAGTTTGCACAGACGTGTGAGGTGGAACATCCTGAGTTGCGGATTCAGCGATTGCTTGCGGCAGTTGAGTTGGTGCTGAAGCGCTACCCTGAGTTTCGAGAGCAGGCGCCTCATGTGGTGAAGGCAATACAGCACGCGGCAGCCCCTTTCGCCCTGACGTTTGGGTAGTTTCAACATCAATTAAAATGGGCGACTTCAGGGAAGTCGCCCATTTTGTTTTCCGAGATCAAACCTGCATCCGCAACCGCCGCCCAACCACATCCAGCAAATCGCAACCATCGCGCAGGGACGTGACCAGCACCCGCGCCAGTTCGCTGTAAACACCCTCATCAGCCGCGAAACTCTCTAGCAATTGCGTCGCGGTTCGAATGCGGTAGGCAGCTGTTTCATGCAGTACATCCAGCGGTGCTTCGGTGTCGATCAGCAGCGACGCGATGGTGCAGTCGATGCCGGTCATCGGCATGTATCGATCCATCTCAAGCCTCCACTTCGTCGAGTGGCGCGATGTTGTCCAGTGCCCGGTTCACCAGCAATTGCGCCAGCGCGGCCAACTGCTGGATCGCCAGGGCGATGTTGCGAGGCGAACTCTCAAGTTCGCAGGCAAGGTCGGTGCTCATGACGTTGAGCGAGGCCAGGGTTTCGCTGGCGTGGGTGAGCAGGGACGGTGTGTCGATGTTGGGGCGCAGGGTGAAGACGTGGCTGATGGGATCTAGGTGATTGGGGTTGCGGAGGCGGGCGCTGATGGCGGGTTCGGTGGTTTTCGATAAGTCGATTTTGTCTTCAGCTAAATTGGCTGGGGTTTCCGGGGGGTTGGGGCTGTTCTTTTTCAAGATGGCATTCCTCACACTGTTTAGAGAAGCTGCCATCCCCTGCTGTCAAACAGGATTGGGTGGCAGCTATACGCGGGTTGACAGACCGGAAGTGTGAGAACCCGGTGCACCCGAAGGTGCCCCGCGCACAGCCGCCATAATCGTGACTACATGCGCGAATGCATGCTGTCTGATTTGGGAGGTGTGAAGATTACACTTTCAGCCTGTCAAAGCCGATCGCTGATTTGCAGCGACCCCTGAAGGCTATCGTCGAGAAGTTGCGTCCGCCAGTTCATGAAAGGCGATGCGTCTTGCGGGAAATGTCCTAGGACGCGGTGAAGTCGTTGCATCGATCACAGGTCACTCGATCTCACCGTGTGCTTGAAATGATGCTCCCAAAGCCGGCCCCCCAACCCGCTCGTCCGGTCCAGTGACGACCCTGCCGTGCCCATATTGCAACCATGCACATAGCGGCATTGCGCGACTGTCCATGTGACCCTATCGTCAGCTTTTACCTGCCACAAAGTGCTTTTGTGAGTTGTGGGCGTACGATGTAACTCACGTTTTCGCTGAATTCCTGGGGGGAGCGAACGAAGCGATCGAGCGATGTTGAATTGGAGAAAAATCATGATTCGCAAGCACTACTTGAAAGCCCTGGCAACGCTGTTCATCGCTGCCGGCGTGCAGTGGGTGACGCTACCCGTCTACGCGACCGAGCAGGGTGAGCAGCGGCGTGAAGCTCGCGATACCCGGCAGGATGGGCGCTCTACTGCCCGGCAAACCAAGGATGAATGCAGAAAGGGCAGCGACAAGAGCAACGTGGAATGTCGCCAGGACAAGCGCAGCACCAAGCAGGATACCCGTCGCACGGCCCGGGATATCAAGTACTGATCGTTAGTGTGGGTTCTGTTTCAGGCTGTTACTGGGCTTGCGATACCGCTGTGAAACAGACCATAACGTGAAGACGGCCTTTTCTTTGCCTTCGACTTCGTAGGTAGGGCCGAAGACTGGTAGAGCTGCTCAAGCTCGTGTGACAGCCACCGCTATAGCAGCGCTCATGATGTTAGTTGGCGGTGGTGTGTTTTCCCTGCGCCCAAGAGCATCAGTCATCAGTCTGTCTCGGAGCATGTCGAGATAATTGTTTCAAGATGTAACAATTCCTAAGGCTTAATGCTTTGGCTTGTTTTGACCATAAAGCTGGCGTAAAAATCTACTTGAATATTATTTTATGATAATGAATTTATCACTCTGTTGCTTATATTTTTAATCCGCTGCGCATCAATGTTTAATCGGATTTTTCCGTAACTTTAATGTGTGTATTTGTGCATTTATTTTTTACTTTTATGTCAACTTTTTGCTCGATAGTATCCCCGTAAGCGAGCCGTTATTAGTGTGGTAGTTCGTTCTGCCTCGACGGATTTGCGCCTACTTCTTGCACCTTTTACAGGCGTACTCAATATGCTTGACGAAAGTATGCGAACCGCAGATGACGGGCAAAAGACAAGGAGCGTCTATGGTGATCAAGCCCCTCGGCAAACGATGGTTCTACTGCTTGGCGCCCGTGCAGCACGCCGCTGCAACTCCTCTCTACAAGTCAAACTCTTCTCTTGCTGGCCGAGTTAAATACCTTGCGCCCAGTGAGCGCTCGGGCGTGGGCTGAGTACTACTTCTGGATTAAATCTTTCACATAACTTTCGCTAGTTCGAATGTTCAGTCTCTATTTAAGGCTGCGTAGATGTTCGAGTCGATTTTGTTATGGGTGTCGGTTGGCTGAAACGAAAACAGGTGTGCGATGAAGAATATTGTAATTGTTGACAAGACGACGGGGGCGGCTACCGAACAAACGTTTGGTAATGTCGTCCTGAACGGAACCAGCATTGTAAAAGTGCCCATTAGTCCGAGTAGCATCCAGTCGATGCAGCAGTCGGGCAAGAACCTGGTCATCACGCTCAAGTCCGGTGGCACGGTCACGGTCCAGAACTTCTTTGTGGTCGGCAGCGATGGCGAACCTAACCAGTTGGTACTGGAAGAGAACGATGGCACCCTGCTTCTGGGGAGTTACTCCTCGCCATACTCCGGTTTTACCTTTAGCGAAATCGGTACCCTTGAGGATCTGATGGCTGTCACGGCGGCGGGCAGCACGACGTCCGACTGGCTGGCCTGGGGTTTGACCCTGCTGGGTGTCGGCGGTGCCGCAGCCATGGTCTTTAGTGATGGTGGTGGTGGTGGTGGTGGTGGTGGTGGTGGTGGTGGTGGTGGTGGTAACACCGACTCGACACCTCCAGATACACCTGACAGCCTGAGCTTCAATGACGCCGGTACGGTGCTGATTGGCAGGGGCGAACCGGGCTCGACCGTGACGGTCAAGGACGCCAGTGGCCAAGTCATCGGCACCGGTACCGTAGGCTCGGATGGCAACTTTCAGGTCAACCTGAACGCCCCACAAACCAACGGCGAAACAGTCGAAGTCACCCTTACTGACTCTTCGGGCAACGTGTCTGCCCCCGGCGAGATCACTGCAGGCGACACCACAGCCCCTGGCGCGCCTGCAGATCTGGTCGTCAGTGCCAATGGCTTCACTGTCAGCGGCAAAGGCGAACCCGGTAGTACCGTCACCATCAAGGATGCCAATGGCAACGTGATTGGCACCGGTACCGTTGGCGCCGATGGCACCTTCGAGGTCACGCTGACCACCCCGCAAATCAACGGCGAAACCCTGAGTGCAACGCTGACCGATGCGGCGGGCAACGTGTCTGCCCCGATAACTGTCGATGCGGGCGATTCCACGGCTCCAGCAGCCCCGACCGACCTGGTGGTCAGTACCGATGGCACGACTGTCAGCGGTAAAGGCGAGCCGGAAACCACCGTCACCATCAAGGACGCCAATGGCAATGTGATTGGCACCGGTACCGTTGGCGCCGATGGCACCTTCGAGGTCACGCTGACCACCCCGCAAACCAACGGCGAAACCCTGACCACGACACTGGCCGATGCCGCCGGCAACGTGTCTGCGCCGGCTGACGTGAACGCCCACACTATCGTCGTTGAAGAACGGGATATTACCGTCCCCGATGCCCCGACAGACCTGGCAGTCAGTGCCAATGGCACTATCGTCAGTGGCAAAGGTGAACCCAGTACCACCGTCACCATCAAGGATGCGAATGGCAACGTCATTGGCACCGGTACCGTTGGCGCCGATGGCACTTTCGAGGTCACGCTGACCACCCCGCAAACCAACGGCGAAACCCTGAGTGCAACGCTGACCGATGCGGCGGGCAACGTGTCTGCCCCGACAACTGTCGATGCGGGCGATTCCACGGCTCCAGCAGCCCCGACCGACCTGGTGGTCAGTGCCGACGGCACGACTGTCAGCGGTAAAGGCGAGCCGGAAACCACCGTCACCATCAAGGATGCGAATGGCAACGTCATTGGCACCGGTACCGTTGGCGCCGATGGCACCTTCGAGGTCACGCTGACCACCCCGCAAATCAACGGCGAAACCCTGAGTGCAACGCTGACCGATGCGGCGGGCAACGTGTCTGCCCCGACAACTGTCGATGCGGGCGACTCCACGGCTCCAGCAGCCCCGACCGACCTGGTGGTCAGTGCCGATGGCACGACTGTCAGCGGTAAAGGCGAGCCGGAAACCACCGTCACCATCAAGGACGCCAATGGCAACGTCATTGGCACCGGTACCGTTGGCGCCGATGGCACTTTCGAGGTCACGCTGACCACCCCGCAAACCAACGGCGAAACCCTGAGTGCAACGCTGACCGATGCGGCGGGCAACGTGTCTGCCCCGACAACTGTCGATGCGGGCGATTCCACGGCTCCAGCAGCCCCGACCGACCTGGTGGTCAGTGCCGACGGCACGACTGTCAGCGGTAAAGGCGAGCCGGAAACCACCGTCACCATCAAGGATGCGAATGGCAACGTCATTGGCACCGGTACCGTTGGCGCCGATGGCACCTTCGAGGTCACGCTGACCACCCCGCAAATCAACGGCGAAACCCTGAGTGCAACGCTGACCGATGCGGCGGGCAACGTGTCTGCCCCGACAACTGTCGATGCGGGCGATTCCACGGCTCCAGCAGCCCCGACCGACCTGGTGGTCAGTGCCGACGGCACGACTGTCAGCGGTAAAGGCGAGCCGGAAACCACCGTCACCATCAAGGATGCCAATGGCAATGTGATCGGCACCGGCACGGTTGGTAGCGATGGCAACTTCGAGGTGGTGCTGACCACCCCGCAAGTCAATGGTGAAACCCTCACGGCGATGTTGACCGATGTTGCAGAAAATGTCTCAACCCCGACCGACGTAATTGCACCGGATATTGATGACACGGACGCCGATGCAGACGCCGATGCAGATGCAGACGCCGATGCAGATGCAGATGCGGATGCGGATGCGGATGCGGATGCGGATGCAGATGCGGACGCCGATGCTGATGCTGATGCTGATGCTGATGCTGATGCTGATGCTGATGCTGATGCTGATGCTGATGCTGATGCTGATGCTGATGCCGATGCCGATGCCGATGCCGATGCCGATGCCGATGCGGACGCCGATGCGGATGCGGATGCGGATGCGGATGCGGATGCGGACGCCGATGCCGATGCCGATGCCGACGCTGATGCGGATGCGGATGCGGATGCGGACGCCGATGCGGACGCCGATGCGGACGCCGATGCGGATGCGGATGCTGATGCGGATGCGGATGCGGATGCGGATGCGGATGCGGATGCGGATGCGGATGCTGATGCTGATGCTGATGCTGATGCTGATGCTGATGCTGATGCTGATGCGGATGCGGATGCGGATGCGGATGCGGATGCGGATGCCGATGCCGATGCCGATGCAGATGCAGATGCCGATGCGGACGCCGATGCCGATGCCGATGCGGATGCTGATGCTGATGCCGATGCCGATGCCGATGCCGATGCCGATGCGGACGCCGATGCGGATGCGGATGCGGACGCCGATGCCGATGCGGATGCGGATGCGGATGCGGATGCGGATGCCGATGCAGATGCCGATGCCGATGCGGACGCGGACGCCGATGCCGATGCGGACGCCGACGCCGATGCGGATGCGGACGCCGACGCCGACGCCGACGCCGATGCCGATGCGGATGCCGATGCCGACGCGGATGCCGATGCGGACGCCGATGCCGACGCCGACGCCGACGCCGATGCCGACGCCGACGCCGATGCCGATGCCGATGCCGATGCGGATGCTGATGCGGATGCTGATGCTGATGCTGATGCTGATGCTGATGCGGATGCGGATGCGGATGCCGATGCTGATGCGGATGCGGATGCGGATGCCGATGCCGACGCGGATGCCGATGCGGACGCCGATGCCGACGCCGACGCCGACGCCGATGCCGACGCCGACGCCGATGCCGATGCGGATGCTGATGCGGATGCTGATGCTGATGCTGATGCTGATGCTGATGCGGATGCGGATGCCGATGCGGACGCCGATGCCGATGCCGATGCGGACGCCGATGCCGACGCCGACGCCGACGCGGATTTGGAAGCCTTCGATGACCTCGCAACCGCTGAACTGACCGTAACTCCGGTTACGACCAACACCGCGCTCAACAACATGACAGTGTTCACGTTGTTGGATGTAGGTGGAATTCAGCTCGGTGTGCCTACGTTGTCGCAGCAATTCACTGTGACGGATGAAAACACCGGCACCTTGAATCTGTCCTTCGGTTCGGGCGATCTGGTCTCTGTGTTGGGTAGCGGGTTCACCGCGACACTTGAGGTCAGCGACGGAGCTGGCGGCTGGACTCCGGTTGATCAGGGTGGCGTGGACGGTGGCTTGCTCGATTTGCTTGGGTTGTTCGGTTCGGGTAATACCAGCGCTAAAATCGATGGTCTGGCGGCGGGTCAGTATCGCTTTACGCTCTCCATGGACCCTGCTCTCGTGGCAGTTGGTGCAACCGCTACAGCGCAGCTGAGCGTCGATAACGAAAGCCTGGTCGACTTCAATGTGACGGGTGGTGAGGTCAGCGGTAACGTCATCACCGATGAGGGCTTGACCGGTGTACCGGACTCTCCAGGGGCTGCAGCGGATGCGTCGGTGGAGGAAGTCAACGGTATCGTTGTCGGTACTGATCCTGCGATCGGTACCGTTGTGCACGGGCTGTATGGTGATCTGACGATCTTTGCCAACGGTGATTACAGCTACACGCCAAATGGCGATGCGGCGAACGTCGGCAAGGTTGATACCTTCGCGTATCAACTGGGGACAGCAGCGGGCGGGACAGCTTCGGCCATCTTGTACGTGCGTATCGACAGCACCGACACCACGGTCATCTGGAGTCCCACCGATCCATCGGTACCGGGTGTCGTGGAGGTGGTTGCCACCGATGACATCGGAGCGACGCTGATTGACCGCGACAACCTGGTAGAGACTGAAAACCTGACGGCGATCAGTTACTCACCACCGGCACTCTTCGGTACCCAGACAGGTACAGGGCAATCCTTCGTGGTCGATGCCGACACGACGGCAGAGCTTTTTGTCAGTCGCAGTTTCGCGGGTGTCGGGGTACTCCCTACGACAACCATCGTCCTGCAGAAGTGGGACGGTACAACATGGAACGAAGTGCCTGGCGAAAGTACGACTGCTTCGACGCATACCTTCACGCTGGGTGAAGGTCAGTATCGAGTGACGTCAACGACGGGGGCCTTGGCAACACTTGGCACGATCACAGTGGCCCAGACGCTGACCACCACTCACCTGACGGAGTTCGTCACAGGTGCAGCTATCGCCGCAACGGGCAACATCCTCGCGCTCAGCGCTCACTCCGCCGCAGACAGCCTCGGCTCGACGTTGACGGTACTGAGTGTATTGATCAACGGGGTCTACGTCACACCGGGTCAAACCGGAGCCGTGGTGCAGGGTCAATATGGCACGCTGACGTTGCATGCAGACGGGGACTATAGCTACACGCCGACCCCGGGCCTGGCGCTGGCTGACCTCGGTAAAGTGGACAGTTTCATCTACAAACTCACCACCCCAGGTGGCCAGGAGGACACCGCCACGCTCTACGTACGCCTTGACTCGCCGGATCTTGATCTGGTCTGGGACGATGCCAATCCGGGCAATCCTGCTACCGAAGCCCCAGGCTTCGCCGCAGCTTCGTTCGAGCAGGAACCGTCATCGGCCACGATCACCGAAGGTGCCGACGGTGCTGATCAGATCGCGATCCATGACACCGAGTTTGCAACGGTGGATGGCGGGGCTGGTTTCGACACCCTGTTGTGGGACGGTGGTGATGCGACGATTAACTTGAGCTTGCTGGTCGGTAAAGTCAGCAACATCGAGAGCATCGATCTGAACGACTTCAGTGCGGTCGATCTGACCGTGAGTCTGGAGGACCTGTTGGCAGTGACGGCGCCCGAGACGGATAGATTGTTTATCCAGGGTGACGAGCAAGACAGCGTCCATCTGACGGGCAACTGGTCGGAGGGCACTACTCAACTGGAGAACGGGCAGGAGTACGTGGTGTACACCAGCCAGGAAGATGAAACCCATCAGCTCTGGGTACAAAGTGGCGTCAACGTGGTTTAACCACGTTGCTGGCGGGGAGCATCAGGCTGCAAGGCCTGGCGTTCTCGTCTCATTCATTCACTAGTCAACTGTAATGTTCCAGGCGGTGCATTCTGCGCCGCCTGGCATTACACAGCGAATGTGAGTAATGCCGTGCATCTCACTGAAATTGAATGAGTAGCAGGGCAAATAAGCGTCTATCTTTTCATCACAAGTTGATGTGGAGCATTACTTGAAACCTAAGGATCGGTTCGAGTTCCTGTTTGTGACGTTGTTGGCCGTCGCTGTACTGCCATTGACGATAGAGCGGGCCGTAGCACTGACACGTGACTACGAACCCGAAAGTATCAACACCATCAGCCCCAAGGATGTGGGCAAGAATTTACCGGGTGATTCGTTTGGTGCCAGCCAGCCGGCTGCCCCCAATCGTGCTGTCCCCGACAATCTGGAGATGCCGCGCGCCATACAACTGGCTGTTGCCTGGCATCCCGCGATCGCGGAGTCGATCGGTCAGCTTTACCAACAAAACGACAATGTCACTGTAGCCCGGGCCGGCTATTACCCGCAGATTCGTGGCGGGTTCAATTCCGGGTATGACAGCGGCCTGACCGGTAACGGTCAAAGCCAGGCCTTCACCCTGTCGGCCTCGCAGATGCTGTATGACTTCGGCAAGGTAGACAGTGCGGTGGACAGTGCCGTGGCCCGGGTGAATGGCAAGCAGGCTTCGGTCTTGCTGGCCATCGACCAGGTGGCGCGCGATACCGCGTTTGCGGTGATTGAACTGCAGCGCTACCAGGCGTTGCTCAATATTTCACGGGCGCAGGTCAAGGGGCTGACAGCCATTGCTGACCTGGCGCAAAAGCGCAGCGACATGGGCGCCAGTACCCGCTCCGATCTGATCCAGGCGCGTTCGCGGGTCGAGGCTGCGGTGGCCACGCAGTTGCAATATACAGCGCTGTACAACCGCTGGCGCAGCAGCCTGGGCAGTTTGCTCGGCGCGCGAGCACCGGTCAGTGTCACGACCGAGGTGCCGGGCACGCTGCGCCAGTCCTGCCAGGGTATCAACGCCGACGAGGTGCTGACCCCCTCGCTGTTGATCGCCCAGGCCCAGCAGGTCGATGCCCAGGCCCAGATCGCCCAGGCCCGGGCCGAAGCGATGCCGACGGTGTCGCTGGATCCCACGGCCACCCAGTACCTGGACAACAACGATGAAGATGGCAGTGTTGGCGGACGCGACCGCACGCGCTACGGGATCTTTCTCAACGTCGAGATGCCGCTGTACCAAGGCGGCGCAATTAATGCCCGCAAATCGGCAGCGGCCCAAGCATTGCGGGCGGCCGAGGCGGCCAACGACGCCGCGCGTCTGGCGGTACGCCAGGGTTTGCTCGAAGCGCGGGATCAAACCTCCAGCCTCGAACAGCGCCTGACGACCCTGGATTTTCGTGAGCGCAGCATTTCTGAAACCCGCGATTTGTATCGCCAGCAATACCTTGAGTTAGGCACGCGGCCACTGCTCGATCTGCTGAACGCCGAGCAGGAAATCCACCAGGCTGCCATGGATCGGGCCAATACTGCCGCCGATCTGCACCGTCTGGAAATCGATTGCCTCTATAACAGCAGCGCCTTGCGCACGGCGTTCAATCTGGACAGCAGCACGATCCAAGGTGTGGAGATTCGACCATGAACGATGCCGTGAACCTTGATACCCAGAGCGCCACCGAACCCCAGAACCTGGAGGTGGCCAGCGAGCTCAGTTACGAAGGCTGGCTGGAGGCGATACTGGTCGTTGCCCGGCACAATCGCCTGGATTGTTCGGCGCAGAATGTGCGCATCGCTGCGCAGTGGAGCAAAGATGTCGGTGTCGACGAGGTGCTGCGCCAGATGGCTCGCCAGGCAGGGCTGAGCCTCAAAGTCGTCGACTTCACCACGTCGCTGTTGGTGCAGCGGCGCCTGCCCCTGGTGCTGCAGTTCGATGATGGTCAAATCGGGGTGTTGCAAACTCTCGGCGACGACGATGAACTGGGTATTGTCTATTGCGGTGACCAGGGGCTGCAAAGTCGCATCAGCCGTGCGGATCTGGTCGCTTCTGCGCGCAAGGCGCTGATTCTGCGGCCAGTGCAAACGGCCAGGGATACTCGGGTCGACGACTACATCAAACCGTACGAGAAGAGTTGGTTCCGGAGCATCATATTGCGCGACATGCGGCCGTATGGTCATGTCATGTTGGCGTCGCTGGCGGCAAACATCCTCGGCCTGGCCGGGGTGTTGTTTTCGATGCAGGTGTATGACCGGGTGATCCCGGCCGAATCGATGCCGACACTCTATGTACTGTTCGGCGGCGTGACGCTGGCGCTGTTTTTCGATTTCGTCCTGCGCGTCATGCGCGTGCGGATCACCGATCTGCTGGGCAAGCGCGCAGACATGCGGGTGTCGGACCTGGTCTTCGGTCATGCCATTCGCCTGCGCAATAGCGCCCGGCCGAAATCCACCGGTTCGTTTATCTCCCAGTTGCGCGAGCTTGAACAGCTTCGCGAACTGATTACCTCCAGCACCGCCAGTGCCTTGGCCGACCTGCCGTTTTTCCTGATGTTCGTGGTGATCTACTGGTTTATTGCCGGGCCGCTGGTGGCCGTGCCGTTGGGCGCTGTGATGTTCCTGGTGATCCCGGGGCTTTTGTCGCAGAGAAAACTGGCCAGGCTGGCCAACCAGTCGATGCGTGAAAGTTCGCTGCGCAGCGCCATGCTGGTAGAAACCGTGCAAGGCCTGGACGACATCAAGATGCTGCAGGCCGAGCAGCGTTTCCAGCAGCAATGGAACCACTACAACGCGACCGCCGCCGAAGCCAGCCTGCGTTCGCGTACGCTCACCAGTGGGCTGGTGACCTGGACGCAGAGCGTGCAAGGAGGCGTATTTGCGGTGGTGGTGGTATTCGGTGCGCCGATGGTGATGGCCGGAGATATGACCACCGGTAGTCTGGTAGCTGCGTCGATCCTGGCTTCGCGCATGATGGCGCCGATGTCACAGATCACCCTCGTGCTGACGCGCTGGCAACAGGCCAAAGTGGCCCTGCAGGGCCTGCACCGGATCATGCAGATGCCGGTCGACCAAGCCGAAGGCAGCAAGCGTGTGCATCTGCCTGTGGTCCGAGGGGACTATGAGTTCAAGCAGGCGGTGTTCAAGTACAGCGAAGAGGCGCCGATGCCGGCCTTGACGGTCAAGGACTTGAAGATTGCCCCGGGTGAGCGCATCGCAGTGCTCGGGCGCAACGGCGCGGGCAAGTCGACCTTGTTGCAGGCGATGGCCGGGATGATCGACCTCAGTTCGGGCTTGCTGACCCTGGACGGCGTCGGGCTGAGCCATATCGACCCGGCCGATGTACGTCGAGATATAGGTTTGCTGACCCAGAACTCGCGGCTGTTCCACGGCACCCTGCGTGAGAACCTGATGATGGGGGCACCCCACGCCGGCGACCAGGAAATCCTCGACGCACTGGCATTGACCGGTGCGCTGGAGTTCATCGGCAAGTTCCCGCTGGGCATGGACCATATGATTCAGGAAGGCGGTCTCGGCCTGTCCGGTGGTCAGCGGCAGTCGCTGTTGCTGTCGCGATTGATCATTCGCCAGCCTCAGATTGTGCTGTTGGACGAACCCACCGCGGCACTGGACGATGCCAGTGAACGCAAGTTGATACAGAGCCTGGACCAGTGGGGGGCGCAGCGCACGCTGATCATCGCCACACACCGGATGAGTGTCCTGAGCCTGGTGGACCGCATCATCGTCGTCGACAACGGTTTGGTCGTGATCGATGACACCAAGGACAACGCCATTGCCCGGCTTTCAAAGCCCCGGAACCAGGCTCAGTAAGCCGGCTACCCATGCAATTGACTGCGCAAAAGGATAGTTCAGATGCCCAATGACAATCGTGCTTCAGGGGCGAACCTGGAGCAGGCCGGCGTGCCCCTGGCCGGATCTTCTCAAGATACCTCTGCGTCCGGTGACGACAATCTCGATGACGCTACCGTGGTCCGCTCGACGCGTGTCGTCTGGTGCGTGGCGCTGGTGCTGTTGACGTTTGGGGTATGGGCCTACCTGTTTGAAATAGACGAAGTGTCGACCGGCACCGGCAAGGTCATCCCGACCTCGCGCGAGCAGGTCATCCAGTCACTGGAGGGGGGGATCGTCGCCGAACTCAACGTCGCCGAAGGAGATATTGTCAAGCAGGGTGAAATCCTCGCCAAGCTCGACCCGACCAAGACCGAATCCAACTTCGGCGAGAGCGCAGCCAAGTACCGCGCGTCCCTGGCCAGCGTCGCGCGCTTGCAGGCGGAAGTGAACGGCATAGCGCTGACCTTTCCCCAGGAGCTTAAGGCCTATCCGGCACTGATGGCCGCCGAAACCGATCTGTACCAAACCCGGCGCAAGGGGCTTGAAGAGTCTCAGGCGGGGGTTCGGGCCTCCCTGGGGCTTGTGCGCAGCGAACTGGAAATCACCGAGAACCTGGCCCGCGTCGGTGCGGCGAGCAACGTCGAGGTGCTGCGCCTGAAGCGGCAGAAGTCCGAACTTGAGCTCAAACTCACCCAGTCCCGCTCCGAGTACATGGTGCGGGCCGGCGAAGAACTGGCCAAGGCCAACTCCGATGTGCAAACCCTTTCCTCGGTCCTCAAGGGCCGTTCCGACTCGGTCACCCGCTTGACATTGCGCTCGCCGGTGCGAGGTATCGTCAAGGATATCGAGGTCACCACCATCGGCGGAATCATCCCCCCTAATGGCCGCTTGATGCAGATTGTGCCGATGGACGACCAGTTGTTGATCGAGGCGCGCATTTCACCGCGTGACATTGCCTTCATCCACCCGGACCAGGAAGCCAAGGTCAAGATCACCGCCTATGACTACTCCATCTACGGCAGCATGGATGGCAAAGTGGTGACGATTTCCCCCGATACGATTCAGGACGAAGTCAAACCCGAGGTGTTCTACTACCGCGTGTTCATCCGTACCAATGACAATGAACTGCACAATAAGGCCGGCAAGGCGTTTTCCATTGTGCCGGGGATGATCGCGGCGGCGGATATCAAGACTGGCCAGAAGACGGTACTCGATTACCTGATCAAACCCCTGAACCGGGCTCGCGAAGCCTTGCGCGAACGCTAGCATCATGCTCGGATCGAACTTGGCGCGGCGGTTGACGTGCCTGACCCTGGTGCTCAGCACCCCGCTGTGGGCTCGGGATATGGATGATCTGCCGCTGCTATGGAATACCCCGGCCGACCAGGCCAGCTGCGTCGATCCGGAGTCGGCCCTGTGGGTCGAGTTTATCAGCGGCCAAGCCTGCATTCGCTACTTCAGTGCTTCACCGCTTGAGCATGCCCCCGTGGTGATCGTGATGTTTCACGGTGACCGCAATATCGAGATGCACCGTGCGCCGCAGGACATTGCTGGCAATACCCTGCGAGCCAAGGACAAACAGGCGGCGGCCCTGAGTCGGCGTGCAGGAGTGCCGGTGGTGATTGTCGCGCGTCCGGGGACCTACGGCTCCAGTGGCAATCACGGACAGCGGCGTCAGGCCAGCGAGTTTCAGGCGCTGGATGCTGCGCTCGACCAGTTGCGCCAGCGTTACTCCATCGGTCGGTTTGTGCTGCTGGGGCACAGCGGTGGGGCAACGGTGGTGGCGGCCTTGCTGACACTGGGGCGCGAGGACATTAAGTGCGCGGTCATGACCTCAGGGGCATTTGCGTTGCTCGAGCGGGCGCAAATGATTCGTCGCAGCAAAGGCCTGCCGGCCCGCGAAGGGCGCGATACTAATGGCCTGCTGCATCCTTACGATCCCTTGCGGCACGTCGACGGTATCGCCAAGGTGCCTGATCGACCGTTATTGGTAATGGGTAATCGCAACGATCAAGTAGCGCCTTTTGTGCTGCAGGAACAGTTCTACCAGGCGTTACGCGATGCGGGACTGGACGCTCAACTGATCGAAGCGCCAGCTTCCGGATCGGCTTCTCATCAATTGCGAAACGATATCGGGCTGAAGTCGGCGGCTCAGTGTGCCAAGCCTTGAAGAAACGGCTCGCTGACGCCAGCGAGCCGCTTCAAAGGCCGGCGTCAGCGCCCCGCGACGGCGTTCCCGGCTTGTGTGAGTGAGTCGACCAGTTTCGAGAGACCGGTTCCGCCAGAGCTCTTCACCAGTACCCAATCACCCTCGCGGAACCAGCGCGCCGCCTGTTCGGGCAGTTTGTCCTGCAAGGCGTTGACGTCCTCGAACCACTCGATGCTCAACTGATCACTCAGCTGCAAAAACAGTGCTTGCATCAGGGGGCCACAGAGCAGGGTATGCCGTGGAGACGCCGCCAGCAGATGTTCGGCCAGATCCAGGTGGTAGCGTTGAGTATCCGGCCCCAGTTCGAGCATATCCCCCAACACTGCAACGCGTTGGTCGGTCCGACCGGGCAGTTCGGCGAGCATTTTCAACGAGGCCCCCATTGATCCCGGATTGGCGTTGTAAGCGTCATTGATCAACTGATAGTCGCCGTGCCCGCAGGGAATGGTCAGTGTGTTACCGCGACCGTCAACCGCCTCGAATGTCTCCAGCGCAGCCAGTGTTTGCATGATGGGCAAGCCGACTGCAACCAGTGAAGCCAGTACCGACAGGGCGTTGAGCACCATGTGTTGGCCTCGGGCGCGCAGCTTGAAGTGCAATGGGGTGCCTCGAAGGCTGGCACTGACCTGCAGGTGCGACGGCGTGGTGAGACAGTCGAGCACCCGCAGATCGGCTTGTGCATGCTCCCCGTAGCTGAGCACCGTCAATTGCGCCCGCGTGGCGGCATCGGCGAATACCTGGTAGTAAGGCATGTCATGGTTCAGCACCGCATGCCCGCCAGGCACCATGGACCTGAAGATTGCGCTTTTCTTGCGAGCGAGGTTTTCCAGGGTGCCGTGGTATTCCAGGTGCGCTGGCGCCAGGCTGGTGACCACAGCGACATGGGGGCGAACCAGTTCGGAGTTGATAGGCATCCTGCCGACGGCCATTTCCAGGACCCAGAAGCGGGCCGGGTCGGTCATGCTGGCCAGGTTCCAGGCGATGCCATGGGGCAGGTTGGCGTTACCCTCGGTTTGCGCCACGCTGCCCAGTTGCGCCAAGGCATGGGAGAGCATGGCGACCACCGTGGTCTTGCCGGCGCTGCCGGTGACCCCGAATACCTGGCCATTGAAGGCTTGCCGGGCGTAACGCCCCAGTTGCAGCATGGCATCTGCCGTGTCCTGGACCTGCAACACCGGCAGGCCGCTGCCCAGGTAAGGCGTGGGGTCGACGCAGACCAGGGCTGAGGGACGCAGGTGTGGATCGGCCTTGGCCCACAAGCGTGCGAGCCGTGCCTCGTTGGCGCCGATTTTGCTCGGATGGCGGTTCAGCATGCGGTGTTGTTTGAAGTAGGCCATGGATGGAGCCAGCCCGCTGGCGAACCAGTCGACTTGCGGTGCGACTGCCCAAGTGCCGCCGGTGGCTTGCGCCACGCTGGCCGCATCCCAATGCCAGCCGTCGCCACCTTGCTGCCTGTCCGGCCGCGCGGCCCGGACCTGCTTCGCGCCGTCGAGCAGGTAGCCGTGATAGGCAATCAGCCCCGAGAGGTAGTGTTCGACATCGTCGATGCGCACGCGGAAGGCGTGATGGCGGATGAAAAACGAGCCGACGATACGTGCTGGATTGCCAAAGAACATCGCCATTTCCGGCCAGAAGTAACCGTTCAACAAATGCCCTGCACGGTGGTGCAAGGCACGATAGAACGCCTCCAGATCGACCTCGTTGAGCAGATGACGCAGCGCGGGCAACTGCTCTATGCGCTGCAGCATCTGCTGAGCGGCCATCATCAACTCCAGTAGGGTCGGAAAGGTGGTGATGCGCTGCTGCACAAAACCCAGGTAATCGATGAAGTTGTTCAGACCGAAGCGGAAGTATTTTTCCTCGGGTCGATATCGCGTCAGCTCGTTGACGCAGTAGCTCAACCAGTGGTCATGCTCGCGCCAGTGTTCCTTTGCGATGAAGTATTCGAAGGCGTTTTCGACGACGTGCAACCAACGCTCGTCGCCACTCAGCCCGTAGAGGCGCATCAGCCCGAATGCCGCTTCACCGTCGTAGTAAATAATCCTGAAGGGGGCCTTGACGCTCAAGTCTGCGGCATGCAGAACGTGGTTGAAGCCACCGGTCTGCGGGTCTTGCATCCAGGCAATGCCATTGGCCAGCGCCTCCAGCAGCGGCAGATAGTCGCGGCTGTCGGTGACTTCGCTGTATTTCACCAGGGCCAGCAGGCATACCGCATTGCCGCCGAGTTTGATTTCGTCGTCTGCGTCCACCAGGAAGGCGGCGGTGCTGCCGTCGGGCAGGGTGTAGGGCCTGATCAACGTTTGGGTGAGGTAATCGAGGGCACGATGTATGGATGACTTGAGTGCTTCATCCTTGGTCAGCACCCAGGCTTCGACCATGGAGTAAGTCGTACTGGCATGACGCAGGGTGTTGTAGTTCTGGATCGTGCGGTCAAAACAGGGGAAATGGCCGTAGACAAATTGTCCGCTGTCCTTGACCTGGCGAGTGAGGAAATTCGAGGCCGTTACGATTTTTTCCCGAATATCGCCAGCTTCCGGTACACCCGTTTGGCGTCGGCCGACATCGGGGCCGCTGCTATTGAGGGCGTGGGCGATACCGTCTTCGGCACAAAAAACGCCTTGGGTCTGGAACAGGTAGACCGGAGTCTGTGGGTGGGCTTGTGCGTATTGGGCTGCCTCCAGCACAGTCGGGTCGCCAAAGCGCTTTTTCACGTATATCGAAAAATTGCCCATGTTGAAACTGGCAAGAGGAACAGTGGATCCGCCATACAGGATGGCGTTGGCGTTGATTTCCTGCTCAGTGAGGGCAGTCTTCAACCCCTGATCGAAGGCGATGCCGTGTCGGAAGTAGTTGCGCTTATGGCGCTTGAGACGGTCCTGCAATTGTTCCCATGACAGTGTCGTCAGGTTGATTGCGCGCTCGACCCTGAGCCATAGCCGCCCGGGTGGCTGATCCTGTAGTTGCGCAGAGTCTGATAATGCGCTGCTCCACGCGGCCTCGAAGCTCTCTGCGGTGACGTGGAAAACCCTAGCCCGCTGTGTGCCGTCGCTGAGGGAGAAAAATAACGTACAGGTCGGCGAGACATCGGCGCTGGCAATGGGGTCTGCTGTCTGTGCTTTTAATAAGTTGTAACAAGCGCTTAGTTGCTGCTTCAAAGACATAAGAGAATCCATTGTCAACGTCAGATGAAGACGGATTTTTTGCGAGATTAGAGAAGTTTTGTTCGATAATCGAACTCTCGTGAGAATGTCAGGGTTTTCAGCGCCCAAGCAAATGGAAGGGGGCAGGATGTAGTGTAAACCGCATCAAATAATTGCCGGTGTATGCTTCTCCATAGATAAGAGCGCTCTTAGAGCAAAGAACCATGGATATGGTACTTTCGCTCTAGTTTGGCCGGAGAGAGTCATTGTGGGTTGTTTCTTCAGGAGAAAAAACCATTGGCTGGTCAGACTCATCCAAGTGGTTCTTGATTAGTTTTCTGAGAATCTGCGACACGGTTAGATCGACAGCCTCAGAGAGATCCTCTAATTTCTTTTTAGTCGGAAGATCGATTAGTATAGTTAGGCGCGCTGTTTTCTTACGCATTTTCGATCCTTCTCTTCCGCCGCTGTTACTAATGCACGCAGCGGTCGGCTCTCCAGTGTTCAATAAAAAATAGCGCTTTGGATGGCAATTCCAAAGCTCAGTAGAGACTCTAATTCAACAAATGAAAATTTTCTACTTTTAGAAGAAAAAATATCATGCTTTCTCAAAAGGCACGGTTTCTGGTAGTGGGTAAGGCTTTTCAGGATGACGTTATAATGCTGCGCACATCTTATTATCATCGCATTGGCCGGATTTTTTTCCGCCTAAGCTCTCCAGTTTTTCGAATTAAATCACGAATGGGAAATGCTTTATTTATAACCGCAATTGGATTTGGATAAATAAATCTCGAATGGCGTGAATGGTATGGAGTTGCTTTTTTCGTATGGAGGTTTTTTAGTTGGCTTGTGATTATGGACGTGACGGCAAAAACTTGCCAGAGGTGTCCATTGAATGAACTCACGCGCTACCAGCAGCTGGTGAGGCTGTACTTTAGTCGAGTTGCTTTGGCGAGTAGTCGTCATTTTTTGGCGAGAGATATTCTTAAGTCTTGGAATTAATAGCAATTCGCAGGCTGCGCGATTTGTTGCTGCTCGTTCGCGCATTACCATATTTCTAGATGTGCGATAGGTGGTTGTATGGTGGCTACGACTATTTGAATACCCGATCAGTAATTATCGACGTTTTCCTAATCGTCTCCAGACCAATAGGGCGGTCAGTCGATAGTAATACCGGGTGATATCGGAGTGGGCCTTTCAGGTACTGAGTGAAAAACCAGAGCACATGATTGAGCTGCCAGGTCCAGGTTTACAGCGGCGACAGTCGCCACTTCTGTCGCCACGGCGCAGGCCAAATATTACGCGGGTTGTCGCCGCTGCCGCCAAATCAAGCATCACTCCATCTGGGGGAGTCATTTTCGGTTACCGGTGGTGTTCGGTGAGCGCTCACCGTGTCGGTTGCGCCATTGATAGCAGCTGCCGACAGATTACCCGTTCAGGGATGGTGCTAGCCATGGAGCGCTTGCCGTGGCTGACCAAGCGGTCCTGGAAGCCCATGCGTTTCAACGTCATGTTGGCTGTTGGCGTGGGTGCGCGGATTCAAAAATTAGCACTGCAAGGGCGGGAACACCATTTGGAGCACCCCAATGGTTGGAGCTAAAAAAACCTCTGTGAAACCCAGGTCGAGATGAAACCCTTGATTTCACTGGATTTCAGGCACAAAAAAAGACGTCCGTGGACGTCTTTAGATGATGAAGTGGTGGAGCCGGGGGGATTTGAACCCCCGTCCGCCAGTACTCCGCTGTCGGTACTACATGCGTAGCCGTGTCTATTAAGTTAACCCTCAGCGACCCGACGGGCAGGGTGCTTTGGGCGAGTTGTGTAAGTTTTAGCCGCTTCGTCCACAACGTACTGCACGGCGATTCTGTTCTATATGACAATCACTTTGGGTTTACAGACATCCCCTGGTGATTGCTGGACCCGAAGGTACCAGAAGCTCAGGGCTAAGGCTGCTTACGCAGCGAGAGCGAATTCCTGGCCGTAGTTATCGTCATTGGCAACTATAAGTAGTTGCAACAGTGGATTTACGAGTTCTGTTACCAACTCGGCATGCACCTAAAGTTTCGCAACCGGCGTCGAATCCTAAACGGCCCCGAGCCTGATGCTCTGTGAATCAAGTGAGCAGCAGGCCTGTACAGTGTACGTCATCACGCCCCGGAAGGCCAACCCGAAGGTTGACCACCACAGATCATGGGTTTGGTTGGTTGCCCTGACTGTCAGCAAGTGCCAATGCCTGGGTGGCCTCGGTGACGCATTTTTTGTCGTCCCCGGAGGCTTGTGAGGCTTCGGCGCTGGACATCAGCCTTTTGATCTCCATTGAGGTGTTTGTGGCGGTCGCCGGCAGCGCATTCACTTTGCCTTTGAGCTCTTGCAACTTGCTCGTACAAAGGTTGTTGTCCGCAGCAAATACAGGAGAGGCCAGCATGGCGGCAGCAATGAACAGGCCAGCGAGTGTGGTGCGTTTCATGGGTATCTCCTTGAGCTGATGGTCTCGGTGCTGGCGTATGAGCGGACAGCCAGGCCAAGCCCGAAAAATCAGCCACGATCTGATGGGGCTTACCTCAAAGACTGCGATTCAACGCAAGAATTCGGTTTTTTAAGAAAGTGTGTCGAGCTTTTCCAGCGATGGTAGGCACATTTCCAGACCCCAGATGCAACAAAACCCGCAACTGGCGGGTTTTGGTTTGCTTCGTAGCGGGTGCAGCCGGGCTTTGAACTCCCGGCTGCCTGTACTCCGTTGTTGATGTACGCCAGCGTGGCGCGGAAGGCCAACCCGGAGGTTGGCCGTGAACCGGGTTACTTCCCGCCTTTTTTCGAGTCGGTGACGGCCTTGATGATGTCGTTGGTCTCGGCGATGCAATCATCAGTGCCTTCCTTGGTGCCTTTTGCCTGGTCGGCTTTGGCTTGCTCGACAGAGGCTTTTACCTGGTCAGTCATTTCCGGAGGAATCTGTGCCTTGCCGTTTTCGATGGTTTGCAGGTTGACCGCGCATAGGTCTTTTTCGGCCGCAAACGAAGTGGAAGCCATCATGGAAGCAGCAACGAACAAACCTAACAGCACAGAACGATTCATGTGTTTCTCCTTGAACTGAAGGTCCAGCATTGCTGGCCATCAAATCGGTTTACCGAGTTTTGGGAAAATCCCGCATTTGCGGGGCTTGATCAGTGGACTGCGGTGGCACATCAGGGTTCTTTTTTTCTGTAGAGCTGTCGATTCCGACAAGAAGCGTTAACGAAGGGCACCTTTATGCACCCTCCTTTAGATCCTGCTATCAGGGCACCCTAGCCTGGGTAACGCGGTCCACCAGATAGACTAGTCCGTGGTAGTCAATGCCGCCATGTTGCGTCAGACCGATCTCACAGGTGCGGCTGGTGGAAATCCCCTCGCTGCACTGTTTCACCGCGTCCTTGAGCGTGCGCAGCGAATGGGCGTTCAGTTCCGGGGTGGTGAAACCCTTGTCGCCGGCGAAGCCGCAGCAGTGGATACCCTCGGGAATAATCACGTTTTTGCTGCACTTGCGCGCCAGGTCGATCAACGCCTGGCTTTCTCCGAGGTGCTGGGTGCTGCAGGTTACGTGCACGGCGATCGGCGCCTCCTGAGGCGTGAAATCCAGGCGGTCCATCAGGTGTGTACGGATGAAGCGTACCGGGTCGTACAGGTCCAGACGGACTTCCCCCAGGTCTTGAACCAGGCGCAAGGTACAGGGGCTGGTGTCGCAGTAGATCGGGTCGAGCCCGCCACGGCTGGCGTGGAGCAGGGCGCCGATCAGTTCCTGTCGTTTGTGCTCGGCTTGCTCGGCGTAGCCTTTGGAAGCGAATGGCTGACCGCAGCACAGGTTGTCCAGGTTGTCCGGGAACACCACCTGGTAACCGGCCTTTTCCAGCAGGCCACGGGTCTTGTCGTGCAGCGACATTTGCTCCGTATCGCCCGCTGCCGGCCCCATGGCGCGGGACACACAGGCCGCCAGATAGACCACGCGCGGGCGCGCGTCCATCACCGTCGGGCTGAAGCGAATGGCTTTTTCCGGTTGCGGCATCGCGTTGGTCCATTGCGGGACCTGACCCTTGGACAGGCGCGTCAACGTCGCCGACAACTTCGCCAATCTCGGCGCCCCCAGCAACATCCGCGCGCCATTGGCCACGTGCAGGGTGAAGCGTGCACCTTGAAGTGCCGTGGCGAAATTTCCTTCGAGCCAGTTGGCGGTTTTCGTATGCGTCGCCTTCCGGCTACGCAGCTTTTTCACCAGCTCGCCGGTATTGATGCCTACAGGGCAACGCTGTGCGCACAGGCCGGTGGCGGCGCAGGTGTCGATGCCTTGATAGTCGTAGGCGGCTTCGAGTTCGGACGTATCGATGCCCGCGCGTTTCTTCGCCTGGATGTCGCGCCAGATCACGATGCGCTGGCGCGGGCTCAGGGTCAGTCCTTTCGACGGGCAAACCGGTTCGCAGAAGCCGCATTCGATGCACTTGTCCACAATCTCGTCAGCGGCGGGCAAGGGCTTGAGGTGCTTGAGGTGGATCTGTGGATCTTCGCTGAGCACCACGTCCGGATTGAGAATGCCGTTGGGGTCGAGCAGTCGTTTGAGTTGCCACATCAACTGGTAGGCATCGCTGCCCCATTCCAGTTCGACGAACGGCGCCATGTTGCGCCCGGTGCCGTGTTCGGCTTTCAGCGAACCGCCGAACTCCACCGCCACCAGTTGCGCAACGTTGTCCATGAACGCCTGATAGCGCGCGACTTCTTCCGGGCTGTTGAAGCCTTGGGTGAAGACGAAGTGCAGATTGCCTTCCAGGGCGTGTCCGAAAAGGATCGCTTCGTCGTAGTGATGTTTGTCGAACAGTTCGATCAGGCGGTTGACGCCGATAGCCAGTTGTTCGACCGGAAAGGTGACGTCTTCGATGATCACCGTGGTGCCGGTCTTGCGCACGGCGCCGACGGCCGGGAAGGTGTCCTTGCGGATGGCCCAGAGACGCGCGTTTTCCTGCGGGTCTTCGGTGAAGTCGACCTGCTTTTCCACCGGGAACGCCTTCAGCGACGCCATGATCTGCGCCAGTTGCTCGTGCAGTAAGGTGGACGACGCAGCGCGGGATTCGATCAGCAAGGCGCAGGCATTGTTCGACAGATGCTGTACGAAAGCGGGCATGCCGGGTTTGTTCTGCACCGAGCGCAGGCTGCGGCGGTCCAGCAGTTCCACGGCCGATACCGGTTGGCTTTTCAACACGGTGACCGCGTTGCAGCAGGTTTCGACATCCGGGAACACGATCAGCGCCGAGGCCTTGTTCGGGTGGTCGATCACGGTGTCGTAGGTCACGGCACTGATGAACCCGAGCGTGCCCTCGGAGCCCACCAGCAAGTGGCTCAAGATATCCACAGGCTCGTCGAAATCCACCAGGGCATTGAGCGACAGGCCGGTGGTATTTTTCAGACGGTATTTGTGGCGAATTTTCGCAGCCAGCTCGGCGTTGGCCCGGGTCTCGCGGCCCAGAGACGCCAAGCGCTCCAGCAGGGCGGCGTGGCTTTGGCGAAACGCCGCGACACTGGCGGTATCTTCAGTGTCGAGACGACTGCCGTCGGCCAGCACCAGACGAATGCCGGCCAGGGTGTGATAGGTGTTTTGCGCCGTGCCGCAGCACATGCCGCTGGCATTGTTGGCGACGATGCCGCCGATCTTGCAGGCATTGATCGAGGCCGGGTCCGGGCCGATCTTGCGCCCGAACGGTGCCAGCCAGGCATTGGCCTGGGCGCCGATCACCCCCGGTTGCAGGCGGATTTGCGTGCCTTGGCCGCGGATCTCGCGAGCGTTCCAGTTATCCCCCAGCACGATCAATACCGAGTCGCTGATGGCTTGGCCGGAGAGGCTGGTGCCGGCGGCGCGGAAAGTCACCGGCACCTGATCCCGTTGCGCCAGTTGCAGCAGTGCGACCACTTCGTCTTCGGACTCGACGCGGATCACCAGTTGCGGAATCAAGCGATAGAAGCTGGCGTCGGTGCCGAAGGCCAGGGTCGACAACGGGTCGTCGAAACGTCGCTCTAGGGGGATCAGTTGCTGTGCATCACGCAGGAAAGCAGCCGGTAGACTCATTGGTCCTCCAGGATCAGTACCACCAGGTCCTTCGGACCGTGGGCGCCGTACGCCAGCACTTGTTCGATGTCGGCGGTTTTCGACGGGCCGGATACCAGCAACGCGTTGGTCGGCATGCCCTGGGCCCATTCGAATTCCTGCTGCACTTGATAGAAGTTGTCGCGGATTTCACTGGCCTTGAGCAGGGCGAAATGCACCGGTGGCACCAGGCTCATCAGGCGTGGTTCTTCCCGGGTCGGCCAGAGAATAAGGCTGCCCGTGGCTGCGATGGCGCCGAGGGTTCCAGTGATGCTCGCCGGGGTGTCGTTGAACAGCTCGGCTTTCCATTCTTCAACCGGACGGTCGTAGGCCTTGAGCATTGGCAGGCCGGGATTATTCGCCCAGTGCTGCGTGATCCGTTGACCGTGGGGCGTTGTCGGTGCGATCAGCAGGCTTGGCAACTGGCGGTCCTGCAGCAACTGCGCGAGTAGCGTCGGCCACTCTTGGCCGGACGTCAGATGTGTTTCCGTGTGCACCGCTTCCATCAACTTGCGCAGTTGCGCAATGCGCTGCTCAGGGGCGTAGGTGTAAGGCTGGGTCACCAGATCGACATCGAAGTTGTCGGCCACTGGCGTAGTGCCTGTCAGGCTTTTGCGCAGTTTGGCGAGGATATTTTGCTTGGCGCTCATCAGCGGTCTCCCTGTTTGGCCAGATGTTCGCGGGCCATGTCATGCAGCGAGCGGGCAGCGGGTTTTGGTGCGCTGTGGTTTTGCGTCCATGGGCCGACGTTGCTCGGCGTGAGGGCGCGCAACCGGGTGGCGAAGAAACCGAACAGGCGATACAGCGTCGGCGAGCTGTTGAGCTTGGCCCAGGCGTTCCAGATGAACCGCTCCTTGCGCGAATACTTGCTGCCCTGACCGCGCATCACTTGATGGGGGCTGTCCGGGGCCTTGACGTTCTCTTCCCGCAGGCGTCGCAGCAAAGCAGGGATCGGGATTTTCACCGGGCAGACTTCACCGCAGGCACCGCACAGCGAAGACGCGCTCGGGTGATCCGGGACTTTCGCCAGGCCGACCATGTGCGGGGTGATGATTTTTCCGATAGGGCCGGGGTAAACCTCCCCATAGGCATGGCCGCCGATTCGGGTGTAGACCGGGCAATGATTCATACAGGCGCCGCAGCGAATGCAGTTCAGGGTCTGGCGCAGTTCGCTGTCGGCAAAGGCCTGGCTGCGGCCGTTGTCGAGCAGTACCAGGTGTACTTCCTGCGGGCCGTCGAGTTCATGCTCCTTGCGCGGACCGGAGATCATGTTGACGTAGGTGGTGATCGGAATGCCCAGGGCCGAGCGGGTCAGCAATGACAGCAACGGCACCACGTCGCGCAGGTTTTCCACGACTTTTTCGATACCTGTGACGGCGATGTGTACCGGAGGCACCGTGGTGGTCATGCGACCGTTGCCTTCGTTTTCCACCAGCAGCAGGGTGCCGGTTTCGGCCACGGCGAAGTTGACGCCGGAGACGCCGATGTCCGCTTCGAAGAATTTCTGCCGCAGGACTCTGCGGCCGATCTGAATGAGTTGGTCTACGTCCTTGGTGTATTCCACGCCAAGTTTGTCGTGGAACAAGGACGCGACCTGACCGGCGTTCTTGTGGATTGCCGGCATGATTATGTGTGAAGGCTTCTCGTGGTCGAGCTGGACGATGTACTCGCCCATGTCCGATTCCAGGCATTCAATGCCCCGATCAGCGAGGAAATGGTTCATCTCCATTTCTTCGCTGACCATCGATTTGCCCTTGATCACTTGCCGCCCCTCGTGAGCGCGGATGATCGAGAGGACGATGCCATTGGCCTCGTCCACCGTTTCCGCCCAGTGCACTGTCACACCGTTGCGGGTCAGGTTCTGTTCCAGTTGCTCGAGCAGGTCGGGCAATTTGGAGAGCGCGCGGGCACGGATTGCATTGCCCAGTGCGCGCAAGTGTTCTCTTTCATGGGCATCGCTGAACGCCGCTGCCCGTTTGGTCATCAGTGAATCCATCGCCTTGCGAAAGTTGCCTCGCAATTGCGCGTCACCCAGTGCGTTGTGGGCGCGGGTGCGGAAATCTTCTTCTACGGCAACCGTAGGAATAATCGTCGAGGTGCTCATTTCGCACCTCCGGTTCGCTGCCAGAGGAAACTGGCCAGATGCTGACCGCGCAACGCTTCCTGCTGTTTTTCCAGCGAGCCGTTGATGTTCATCAAACAGCCGCAGTCGGCACTCAACACCTTGTGCGCGCCGGATTCCTTCAGCGCCCGGGTCTTGTCAGCCACCATCGCGCCGGAAATGTCTGGCATACGGACGCTGAATGTCCCGCCAAAGCCACAGCACTCACTTTCGTGATCGTGATTGACCCGCTCCACATTGCTTAGTTGCGACAACAACTCGCGGCCGTGCAGGTGGGTGTTCATTTCACGGCGTGCCGAGCACGAGGTGTGCAGCGCCACTTTTACCGGTTCGCCACTGTCCTTGAGCTGCACCTTGCAGACAAACAACAGAAACTCGGCCAGCTCGTAGGTCCTGGCCGCCAGGGCCTGGACCTGTTTCAACGTATCCGGCTCGTCTTTGAATAAGTCGGCGTAATGTTCGCGCAGCATGCCCGCGCAAGAACCCGACGGCACCACCACCGGATAGTCGCCGGCGAACAACGCCAGTTGCGAGCGCGCCACGGTCCGTGCCTGTTCGGTGTAACCGGAGGTGTAGGCCGGTTGGCCGCAGCAGCTTTGCCCTTGCGGGTATTCGACACGAATGCCTTCGCGCTCCAGCAGGTGGATCGCATCCATCCCGGCTTGTGGGTAGAACAGATCGACTACGCAGGTCCCGAACAGGTAGACCCGTGACGGTTTCTCGCTGGGGTATTGCCGAGGCTCGGGCAGTGGCGGGGCGACACGGGTCGCATTCGGCACGGCGTTGTAATAAAGCTCGCTCATCAGGCGGTCTCCGGGTGGTCCCGGTTATTCGTCTGTCGAGGCTGCTGAATATAGAGCCGGAAGCTTTCAGCAGCCTTACAGACCGGGGTGTGAATAGCGGACGCCGGGGGCGTGGCCCGGCGTCGGTTTTTATCGTGTTGCCTGTAGCCCTTAGTGCACCAGCATGCCGGTGAACCAGTAGGCCTGGGCCAACGTGATCAAGCCGACAATCGTTGCAAAGAATAGGCTGTGCTTGAGGGTGAAGCGGAACAGATCCGATTCTTTGCCCACCAGGCCGGTCGCGGCACAGGCCACGGCGATCGATTGTGGCGAGATCATCTTGCCGGTCACGCCACCGCTGGTGTTCGCCGCCACCAGCAAGGTGTCGTTGACACCGATCTGGTGCGCAGTGGTCGCTTGCAGCGAACTGAACAGGGCGTTGGACGACGTATCGGAGCCAGTGAGGAACACGCCCAGCCAGCCGAGGAACGGCGAGAAGAACGGGAACGCCGCGCCGGTGCCTGCCAATACCAGGGCCATGGTCGAGGACATGCCCGAGTAGTTGGTGACGAAAGCGAAGGCCAGCACCATGCCGATGGACAGGATCGGCCAGCGCAGTTCGTAGAAGGTCTCCTTGAAAGTGGTAAGACCAGTTTTGATGTTGATCTTCAGCACCAGCATGGAGATCAGGGCCGAGAAGAAAATCGCCGTGCCGGTGGCGGAAATCGGGTCCAGTTTGAACACTGCCGGAAGGGCGGTTGGCGCGGTCACGATCGGTGCGACCTTGATCACCATCTGGTCAAGGTGCGGGATGGCGAAGTTGAATACGAAGCTGTACATCGAACCGCCGGCGGCGAACATCGCCTTGAACGGCTTCAGGGTCCAGATGGTGACCAGTACGGTCAGGATCAGAAACGGCGACCAGGCCTTGAAGATTTCCCCGAGGCTGTAGGGCGAAGCCACGGTGGTGCGTTTCTGGCCGAAACCACCGACACTGGCGCTCACCACAGAGGCCGATACAGCGCCGACGATGTGTTGGCCGGCGGCGCGTTTTGGTTGCCAGACTTTCAGGAACAGGGTCAGGGAAATCAGGCTGGCCAGGGCCGAGGTGATGTCCGGCAGTTCCGGGCCGATGAAGTTCGAGGTGAAGTACTGGGTCACGGCAAAGCTCAAGCCGGCCACCAGGGCTGCCGGCCAGGTTTCCCGCACGCCGCGCAGGCCGTCCATCATGAACACCAGCCAGAATGGCACGAACAACGACAGCAGTGGCAATTGGCGACCGGTCATGGCGCCGATCTTGAACGCGTCGATACCGGTGACTTGGCCGGCAACGATGATCGGAATGCCCAGGGCACCGAATGCCACCGGCGCCGTGTTGGCGATCAGGCACAAGCCAGCGGCGTACAGCGGGTTGAAGCCAAGACCTACCAGCAGCGCAGCGGTAATCGCCACGGGTGCGCCAAAACCGGCTGCACCTTCGAGGAAGGCGCCGAAGCAGAAACCGATCAGCAGGACCTGCAGGCGCTGGTCATCGGTGATCGACAGGACCGAGCTGCGGATGACTTCAAACTGCCCGCTCTTGACCGTCAGTTTGTAGAGGAATACCGCTGCCACGATGATCCAGGCAATCGGCCACAGGCCATAGGCGAAGCCATACCCGGCGGCGGCGAACGCCATGTCGACCGGCATCTGGAAGGCGAAGATCGCCACCAGGATCGACAAAGCCAGGGTGATGCTGCCGGCCACATGCCCTTTGAGGCGGAACACGGCCAAAGCCAGGAAGAAAAACACGATGGGGATGACGGCGGCGAGTGCGGACAGGCCGAGGCTGCCGAGCGGGGTATAGAGCTGTTGCCAGGTTTGCATATGGGGTGGCCCCTAATTGTTGTTGGTCAGGCACTGATCAGCGTTCTTGGATAATTGGTAAGACCAATTTACAATCGCTGTTGGCTAGGGTAAAAGCCTTGTAGGCGGTGTGTCAATTTGCCGCCCTAAAACTTTTGTCGAATGCGAAGTGCGCAGGTCGTCTGCCTGGTATGACCAAATGCGTTGTGACAGGTGCTGGCGCGGCGCCGATAGGCCAGAATAGAGCGCCGGCGAGCCGTCGGATCGTGGAGTAATCGAGTTATGGGGTTTGATCAGATTCGTCAGCGCCGTTTGTCTGACGATATTGTCGAGCAGCTTGAGGGCATGATCCTCGAGGGCACGCTCAAAGCGGGTGGGCGCTTGCCGGCCGAGCGCGCGCTGGCCGAGCAATTTGGCGTGTCTCGCCCTTCGTTGCGCGAAGCCATTCAGAAACTGACCGCCAAGGGCCTGCTGGTCAGTCGCCAGGGTGGTGGCAACTATGTGGTGGAATCACTGGGCAGCACCTTCAGTGATCCCTTGTTGCATCTGCTGGAAAGCAACCCCGAGGCGCAACGCGATCTGCTGGAGTTTCGCCATACGCTGGAAGCGTCTTGCGCCTACTATGCGGCGCTGCGTGCCACGGATGTGGATCGCGAGCGGCTGACCGCGGCTTTCAACGAATTGCAGGACTGTTATTCGCGTCACGAAGAAGTGAGTCGTGCCGAAGAGGGTGCGGCGGACGCAAGGTTTCACCTGGCGATTGCCGAGGCCAGCCACAATGCCGTGTTGCTGCACACCATTCGCGGGCTGTTCGATCTGCTCAAGCGTAACGTGGTGACCAACATCGGTGGGATGTACAAGCAGCGCACTGAAACCCGCGACATGCTGATCACGCAGCATCGAGAGTTGTATCAGGCGATTATCGAAGGGCGGGCGGAGCAGGCGCGGGAAGTTTCCAGTCGGCACATTCTGTATGTGCAGGAAGTGCTGGAAGAGGTGCGTCAGGAAGTGCAGCGCGTGGCCCGGGCGGAGCGGCGCAAGGGGATGTGACCGTTTAATGCAAAAGATCGCAGCCTGCGGCAGCTCCTACATTGGAATGCGTTCCCTGTAGGAGCTGCCGGAGGCTGCGATCTTTTTATTCGCGCCGCAATTCGCAGGCAGAAAAATCAGTCTTCCTTGCCCTTGTTGCGTACCGCACGCTGCAACTCGCGACCGGCATCGCGTTCGCGTTCGGTATCGCGCTTGTCGTATTCCTTCTTGCCCTTGCCCAGGGCGATCTCGCACTTGACCATGTGCTTGCTCCAGTACCAGGACAGGCACACGCAGGCGTAACCCTTTTGCTGCACGGCCGCGGCCAGCTTTTCCAGCTCGCGTCGGTTGAGCAGCAACTTACGGGTGCGCACGGGATCGGCGATGACGTGGGTACTGGCGGTCGTCAGGGGCGTAATGTGGCTGCCGAGCAGCCAGGCTTCGCCATCCTTGAGCAGCACGTAGCTGTCAACCAGCTGCAGCTTGCTTGCCCGCAGACTTTTTACTTCCCAGCCGGCCAGGACCAGACCAGCCTCGAAACGATGCTCGATGAAGTAATCGTGTCGCGCCTTTTTGTTTTGCGCGATGGTCCCTGTTGGGTGTTTCTTCTGTTTAGCCATAGGGGCGGCATTATAGGGAGTTGCACGCGAGTCGGCTACGGTGTTGCTACGTGCTTGAGCAGGTTGATTGAATCCCGGACAATGCGGCCTCTTTTTTGAACGCTTGGGCGTGATAACGATGTCGACAGACAAGGTTTCTGTCCACGGCAGTTGGGCTAGCCGCTGGGTCTTCATACTCGCCGCGACCGGTTCGGCCGTGGGGCTGGGTAGTATCTGGAAATTCCCGTACATGGTCGGCGTCTATGGCGGCGGTGCCTTCGTGCTGATGTTCCTGGCCTGCATCGCGCTGATCGGGGTGCCGGTCATGCTGGCGGAAACCCTGATCGGCCGGCGTGCCCGGCAGAGCCCGGCCAATGCCTTGAAGATCCTGGCGACAGAGGCGGGGCACTCGGCCAAATGGTCCTGGGGCGCTTTTGCCGGGATGATCACCGCGTTGCTGATCCTGTCGTTCTACAGTGTGGTCGGCGGCTGGTCGCTGGACTACATCATCGACATGGGGCGTGGCGATTTTCAGGGGGCGACGCCTGATCAGGTGGGGGCTTACTTCGGCAATGTGATCGCCGATCCCTGGCGCCTGACACTTTGGCACACCATTTTCATGCTGTTGTCCGCGGTGGTGATCGCCAAGGGTGTGGTTGCCGGGCTTGAACGCAGTTTGCGCATCATGATGCCGCTGCTGTTCGTGATGATCCTCGTGTTGTTGGGCTACAGCATGACCACCGGGCATTTCATGGAGGGCGTGCATTTCATGTTCGACTTCCACCCGGAAAAGGTCATGGACGGCTTGTTGCCCGCGATGGGGCATGCGTTCTTTTCCCTGAGCGTGGGCGTCGGCTCGATCATGATCTACGGCGCCTACATGCCGAAGAACTCGTCGATTTCAGGGACGGTCGTTGGCGTGGCGCTGCTCGATACCTTCGTTTCCCTGGTGGCCGGCCTGGCATTGTTTCCGATTGTTTTTGCGGCGGGCCTGAATCCGAGCGAGGGGCCGGGGCTGATGTTCGTCAGCCTGCCGTTTGCCTTCGGTAACGTGGCGTTCGGGCAATTGATGGGGGTGGTGTTCTTCGTGCTGGTGGCGGTCGCTGCCTGGAGTTCGGCGATTTCCCTGCTTGAGCCGATGGTGGCCTACCTGGTCGAGCGCACTAAAGTGAGCCGAGCCTGGGTCACCTTCTGGCTGGCGTTCAGCTGCTGGTTTGTCGGCCTGGGCACGGTGTTCTCCTTCAATATCTGGAAGGAGGCGAAGTTCTTCGTGAACGAAGGCGGGATGTTCCACCTCTACCAATGGGGAGCCGCCGGTGGTCTCGACTTCTTCGGTGTGATCGATTTCTTCACCTCGCGACTCATGTTGCCGCTTGGCGGTTTGTGTTTCGTGGTGTTTGCGGGCTGGATCATGGGGCGCGAAGCGGTGCGCGACGAGTTGTCGATCCGTAACCCTGCGCTGTTTGGCCTGTCCTTGTTCTTGATGCGCTATGTGGCGCCCATCGGCATTCTCGTAGTGTTTGCCGCCCAGCTGTGGAAGTGACGCTGACATGACGACACATATTTCACGTTCGGCCTTGCTGCCGTACCCGGCACAAGCGCTGTATGACCTGGTCAATGACGTGGCGCGCTATCCGGAGTTTCTGCCGTGGTGCTCGTCCGCCGAAGTCCTGGAGAGCTCACCTGAGCATATGCGGGCGAGCGTCGGCGTGGCGAAGGGCGGCCTCAGCCAGCATTTCGTGACACGCAACACGCTGGTTCCGGGGCAGTCGATCGAAATGAACCTCGAAGAGGGCCCTTTCACCCAATTGCATGGCATCTGGGTATTCAAGGCGTTGACCGACAAAGCCTGCAAGATCAGCCTCGATCTGTCGTTCGATTATGCCGGGCCGCTGGTTCGTGCCACCTTGGGACCGCTGTTCAATCAGGCGGCCAATACTTTGGTGGATGCGTTCTGCCAGCGCGCCAAGCAGATACATGGTTGAGGTCATGATTGAAGTCGAGGTGGTCTACGCGGCCGAAGACCGTCAGGTGCTGCTGACAGTGACCGTGCCTGTTGGAACGACCGTGCGGGTGGCCTTGCTCAGGTCGGCCGTGGCTGAAGAGTTTCCGGAGCTGGATCTGGCCCATTGCCCTGTGGGGATCTTCGGCAAGGTGGTAGCTGATCCGGAGAGTCGGGCAGTCCAGGCTGGGGATCGTATCGAGATTTACCGCCCGCTGTTGGCCGATCCGAAAGAGGTGCGCCGACTGCGCGCGGCGAAAGCGGCCGAGGCCAAGGCGCGGAATCAGTGATTGGCTGGAAGGCCAGACAATAAAAAGCCCGGGCATGCCGGGCTTTTTTTTGCGTCGCAAATTATTGCGGCGAGGTGTCCAGTGGTTGCGGCGTCGGGACCGGAACGGTTTCTACACCGTCGACGTCCTTCTGGATCTGATCCAGCAACGAACCTGGCTTGACCGGTTTTTCCGGTTTTGGCTTCTCGACGTTTTCTGCCGGGGCGGCCACTGTCGTGCCGCTGTCCTTGCCGAGAATGGCTTCGTCACGGCTCACGCCTGGCATGAAATCACCAGAGAGGCTGACAAGCTGATCATTTGGGTTGAAGATAACGCTGACGCGTTCCTGTTGGCGTTCACCGCCACCCGGTTGCAGGCTGTACAGATAATCCCAGCGATCGGCATGGAACGTGTCGGTCAGCAGAGGGTTGCCCATGATAAACCGTACTTGCTTACGGGTCATTCCCGGGCGTAACTGGTCTATCATGTCCTGCGTGACGACATTGCCCTGCTGGATGTCGATTTTGTAAACCCCGGGGAATGAACAACCGGCGAGTGCGAGCAGTCCCACAAAGGTGAAACTGGTTAGCAAGAGCTTGGTGTTTTGCATCGGTGGGCGACTTCCACTATCTTGGCTGGGACAACGTAAACGCCGATCATACCCGCATTAAGAGAAGCTGCGAAGCAGCATCGCGAGAAAGCTGACCATGGTTGAAAATAGCGAACTACGCAAAGCCGGCCTCAAAGTGACCCTGCCACGGGTCAAAATTCTGCAAATGCTCGATTCCGCCGAGCAGCGCCACATGAGTGCCGAGGATGTCTACAAGGCCCTTATGGAGGCTGGTGAGGACGTCGGTCTGGCCACGGTTTACCGTGTTCTGACCCAGTTCGAGGCAGCAGGCCTTGTGGTGCGGCACAACTTCGATGGAGGCCATGCGGTCTTCGAGCTGGACGACGGAAAGCATCACGACCATATGGTCAACGTCGAAACCAGCGAAGTGATCGAATTCTTCGACGAAGAAATCGAGCGGCTTCAGAAAGCAATCGTCGACAAGTATGGCTTCGAGATGGTTGATCACAATCTGGTGCTGTACGTGCGCAAGAAAAAGTAAGCATGTCGCGCGAACCTGAGGTTCGCGAAACGAACGAAGGCGACCCCAGGGTCGCCTTCGTGCTTTCTGCCTTTATTTATTCAGGCTTTTGCGGCCACCACCATTTTTTTTGCGTGCGCCAGGGACTCCTTGGTGAGATCGATGCCCCCCAGCATCCGTGCGACTTCTTCGACGCGGTCGTTTTTGCTCAATTTGGAAACAGCCGTGCGGGTGGCATCTTCGCCGCGCACTTTATGCACAAATAGATGTTGATGACCTTGCGCTGCTACTTGCGGCAAGTGGGTCACGGTCAGTACCTGTCCGCGTTCTCCGAGGCGCCGCAACAGTTGGCCGACGATTTCTGCTGTCGGACCACCGATACCAACGTCTACTTCGTCGAACACCAGGGTCGGTACGCGGGAGGTCTGCGCGGTGATCACCTGGATCGCCAGGCTGATCCGTGACAGCTCGCCTCCGGAGGCGACTTTTGCCAAGGCTTTCAAGGGTTGGCCCGGGTTGGCGCTGACCAGCAGTTCAACCTGTTCAAGCCCGTTAGGCAGCAGTTCGTCGCTGCTGTTTGGGCGCAGTTCGATGGTGAAGCGCCCGCCAGGCATGCCCAGGCGCTGGATTTCCAGTTCCACGGCGCTGGCCAGGCTGCTCGAGGCCTGATGACGCAGGTCGCTCAGTTCCCGAGCCTTTTCCTGATAATGACGAGCGTATGAAGACAGTTCGTCGCTCAGCCGCTCGATGGATTCGTCGTTGGCGTTGAGGGTTTCGATTTCATCCAGCAGTTTCTGCTGCATCTCTGCGACTTCGGTCGGCTGGATGCGGTGTTTGCGCGCCAGGGTGTAGATCGCGTCGAGGCGCTCTTCGAGGTATTGGAGGCGCGACGGATCGGCGTCGAAGTTGTCGAGGAAGCGGTTCAGCTCACCAACAGCCTCTTCAACCTGGATCTGTGCGCTGGTCAGCAAGCTGCTGGCTTCGCCCAGTGCGCCGATCGTACTGTTCACGCTCGACAGGCGGTTGAGGCTGGCGGTGAGGGCGTTCAGGACATTCCCGGAATCGCTCTCACTGCATTGCTCGACGACTTGTCGGCAGATGCCGAGCAGGGTCTCGGCGTTGGTCAGGTTCTTGTGTTCCTGCTCGAGCTGCTCCAGTTCGTTGTCGCCAAGGCCAAGGTTCTCCAGCTCCTCGAGTTGATAACTGAGCAACTGATGGCGGGCGCGTTGCTCATCGCCGGAGTTGGAGAGTCGCTCCAGTTCCTGGCGGGTCTGGCGCCAGCGCTGGGCGGCGAGTTGAACCTGGCGGGCCAGATCGGTCGCGCCGGCATATTCATCGAGCAGGCGACGGTGGGTATCGGTCTTGAGCAGGGATTGGTGTTCGTGCTGGCTGTGAATGTCGATCAGCAGCTCACCCAGTGCCTTGAGGTCGCCAAGCGGGCAGGGCGTGCCGTTGATGTAGCCGCGCGAGCGCCCTTCGGATGTGATGACCCGGCGCAGGATGCACGGGCCGTCGTTTTCGAGGTCGCGTTCGGCCAGCCAGGCGCTGGCTTCCGGAATGTCGACCAGATCGAAGGTGGCCAGGATATCGGCCTTGTCGGCGCCGGGGCGGACCACGCCACTGTCGGCGCGGTCGCCCAGGGTAAGGCCCAGCGCGTCGAGCATGATTGACTTGCCCGCGCCGGTTTCCCCGGTGATCACGCTCATCCCGCGATCGAGTTCGAGATCGAGATGTTCAACGATGGCGTAGTTGTGTACGGACAGGTGCACCAGCATATGGGCCGCTCCCAGGTGTTAGGTCTGGTTATTTATACAGTGTTTTGTTTCCGGCTGACAATGCCTCTCGTTAGCTCGATTCGCTCAGTCCGACGAAAGCCTTATCGCGGCCGGGAATGACAAAGCAGTTGTTTTTTGTAGGGTTAATCGTCGGGCCCCCTTGAAGCCGGATTTTGCGGCCCCATATAGCTGGGCAGAAGCGCGAGTTGAGCTCGCGGACGATATTGAAAGGAGAAATCTATGGCTGACGAACAGACAGTGGATACGCAAAACCCAGACGCCAACCAGGCGCCCGAGGCTTCGGGTGATAACCTGGCGGCTCGTGTACAAGTGCTCGAAGAGCAACTGGCAGGCGCTCAGGATCAGGCTTTGCGTGTAGCCGCGGATCTGCAGAACGTCCGCCGTCGCGCCGAGCAGGATGTGGAAAAGGCTCACAAGTTCGCGCTGGAAAAATTCGCCAGCGACCTGCTGCCGATCGTCGACAGCCTGGAGCGCGGCCTGGAGCTGTCCAGCCCGGACGACGAAAGCATCCGTCCGATGCGCGAAGGTATCGAGCTGACCCTGAAAATGTTCCACGACACCCTCAAGCGTTATCAGCTTGAAGCGATCGATCCCCATGGCGAACCGTTCAACGCCGTTCACCATCAGGCGATGGCCATGCAGGAAAGCGCTGACGTCGAGCCGAACAGCGTTCTGAAGGTGTTCCAGAAGGGCTATCAGCTCAATGGCCGCCTGCTGCGCCCGGCGATGGTCGTGGTCAGCAAGGCGCCTGCGCCGGTTTCGCCTTCGATTGACGAGCAGGCTTGAAATCCGCCGCAAGGCCCCCATTTATAAGTCAAGCGTTTAAGTGCTACCGCAGTTAGCCACCACTGCTGCGGCAACCAAATCCAAAGTTTCGGGAGAGTGAACATGGGCAAAATTATCGGTATCGACCTGGGGACTACCAACTCCTGCGTCTCCGTGCTGGAAAACGGCAAGGCAAAAGTTATTGAAAACGCTGAAGGCGCGCGTACCACGCCGTCGATCATCGCTTACGCCAACGATGGCGAAATCCTGGTTGGCCAGTCGGCCAAGCGTCAGGCTGTGACCAATCCGCATAACACCCTGTATGCGGTGAAGCGTCTGATCGGTCGTCGTTTCGACGAAGAAGTCGTGCAGAAAGACATCCAGATGGTCCCTTACAAGATCGTCAAGGCTGACAACAGCGACGCCTGGGTTGAAGTGAACGGCCAGAAAATGGCACCGCCACAAATCTCGGCTGAAATCCTGAAAAAAATGAAGAAGACCGCCGAAGACTATCTCGGCGAGACCGTGACTGAAGCGGTGATCACCGTTCCGGCCTACTTCAACGACAGCCAGCGTCAGGCCACCAAAGACGCCGGCCGCATCGCTGGCCTGGACGTAAAACGTATCATCAACGAACCAACCGCAGCCGCTCTGGCTTACGGCATGGACAAAGCCAAGGGCGATCACACCGTGATCGTTTACGACCTGGGTGGTGGTACTTTCGACGTTTCCGTGATCGAGATCGCTGAAGTCGATGGCGAGCACCAGTTCGAAGTACTGGCCACCAACGGTGACACGTTCCTGGGCGGTGAAGACTTTGATATTCGTCTGATCGACTACCTCGTCGACGAATTCAAGAAAGAAAGCGGCATGAACCTCAAAGGCGACCCGCTGGCCATGCAGCGCCTGAAAGAAGCCGCTGAAAAAGCCAAGATCGAACTGTCCTCGAGCCAGTCGACCGACGTGAACCTGCCGTACATCACTGCAGACGCCACCGGTCCTAAGCACCTGAACGTGAAGATCTCCCGCGCCAAGCTCGAAGCTCTGGTGGAAGACCTGGTTCAGCGCACCATCGAGCCTTGCCGCATCGCAATGAAAGATGCCGGTATCGACGTTGGCGCGATCAACGACGTGATCCTGGTGGGCGGTCAGACCCGTATGCCACTGGTTCAGAAGCTGGTCACCGAGTTCTTCGGTAAAGAAGCTCGTAAAGACGTCAACCCGGACGAAGCGGTTGCCATGGGTGCTGCTATCCAGGGCGCGGTACTGGCCGGTGACGTGAAAGACGTTCTGCTGCTCGACGTCAGCCCGCTGACCCTGGGTATCGAAACCATGGGTGGCGTGATGACCGCGCTGATCGAGAAAAACACCACGATTCCTACCAAGAAATCGCAAGTGTTCTCGACTGCCGACGACAACCAGGGCGCCGTGACCATTCACGTGCTGCAAGGCGAGCGTAAGCAAGCCGCACAGAACAAGTCCCTGGGCAAGTTCGATCTGGCCGACATTCCACCAGCTCCACGTGGCGTGCCACAGATCGAAGTGACCTTCGACATCGACGCCAACGGCATCCTGCACGTAGGTGCGAAGGACAAGGCTACCGGCAAGACTCAGTCGATCGTGATCAAGGCCAACTCCGGTCTGTCCGACGAGGAAATCGAGCGCATGGTGCGTGATGCCGAGGCGAACGCCGAGGAAGACCGCAAGTTCGAAGAACTGGCCGCTGCCCGCAACCAGGGTGACGCACTGGTTCACTCGACGCGCAAAATGGTTGCCGATGCCGGCGATAAAGTGAGCGCTGAAGAGAAGACTGCAATCGAAGCGGCCGTAGTTGCCCTGGAAGCCGCTGTTAAAGGCGACGACAAGGCTGCTATCGACGCCAAGGTTGAGGAGCTGTCCAAGGTCTCCGCTCCAGTGGCGCAGAAGATGTACGCCGAACAGGCTCAGCCTGCTGAAGGCGCTGCACCGCACGACGACAAGGCGGAAAAGGCTGACGACGTTGTCGATGCCGAGTTCGAAGAAGTCAAAGACCACAAGTAAGTTGTTGGTCGGCCGGTTGACTGCCTCAAGGCGGTGACTGGTAGGATGTCGCCGCGCGGGAGCTTGCTCCCGCGTTGGCGTATCTGGAATACGCGAATTTTTACAGCATGCGACAGCGGTCGCGTGTTGTTGGTATGGCCGGGAATGCTCCTGCTTTTCGTGCCGCAAGTACCGCAAGAATCAAAGACCAGGATCGTTGAATTGACGTGAGTTGGGTCCGGGCCTGTATTGGGGCTCAACGAGTTCGGCAAACTCAGGAGGGTTTTGTCGGACGTCCTCAAGAGTGCAAAGACTTATGGCAAAGCGTGACTATTACGAAGTGTTGGGTGTTGAGCGTGGCTCAAGCGAAGCGGACCTGAAAAAGGCCTACCGTCGCCTGGCAATGAAGCATCACCCGGACCGTAATCCCGATGACAAAGCGTCGGAAGACATGTTCAAGGAGGCCAACGAGGCCTACGAAGTGCTGTCCGACTCCAGCAAGCGCGCGGCATACGACCAGTATGGCCATGCCGGTGTCGACCCGAGCATGGGTGGCGGCGGTGCCGGTTTCGGTGGTCAGAACTTCTCCGACATCTTTGGCGATGTCTTCAGTGACTTCTTCGGTGGTGGTCGCGGCGGTTCTCGTGGCGGCGCTCAGCGCGGCAGTGACTTGCGCTACACCCTGGAACTGGACCTCGAAGAAGCGGTGCGCGGTACGACCGTGAATATCCGCGTTCCGACGCTGGTCAACTGCAAGCCTTGCGACGGCTCCGGTGCCAAGAAGGGTTCTGCGCCCGTGACCTGCCCGACTTGCGGCGGTATCGGCCAGGTGCGCATGCAGCAAGGCTTCTTCTCGGTGCAACAGACCTGCCCGCGCTGCCATGGCCAGGGCAAGATCATTTCCGATCCGTGCGACTCCTGCCACGGCGAAGGTCGTGTCGAAGAGTACAAGACCCTGTCGGTGAAAGTGCCGGCCGGTGTCGATACCGGTGACCGCATTCGTCTGTCCGGTGAAGGCGAGGCGGGTGCCCAGGGTGGGCCGACTGGCGACCTGTACGTGGTGATCAATGTGCGCGAGCACTCGATTTTCCAGCGCGATGGCAAGCATCTGTTCTGCGAAGTGCCGATCAGCTTCGTCGATGCGGCGCTGGGTGGCGAGCTGGAGATTCCGACCCTTGATGGTCGGGTCAAGCTGAAGATTCCTGAGGGGACCCAGACCGGCAAGCAGTTCCGTGTACGTGGCAAGGGTGTCGCGCCTGTGCGTGGTGGTGGTGCTGGTGACTTGATGTGCCGTGTGGCGGTCGAGACTCCGGTCAACCTGAGCCGTCGCCAGCGTGAAATGCTCGAGGAGTTCCGTAGTTCGCTGGCGGATGACAACAGCCATTCGCCAAAAACCACCGGTTGGTTCGAAGGCGTGAAGCGTTTCTTCGGCGATTTGTAAGGAGGCAGGCATGCGACGTATTGCAGTGATGGGCGCCGCCGGGCGCATGGGCAAGACCCTGATTGAAGCGGTGCAGCAAACTCCGGGCGCCGGTCTGACGGCGGCGGTGGATCGCCCCGACAGCACGCTGGTCGGCGCGGATGCCGGTGAGCTGGCTGCGCTGGGTCGTATCGGCGTGCCTCTGTCCGGTGATCTGGATCGGGTGGTCGACGAGTTCGACGTGCTGATCGACTTCACTCACCCGACGGTGACCCTGAAGAACCTGGCTTTCTGCCGTAAACACGGCAAGGCCATGATCATCGGTACCACCGGCTTCAGCGTTGAAGAGAAGCAACTGCTGGCGGAAGCGGGCAAGGACATTCCGATTGTCTTCGCGGCCAACTTCAGTGTCGGGGTCAACCTGTGCCTGAAGCTGCTCGACACGGCCGCTCGCGTGTTGGGCGACGATGTCGATATCGAAATCACCGAAGCTCACCATCGGCATAAAGTCGATGCGCCGTCCGGCACTGCCGTGCGCATGGGTGAGGTGATTGCCGATGCGTTGGGTCGCGACCTGAAGAAAGTGGCGGTGTACGGTCGTGAGGGGCAGACCGGCGCTCGTGAGCGCGAGACCATTGGTTTCGCCACCGTACGCGCTGGCGACATCGTTGGTGACCACACCGTGCTGTTCGCTGCCGACGGCGAGCGTGTCGAGATCACCCACAAGGCTTCCAGTCGCATGACGTTCGCCAAGGGCGCGGTACGTGCTGCTTTGTGGCTGGACGGGCGCGAGCCTGGCCTTTACGACATGCAAGACGTGCTCGATTTGCGTTAATATGCACCCGAAATCGGGCTCGCGCACCGCGTTTGAGCCCGGTTTTGTTCCGCCAAGCGACGTCCTGTCGCATTCTCCAGCCTTTAAGGCTCATTGGCGGTAGACCAAAAAAGCCTTTTTCTGTAAGCTACAGCTTTAGTGTGTCCACTAAAAGCGCGCAGAATAATTCAGTGAAGAAGCGGGGTGACGTGTCCATACGTCACTCCGCTTTTTTACAACCTGCGATCGCCCTTTCAGGCTTTATTTACGGGAGGTCTTCTTGACTAAGCCAGCCATACTCGCCCTTGCTGATGGCAGCATTTTTCGCGGCGAAGCCATTGGAGCCGACGGTCAAACCGTTGGTGAGGTGGTGTTCAACACCGCAATGACCGGCTATCAGGAAATCCTTACCGATCCTTCCTACGCCCAACAAATCGTTACCCTGACTTACCCGCACATCGGCAACACCGGCACCACGCCGGAGGACGCCGAGTCCAACCGCGTCTGGTCTGCCGGCCTGGTCATTCGTGACCTGCCACTGGTGGCGAGCAACTGGCGTAACACGATGTCCCTGTCCGACTACCTGAAGGCCAACAATGTTGTGGCCATCGCCGGTATCGACACCCGCCGCCTGACGCGCATCCTGCGTGAAAAAGGCGCGCAGAACGGCTGCATCATGGCCGGTGACAACATTTCCGAAGCTGCCGCCATCGCCGCCGCCCAGGGTTTCCCTGGCCTCAAGGGCATGGACCTGGCGAAAGTCGTCAGCACCAAGGAAAGCTACGAGTGGCGCTCGACTGTCTGGGATCTGAAAACCGACAGCCACGCAACCATCGAAGCCTCCGAGCTGCCGTACCATGTGGTCGCCTACGACTACGGCGTCAAGGTGAACATCCTGCGCATGCTGGTCGAACGCGGTTGCCGCGTGACTGTCGTGCCTGCGCAAACTCCTGCCGCCGATGTGCTGGCACTGAAGCCGGACGGCGTGTTCCTGTCCAACGGCCCTGGTGATCCGGAGCCTTGCGACTACGCGATCCAGGCGATCAAGGATGTGCTGGAAACCGAGATCCCGGTCTTCGGTATCTGCCTCGGTCACCAGTTGCTGGCCCTGGCCTCCGGCGCCAAGACCCTGAAAATGGGTCACGGCCACCACGGTGCCAACCACCCCGTCCAGGACCTGGACAGCGGTGTGGTGATGATCACCAGCCAGAACCACGGTTTTGCCGTAGACGAAGCGACCCTGCCGGCCAACGTTCGCGCGATCCACAAATCGCTGTTCGACGGCACCCTGCAAGGTATCGAGCGTACCGACAAGAGCGCCTTCAGCTTCCAGGGTCACCCGGAAGCCAGCCCTGGCCCGAACGACGTAGCGCCATTGTTCGATCGCTTCATCACCGAGATGGCCAAGCGACGCTGATCGCTCGCCCTGATGTAGCAAAGCTTGAGGGTGGCCCTGTACCGGCGGCCCCCTCAAGGCTTCAGAGATTGAACAAGACGGCTTGCCGACTGACCTGCGGATTTGAGTGACAAACCCATGCCAAAACGTACAGACATTAAAAGCATCCTGATTCTCGGCGCTGGCCCGATCGTGATCGGCCAGGCCTGCGAATTCGACTACTCCGGCGCCCAGGCCTGCAAAGCCCTGCGCGAAGAGGGTTACCGCGTCATCCTGGTGAACTCCAACCCGGCCACCATCATGACCGACCCGGCCATGGCCGACGCCACCTACATCGAGCCGATCAAGTGGCAGACCGTTGCCAAGATCATCGAGAAAGAGCGTCCGGACGCGCTGCTGCCGACCATGGGTGGCCAGACCGCTCTGAACTGCGCCCTGGACCTGGAGCGCGAAGGCGTTCTGGAGAAGTTCGGCGTAGAGATGATCGGTGCCAACGCCGACACCATCGACAAGGCTGAAGACCGCTCGCGTTTCGACAAGGCGATGAAGTCCATCGGCCTGGCGTGCCCGCGTTCCGGTATCGCCCACAGCATGGAAGAGGCCAATGCGGTCCTCGAGAAGCTCGGCTTCCCGTGCATCATCCGTCCGTCCTTCACCATGGGCGGCACCGGTGGCGGTATCGCTTACAACCGTGAAGAGTTCGAAGAAATCTGCGCCCGTGGTCTGGACCTGTCGCCGACCAAAGAGCTGCTGATCGACGAATCGCTGATCGGCTGGAAAGAATACGAGATGGAGGTTGTCCGCGATAAGAAGGACAACTGCATCATCGTCTGCTCCATCGAAAACTTCGACCCGATGGGCGTGCACACCGGTGACTCGATCACCGTGGCTCCTGCACAGACCCTGACCGACAAGGAATACCAGATCCTGCGTAACGCCTCCCTGGCGGTACTGCGCGAGATCGGCGTGGAAACCGGCGGTTCCAACGTTCAGTTCGGTATCTGCCCGAACACCGGCCGCATGGTCGTGATCGAGATGAACCCGCGTGTATCGCGTTCTTCGGCCCTGGCTTCGAAGGCCACCGGCTTCCCGATCGCCAAGGTCGCGGCCAAGCTGGCTGTGGGTTACACCCTCGACGAGTTGTCGAACGACATCACCGGCGGCAAGACCCCGGCGTCCTTCGAACCGTCCATCGACTACGTCGTCACCAAGTTGCCACGCTTCGCTTTCGAGAAGTTCGCCAAGGCTGACGCGCGCCTGACCACCCAGATGAAGTCGGTGGGTGAAGTCATGGCCATCGGCCGTACCTTCCAGGAATCCCTGCAGAAAGCCCTGCGTGGCCTGGAAGTGGGCGTTTGCGGCCTGGACGAGAAGGTTGACCTGGCCAACCCGGAAAGCATGAGCGTGCTCAAGCGCGAGCTGACCGTGCCGGGTGCCGAGCGTATCTGGTACGTGGCGGACGCCATGCGCGCCGGCATGACCGTCGAAGACATCTTCGGCATGACCATGATCGACCCTTGGTTCCTGGTGCAGATGGAAGACCTGATCAAGGAAGAAGAGAAGGTCAAGACCCTGGGGCTGACCAGCATCGACCGCGATCTGATGTTCCGCCTCAAGCGCAAAGGCTTCTCCGATATGCGCCTGGCCAAATTGCTGGGTGTGACCGAGAAGAGCCTGCGCGCTCACCGTCACAAGCTGGAAATCTTCCCGGTCTACAAGCGCGTCGACACCTGCGCCGCCGAGTTCGCCACCGATACTGCCTACCTCTACTCGACGTACGAGGAAGAGTGCGAAGCGGCGCCATCGGGTCGCGACAAGATCATGATCCTGGGTGGCGGTCCGAACCGCATCGGCCAGGGCATCGAGTTCGACTACTGCTGCGTACACGCGGCACTGGCCCTGCGCGATGACGGCTACGAGACCATCATGGTCAACTGCAACCCGGAAACCGTTTCCACCGACTATGACACTTCCGATCGCCTGTACTTCGAACCAGTGACCCTGGAAGACGTGCTGGAAATCGTTCGCGTCGAGAAGCCGAAAGGCGTGATCGTCCAGTACGGCGGCCAGACTCCACTGAAGCTGGCTCGCGCCCTGGAAGCCGCCGGCGTGCCGATCATCGGTACCAGCCCTGACGCCATCGACCGTGCCGAAGACCGTGAGCGCTTCCAGCAGATGGTCCAGCGCCTGAACCTGCGTCAGCCGCCAAACGCCACCGTGCGCAGCGAAGATGAAGCGATTCGTGCCGCCAGCAAGATCGGTTACCCGCTGGTGGTGCGTCCGTCCTATGTGCTGGGCGGTCGTGCGATGGAAATCGTCTACGAAGAAGAAGAACTCAAGCGCTACCTGCGCGAAGCGGTGCAAGTGTCCAACGACAGCCCGGTGCTGCTGGACCACTTCCTCAACTGCGCCATCGAGATGGACGTGGATGCGGTCTGCGACGGCAAAGACGTTGTGATCGGCGCGATCATGCAGCACATCGAGCAGGCTGGTGTTCACTCCGGTGACTCCGCGTGCTCGCTGCCGCCGTACTCGCTGCCAGCGCACATCCAGGACGAGATGCGTGACCAGGTCAAGAAAATGGCCCTGGAACTGGGCGTAATCGGCCTGATGAACGTTCAGTTGGCGCTGCAAGGCGACGACATCTATGTCATCGAAGTCAACCCGCGTGCTTCCCGTACCGTGCCGTTCGTTTCCAAGTGCATCGGTGTTTCCCTGGCAATGATCGCGGCTCGCGTCATGGCCGGTAAGACCTTGAAGGAAATCGGCTTCACCAAGGAAATCATCCCGAACTTCTACAGCGTGAAAGAGGCGGTGTTCCCGTTCGCCAAATTCCCTGGCGTTGACCCGATCCTCGGCCCGGAGATGAAGTCCACCGGTGAAGTGATGGGCGTGGGCGACACCTTCGGTGAAGCGTTCGCCAAGGCCCAGATGGGTGCCAGCGAAGTGCTGCCGACCGGCGGTACTGCGTTCATCAGCGTACGTGACGACGACAAGCCGCTGGTTGCGGGCGTGGCCCGTGATCTGATCAACTTGGGCTTCGAAGTGGTTGCCACTGCCGGTACTGCCAAGCTGATCGAGGCGGCAGGCCTGAAAGTGCGCCGTGTGAACAAGGTGACCGAAGGTCGTCCGCATGTGGTCGACATGATCAAGAATGACGAAGTCACGCTGATCATCAACACCACCGAAGGTCGTCAGTCGATCGCTGATTCGTATTCCATTCGTCGTAATGCCTTGCAGCACAAGATTTACTGCACCACCACCATTGCTGCTGGCGAAGCCATCTGTGAAGCGCTGAAATTCGGTCCCGAGAAGACCGTGCGCCGCTTGCAGGATCTACACGCAGGATTGAAGGCATGAGCATAACGAAATACCCAATGACCGTTCAGGGCGCTCGCGCCCTGGAAGAAGAGCACACTCACCTGACCAAGGTCGTTCGTCCGAAGCTCAGCCAGGACATCGGTACGGCCCGCGAGTTGGGTGACTTGAAGGAAAACGCCGAATACCACGCTGCCCGTGAGCAGCAGGGTATGGTCGAGGCGCGCATTCGTGACATCGAGGGCCGGATTCAGAATCAGGTCATCATTGATGTCACGACCATTCCTCACACTGGCAAGGTTATCTTCGGTACCACCGTCGAAATCGCCAACGTCGAGACTGATGAAAGCGTCACTTACCACATCGTGGGTGAGGATGAAGCTGACTTCAAACTTGGCAAGATTTCGGTCGGCTCGCCCCTGGCTCGTGCCTTGATCGGCAAGGAAGAGGGCGATGTGGTTGCGGTGAAAACGCCAAGTGGCGTTATCGAGTACGAGATTGTCGAAGTTCGCCACATCTGAAAGCCGGCGCCCGTTTCATGCGGGCGCCATGCTTTGGCAACTGACCCAGATGTTGTGGGTCGGCGGCCTGTGGCTGTTGCAAATCGGTCTGTTGCCGGTGCTGGGGCGAATTGGCCTGGCGCCGCTGCTGATCGACGAAATCGCAGGCATGCTCAATACGCTGGTAGTGGGATTCGCTACGGCGTGTGTGATTTTTCAGGCTTTGGTGCTGGTTAAGGCCGAGGGCCCTGGCAGTCTATGGCGGGATATTCGCGGGCAACTGCTTTTGATGGCGCTGTGTGCGTGCGCGATGTACTTCGCGGTGCGTTTCGGCTGGCCGGATGCGCTACGTTGGCAGGCGTTCAGCTATCTTGTTCTGGGCTTTTCCGGGCTGGTGCTGGTATTGCAGCCGGTGCCGGGATGGAGTGGCAGGGTGCGCGAAGCACACCCTTGACCCTTGTCATCACTTGAAGCGATGGACGTTCGACAGCTGCTTGTTGACGCTGAAGTTCTTGCGGTAGATCAGTGCCATCTTGCCGATGACCTGGACCAGATCCGCTTTGCCGACCTTGCAGAGCTCTGCAATGGACGCCAGGCGCGATTCGCGATCGAGGATGTTGAGCTTGATCTTGATCAGCTCGTGATCCGCCAATGCGCGTTCGAGTTCGGCTAACACACCTTCAGTCAAACCATTGTCTGCCACAATCAATACTGGTTTCAGATGGTGGCCAATGGATTTGTACTGTTTCTTCTGCTCTTGAGTGAGCGGCATAATCTGACCCCTGCGTCTGATCTTGTAAAAAGCGGCGGCCAGTTTACCCGAGCGAGTCCGGGACCGCCCAGTTAATCACGACCCGTTTTATTTCCGAGGTATCCCGTGGCCCGTTCCAAGACAAGCCTTAACTGGCTGAAAGAACATTTCAACGACCCATTCGTCAAAATGGCACAAAAAGACGGGTACCGTTCCCGCGCCAGCTACAAATTGCTGGAGATCCAGGAAAAGGATCGTCTGATCCGTCCGGGCATGAGCGTAATTGACCTTGGTGCGGCTCCCGGTGGGTGGTCCCAGGTGACCAGTCGTCTGATTGGCGGGCAGGGTACGCTGATCGCTTCTGACATTCTGGAAATGGACAGCATCCCGGACGTGACCTTCATTCAGGGCGACTTTACCGAGGACGCCGTGCTGGCCCAGATCCTCGATGCCGTCGGAAATAAGGAAGTAGACCTTGTGATTTCCGATATGGCCCCCAATATGAGTGGATTACCGGCCGTAGACATGCCGCGAGCGATGTTCCTGTGCGAATTGGCACTGGATCTTTCGACTCGGGTGCTCAAGCCCGGTGGTGATTTTTTGATCAAGATCTTTCAGGGCGAAGGCTTCGACGAGTTCCACAAGAGCGTTCGCCAGCAGTTCGACAAGGTGCAGATGCGCAAGCCGACCTCGTCGCGCGACCGTTCTCGCGAGCAGTACCTGCTGGGTCGCGGTTTCCGCGGGCGCAGTGAAGGTTGAGTGAATTTTCGATCAGGGTGATAGGTTTTTTGTATTACGCCTTGTCAGAATTAGCGAATATTGTGTAGGAAGTGTTTCACAAAGGGTTACAGACGGCGCCTGCCAAGTTGTAGGTAATGTAGTAAGTTAGGCCGGTGAATATCATGCGAAGCGCGCGTCAGTAGCGGAGCTTGCTTCAGAGGGTAGTTAATTGAACGATATGGCAAAGAATCTGATCCTGTGGTTGATCATCGCGGCTGTCCTGGTGACGGTGATGAACAACTTCTCCAGCCCTAACGAGCCGCAGACCCTCAACTATTCCGACTTCATCCAGCAGGTCAAGGATGGCAAGGTCGAGCGCGTGGCGGTTGATGGCTACGTGATTACAGGCAAGCGCAACGATGGCGACAGCTTCAAGACCATTCGTCCCGCGATCCAGGACAACGGCCTGATCGGTGACCTGGTGGATAACCACGTCGTGGTCGAAGGCAAGCAGCCTGAACAGCAATCCATCTGGACTCAGCTTCTGGTCGCCAGCTTCCCTATCCTCGTGATCATCGCCGTATTCATGTTCTTCATGCGGCAGATGCAGGGCGGTGCCGGTGGCAAGGGCGGGCCGATGAGCTTCGGTAAAAGCAAGGCGCGCCTGCTCTCGGAAGATCAGGTGAAAACGACCCTGGCTGACGTCGCCGGTTGCGACGAAGCCAAGGAAGAAGTCGGCGAGCTTGTCGAGTTCCTGCGTGATCCGGGCAAGTTCCAGCGCCTGGGTGGCCGCATTCCTCGCGGTGTGCTGATGGTCGGTCCACCGGGTACTGGTAAAACCTTGCTGGCCAAGGCCATCGCTGGCGAAGCCAAAGTACCGTTCTTCACCATCTCCGGTTCCGATTTCGTCGAAATGTTCGTCGGTGTTGGTGCCAGCCGTGTTCGCGATATGTTCGAACAGGCCAAGAAGCACGCTCCATGCATCATCTTCATCGACGAGATCGACGCCGTTGGTCGCCATCGTGGTGCTGGCATGGGTGGTGGTCATGACGAGCGCGAGCAAACGCTCAACCAGTTGCTGGTTGAGATGGACGGCTTTGAGATGAATGACGGCATCATCGTGATTGCCGCGACCAACCGTCCTGATGTACTGGACCCTGCGTTGCTGCGTCCGGGCCGTTTCGACCGACAGGTTGTGGTCGGTCTGCCGGACATCCGTGGTCGCGAACAGATTCTCAAGGTTCACATGCGCAAAGTGCCGATGGGTGACGACGTCGCCCCGGCCGTGATCGCTCGTGGTACTCCAGGCTTCTCCGGTGCTGACCTGGCCAACCTGGTGAACGAGGCGTCGTTGTTCGCTGCCCGTGCCGGCAAGCGCATCGTCGAAATGAAAGAGTTCGAACTGGCGAAAGACAAGATCATGATGGGTGCCGAGCGCAAATCCATGGTCATGTCCGAGAAAGAAAAACAGAACACGGCTTATCACGAAGCGGGCCACGCCATCGTGGGTCGTGTCGTGCCTGAGCACGATCCGGTGTACAAGGTGTCGATCATCCCGCGCGGTCGTGCGCTGGGTGTGACCATGTTCCTGCCGGAAGAAGACCGCTACAGCCTGTCCAAGCGCGCACTGATCAGCCAGATCTGCTCGCTGTACGGCGGTCGTATCGCTGAAGAAATGACCCTGGGCTTCGACGGCGTGACCACCGGTGCCTCCAACGACATCATGCGCGCCAGCCAGATTGCGCGGAACATGGTGACCAAGTGGGGTCTTTCGGAAAAACTCGGTCCGTTGATGTACGCCGAAGAAGAGGGTGAAGTGTTCCTCGGTCGCGGCGGTGGCGGTCAGGGTGCAAGCTTCTCTGGTGAGACAGCCAAGCTGATCGACTCCGAAGTGCGCAGCATCATCGATCAGTGCTACGGCACGGCGAAGCAGATTCTCACGGACAACCGTGACAAGCTCGATGCGATGGCCGATGCCTTGATGAAGTACGAAACCATCGATGCCGAGCAGATCGACGACATCATGGCGGGTCGTTCGCCTCGCGAGCCGCGCGACTGGTCGGGTGGCACGGGCACTTCCGGTACCCCGCCGGCGGTGCAGGATGAGCGTCCGGAAACACCGATCGGTGGTCCTGCTGCTGACGTATAAGGTTTGAAATGACTTCTGTTCAGTCCTCGACCCGGTTGCCTTGCGGCAACCGGGTTCTTGATTTGGCCCAGACGCATGTCATGGGTATTCTCAATGTCACTCCTGATTCTTTCTCCGATGGCGGCCAATATAGCCAGCTCGACGCGGCCATGCGCCACGCCGAAGCCATGGTGGCGGCCGGCGCGACGCTGATCGATGTCGGTGGCGAGTCCACCCGTCCCGGTGCCAGGGTCGTATCGCCACTCGAAGAGCTGGAGCGCGTAGCCCCCATCGTCGAGCGCATCAGTCGCGAGCTGGATGTGATCATATCGGTCGATACCTCAACGCCAGCCGTCATGCGTGAAGCTGCGCGCCTGGGTGCCGGGTTGATCAATGACGTACGTTCGTTGCGTCGTGATGGTGCTCTGGATGCAGCGGCAGCCACCGGGCTTCCGGTTTGTCTGATGCACATGCTGGGCGAGCCGGGCGATATGCAGGACAATCCGCAGTATCAGGACGTTACAAGGGAGGTCGGAGAGTTTCTCGCCGAGCGCATGCATCAGTGTTCATTGGTGGGTATTCCCGCTGAGCGGGTCATTCTTGACCCCGGCTTTGGCTTCGCTAAAACCTTGCAGCACAATCTAAGCTTGTTCAAACATATGGAGGCCTTGCATGCCTTGGGGCGGCCCCTGTTGGTCGGGGTTTCTCGAAAGAGCATGATTGGTCAGGCGTTGAGTCGTCCGGTGGGGGACCGACTGTATGGCGGTTTGGCGCTCGCGGCGCTGGCTTTGGCGAAAGGTGCGCGTATATTGCGCGTCCATGATGTAGCCGAAACAGTGGATGTGGTGCGGATGATCGCCGCAGTGGAATCAGCCGAATAAGAATGATGGAGCACTTATGAGCAAAAAATATTTTGGCACCGATGGTATTCGTGGGCGTGTTGGTCAATACCCGATTACCCCTGATTTCATGCTCAAGCTCGGCTGGGCTGCTGGCATGGCTTTCCGCAAGATGGGCGCCTGCAAGGTGCTGGTCGGCAAGGACACTCGAATTTCCGGCTACATGTTTGAGTCGGCGCTTGAAGCAGGGCTGACGTCGGCAGGTGCCGATGTGATGCTGCTGGGGCCTATGCCGACTCCGGCAATCGCCTATCTGACGCGTACTTTTCATGCCGAGGCAGGCATCGTCATCAGTGCGTCGCACAATCCGCATGATGATAATGGCATCAAGTTCTTCTCCGGCAAGGGCACCAAGCTCCCGGATGAAGTCGAACTGATGATCGAAGAGTTGCTCGATACGCCGATGACCGTGGTTGAGTCGAGCAAGATCGGCAAGGTTTCGAGAATCAACGATGCGTCGGGGCGCTATATCGAATTCTGCAAGAGCAGCGTGCCGACCGGCACCAGCTTCACGGGCCTGAAGATCGTCATCGACTGCGCTCACGGCGCGACCTACAAAGTGGCGCCGAGCGTGTTCCGCGAGTTGGGCGCTGAAGTCGTCGTGCTGTCGGCGCAACCCAATGGATTGAACATCAACGACAATTGCGGTTCGACCCATATGGGGCCGTTGCAGGCTGCCGTCGTGGCTGAGAAGGCCGATCTGGGCATTGCTTTCGATGGCGACGGTGACCGCGTCCAGATGGTCGATCACACCGGTGCGGTGGTGGATGGTGATGAGCTGCTGTTCATCATTGCCCGTGACCTGCATGAGCGCGACAAGCTTCAAGGCGGCGTGGTCGGAACCTTGATGAGTAACCTGGGGCTGGAACTGGCCCTGGCTGACCTGGGTATTCCATTGGTGCGCGCCAACGTCGGTGACCGCTATGTCATTGCCGAACTGCTGGAGCGCAACTGGATCGTGGGTGGTGAAAACTCCGGGCACATCGTGTGCTTCAGTCACACCACCACCGGTGATGCAATCATTGCGGCGCTTCAGGTGTTGATGGCGCTGCGATCGCGTGACGAAAGTCTGGCGCAATCCCGGCAGGCGCTGCGCAAGTGCCCTCAGGTGTTGATCAATGTGCGATTCGGTGGCGGCGCAAGCCCTCTTGATCATCCGTCGGTCAAGGAAGCCAGCGAGCGGGTGACCAAGGCCATGGCGGGTCGCGGGCGTGTGCTGTTGCGCAAGTCAGGAACCGAACCGCTGGTGCGTGTGATGGTCGAAGGCGAAGACGAAACGCAGGTTCGTGGCTATGCCGAAGAGCTGGCAAAACTGGTTACTGAAGTTTCTGCCTGAATTCGGCTTGCCAGCCATGATTGTGTTGGGTAACATCTGCGCCCACTTTGACCGACGAGGTACAGCATGCGTCGCCCTATGGTAGCTGGTAACTGGAAGATGCACGGTACCCGCGCCAGCGTCGCTGAGCTGATCAACGGCCTTCGTGACTTGGCGTTGCCGAGCAGTGTTGATGTCGCGGTATTCCCGCCTTTGCTGCATATCAATCAAGTGATTGATGGCCTGGAAGGAAAGTCGATTTCGGTCGGCGCGCAGAATTCTGCGGTGGAATCCGGACAAGGTGCGTTGACCGGTGAAGTTGCACCGAGTCAGTTGGTGGATGCAGGTTGTTCCCTGGTACTTGTCGGGCACTCCGAACGCCGCCAGATCATGGGCGAGCAGGACGCAGTGCTGATCCGCAAGTTCGCAGCGGCACAGGCATGTGGCTTGATTCCGGTGTTGTGCATAGGGGAGACCCTTGAGCAGCGTGAAGCCGGAAAAACTCTTGAGGTTGTCTCGCGTCAGCTGGGCAGTATTATCGAGGAGCTGGGTGTTGGTGTCTTTGCCAAGGCAGTGATCGCTTACGAGCCGGTCTGGGCCATTGGCACCGGGCTGACTGCAACGCCACAACAGGCGCAGGATGTGCATGCAGCCATTCGCGTCCAGTTGGCGGCAGAGAATTCTGAAGTCGCACAAGGTGTGCGGCTTCTATACGGCGGCAGCGTGAAGGCGGCCAATGCGGTCGAACTGTTCGGCATGCCGGATATCGATGGGGGTCTCATTGGTGGGGCTTCCCTGAATGCAGATGAGTTCGGTGCGATCTGTCGCGCCGCGGGAAACTGAAAAAATGCTGGAAACAGTCGTAGTCGTTTTTCATCTGCTGGGTGCATTGGGCGTAGTAGCTCTGGTTTTGCTGCAGCAGGGTAAAGGTGCGGATGCTGGCGCGTCTTTCGGAGCAGGTGCTTCAAATACTGTGTTCGGAAGCCAAGGTTCCTCTACCTTTCTTAGTAAGTTTACTGCTATACTTGCCGCAGGTTTTTTCATAACCAGCTTGGGGTTAGGTTACTTTGCTAAAGAGAAGGCTCACCAGCTGACTCAAGTAGGTCTCCCAAATCCAGCGGTACTGGAAGTTCCAAAGCAACAACCGGCTTCTGATGATGTCCCGGTGCTTCAAGAGCAAAAGTCGGCTACTCCAGCGACTGACGTGCCTCCAGCTCAAGAGCAGAAGTAAGAAGGGTTTCAAACGTAGTATTGCCGAGGTG
>Ga0209281_1000257_pt1 | contig 103090 bp, 77 predicted proteins | sample MedtruBG_FD_187514 | JGI IMG/M metagenome (GOLD analysis project Ga0209281, IMG submission 187514) | Root nodule microbial communities of legume samples collected from California, USA - Medicago truncatula BG (SPAdes) (version 2) | ecosystem: Host-associated > Plants > Roots > Nodule | place...
CCGGTCTGGATAAAGGTCGAGGTCATGTCGCCCATCTCATACTGCCAGCAGGCCTGAGCACTCAGGCAGAGCGACAGCACCGCGTCGTAGGCCTGGTAGTAGAGCGCCGAGAGCTGCCCGGTTAGCCAGTTATAGAGCGACGACTGGGTGAAGCGGGTGGCCAGGAAGTTCAGGGTCGACTTCAGGTTATCCTGCTGCGCCTGGGCCAGCTGCAGTGACGTTACTGCCCCCACCCGGCGCACCGCCAGGGCATCAAGCTGGGCGTTAATGGTGTCGATCTCTGACTGCGCCTGCTGGTAGATAATCTGCCACTCCTCGCTGCGGCGGCGGTAGCTCTCGGAGATCTCTGTCTGCTGGGCGGCAAGGCCGGTAATATCTGCCGACATCTGGAGCACCATCCCAGCGGCGAGAGTAGGTGCACCGACTTCCTGGCCACCGTCTGAAAAGCCGAAGATGTTGGGGATCGTTTTCATTGCCATGCCAGCGGTGACCAGCGGCGAGGCAGCGGTCATCACAGCCGACGCGCTGTCACGTAGCGCCATGGCGCTGGTCTCCCCGGCGGAGACACCGGTGGTATAGAGGCCAAAGTAGTGATCGTAGCGCTGCTGGGCCATGCTGCGGCTGGCCTCCAGCACGGTTTTATCCTGGTCGAGGGCATCGATGGCGTTCTGCCCCAGGGTCAGGGTGTAGGCCGAGATATCCAGCGCCAGCTGGGCGTCCAGCTCCTGCAGCCCGGCAGCGTCCTTACGCTCGTAGTAGCTGAGCAGCGTCTGGCCGAACTGGCTCAGGGTGGAGACGGCAAACCGGGCGCTCTGCAGCATGGTGCTGAACCGGTACGGCGGAATGGTCGCCGTCATGCCGGAGGAGGCGCTGATAAGCGAGCCGCCCTGCACGCTCTGCTCCATCAGCACCGTCGGGTTAACCGGCGGGGCATACAGCGGAACGGTCATCGGCAGGCCGTCAATGGTCAGCTGATGACGCAGGTTATAGAGGCGGGAGTCGAGCGTGTTCCAGTAGCCCAGCAGCTGGCTGTTGACCGGGGCCATAAAGCTGTCGAGGGTGGCCACGTCCGCCGCCACGCTGAGCTTCCCGGCGAAGGCCGGCAGCGCCGGGGCCTGCTGCTCATAGCTGAGCAGAGCCACGTTGCTCTCTGCGCTCTCTGCCAGCTCCTTCAGCGTTTCCGGCGTCCAGTGGTTAACAATCAGAGCGTCCGGACGAATACCGAGCAGGTCCTTCACCTGGCCGTACTGCAGGCGGGCGAGGCTCAGGCCGTCACTGGTCAGCAGACGATAGCTGGCGTCGGCGGCAGCCATCAGGGTGCTGACGTAGGCCATAAACACGGCTTTCTGGTAGTGCACCGGCCAGGCCGAGGCTATCGCATCCGGATCGGTGGTTAACCAGCCGGCAGTGGCCTGGGCAGCTGATGAGGCGCTCTCCACCAGCGGGCGCACGCTCCAGTAGTCCGGTTCCGGGTACTGCTTACGCAGATCGCTGCTGTTGTCGCGCCCGCGGGCTGCCGGATCAAAGATATAGTTGTACCAGCTCAGGGCGTCGCTGTGCTCCTCCTCCTGGCTCAGCCGCCACGCCACCAGGTACGGCATATAGAAGAACAGCTCCCAGAAGTAGATCCCGTTCGCGCCGCTGAAGTCCATCGGCACGGCGGTATCGTTGGTCATACCCGGTTCGAGGGTCAACTGGGTGTCCCAGTTGAGCAGGGCCTGGATGCTGGCGCTGGCCTTGTTAATCAGCTCTTTGGCAAAAAGGGTGTTGAGGCGAATCGGGGAGATCGCTGTCCCGTCGCTGAATTTGCTACCTGTGAAGTTAAGGTATACCGCCGTTCCCAGCGTGTCGTTGATGTTCACTGAAATATAAGGTGTGACCGGCAGTTCTGTCGCACGAATTAAGTCAACCAGGTACTCCTGGCTAATTGCATTCCCTAGCGCATCGATATAACCATAGGAGATGTAGCGGGAGATTTCTGCGCTGGCAATTTCATCAGAAGAAAAATCTGATACGCTGAATGACCAACTGCTTCCAGTATTTGTAAACTCTGGCTGAGGGATCGTGTAGGCTACTGTACCCTTCTGCCAACTATTGGGGGCAGAGCTGCTAAATACGTCGAATGTCCAGGGAGATGAAATAGCTGGATAGTCAGACACATTAAATCCATCCAAACGTATCTCAATTGAATACCCTTGTCCATTGAACATCAGGAGGATATCTTTTTCACCTGTTACAGTGAATCCAAAATCTTCAATAGATATCTCGCCAGGGGCTGCCAGATATTTATTTGATAAATAGGTTATATCGTCAAAACCACCAAAAAAGGAGCAAGACACATAATCGATATACTCCTCACCGGTCACAGTATAATTCGTAAAGTTTAATTTAACCTCAGTAAAATTTTTTTTCCAAGGCGTAAAGTTAAAACTTGCATTACCTTCAGTAGAAGTTATATACGTATCATGAAATGGAAGGCTATCAATATGATAGCTATCTACGTCTGAAGTATTGAATGTCTGGGGTATACTCCCCTTGAGTGAAAAACTGCCGTCCGAATTATAGACAACCGAAAAATTGCTCTTTGATAATGCCGGGAGTTTTACCTCACCAGAAAAATCATCATTGCTGCTAGTCTGCAACACTACACTGGAAACCGCAAACTGGCCCAGAGCATAGGCAGACTGCACGCGCATTTGTGCTTTATTGGATTCCGGATCGTTTTGCTCGCTGGCACGCGTCATATAGAGATATTGATACTGTGCCAGTGGGGTGGGTTCCGTACCCATACTGGCTGAATCAATCTGCTCAACCGCAAACCAGTAATCAATCTGCAACGAAAAATCGCTATAGCCGGTCAGTGAGGGAGAAGTGGTCGACTCATCCGCGTCATAGAGTGAAACCGTGAGCACATCGTCGGTTTTATCATAGAGGCAGACGGTGCAGAGTGCATCAGAACTAAAAAGCGCGTCGTAGTATTTATTACGAGTGTCATCATTTGCCACTATCCCTTCATTGGTAATAGATGCTAAAAAATAGGGCGCAGACCAGGTATTGCTGAAATCACAGTATGATGAGTAAGCTGTAATTTTATCGTACGGTGTAACGTTAGAAGTGCCCTCGCCGACATTTCCCGCCATTGTCCGCTCAAACCAAAACAAATAGAGACGGTTGTTAAAATAGGTCAGTCTTGGTATGCCCTGTAACGCCTCTTCGTTAATAGCGGTATTCATCGGATACCACTCCGACCATGCGCTGCTTGAGGCGACGTTATCCACGTTCAAGTCCATATCAAACGAGCGCCAGTAATACTGCACCGGTGAGGTAGTGGATTTACCGAGGAAATAGTAGGTGCCTGAAGTCTGATCGGTGCTGTCCAGATACCCGCTGACAATCGTCAGGTTAGCCACCTGCTCAAACTTATTCAGGTAGTTCATGACCGCCTGCTGAGCTGTGTCGCTATTAATGGTGTTCTGGTTAAGATCGGTGATCAGATCTTTAAAATAGGCGGTCTGGCTCTGGCGCAGGGTGGGGTCAATATAGTTCTCCGGGTAGGTATCTAACTCTACCTCACCGGCCCAGATATCGTACTGGCTGAGTCCTTCTTTCCAGCTGTTGATATTGTCCTGATCAAGATACTGGGTCTGGTAGCCCGGCTCCATGTTCATGGTGATGCCGTTGATGTACTGCTGAATACTCGACATCGCCTGGGCTACCCGGGAGGTCGGTACGGCGTTGCTGACCAGCGGATCGATCAGCAAATATTCATAAACATCTTCCGGGGTCTGGACCAGATTAACCAGATCGTCGTTGCCGCTGGCAGGAATGTATTGTCCCATATAATAGGACAGGAGGGCGTTACGCTGACGTTCATTCAGTGATGCTGCAATATCAATGCTCATAATGTATCAACCTTAAAATTGAGAGATAAGCGCGGCACAGCAATGTGTGCCGCAAAGCAAAAAAATTAGTATTACTGTTGCGCAGACTGCGCGGCGACCAGCGACTCACCCGCGGACTGCCAGGCATCCCAGGTTTCCGTCACGCCACCGGGAACGAGCTCACCCACAGCCAGCAGCGGTGTCACCGACAACCCGGTCTCTGTTGAGAGCTGCTGCAGACGCATCACGTAGTCCACGTCCGTTACGGTTTTCGCCAGCCCGCCGGGCAGTGCCGCCGTGGCATCCGCCACCTCGCTGCTCTCCCACTCCAGTAGCAGCGCGAGCGCCTCAGCAGCCTGCCCGCCATCCGGCGGCGTGTCGCCGTTAACCCAGCTGAGGTAGGCCAGCACCCGGTCCTCATCACCGGTCACTGTCAGCCAGTCGCCGTAGCGGCTGAACCGGTAGAGCAGGGTCAGCGAAAGCGTGGTGTCGCTCACCCCGAACCAGTCAGGGTGACTGAGGAAAGCACTGAGCGTGGCAGGCGTCAGGTTAAAGACGCGGCTGATGCCCGCCCGCTGGCCGAGGGCAAAGAGGTGTGTAAGATAGGTAGCGGGAACCTGAGACGGGTCGGTCAGTGCCGCCCCGCCGTTCAGGGTCAGCGAGTCGGAGAGCAGGCGGTACTCGCTGTCTCCGGCCCAGGTCAGCAGATAAGGCGGCAGGGACTGGGCGGTGCTGAACATCTGCGCCAGGGCGCTGTTGGCAATACCGTTCTGTGCCAGGCGGGCCTGGTTGATGATGCCGGAGAGGGTGGTGATGGCCTGTTCACGGTCGGCGTCGGAGGCAAAGATGATTTCTGCGACATCAAGATCCGCACTGACCATGGAAGCGATAACGTCATAGTCTGTTGCGACCGGTAATACCAAACCGTTACAGTCGATAATGTCGCAGAAAAGGTCGCTATTACTGGACAGTTTTGCAGATCGAATAAGCTTGGCGGGTTTTCGGGATGCTACAATCGCCGCGATGTCATCTTCAGTAAGAACGCTGTCCCATACGGTGACGTCGTCATAACTGACTATTCCACGGCTATCGGGCCAATCAAGGCTACCATTCTGGCATAGTGCCCAAACGTTGCCCTCTTCTATCAGACGTGAGCCTTGCCATAAAAGCGAAGCCGATGATTTGATGCTGCCATCTTCTGACCAGAGATAAATAGTTGCGCTCTTTTGTGCAATATCTATAGTGACGGCTAACCAGTACCATCTATCAGGCTGCCAGAGAATCGAGTCATCTAGAAGCCCAAACGTGCCATTCTCTGTTGTAATGCTTAACCACAATTGGCCCCTACCTACAAACCCGTTAGCCACACAAATGCCAAGATCTTTAGCTGCATGAAATTTCACTGCATTCATTAAGAAAGGAAAATCTTGTGATAAATCAAGCTCGGAAGAGATATTCAACCACATACCGATGGTAAAACTTTTATCGCCATTGGTAAGAGCATTAGTCGCGCTGCTCAAAACGCCATACTGTCCCAAGTTTGAATTCAGTTGAACGCCACGTGCAGTACCTTCCGGGCTGTCGACCCATAGTCCGTCACCGTTAATTGTCAGAAAAGAACCTTTAGGTAAATCTACACCGCTGAAGCTCTGCTCGCTGAGCAATGCCGCAGGCAGCTGCTGTTTGATGCCGTTGACGAAGTTCACCGTCGCGGAGGTGGCCGCCAGCGCATCCGAACCCGGTTGCAGCGCCAGGTAGTTTTTCACCCACGACAGCTTGTGGTCCGCCGCCCACTCCGCCGCCGCGTCCAGGGCCATCAGCAGGTCGAGAATATCCCCGTCCGCCGGCTGGCCGTTACTCAGCGCCGCCAGCTGCGGCACGCCCGCAAGCGTGGTCCAGGCTGCATCGCCCTCACCTGCCAGGCTCAGCAGCGCCGCCCCGTCGGCAAACGACAGCCCCAGCCAGCGCGGCACCATCGCCAGACGGTAGAGTGCCGAGACCACCGGCAGCGTCAGCGGGAAGGTCTTCGCCTGCGCATCGCCCTGCGCTGCTGCCACCTTATCCGCCAGCACGCGGAACTGCGCCTGGGTGATGCCCAGCCCGGCGCAAATCTGACGCACCGTGCGGGCGCTGTCCCCGGTCACTTCGGTATAGCTGACAGTCTCACCGGTGATAGCGAAAGGCTCATCAAACAGCGACGGGGTGTTGAACACCTGGTCGAGGAACGGCACCGCCGGGGAAATCGCATACGGGGTGATTTCATCCAGCACGGCAGCGAACTGGAAGGCGGTGATGCCGTACTTCTGCTGCCAGTGGCGGAAGACGCCCAGCGCACGCAGGGTGTGGGCGTTGAGGGTGAAGTCAGTGTTATCTGTGCCCTGAGCGCGAATGCAGGCGCTGAGCAGCAGGTCGGTCTCCTCATAGCTCAGACCCAGCCAGCGCTGCAGGCGCACCATCCGGTTGATGCGGTCCATGCGGGCATCGGAGAGGTTCTGCAGACCATGATCAAGGGAGGATGTCCAGATACATTCCGCTGAAAAACCGGATATATCTGTTTCAGCGACAGGTTTACCTGAGGTGGCAAGCGTGTTAATTTCTTCAGTCGTCAGCGCGCCGTTAAATACCGCAATATCATCATAGATAGAGTTAGGGATATTGTCATCTTCTACTTTCTTATCAGTCGTAAAATCACCACGGGTATTAAATGCCCAGGTAAATCCAGCAGCTGTAGTAATATCACCAAGAGTAGAAGCATCCAGGGAGACAAAAGGCTTCGTTATAGCGCCTTCATTGCAATACCAATTAGACTTTCTGGTTTCAGCATCCCAGGACAGTGCAATATAATACCAGCCATCTGAATTCACAGTATATTCCCAAAAACTACCTGTATCTTTTCCTGAATCATCTATTATCGCAAAAGCCATACTTGAATTGCTGTGTTGGGTGCATAGAAAAAAACCAGGTGCATGATCTGTCCATTCAGCATCTGCGGCATTACTAAATACTGGTATTCGAGATTGAAGATATAATTTCCTGTATAACCAGAACCCCAGGGTAAAAGATTTATCTCCTTTCATTGCCTGGGCGATTTTACCTTCTGGTTGGAAATAAAAGTAGCTGTCATCAGAACCGGTTGTCTGTATTCCCTGACCAAACTTACCAGCAACAGTGGTAGTATCTGAGAATACCAGTTCTGATGGCTCAGGAGTACTGAGAATAATGGCCGGACTTTCTGCACCATTAATAAAAGCCGCGCCGTAATTGCTCTGAAGATTAGCATCCATATCATCTGAAGCTGCACTTGACGAGGCTACAACTAATGTCCCACCACCATTACCTGCCACCAGCGCCTCCACCTGCGGCACGGTTAGTCCCAGCTGGCGAGTAAAGGTATTGATATCCTCAAACGGCGTGTAATCCGCCGTCTCTAGCCCAAGGTTGGCTTTATAGAAGCTCTTCAGGTCAGAGGCGTTACTGTTATCTGCCTCAATGACCAGCGTCTGCTGCTCCGGGGCCAGGCGGCTTGCCAGTTCGGTGCTGCTGGCACTGCGTGCGCCCTGCCATGAATCATTCAGAAACCACGGCCAGTCGGTAGCGGTCTCGCAGATAATCTCTTCCAGCACTACATCAGCGCTCTGCAAAGAGAGTTCTACCTGATCGTGAGGGAAATGATACGGCAGCAGTGTTGGGTAGCGGGTCTCCGCCAGCGTCTCATCCACGCTCTGCTCTGACGGCAGGCTGGGGGCAATGCTGTTTTCGAGGATCTCATTAACCAGCTGTAAAGCTGGAACCTGCTGATTGATAGCATCGTTATCCACCGTCAGGGCAGCGAGGTCCGGACGGCGCTCGGCAAGAGGGATAACCTGCTCAGCGGTGCCGCTGGCCTTAATCTCTTCTTCAAAGTTCAACGCCTGCTTATAGAGCCAGGTCAGGTAGCTCACCGGCGAATCTACTGCTTCAGGCGCGCCTGACTGACAGTATGCCTGCCAGTTCTCGGCAAACTGGTTCTGCCATGTCGGGCCATTTTGCACCAGTCCCTGAATGTTATCACTGCCGGACACTCTCCTCACCGGCTGCCCGCTCAGAGTCTGCCGCTGCACTTCTTCGCGAATTTGGCGAGTCAGCGTTTTTTCCCGGAACAGGCGGCGAATGTGCTGGGCCTGCCCCACGGCGAGATCCCAGGCTTTGCCGCCGCGCAGCCCCAGCCACGCCATATTATTGGCAATAAACTGTTTTCGTGACGTACGGGCAATGTCAAAGACAGAGCGATAGTTATTTTTTGCAAAGCTGCCAGGAGAGACCTTAAGGGCGGTCTCCACCTGCTGAAGCGCGGGGCTATCTAAAAGAGCCATACTTTATCTCCGGTTAAACATCTTTCTGTAACGGCGCGCATATTCGCGCCGTATATACATTACGGTTGGGCGGCGACCAGCGACTCACCCGCGGACTGCCAGGCATCCCAGGTTTCCGTCACGCCACCGGGAACGAGCTCACCCACAGCCAGCAGCGGTGTCACCGACAGCCCGGTCTCTGTTGAGAGCTGCTGCAGACGCATAACGTAGTCCACGTCCGTCACGGTTTTCGCCAGCCCACCGGGCAGCGCCGCCGTGGCATCCACCACCTCGCTGCTCTCCCACACCAGCAGCAGGGCCAGCGCGTCGGCAGCCTGTCCGGCATCCGGCGGCGTGGTGGCGTTAACCCAGCTGAGGTAGGCCAGCACCCGATCCTCATCACCGGTCACTGTCAGCCAGTCGCCGTAGCGGCTGAACCGGTAGAGCAGGGTCAGAGAAAGCGTGGTGTCGCTCACTCCGAACCAGTCCGGATGGGCAAGGAACAGGCTCAGGGTGGCCGGGGTCAGGTTAAAGGCGCGGCTGATGCCCGCCCGCTGGCCGAGGGCAAAGAGGTCGGTGAGATAGGTGGCGGGAACCTGAGACGGGTCGGTCAGTGCTACGTCGTTATTCATGGTGAGCGAGTCGGAGAGCAGGCGGTATTCGCTGTCCCCGGCCCAGGTCAGCAGATAAGGCGGCAGGGACTGGGCGGTGCTGAACATCTGCGCCAGGGCGCTGTCGGCAATACCGTTCTGCGCCAGGCGGGCCTGGTTAATGATGCCGGAGAGTGCGCTGATGGCCTGCTCACGGTCGGCGTCTGAGGCAAAGGTGATACCAGCCGCGTCGATATCGGCAGTTACCATAGCGGTAATGGTGCTGTCACTGGTTGCCGTTGCCTGTACCAGCCCGCTGGTATCAATCAGATCCGGGAACACCGTCAGCCAGCCGCTGACTGTCGAACCGGCAGGCAGCGGAACGGTTATGAAGCTCTGCTCGCTGAGCAGGGCCGCAGGCAGCTGCTGTTTGATGCCGTTGACGAAGTTCACCGTGGCGGAGGTGGCCGCCAGCGCATCCGAACCCGGTTGCAGCGCCAGGTAGTTTTTCACCCACGACAGCTTGTGGTCCGCCGCCCACTCCGCCGCCGCGTCCAGGGCCATCAGCAGGTCGAGAATATCCCCGTCCGCCAGCTGGCCGTTACTCAGCGCCGCCAGCTGCGGCACGCCCGCAAGCGTGGTCCAGGCTGCATCGCCCTCACCTGCCAGGCTCAGCAGCGCCGCCCCTTCGGCAAACGACAGCCCCAGCCAGCGCGGCACCATCGCCAGACGGTAGAGTGCCGAGACCACCGACAGCGTCAGCGGGAAGGTCTTTGCCTCTGCATCCCCCTGCGCTGCTGCCACCTTATCCGCCAGCACGCGGAACTGGGCCTGGGTGATGCCCAGCCCGGCGCAAATCTGACGCACCGTGCGGGCGCTGTCCCCGGTCACTTCGGTATAGCTGACATTCTCACCGGTGATAGCGAAAGGCTCATCAAACAGCGACGGAGAGTTGAACACCTGGTCGAGGAACGGCACCGCCGGGGAAATCGCATACGGGGTGATCTCATCCAGCACGGCAGCGAACTGGAAGGCGGTGATGCCGTACTTCTGCTGCCAGTGGCGGAAGACGCCCAGCGCACGCAGGGTGTGGGCGTTGAGGGTGAAGTCAGTGTTATTTGTACCCTGAGCGCGAATGCAGGCGCTCAGCAGCAGGTCGGTCTCTTCATAAGAGAGGCCCAGCCAGCGCTGCAGGCGCACCATCCGGTTGATGCGGTCCATGCGGGCATCGGAGAGACCCGATAACCAATTGTTGAGTATGCCATTGAGGGAATAATAGTGATACATATCAGAGTAACCTGCAGCAGGCATATTGCTGGTAATAAATTTTTCTATTTCATCATCCGTAAGGTCTCTGTTCCATGCGGTGATATCATCATAATTAATAACAGCGCGTCGTTCTGGATAGGCGCTGTAATAATAACTACCTTTATTACCATTAAAACCCCAGTAATCTGTTGGAAGCGCAATGCTACCTAACGATGAAATATCAATACTGTTCATTATATTCATCGTTGCGCCATCGCTGCTTCCACGCAAGTATAACTTACCGCTTCCACCGTAGCGTATAGCAAGGAAAACCCATGTATCAGGCGTAAAATTAACCGGTAGAGTAAGCGGACTTTTAGAACCATCACTCGCTGTTAATTCGAGTTGATAATCATCGCCATTATGCCTGGCAAACAGTGAAATTCCTTTTGAAGATCGCGCATAATGTTCGGTTTTATTTGTAATAACAAGCGCCTGATCCGGCACATCTGCTGGAATTTTACACCAGAAAGTAATTGTGAAGTTTTTAAGCGCTGATCCATTCGTACTGATATTGTCAGCAATATACATTACTGCATGCTGAGTGGCATCACAACGGAGGCCCGAATCAAACCTACCGTCAGTCTCCATAAATCCGAAATTACTCATTGTTAATGCAACGGGATGACTCCCCTCATCAAAGGTAATTTGATCAGGATCGGGATCGTCTGTATCTCTACCTTTAATCGTGATCGGCGGATTATCTGTAATATTATTAATAAAACTTGCACCATAATCAGAGGCGGTAATAGAAGCTGTTTCGCAGTTATCTGATGCTGTGACCGTCGTCCCTCCTGCGTTCCCGGCGATTAACTCCTCCACCTGCGGCACGGTAATCCCCAACCGGTAGGTAAAAATGTCGACATCCTTAAACGGCGTGTAATCCGCCGTCTCCAGCCCAAGGTTGGCTTTATAGAAGCTCTTCAGGTCAGAGCCCGTGCTGTTATCTGCCTCAATCACCAGCGTCTGTTGCTCCGGCGCCAGCCTGCCAGCCAGCTCAACACTGCTGGCGCTGCGCGCGCCTTGCCATGCATCATTCAGGAACCACGGCCAATCGATGGCGGTCTCACTGATAATCTCCTCAAGCGGCATGCCAGCCTTTAGCAGGGCAAGCTCGGCCTGATCGTGTGGGAAGTGGTACGGCAGCAGCGTCGGGTAGCGAGTTTCCGCCAGGGTCTCGTCCACGCTCTGCTCTGACGGCAGGCTGGTGGCGATGCTGTTTTCGAGGATCTCATTCACTAGCTGTAAAGCTGGAATCTGCTGGTTGATGGCATCGTTATCCACCGTGAGGGTGGCGAGGTCCGGACGACGCTCGGCCAGGGTAATAACTTGATCGGCGGTGCTACTCGTCTTCATCTCTTCTTCAAAGCTCAGTGCCTGCTTATAGAGCCAGGTCAGGTAGCTCACCGGCGAATCCACCGCCTCAGGCGCGCCGGACTGACAGTAGGCCTGCCAGTTTTCGGCAAACTGGTTTCGCCAGGTTGGGCCATCCTGGACCAGCCCCTGAATATTATTTGAAGAAGTGCTGCTTACCGTTGGCTGACCGCTGAGCGTCTGCGGCAAACCCTGGCGGATCTGCCGGGTAAGCTGGCTTTCCCGGAACAGACGGCGAATATGCTGGGCCTGCCCCACGGCCAGATCCCACGCTTTGCCACCGCGCAGCCCCAGCCACGACATATTGTCGGCGATAAACTGTTTCCGGGACGTGCGGGCAATGTCAAAGACAGAGCGATAGTTATTCTTAGTAAAGCTGCCGGGAGAGACCTTAAGGGCGGACTCCACCTGCTGAAGCGCAGGGCTGGCGGAGAGAGTCATAATTGTGAACTCCAGTGAGTAATCGATGGAATTGTTAATGGAATAAGGATTTACTTAATAAAAAGTATCAGCATCAATATTGCTATTTGTCTTAATTAACATCATGAGTTTCGTCGCAATAAACAAGACTGCAACCACAGCGCCATGATTATTTCAAAAAACATTTATAAAACAAAAATATAGCTGACAACTAAATTTCGTACAGCGGCATCCATAATAAACGTATTTGCGTTGAGGAAAATCTTATACGACAGGATTAACAATAATGAGCGTTATTTAAATTCAACTTTATTCAGTTCCACCTAAAAATTGCACGCCGACATCATAAAAAATATGCACAATGGCTGCACCTATTAAAGCATTTAAATATATCGCATTTATTTAAGTATTATAGTGCTAATGTTTTAAGTCCCTTTATTAGGAAAGTGAAGGACATTCACCCCCCGCCCAGGTAGGCTTTACGCACGTCGGGATCGGCCAGCAGCTCCGCCCCGCTGCCGCTCAGGCGGATCTCACCGTTAACCATGACGTAGGCACGATCGGAGAGCTTAAGGGCGTGGTTGGCGTTTTGCTCTACCAGGAGCAGCGTCATCCCTCCTTGGGTTAGCTCGCGCAGCACCTGAAAAATCTGTTTTACCACCAGCGGGGCGAGGCCGAGGCTCGGTTCATCCAGCAGCAGCAGCCGCGGACGGCTCATCAGCGCCCGGGCGATAGCCAGCATCTGCTGCTCGCCGCCGGAGAGGGTCATCGCCCGCTGGCTCTTCCGCTCTTCTAGCAACGGAAAGATGTCGTACATCCGCGCCCTGTCCTCTTTCTGGTAGCGGTCGCCAATCGGAATAGTGCCCATCAGCAGGTTCTCCTCCACCGTCATGTCCGGAAAGATGCGCCGCCCCTCTGGCGCCTGGGCAATGCCGTTGCTGGCAATAAAGTGGGTGGATTTATGGCTAATATTCTCTCCGCGATAGCGTATCTCGCCGCTGGCGATGCGCGGCTGACCGAAGACCGACATCAGCAGCGTTGACTTGCCCGCGCCGTTCGCGCCAATCAGCGAGACGGTTTCGCCTTCGTCTACGATCAAAGAGACGTTCTTTAACGCCTGAATGGGGCCGTAGAACACATCGACCCGGTGAAACTCAAGCAGCGGCTGGCTCATCGATCCAATGCCTCCTCGTCGGTCCCAAGATAGGCCGCAATGACGCTGGCGTTGGCCTGGATCGCCTCTGGCGTCCCGCGCGCGATAACGTTGCCGTGGTCGAGGACGATCACCCAGTCGGCAATTGACATCACCATGCCCATGTCGTGCTCGATCAGCAGTACTGTGACTCCGTGCTGCTGGCGCAGAGTCCGCACAATCCGGCTCAGGGCGTGGGTCTCAACGGGGTTCAGACCAGCTGCGGGCTCATCCAGGCAGATCATCTCTGGCCCGGTGCACATGGCGCGGGCAATCTCCAACCGACGCTGCTGGCCATAGGAGAGCGTCCCGGCCAGCCGGTTGGCGCACTCCACCATGTCGACTATCTCCAGCCAGTAGAATGCCCGGTCAAGGGCCTGACTCTCGGCTCGGCGGTAGCCAGGCGTATTGAGGATCCCGGCAATCAGGTTGCGGTTGGCCTGCATATGCTGGGCCACCAACAGGTTCTCTATCACTGACATCTCGCGAAACAGGCGGATATTCTGGAAGGTGCGCGCCAGCCCGGCGCGGTTTACCAGATGGGTGCCACCAAACATCTTGTAGCCAATCCGGGACATTAACCGGCGTGGATGGAGGAAATCACCCACCCGCAGCGTCTGGCCCAGCACCTGCACGATGTCGGTGGTGCGCGACCGCGTCTCTAGCAGGATCGATCCGCCGGAGGCCTGGTAAAAGCCGGTCAGGCAGTTGAACACCGTGGTTTTACCCGCGCCGTTGGGGCCAATGAGGGCGGTGATCGACCCCCGCTCCACCTCCAGGCTAACGTCGTTAAGGGCTTTGATCCCACCGAAATGCATCATCAGGTTTTCCACGCGTAGGATGGCGTCGCTCATGGCGCAACGCCTTTACGCACGGCAAACCCGGCTCGGCTGGTACGCACCAGACCGCGCGGCCGCCAGATCATCATTAGCACCATCAGCACGCCAAACAGCAGCACGCGGTACTCGGCGAAATCTCGCAGCAGTTCCGGGGCGACGGTGAGGATAAACGCCGCCAACACCACGCCGAGCGTGGAACCCATGCCGCCCAGCACCACGATAGCGAGGATCAGCGCCGACTCAAAAAAGGTAAAAGAGGTGGGGTTCACAAAACCTTGATAGGTAGCGAAGAAGACGCCAGCAATCCCAGCGGTGGAGGCGCCCAGCATAAAGGCCGACAGCTTGACCAGAACGTGGTTTAAGCCCAGCGAGCGGCAGGCGACCTCATCCTCCCGCAGCGCCTCCCAGGCCCGGCCGATGGGCATGGTGGTCAGCCGATGCTTAATAAACAGCACTAATACGACGACCAGAATCAGCACCGCGTAGATAAAGATAAACTTGAGGTTGGGGTTAAAGGTAATGCCAAAAAATTCATGAAAGGGAACGCCACCGTCTCGCGCTCGGCGGCTAAACTCCAGCCCTAAAAAGGTCGGCGCGGGCGCAGAGATGCCGTTTGGCCCGCCGGTAAAGCTCACCCAGTTATTGAGCACCAGGCGGATGATCTCCCCGAAGCCGAGGGTCACAATCGCCAGGTAATCGCCGTGCATCCGCAGCACCGGGAAACCCAGTAACGCCCCGGCCAGCGCGGCGATGATCGCCCCCAGGGGCAGCATCACCCAAAACCCGAGGCCGAGATACTGATACCCCAGCGCCAGGCCATAGGCACCGATGGCGTAAAACGCGACGTAGCCGAGGTCCAGCAGTCCGGCCAGGCCTACCACAATATTGAGTCCCAGCCCGAGCAGAACGTAGATCAGCCCGAGGATCGCTACGGTCAGCAGGTATTTACTGGCGACGAAGGGAAACAGCATCGCCAGCAGCAGCAGCAGTGGCCCAATCCAGCGCAGATGGGAGGTATGATCCGGCGAGCGAACAAAGACCCCGTCGTTGGCGCTCTCAAAGCGGCGGGTAAATTGTCGCCCGCGCGTGGTTTGCAGGGCCAGGCTCAGCAGAAAGCGTCCGGTCATGACGATCGCCACCAACAGCGCAACGCGTGCCGGAGCCAGATTAAAGCTGTAGCCTTTAAGCACCACGCCGACAATCGGCCCGAATACCACTAGCGCGCACAGCCCGGCCAGAAGGGTATCCCGCAGGCACTGCTTCAGATCCAGCCGGGGCTTTATCGCCGCATCCGTCATGCTCGCGCTCCTCATACCTTCGCCACCACCGGGCGGCCCAGCAGCCCCTGCGGGCGAAAAATCAGGATGGCAACCAGTAACGCAAAGGAGAAGACGTCCTTATAGTCGGAGTTGACCAGCCCGGCGAACTGCGCTTCGGCGACCCCCAGCAGCAGGCCGCCCAGCATCGCGCCGGGCAGCGAGCCGATCCCGCCCAGCACGGCGGCGGTAAAGGCTTTGATGCCGATGATAAAGCCAATATAGAAATCGAAGGTGCCGTAGTTCATGGTCACCAGCACGCCCGCCAGCCCCGCCATCGCCGCCCCCATCACAAACACCAGCGAGATAACCCGATCGGTGTTGATGCCGAGGATCGACGCCATCCGCCGATCCTGCTGGGTGGCCCGGCAGATGCGCCCCAGCCGGGTAAACTGAATGATCCAGGTCAACAGCAGCATCCCCGCCAGCGCCGCCAGCAGAATGAATATTTTGGTCCAGGTGATCTGCACAATGCCGTCCCCGACGTCCAGGCGCAGCACGCCGGTCAGCAGGGTTGGGATCCCCTGTTGATTAGGCCCCTGAGCGATCTGGACGTAGTTTTGCAGGATCAGCGACATGCCAATCGCCGAGATCAGCGGCGCGAGGCGCGTGGAGTTGCGCAGCGGCCGATAGGCGATACGCTCGATGGTCCAGCCGTAGACGCCGGTAACGACTATGGTGAAGATCAGGGTGCCAAAGATCAGCAGCGGGAAGGAGTGCAGGCCAAACCACGACAGCAGCCCGAGGCCGATGGCGCAGAGATAGGCCGAGATCATATAGACCTCACCGTGGGCAAAGTTGATCATGCCGATAATGCCGTACACCATCGTATAGCCGATGGCGATCAGGCCATACACCGCGCCCAGCGTCAGGCCGTTGATAAGCTGCTGCAAGAAGAATGCATCCATGGTGAACGCCCTCGCCCCGGTGAAGGAGATTACAGCTGGTGGTATTTGCCTTTGTCGTCCCACTGATAGACAACGTAGTCAGAGACTTTGAGATCGCCCTTCCCGTCCCAGGCTTTCGGCCCCATCACCGTGTCGACGCTGTTGGATTTCAGCCAGGCGCTGGCCTTCTCGTTGTCTTTGCCGACGGCGTTATAGGCGGCGGCGATAGCCTGAATGGAGGCGTAAGAGTAGAGGGTGTAGCCTTCCGGCTCAAAGCCTGCGGCGCGGAACTTTTCAATAACCGCTTTTCCCGCCGGGATGGTGCGGGGATCTTTACCGAAGGTCATCAGCACGCCGTTGGTGAACTGCGCCCCGCCTGCCGCCGTGACCAGCTCCTCGGTGACTATACAGTCGCCGGAGAAAAATTTCGCCTCTACGCCCTGCTCGCGCATCTGGCGTATCAGCGGTCCGGCCTCCGGATGGCAGCCGCCAAAGTAGACCACGTCAGGCTTCAGCGCCCCCACTTTAGTGACCAGCGCGTTGAAATCTTTTTCGCCACGGGACAGGCCTTCGTACAGCACCTCTTTGGTGCCGCGCTTCGCCAGCGCCGCGCGCATCGCGTCCGCCAGCCCCTGGCCGTAGGTGTCCTTGTCGTGGATGACGGCCACTTTTTTGGCCTTCAGCACGTCGAGAATGTAGTTTGCTGCCACTACGCCCTGCTGATCGTCGCGGCCGCACATGCGAAACATATTCTGCATGCCTCGCTCGGTAATCTGTGGGTTGGTAGAGCCGGGGGTGATGGTCAGGACGCCCGCTTCGTCATAGACTTCCGACGAGGGCATCGTGGAGGAGGAGCAGAAGTGGCCTACCACGGCGGAGACCTTCTCTTCATCTACCAGCCGGTTCGCCACCGCCACCGCCTGCTTGGGTTCGCAGGCGTCGTCCCCCTGCACCAGCACGATCTTCTCGCCCTTGATGCCGCCTGCGGCGTTGATATCCGCCGCCGCCTGGGTTGCGCCCTTCCAGTACTGCGCCCCGTAGGTGGCGTTGGGGCCGGTAAAAGGCCCGGCGACGCCGATGGTGATATCCGCCTGCGCATAAAACGCAGCACCCAGGCCGCTCAGCAGAGCAAGCGGTAACGTAAGCGTTTTGATAGACATGTGTTAATCCTCAGCACGGTTCAGAACCCGCCGCCAGCGGCGTGGGAGAGGTCGCCATCACATGGCTGGCTGGGCTACGCGGTGTCCGGACCGTCCAGAATCTTAAACATAGCTGTGGGAAAGTGAGACTGCGCACCCCGCTTGTACAAATTTGCAGCGCAGATCACTGAGTTGAGCGATTTTGCCGCTGCGCAAAAAAAAGCGCGCCCCGGCAGGATTGGCCATGCCGGGGCGTGGTTAGCGAGGGTCGATCAGTGGATTAGGCGGTTTTGGCCCGGCTGGCGATAATGCTCTCCGCCACGTTACGCGGTGCTTCCGCGTAGTGGTGGAATTCCATGCTGTAGGTGGCGCGTCCCTGGGACATGGAGCGCAGCGTCGTTGAGTAACCGAACATCTCTGCCAGCGGTACGTCGGCGCGGATAATCTGGCTTCCCAGCCGCTCATCCATCCCCTGTACCATGCCGCGACGAGACGAGAGATCGCCCATCACGTTGCCGGCATACTCCTCCGGGGTCTCTACCTCCACGTGCATAATCGGCTCGAGGATCGCCGGATCGGCGCGCTTCGCTCCCTCCTTAAAGCCGAAAATCGCCGCCATTTTGAAGGCCAGCTCCGAGGAGTCGACGTCATGGTAGGAGCCAAAGGTCAGCGTCGCCTTGATATCGACCACCGGATAGCCCGCCAGCACGCCGCTGTTGATCGCCTCCCGCAGGCCTTTCTCCACCGAGGGGATAAACTCCCGGGGTACAACCCCGCCCTTGGTCGCATCCTCAAAGATAAAGCCCTTGCCTCCCTCCAGCGGCTCCAGGGTGAGCACGACGTGGCCGTACTGCCCTTTACCGCCGGACTGACGGACAAACTTGCCTTCGATATCCTTCACCGTTTTACGGATCGTCTCCCGGTAGGTCACCTGCGGACGACCAATGTTGGCCTCTACGCCAAACTCTCGCCGCATGCGGTCGACGATGATCTCAAGATGCAGCTCGCCCATACCGGAGATGATAGTCTGCCCCGACTCCTCGTCGGTATGCAGATGGAACGAGGGATCCTCTGCCGCCAGCCGCTGCAACGCGATGCCCATCTTCTCCTGATCCGCCTTGGTCTTCGGCTCAATCGCCAGGGAGATCACCGGATCGGGAAACTCCATGCGTTCGAGGGTGATCGCTGCGTCCGGGGCACACAGGGTGTCGCCGGTGGTGACATCCTTCAGCCCGACGCAGGCGGCGATATCCCCGGCCCGCAGCTCGTCCACCTCGTGGCGATCGTTGGCGTGCATCAGCACAATGCGCCCGATGCGCTCCTTCTTGCCCTTAACCGGGTTCCACACCGCGTCACCTTTTTTCAGCACGCCGGAGTAGACACGGATAAAGGTGAGCTGGCCCACGTAGGGGTCGGTCATTAGCTTGAAGGCCAACGCGGAGAACGGCTCGCGATCGTCCGGATGGCGCTCGGCGGTTGCGCCCTTCTCATCCACACCCTTGATGGCAGGGATATCAAGCGGGGACGGCATCAGTTCGACCACCGCGTCGAGCACGCGCTGCACCCCTTTGTTTTTAAAGGCGCTGCCGCAGAGAACGGGCTGGATCTCACCGGCCACGGTGCGGGCGCGCAGGCCGCTGATAATCTCCGCCTCCTCCAGGTCGCCGTTTTCCAGATACTTATCCATCAGTACGTCATTGGCTTCCGCCGCTGCGGAGACCATTTTCTCGCGCCACGCTTTCGCCGTTGCCAGCAGCTCCTCGGGCACCGGCGCGTAGCTGAACGCCATCCCCTGGGTAGCATCGTCCCAGATGATTTCGCGCATCTTGATAAGATCGATCACGCCGGTGAAGTGCTCTTCCGCCCCAATGGGGATCACAATCGATACCGGGTTCGCCTTCAGGCGGTCGATCATCATCTGCACCACGCGAAAGAAGTCCGCGCCGGGACGGTCCATCTTGTTGACGAACGCCAGCCGGGGCACGTGATACTTGTTGGCCTGTCGCCAGACGGTCTCCGACTGGGGCTGCACGCCGCCTACAGAGTCGTAGACCATCACCGCGCCGTCCAGCACGCGCATGGAGCGCTCCACCTCAATGGTGAAGTCAACGTGGCCGGGGGTGTCGATGATATTGATGCGGTGCGGCTCAAAGCCCCGATCCATGCCGGGCCAGAAGCAGCTTACGGCCGCGGAGGTAATGGTAATTCCGCGCTCTTGCTCCTGCGCCATCCAGTCTGTCGTCGCTGCGCCATCGTGAACTTCACCCAATTTATGGCTCATGCCGGTGTAAAACAGGATCCGTTCAGTGGTGGTGGTTTTGCCGGCATCAATATGGGCAGAAATACCAATGTTGCGATAGCGTTCGAGGGGGATGGGTCGGGGCATGATGCGTCCTTAGTCAGTTTGACGGTTAGCGGCCAGTACGGCCATTCGGGTTTAACGTCCTCATCATAGTCCAACTGTACGAGTATATTCGAACTATTTTAGCTATAGTTATGGATGATAATCTCGCCGCCGCTGCCGCATGGCACTCGCCGTTGGGTTTAGGTATAGTATGCGTTAGCCAGCTCGCTGGTCACTATTTGTGCTTATTGACTCAGGAACACTATGATTGCCAGCCATCCCGATCGGGCAAAAATCCGCCTCGAAAATGTACTGTTCGCGCTGGGAAATCCGCTGCGCCTGGAGATAGTCAGGACCCTGGCGGATGAAGGAGAGCAGGCCTGCGGGTCGCTGCGCAAGGACGTGGCCAAATCAACCATGACCCACCACTGGCGCGTGCTGCGCGACAGCGGCGTGATCTGGCAGCGTCCCCAGGGCCGGGAAAATTTAATCTCGCTGCGCCGGGACGATCTCGACGCCCGTTTTCCAGGGCTGATGGATATCCTGCTCAATGCCATTCATGCCGAGCAATAGTTAAACGGTTTGGTAGGTCATTTGGGGGCACGGAAGAGGTAAAACGCCGGGTGACAGAGTTGCCAAACCCGGCTTAGAAGGATTACTCGTCTTTGGCTTCAACCGCGGCGTGCTTCAGCTCACCCATCGTTTTCAGCTTCTTAGAGATTTCACGGCGCTCTTTCGAGATCTCAGCGTTTTTGATGATATAGTCATCTACGCGGTCTTCGTAGTCGGTTTTCATGCTGGCGATGATGCCCTGGATCGCTTCAACGCTCATTCCCGGCTTGATGTAGTCGCTCAGGTTATCCAGCAGCAGAACGCGTTTCTGGTTATCGCGGATTTTTTTCTCAACGTCCTGAATTTCACGCTGTAATTTGTTTTTACGGCGGAACAGACGTACGAACTCCAGAACGTCCTGGAATGAAGGCTTAGTAGTTTCCATTTTTACACCCCTGCTAATATCGGATTCGGATTCGTTAAAGCAACCGCTATAGGGTAAACATACTTTCAGCCGTTGCTGATGACAATGATTTTATCCCTCTAAATATCATAACGCTAAATCTGGCTGAATCGAAACAACCTGCTACTGATTCACTTACGGATGCGGCTTATTTGCGCAGCGCCCGGCAGATAAGATGCGAAAGCAGCTCCAGCTGCCGGGCCAGCTCCATGCTTAACCACACGTAGCCGTGCATCGGGGTTTCCGCCAGCGTCTCATCTTTATGCTGTTGGATCAGCTCCCGCAGCTCCGCCACAATCTCGTTAAGCCGCTCGCTATTCGCCAGGATCGGTTGCGGATTGCCTTCGTAGAGCGCATGGGCGATGGTGAGCAGCGTTTGCTGCGTCATGGTCTGGGTCTCGCGGATCGTTCGGGCGTTAAGCATCACGAAGTGGCTGGCGCGCGACGCCCAGTGGGCGTTGATCTGCAGCTCAAGCATACACACCATGTTGCGGCTTACGGTCTGAATAGCTTCGAAAATCGCTTTTTGAATGTGCGTCTCTTTGCTGGCTGGCACAATCAGGCCGCGCATCTTCACCACATCGTTGAGGATGTTTTGCAGATGCTTCTCCAGCCGCGGGCGCTCCACGAGGTTCGGTGAGAAGCCCGCCTGATAGACTCGGTTAAATTGCGTGACGTAGTTCGCCATCTGGATGCGCCAGTGCAGAAACGCCCGCTGCGGCCAGATGCCGGTAAACAGCATCGCCAGCAGCGAGCCTAAGATCACATCCCCGCCGCGCCACAGGGCGATGGTCATATCCCCCGCCGGTGCACCCACCACCACGGCAAGCGTGATGCCGATCAGCAGCGCCTGGTAGGGTTTCTTGCCCAACGCCAGCCAGCCGCAGAGAAACATCGCGGCGGCGCACCAGAGCAGCATCAGCGGCAGAGAGATGACTTCAAGCTTCAGGGCAATCAGCCCCAGCGCTGAGCCGAAGATAGTACCGCCGATACGCTCGAAGGCACGCGGTACAACGTTTCCCCAGAAGGAGATCGGCCCCATGATCACCACCAGGGTGATCAGTGGCCAGGTGCCCTCCGGCACGTCCAGCAGACGCACCAGCAGAAAGGTCAGAATAAACGCCAGCGCTATCCTGGCCCCGTGCACGAGGCGATAGTGACGATACAGGCGTATTTCAAACGGGCTCAGTGATTTGTCGGTGCGCACCATGCTCTCCGGCTAAAACGACAAAGGCGCAATTGTAGCGAATTTTCGCGCCGGGGCCTCGGCGTTGTGGCCGAAAGCCCCGTAAAAACAGCTTTTAATGATTAAAGTCAGTAAACAGGCCGACAGGATCAACGTTAAGCGGGCGCTTAACGTGATTTGGGTTCAACGGGAATGTGCATCTCAACATCCCAGTAGCCGCTGCTGCTGTCCGCATTCAGGTAGCGCTCAAAGCAGGGCCGGGCCGCTATCTGGTAGTAGGCATCCGGGAGCAGGCTGTCAAAAAAGAGATCCCAGGTTTTTTCAAACTCTTCGTTATAGACCCGCGCCCTGGCCACGGCGTACTGACCGCCGGGCAGCTCGCTCAGGATCACCCCTTCGCTATTTTCCGGGACGGTAAAGTCTTCGGGTACCGAAATGACCGTGTCGGCGCGCAGCTTCTCTGGCGGGACTTCGTCGGGGTTATCGTAGTAAACGGCGATCCACTCCTGCGGCTGGAGATGTTTGGTTTGCACCCATAGCGTGAGCTGTTCAAAGCCCTGCTTAACGGTCTTTTCCCACGGCCCTACCAGATGAAACCCGGCGATGGTGCGCTTATCGAGCTGTTTGATACTGTAGTCCATGCTGCCTCCGCGATGATTGCTGTATGGATATACACTCTCTTTTTTTAGGGGCTTTGTCACCCCTGGCCTGTTCAGTATGCGAGCAGACTCGCAGAGTTGCCAGCCTGCCCGCCGCTTCTTACAGCACGTGGTGCAGATAGTCACTCATGCGAGAGAACACGCCGCCTTTCTCAATCGCTTCCAGGGTGACCAGCGGTGAGCGGGCAACCAGCTTGCCGTTATCATACAGCTCCACCTCGCCCACCTGCTGGTTCGCGGGCATCGGCGCTTCCAGCTCTTTACCATTCAGCACGTACTTGGCTTTAATATGGTCCAGATCGGCCTTCGGCAGGGCCAGCCAGAAGTCGCGGTCCGTACCCAGCGCCACCTTCTCTTTATCGCCGTACCAGACGCGCTCGCTCCCCACCTGTTTCCCCTTATGCAGGATCTGTACGGTATCAAAGTTATCATCGCCCCAGTGCAGCAGCTTGCGCGCCTGCTCCTCACGCCCTTTCGGGCTCTCACCGCCCATCACCACCGCAATCAGCCGCCGCTGGCCGTTAACGCTGGAAGCAATAAGGTTAAAGCCCGCCCCGGAGGTGTGGCCAGTTTTCAGACCGTCGACGTTAAGCGACTTATCCCACAGCAGGCCGTTACGGTTCTGCTGGGTGATGCCGTTCCAGGTGAGGCTCTTCTCGCTATACATGTGATAGAACTCGGGCTCACCGTGAATGATAGCTCGGGAGAGTACGGCCAGATCGTAGGCCGAGCTGTGCTGGCCCGGCGCATCCAGACCATGGACGGTTTCAAAGTGGGTATCGCGCAGGTTGAGCTTCTGCGCATAGCTGTTCATCATCTTCACAAACTGCGGCTGGCCGCCAGCAACATAGTCCGCCAGCGCCACGCAGGCATCATTGCCGGAGTCAACGATCAGGCCACGGCTCAAATCGCGTACCGTGATGCGATCTCCCGGCTTGATAAACATCAGCGAGGAGCCATCAAATACCGGGTTTCCCTTGGCCCAGGCATCTTTACCAACGGTAACAATATCGTCCGGCGTAATGCGCTTGCTATCGATAGCGCGGTCAACCACGTAGCCGGTCATCAGCTTGGTCAGGCTGGCCGGGTTACGCTGTTGATGTTCATTGCCTGCGGTCAATATCTGCCCCGTGGTGTAGTCCATTAATACCCAGGCACCGGCCTGGATCTGCGGAGGCTGTACAGCAAAAGTGGGATCGGCAGCCAGCGCAGAATTCACGCAAACAGCAAGGAGGGAAGCGGCAATAAACAAACGGCGTTTCAAGAGGATATCCTTAAGGTGTGACAAAATAGCTGACCTTTGTACGGAAAATGTTGTGTCGAATCCTGGAACAATTGCAAACAAATGTGACAGTTAGGGGGTATAAAGCAGAAGCAGGCACCCAGTTCTGGCAAAAACAACGCTTTTATTTCTGTTTAGCGGGCGGCATGGTTTACCATAAAGAGGTCATATAACAACAGGACGATTTCAGGTGTCAGATTCCGCTGCGCAGCCCACTTTTCTTTTCCACGACTATGAGACCTTCGGGACCAGCCCGTCGCTGGATCGGCCGGCGCAATTTGCCGCCCTCCGCACCGATGAGGATTTCACACCGATTGGCGAGCCGGAGGTGTTCTATTGCCAGCCTGCGGATGACTACCTGCCGCAGCCGGAGGCCGTGATGATCACCGGCATTACGCCGCAGATCGCCCGGGAAAAAGGCGACAACGAAGCCGCCTTTGCGAAGCGGATCCATGACATCTTCACCGTGCCGGAAACCTGCGTGGTGGGCTATAACAACGTTCGCTTTGATGATGAAGTCACCCGCAACGTTTTCTACCGCAACTTCTACGATCCCTACGCCTGGAGCTGGCAGCACGGTAACTCCCGCTGGGATCTGCTGGACGTGATGCGCGCCTGCTACGCGCTGCGCCCGGAGGGCATCAACTGGCCGGAAAACGATGACGGACTGCCAAGCTTCCGCCTTGAGCATCTTACCCATGCCAACGGCATTGAGCACAGCAACGCCCATGACGCGATGGCGGATGTCTACGCTACCATTGCCATGGCGCAGTTGGTTAAAGCCCGCCAGCCCAAGCTGTTTCACTACCTCTATACCTACCGCAGCAAGCAGAAGCTCATCACGCTGATCGACGTGCCGCAGATGAAGCCGCTGGTGCACGTCTCCGGTATGTTCGGCGCCGATCGCGGCAATACCAGCTGGGTTGCGCCGCTGGCCTGGCACCCCGAAAACCGAAACGCGGTGATCATGGTCGACCTGGCCGGGGATATGACTCCCCTGCTGGAACTGAACGCCGACGCGCTGCGCGAGCGGCTCTATACGCCCAAGGCGGATCTGGGCGACGAGTCCCCCGTACCGGTGAAGCTGGTGCATCTCAATAAGTGCCCGGTGCTGGCGCAGGCGAATACCCTGCGTCCGGAAGATGCCGACCGGCTAGGCATCAACCGTCAGGCATGCCTGGCGAATCTGCAAATTTTGCGCGACAACCCAGACGTGCGCGAAAAAGTGCTGGCTATCTTCGCCGAAGCCGAGCCGTTTGTGCCGTCAGATAACGTTGATGCCCAACTCTATAATGGCTTCTTTAGCGACGCCGATCGTGCAGCGATGAAAATCGTGCTGGCAACCGATCCGCAAAACCTGCCAGCGCTGGATATTACCTTTGCCGACAAGCGCATTGAGAAGCTGCTGTTTAACTATCGGGCGCGCAACTTCCCCGGCACGCTGGATGAAAACGAGCAGCAGCGCTGGCTCCAGCATCGGCGTAACGTTTTTACTCCAGAATTTTTGCAGGCATGGGCGGAAGAGTTGGAGGGGCTGTATCAGCAACATGCGGGGGATAGCGAGAAGCTTGCCCTAATTAAGGCCCTGTATCAGTACGCGCAAGAGATAGTGTGATCGGGCAAGGCAGAGCCGCCGCCCGACATGAGCGACACCGCCGGATGGCGCTACGCTTATCCGGCCTACTTTTGACATACAGCATCGCATAAAAAAAGCCAGCTTCTCAGCTGGCTTTTTTGTTTTACGCGTTCGTGCAGTTACGCAATGTCTTCGTACTGCGGAACCGGGTTGCGGAAGCTTTTGGTAACGCAGGCCAGGTAAACCAGACCGATACCGCCCCAGATCAGGCCCAGAATCATTGAGCTCTCTTCCAAGTTCAGCCACAGCGCACCTACGGTCAGCGCACCGCACAGCGGCAGGATCAGGTACTGGAAGTGATCTTTCAGCGTTTTGTTACGCTTCTCACGGATCCAGAACTGCGAAATCACCGACAGGTTAACGAAGGTAAAGGCCACCAGCGCACCGAAGTTAATCAGCGCCGTTGCAGTAACCAGGTCAAAGTTAATCGCCAGCAGGGCAATCGCGCCCACCAGCAGCACGTTCCAGGCCGGGGTGCGCCATTTCGGGTGCACGTAGCCAAAGAAGCGGCTCGGGAATACGCCGTCGCGGCCCATCACGTACATCAGGCGGGAAACGCCCGCGTGTGCCGCCATGCCGGAGGCGAGTACGGTAATGGTCGAGAAGACCAGCACGCCGAACTGGAAGGTTTTACCCGCCACGTAGAGCATAATTTCCGGCTGAGACGCATCAGGATCTTTGAAGCGGCTGATATCCGGGAAATAGAGCTGCAGGAAGTAGGAAGCCACGATAAACACCAGGCCGCCAATCAGCGCCGTCAGGAAGATCGCTTTCGGGATCACGCGCTCGGCGTCTTTGGTCTCTTCCGACAGAGAAGAGATGCCGTCGAAGCCCAGGAACGAGAAGCACAGAATGGTCGCACCGGTGATCATCGGCACCACGTGCGCGCCTTCTGACCAGAACGGACGAGTGCTGGTGAGCGTACCCGCGCCTTCACCGTGCGCCACGCCGTAAACAATCAGGCCGACGATGGCCGCCACAATACCCATCTGCAAGATAACGATCAGGGTGTTGAAGTTAGCAACGGATTTAATGCTGCGCAGGTTCGAGATGGTCATAAAGGCCACCAGCGCCACCACAAAGATCCACGACGGCACGCTGGGCACCAGCGCTTCGAAGTAAATTTTAGCCAGCAGAATGTTGATCATCGGCATGAACAGGTAGTCCAGCAGCGACGACCAGCCCACCATAAAGCCCACGGCCGGGCTAATGGATTTTTGGGCATAGGTGTAGGCTGAGCCAGCGGACGGGAAACGACGCACCAGTTTACCGTAGCTCAGAGCAGTAAAGAGAATAGCCACCAGCGCAAACGCATACGCGGTCGCGACATGACCATCGGTCAGACCAGAGACAATGCCGAACGTATCGAACAGCGTCATCGGCTGCATATAGGCAAGACCCATCATAACAACCGGAATCAACGTAAGCGATTTACGCAGTTCCACGCGAGAGGTTTTTGGAGTAACGTTATGCGACATGGTCAGACCCCATTACGGCGAATGCCGTCGCAATAGCAAAAAATTGCCCCATTTTGTTTCTTTCCTCAGCGACAACGACTGTCGGTTTTTAAATGTGTATCTATCCGGTACGAAGCCCGGCCTCTTGGTTTTAAATGACGTTTTGATGCAAAAAAATAACCGACGCGTTTAACGTCGGTTAGTGTCATTTTTTGCAGGCGACATATTTTGCCCCAAACTGAGGCGCGATGACAAGATGGCATACACCCATCAGGCCATCTTTTTTAACTCACGCCCGATTCACGGCCACTCACCGGTTTGTAAACGCCAGCGATCGCACTATTTGCTAAAATTTCCGTGCACCACCAGCCGCTTGCCAGCCCTGCGGTCTGCTCATTCCAGCCAATCCATACCGGTTCAGTAGAGATGTGCGCCACCACCTGTTTCTCTACCAGCGCGCCGCTGTCTAAAAACGGCTGCGCCAGATAGCGCGGCAGATAACCACAGCCAAGGCCGCCAATGAGCAGATCCAGTTTAGCTTTAAAATCAAAAACCGCGATCGCCTCCTGATCCTCCAGCAGCAGCTGGGAGCGTGAGCAGCCCGGTCTTGCCTCCCCTACCACGATAGCACGATGGCGTTTGATCTCGCGCCGGGGCAGCGGCTCTGCCACCAGGGCCAGCGGATGGTGAGCGGCGACGGCAAACACCTGATCCAGACTGCCGAGCCTGGCAAAGCCAAACCCGCTCAGTGAGGGTGGGTCGTGCAGCGCACCCACAATCACGTCGGCCCGCCCCTGAATAAGCGCCTCCCACGAGCCAGACAGCACGCCGTTGATAAATTTTAGCCGAGTCACGTTGTGCTGCTGATAAAAGGTGTCGATAAGCGGTAGCAGCAGCGAGAAGGGAAAGGTGTCATCCACGCCAATGGTAAGCTGGTTCTCCCAGCCCTCGTTGAGCTTAATCGCCTGCTTCTCTAGCTCACGCACCGAGTGCAGCACCTCTCGCCCCTTCTCCAGCAGCATCTGGCCAGTGCGGGTAAAGGTTGCCCGATGGCCGCTGCGGTCAAGAAGTTGAATGTTAAGATCGCTCTCCAGCTTATGCACGGTATAGCTCAGCGCGGAGGGGGTTTTATAGAGCTTCGCCGAGGCCGCAGCAAAGCTGCCCTCTTTTTCGAGGGCATCAAGGATAACGAGAACATCCAGCAATGGTTTCATGTTCGCCCCACAGGGTGTGCGACCAGTCCCCAGGCTGCTGCCCTACTCCATCGGCATGATCAGCGGATCGGGATACTGATACTCGAACCCTAATTCATTGGTGATGCGGCTCCCGTCAACAAGCTTGCCCTTGCTGCCCGCGTCGCTGTCGGTAAACTGCGGCGGTGCCAGGCCCAGCTGGCGTGCCATCACCGGGTAAAATTCGGATCGCGCAGGGTGCTTAGGCGCGCAGAGATTGTAGATATGGCCGCCCTTCGGCGACTGCAATAGCAGCGTAATCGCGGCGATAACGTCTTCCAGATGCACCAGATTAACGCCCTGGCTGCCGTTGGGGGCCGTTTTACCGGCGAAGAAGCGCCCCGGATGGCGGCCCGGCCCGACCAGCCCGGCCAGACGAAGGATATCCACCGAGGTGCCCGGCAGGTTGTGCAGCCACTCCTCCAGCTCTTTCAAGGTTTGCCCGCTGTGGGTCACCGGTTGCAGCGGCATGCCTTCTTTGACGTTGCCCTCAGCGTTACCGTATACCGAGGTTGAGCTGGTAAAGATAATGCGCGGAATACGCCTCGCCAGCGCGCTGTCGACAATCTCCTGCACCGCCTGCAGATAGAAGGTATCCCCGCTGCCGCTCCGTCGGGCAGGCAGCGTGACCACCAGCGCATCCACGTTCATCAGCGCTTCTAGGTCGTCAGCATCACATACCAGCTCCGGCTCGAGCTTCAGCGGATAGCTTTCAATACCGCACATGCGCGCCGCCTCAACGCCATCCTGGGTGGTTTTACTGCCGGTAACCTGCCAGCCCTTTGACTGCAGCGAGAGCGCCAGCGGCATCCCCAGCCAGCCTAAACCGACAATCGCGACTTTTTTCATCCTTAATTCTCCCGGCTTTCATACGTTAGGATTAAGGCTACGCCAGGCAACGGCAACTGACAATTCTGAAGGCAACATGAAATGATGTAATGATGAAAAAAAGCCCTTGCTTTCAGCGGGCAAAGTGGTTTAGGTTAATTGACAAGACATGAATAAGCATTCATTGGAAATTTTATGACACGCGTTCAATTTAAACACCACCATCATCACCATCATCCTGACTAGTCTTTCAGGCGATGTGTGCTGGAAGACGTTTGGATCTTCCAGTGGTGCATGAACGCATGAAAAAGCCCCCGGAAGATCCTCTTCCGGGGGCTTTTTTTTGAACCTAATTCAGGCAGGATAAGAGGATAAGTAGAATGTTAGATAACTCCCGTTTACGCATAGCTATGCAGAAATCTGGCCGTTTAAGCGATGATTCACGCGAACTGCTGGCCCGCTGCGGCATTAAAATCAATCTGCACACGCAGCGCCTGATTGCGCTGGCAGAGAACATGCCCATCGATATTCTGCGCGTGCGTGACGACGACATTCCGGGGCTGGTCATGGACGGCGTGGTGGATCTCGGCATTATCGGCGAGAACGTGCTGGAAGAGGAGTTGCTGACCCGTCGCGCGCAGGGCGAAGACCCACGCTACTTTACCCTGCGCCGTCTCGATTTTGGCGGCTGCCGCCTGTCGCTGGCCACCGCCGTTGACGAGCCGTGGGATGGCCCGGCGGCATTAAACGGTAAACGTATTGCCACCTCCTATCCGCACCTGCTGAAGCGCTACCTCGATCAGAAAGGCGTCTCGTTTAAATCCTGCCTGCTGAACGGCTCGGTGGAAGTGGCCCCGCGTGCGGGCCTGGCCGATGCCATCTGTGACCTGGTCTCAACCGGAGCGACCCTTGAAGCCAACGGCCTGCGTGAGGTCGAGGTGATCTACCGCTCGAAAGCCTGCCTGATCCAGCGTGACGGCGAGATGCCAGCGGCTAAGCAGCAGCTGATCGACAAGCTGCTGACCCGTATTCAGGGCGTCATCCAGGCCCGCGAATCAAAATATATCATGATGCATGCCCCGACCGAGCGTCTGGACGAGGTGATTGCCCTGCTGCCGGGCGCTGAGCGTCCGACCATCCTGCCGCTGGCGGGCGACCAGCAGCGCGTGGCGATGCACATGGTCAGCAGCGAAACGCTGTTCTGGGAGACCATGGAGAAGCTGAAGGCGCTGGGGGCCAGCTCTATTCTGGTGCTGCCGATTGAGAAGATGATGGAGTAATGCGGTTTTAATGTGCCCGGTGGCGCTGCGCTTACCGGGCCTACGGGTCTTGTAGGCCGGATAAACAACGTGCCATCCGGCAAAAAGGAAAACGATTATGAGCTTTAATACCGTCATCGACTGGAACGACTGTACCCCGGAGCAGCAGCGCGATCTGCTGATGCGTCCGGCCATCTCCGCCTCGGAAAGCATCACCCGTACGGTGGTGGAGATCCTCGACAATGTCAAAGCGCGCGGCGACGATGCCCTGCGCGAATACAGCGCTATTTTTGATAAAACCGAGGTCGGCGCGCTGAAGGTCACCGCGCAAGAGATCGCCGACGCCAGCGCCCGCCTGGGAGACGATATCAAGCAGGCAATGGCCGTGGCGGTGAAGAACATCGACACCTTCCACCAGGCGCAAAAGCTCCAGCCTGTGGATGTGGAAACCCTGCCCGGCGTACGCTGTCAGCAGGTAACGCGCCCGATTGCCTCCGTGGGCCTCTATATTCCCGGTGGTTCCGCGCCGCTGTTCTCAACGGTATTGATGCTGGCCACGCCGGCGCGCATCGCGGGCTGCCAGCGGGTCGTGCTCTGCTCGCCGCCGCCGATTGCCGATGAGATCCTCTATGCCGCCAGCCTCTGTGGCGTGCAGGAGGTCTTTAAGGTGGGCGGGGCGCAGGCTATCGCCGCCCTCGCCTTTGGCACCGAATCCATTCCGGCAGTAGATAAAATTTTTGGCCCTGGCAACGCCTTCGTCACCGAAGCCAAGCGCCAGGTCAGCCAGCGGCTGGACGGGGCAGCGATTGACATGCCTGCCGGTCCGTCTGAGGTACTGGTGATTGCCGACAGCGGCGCAATGCCGGATTTCGTCGCCTCGGATCTGCTCTCCCAGGCCGAACATGGCCCGGATTCTCAGGTGATCCTGCTGACGCCGGACGCGCAGATGGCCGCCGCGGTCGCCGACGCCGTTGAGCGCCAGCTGGCCGAGCTGCCTCGTGCCGAGACCGCACGGCAGGCGCTGGCCGCCAGCCGCCTGATCGTCGCGAAGGATCTGGCCCAGTGCGTGGCTATCTCTAACGCTTACGGCCCGGAGCACCTGATTATTCAGACCCGCGACGCCCGTTCGCTGGTCGACAGCATCACCAGCGCGGGATCGGTGTTTCTCGGTGACTGGTCGCCGGAGTCGGCGGGTGACTATGCCTCGGGGACCAACCACGTGCTGCCGACCTACGGCTATACCGCCACCTGCTCCAGCCTTGGGCTGGCGGATTTCCAGAAGCGCATGACGGTGCAGGAGCTCTCCCGCGAGGGCTTCTCCGCGCTGGCGGCGACCATTGAGACCCTGGCGGCGGCCGAGCGTCTGCACGCCCACAAGAATGCCGTTACCCTGCGCGTTAACGCCCTCAAGGAGCAAGCATGAGCATCGAAGAATTAGCGCGCGAGAACGTGCGAAACCTGACGCCCTACCAGTCCGCTCGTCGCCTGGGCGGCAAAGGCGATGTCTGGCTGAACGCCAACGAGTTTCCTACCCCGGTGGCCTTTGAGCTGACCCAGTCGTCGCTCAACCGCTACCCGGAGTGTCAGCCGAAAGCGGTGATTGAGGGTTACGCCCGCTATGCCGGTCTGCAGCCGGAGCAGGTGCTGGTCAGCCGCGGCGCGGACGAGGGTATCGAGCTGCTGATCCGTGCCTTCTGCGAGCCGGGCAAGGACGCAGTGCTCTACTGCCCGCCGACCTACGGCATGTACAGCGTTAGCGCCGAGACCTTCGGCGTCGAGGCGCGCACCGTTCCGGCGCTGGAGAGCTGGCAGCTCAATCTGGAAGGCATCGCCGCGGCTCTCGATGGGGTGAAGCTTATCTATGTGTGCAGCCCCAACAACCCGACCGGGCAGATTATCGACCCGCAGGATATGCGTGCCCTGTTAGAGATGACCCGTGGCAAAGCGCTGGTGATTGCCGACGAGGCCTACATTGAGTTCTGTCCGCAGGCGACGCTCAGCGGCTGGCTGGCGGACTATCCGCACCTGGTGATCCTGCGTACGCTGTCGAAAGCCTTTGCGCTGGCCGGTCTGCGCTGCGGTTTTACCCTCGCAAGCAAGGAGATCATCGCCCTGCTGCTGAAGGTGATTGCCCCCTACCCGCTCTCGACCCCGGTCGCCGAGATCGCCGCTCAGGCCCTCTCCCCGGCTGGCATTGAGGCGATGCAGGGACGGGTGGCGCAGATCCTCAATGAACGCCGCTACCTGGTCGAGCAGTTGCGCACTATTTCCTGCGTAGAAACGGTATTCAATTCAGAAACCAACTATATTCTGGCACGCATCACCGCCTCCAGCGCGGTATTTAAATCCCTGTGGGATCAGGGCATTATTCTACGTGACCAGAACAAACAACCCTCTTTGAGCGGCTGCCTGCGGATCACCATCGGTACCCGGGAAGAGAGCCAGCGCGTCATCGACGCCCTACGTGCGGAGCAAGTATGAGCCAGAAGTACCTTTTTATTGACCGTGACGGCACCCTGATTAGCGAGCCGCCGAGCGACTTTCAGGTCGATAGCTTTGAAAAGCTGGCCTTTGAGCCAGACGCCATTCCGGTGCTGCTTAAGCTGCAGGCGGCGGGCTTTAAGCTGGTGATGATCACCAATCAGGACGGGCTGGGCACCGCCAGCTTCCCGCAGGAGCACTTTACCGGCCCGCACAACCTGATGATGCAGATCTTCACCTCCCAGGGCGTAGTTTTTGACGAGGTGCTGATCTGTCCGCATCTGCCCGCCGACGAGTGCGACTGCCGTAAGCCGAAGGTGAAGCTGGTTGAGGCTTACCTTGCTGACGAGGCGCTGGATAAGGCCAACAGCTACGTGATTGGCGATCGGATGACGGACGTGACCCTTGCTGAAAACATGGGAATCACCGGCCTGCGCTACGACCGCGAGACCCTGAACTGGCGCGCCATTGGCGACCAGTTGACCAAACGCGACCGCTATGCCCACGTCGAGCGCAAGACCAAAGAGACGCAGATTGACGTGAAGGTGTGGCTGGATCGCGAAGGCGGCAGCAAAATCAATACCGGCGTAGGCTTCTTTGATCACATGCTGGATCAGATTGCCACCCACGGCGGTTTCCGCATGGAGATTCAGGTCAAGGGCGATCTCTATATTGACGATCACCACACCGTGGAAGATACCGGTCTGGCGCTCGGCGAGGCGCTGAAGCTGGCCCTCGGCGACAAGCGCGGCATCAACCGCTTTGGATTTGTTCTGCCAATGGACGAGTGCCTGGCCCGCTGCGCGCTGGATATCTCCGGGCGTCCGCACCTTGAATACAAGGCCGAGTTTACCTACCAGCGCGTGGGCGACCTGACCACCGAGATGGTTGAACACTTCTTCCGCTCGCTCTCCTACACCATGGCCGTCACCCTGCACCTGAAAACCAAGGGCAAGAACGATCACCACCGCGTAGAGAGCCTGTTTAAGGCCTTTGGCCGTACGCTGCGCCAGGCGATCCGTGTGGAAGGCGATACCCTTCCCTCCTCGAAAGGAGTGCTGTAATGAACGTGGTGATCCTCGATACCGGCTGCGCCAACCTGCACTCGGTGACATCCGCGATTGCCCGCCACGGCTATGAGCCGGTGGTGAGTCGCGATCCGGATATCGTGCTGCGCGCCGATAAGCTCTTTTTACCTGGCGTAGGGACGGCGCAGGCCGCGATGGATCAAATCCACCAGCGCGAGCTGGTCAACTTGATCCGAGCCTGCACCCAGCCGGTGCTCGGGATCTGCCTCGGCATGCAGCTGCTGGGCAGCCGCAGCGAAGAGACCCACGGCGTTGAGCTGCTGGGGATTATCGATGAGCCGGTGGTCAAGATGGAGGACGTCGGGTTACCGCTGCCTCATATGGGCTGGAACCGCGTCTACCCGAAAGCGGGCGACCGCCTGTTTCGCGGCATTGAGGACGGGGCTTACTTTTACTTCGTGCACAGCTACGCGATGCCGGTGAACGCCCAGACCATCGCCCAGTGCCACTACGGCGCGCCCTTCACCGCCGCCGTGCAGAAAGATAACTTCTACGGCGTTCAGTTCCACCCGGAGCGCTCCGGCGCGGCGGGCGCGCAGCTGCTGAAAAACTTCCTGGAGATGTAATGATTATTCCAGCGTTAGACTTAATTGATGGCACGGTAGTACGCCTGCATCAGGGGGACTACGCGCAGCAGCGCGACTACGGTAACGATCCGCTGCCCCGCCTGCAGGGCTATGCTGCCGAAGGCGCAGAGGTGCTGCACCTGGTCGATCTGACCGGGGCGAAAGATCCGGCCAAGCGGCAGATCCCGCTGATTAAAACTCTGGTGGCTGGCGTCAACGTGCCGGTGCAGGTCGGCGGCGGGATCCGTACGGAAGAGGACGTTGCCGCCCTGCTGGCGGCGGGCGTTGCCCGTGTCGTGGTCGGATCGACGGCGGTGAAATCCCCTGAGGTGGTTAAGGGCTGGTTTACACGCTTCGGCGCAGAGGCGCTGGTGCTGGCGCTTGACGTACGCATCGACGCCGAGGGCGTGAAGCAAGTGGCGGTCAGCGGCTGGCAGGAGAACTCCGGCGTCTCGCTGGAGGAGCTGATTGAAACTTATCAGTCCGTTGGCCTGAAGCACGTCCTGTGCACGGATATCTCCCGCGATGGCACCCTAGCTGGCTCCAACGTCTCGCTGTATGAAGAGGTCTGCGCGCGCTATCCGCAGATCGCCTTCCAGTCCTCTGGCGGCATCGGCGGGCTCCAGGACATCGCTGCCCTGCGCGGTACAGGGGTGCGCGGCGTAATCGTGGGCCGGGCGCTGCTGGAAGGCAAATTTAACGTAACGGAGGCGATCCAATGCTGGCAAAACGGATAATTCCCTGTCTGGACGTGCGCAACGGCCAGGTAGTAAAAGGCGTGCAGTTCCGCAACCATGAGATCATTGGCGAAATCGTGCCGCTGGCGAAGCGCTATGCCGAGGAAGGCGCGGACGAGCTGGTCTTTTACGATATTACCGCCTCCAGCGATGGACGCGTCGTAGATAAGAGCTGGGTCTCCCGCGTCGCGGAAGCGATCGATATCCCCTTCTGCGTGGCGGGCGGGATTAAATCCGTCGACGACGCGGCGCAGATCCTCTCCTTCGGCGCGGATAAAATTTCCATCAACTCACCGGCCCTGGCTGACCCAGAGCTGATCACCCGCCTCGCCGACCGTTTTGGCGTGCAGTGTATCGTGATCGGCATTGATACCTGGTTTGATGAGGCCACCGGCAAGTATCACGTTAATCAGTATACCGGCGACGAAACCCGGACCCGCGTCACCACCTGGGAGACGCTGGACTGGGTGCAGGAAGTACAGAAGCGTGGCGCGGGTGAGATCGTGCTCAACATGATGAACCAGGACGGGGTGCGTAACGGTTACGATCTCGTGCAGCTGAAAAAGGTGCGTGAGGTCTGCCATGTTCCCTTGATCGCCTCCGGCGGCGCGGGAACCATGGAGCACTTCCTGGAAGCCTTCCGGGATGTGGATGTCGACGGGGCGCTGGCCGCCTCCGTGTTCCACAAGCAGATTATTAATATTGGTGAACTGAAAGCGTACCTGGCATTGCAGGGCGTGGAGATAAGGATATGTTAACAGAGCAACAACGCAGCCTGCTGGACTGGACGAAAACCGATGGGCTGCTGCCTGCCGTGATCCAGCACGCGGTGTCCGGTGAAGTGCTAATGCTGGGCTATATGGACCAGCAGGCGCTGGCTAAAACCGAAGAGAGCGGGCTGGTCACCTTCTACTCGCGCACCAAGCAGCGCCTGTGGACCAAGGGTGAAACCTCCGGCAACGTGCTTAACGTAGTCAGCATCACCCCGGACTGCGATAACGACACGCTGCTGGTGCTGGTCAACCCTGTCGGCCCAACCTGTCATACCGGCACTACCAGCTGCTTTGGTGAAGAGAAGAACCACCAGTGGTTGTTCCTCTACCAGCTGGAGCAGCTGCTGGCGGCGCGCAAAAGCGCTGATCCTGCCAGCTCCTACACGGCGAAGCTCTATGCCAGCGGCACCAAGCGCATCGCGCAGAAGGTGGGTGAAGAAGGCGTAGAGACTGCACTCGCTGCGACCGTTAACGACCGCGAGGAGCTGACTAACGAAGCCTCCGATCTGATCTACCACCTGCTGGTGCTGCTGCAGGATCAGGATCTGGACATGACGACCATCATTGAGAATTTGAGAGCGCGGCATAAGTAGCGCCGCAGAGATAAAAAAACCGGGCAAGCCCGGTTTTTTTATTACGCTTTCGGCTGGTAGTTTCGCAGCGCGTTGCGGGTGAGTACGTAACCGGAGCCGAGAATAAGACCCAGCAGTACGGCCATAATCAGGGTTAACGCGCGTTTTGGGCTATCACGCCATATTGGCAGAGTAGGCTTCATAACGTAGCGGTAGCTATGCATATTGGCCGGATCGGGCTTCAGGCGTGCAATATCCAACAGGTTTTTGCGCATCTGATAGTAGCTTTCCGGATACACCAACGGTCGAGAGGCTTCATTTTTAACCATAGACTCCAGCGCTTCACCACCCAGCAGGAAGAGCGTATCCTGCGTAACTTCTTGGGTTTGCTGCACCTGCGGATTCTTGATTTGCGCCTCTTGTGCGACCTTCAACGCTTCTGAGATCTGTTTCAGGCGTAAATCTTTCTGTTCCTGAGCCACCTTCTCTTGGGTCGCTAATAGCGCAACCAGTTCGTTTGTTCGCGACTTAATGTTTACCGAGAGATCCAAGTCGAGTTCATCAGCAATCTGTTCGTCTACTTGCTGAATGTACTGTGCCAGCGTTTTCTGAGCATTTTCCGCAGAATCGCCCTGATAGGTAAGCTTTAACGGCAGAGCCTGTCCGCGAACCGCAGAATCGATAGTCAGCTTTTCAGGCTCCTCTTGGTTTTCTAAAATTTCCGATAGTGCAGAGAAAGCAGCGTTAAAGCGACCAATAACGCGCTGCTGGATATCGTCGATATCAGCAGATGAGACGCCGTTAAGGACGCTCATTGCGTTGGTGTAGCCAGTAATCTGACCCGCATCCGGCATAGTGATTACTGCCGTTGAGGTCCACTTCTCTTTAGCCACAGTCAAATACACTGCTGCTAATGCCAGGGTAGCAACCACAAAAATTGCAATTGTCCATTTGCTGCGCCAAAGCTGCAGCAGAAGATCAATCATATCAACTTGTTCTGGATTGTAATTTCCCTTTCTTACCACATCATTGTCGTTGTGCGTCATAGCAACCTTTGTGATGAAAGCGCAAGTAACCGTTACGTTTAGCGTAGTTTACCCAAGGTGTGTTTTTTTTCTATAAGATTCATTCTAATTCATTAACTGAATGTTGCAGAGAAAGTATACCTGTTTTTAGGCGTACAAAATATGAACAATTCAAACACATACTGTGATAAACTGAATAAAAAAAAGCCTGATGCTTAACATCAGGCTTTTGCCTTCCAGAACGGTATGTTAGTCGTTGCCAAACAGATCGCGGGTATAGACTTTTTCTGCAACGTCACGTAACTCTTCCGCCATACGATTTGAGATAATCACGTCGGCTTCTTGCTTAAAGGCAGCGATATCACGTACTACACGTGAGTTGTAGAACTGTTCCTCTTTCATTACCGGTTCATAGATAATGACTTCGACACCTTTGGCTTTGATACGCTTCATAATGCCCTGAATTGATGAGGCACGGAAATTGTCAGAGCCGCTTTTCATTATCAACCGATAAACCCCAACTACTTTCGGCTGGCGCGCCAATATCGCATCGGCAATAAAATCTTTGCGCGTGCGGTTGGCTTCGACAATAGCCGAAACAATATTGTTAGGTACGGATTTATAGTTCGCAACCAGCTGCTTGGTATCTTTTGGCAAGCAGTAACCGCCGTAGCCAAATGAAGGATTATTATAGTGATTGCCAATACGCGGATCGAGACATACTCCTTCAATAATCTGTCGGGTATTTAAACCCAAGCTTTCTGCATAGCTATCCAGTTCATTAAAGTAAGCCACGCGCATCGCCAGATAAGTATTAGCAAACAGCTTAATGGCTTCGGCTTCGGTAGAGTCGGTAAACAGAACGGGGATATCGGTTTTAATCGCGCCCTCTACCAGCAGGGCAGCAAAACGCTCAGCACGCGCGGAGCGCTCGCCGATGACGATCCGGGAAGGATGCAGGTTATCGTACAGCGCCCGCCCTTCACGCAGGAACTCCGGGGAAAAGATAACGTTATCAATGCCCAGCGTCTCTTTGATTTTTTGCGTAAAGCCAACGGGAACCGTTGATTTGATTACCATCACCGCATTCGGATTAATTTCATTTACATCCTTGATGACGGCTTCAACGCTGGTCGTGCAGAAGTAGTTGGTTTTCGGATCGTAATCCGTAGGCGTAGCAATAATCACATAATCTGCATCACGATAGGCATCGTACTTATCGGTAGTGGCGCGAAAATTGAGCGGCTTCGTTTTAAGATATTCCTCAATTTCTTTATCAGCAATCGGCGACTTTTCCTGGTTCAGCAGATCTACTTTTTCTTGCACGATATCCAGCGCAACAACTTCATGATTCTGGGCAATTAAAATGCCGTTGGAGAGGCCTACATAACCTGTACCGGAGATGGTAATTTTCATACGTTTGACTTTTTCTCGTTAAAGAACGTAGTGCCTGAAAACGACACAGCCAGTGAGTGGAAACGCTTTAACGATAACGACACTCAGATTACAGTGTCAATACAACCTATTCATATTCAGATAAGCTTCATAATCAGTAGCAGAAACATACCTTTTTTAACAAATTACAATCAGACAAAATAAAAAAAGCCCGGCAGAACCGGGCTTAACAATGAATTAATAAATCAGATTATTCCATCCACTCGGTATGGAATACACCCTCTTTATCGGTACGCTTGTAGGTGTGTGCACCAAAGTAGTCGCGCTGAGCCTGGATCAAGTTAGCTGGCAGCACGGCAGAGCGGTAGCTGTCGTAGTAGGCGACGGCTGCGCCAAAGGTCGGTACTGGGATACCATTCTGAACGGCATAAGCCACGACGTCACGCAGTGCCTGCTGGTAATCATCGGCAATCTGCTTGAAGTAAGGAGCCAGCAGCAGGTTGGCAATCGCCGGGGTCTCAGCGTAGGCGTCGGTGATTTTCTGCAGGAACTGGGCGCGGATGATGCAGCCAGCGCGGAAAATCTTCGCGATTTCACCGTAGTTGAGATCCCAGTTGTACTCTTCAGACGCGGCACGCAGCTGAGAGAAGCCCTGAGCATAGGAGACGATTTTGCCCAGGTAGAGCGCACGACGTACCTTCTCGACGAACTCAGCTTTGTCACCGGCCGGCTGCGCCTGCGGTCCGCTCAGGACTTTAGAGGCGGCAACGCGCTGCTGTTTCAGTGAAGAAATATAACGAGCAAACACGGATTCGGTGATCAGCGACAGCGGCTCGCCCAGGTCCAGCGAGCTCTGGCTGGTCCACTTACCGGTGCCTTTGTTTGCTGCTTCATCAAGGATCACATCGACCAGGTATTTACCCTCTTCATCTTTCTTCGTGAAGATATCTTTGGTGATGTCGATCAGATAGCTGCTCAGCTCGCCTTCGTTCCACTCGGTGAAGGTCTGGGCCAGCTCTTCGTTGGAGAGGTTCAGGCCGCCTTTCAGCAGGGCGTAGGCTTCAGCAATCAGCTGCATATCGCCGTATTCGATGCCGTTGTGAACCATCTTCACATAGTGACCAGCACCGTCAGCGCCGATATAGGTTACACAGGGTTCGCCGTCTTCCGCTACCGCAGCAATCTTGGTGAGGATCGGCGCAACCAGCTCATAGGCCTCTTTCTGACCGCCAGGCATGATAGACGGCCCTTTCAGCGCGCCCTCTTCACCGCCGGAAACGCCGGTACCGATAAAGTTAAAGCCTTCAGCAGAGAGTTCGCGATTACGACGAATGGTGTCATGGAAGAAGGTGTTACCGCCATCGATGATGATGTCGCCTTTATCCAGGTAAGGTTTAAGCGAGTTGATGGCCGCATCCGTGCCTGCACCCGCCTGCACCATTAACAGGATACGACGCGGCGTTTCAAGAGACTCTACAAACTCTTGTACGGTGTAGTAAGGCACCAGCTTCTTGCCTGGGTTTTCAGCAACGACTTCTTCAGTTTTTTCACGGGAGCGGTTGAAAACGGAAACGGTATAACCACGGCTTTCGATATTGAGCGCCAGGTTGCGCCCCATAACGGCCATACCTACAACGCCGATCTGCTGTTTGGACATTACATACTCCTGTCAGGTGTGTTTTGCAGCTGGTTAACATTTCAGCTGGTTAAGTAACAAATATGTTAACTCAGGATTTTCTCAGGTGATAGTACCGATTTATGCTAAACAATAGATCGGTATGACAAATTATTTATCCATTGTACTTTTAATAAACGCTGAGATCCCATCAACTAAAGGTGTGAGCGGGTAAGGACCAATCACATCAGTTAATCGTTGGTTACATAGAATATTTGAAGGAATCAAGCTACGGTGAATATCAATATATTTCTTTTCAACGCCACTATTGCCCGCTAACTCCAGTACCGTTTCAACGATATGAATAGTAGAGGTCCCATAGCCTGAACCGATATTAAAAATAGTATAAGGTGGATTGTTATAGTTAAAAAGAGTATAAAAAGCTGAAACAAAATCATCAATATAGATGTAGTCTCTGACCTCTGTACCCGTACCCCAAATTTCAATATCTTTACCGCTTTTTATTTTTCCTAAAAGAATAGCGATCAGCCCCTGATTAGCATACAAATTTTGATGCCGTCCATAGGGGTTTGAAGGTCTGATAATGAGGTAGTCTCGGTTCAGGGCAGCACTGCGTTGCGCCACATACTCTTCTAGCTCAACCTTGCTTTTCCCATAGGAGCAGGTCGGTGAAAGCGCGTCCGTCTCTTTATGGGGTTCCGGGCTGGTCTTATAGATCCTGCCACCGGAAGAAAAATAGACCACTCGCTTGACGATGGTATAGAGAAAATCAATCGCCGAACGGTTTTCCTCTAAACGTGCTTCATAGTCAGTGGGATCAGCATTAACAGGAATATTGTTAACGAGATAGATCGCGCTATCAATATTTAATTCGGAAAAATGGCTTAGCTTAACATCGATTTCTGAGAGCTCACCGCTGATAAAGGTTAGCCCTGCAAAATCTAACTGTGGTTTGTTCCGTCCATAGACAATAACCTGCCAGGACTCGTTGATAAATTTTTCAATCAGATTAAGCGCTATAAAACTTGATCCGCCGACGATTAAAACGTGCTTACTCATTACCCCACCCCAGGCTGATTAGGGATACGTTGAAAAATGATTCAGATATTTTTTAAAACCTTAGCCGGTATGCCGCCAATGACTACATTGTCAGGAAATGAGCGTGTCACAACCGAATTAGCTGCTACCACAACGTTATTACCTAACGTTACGCCCGATAAGATCTTAACGTTATCGCCTAGCCAGCAGTTTTTTCCAAGCTTTGTCGCATCGCGGATCGTCAGTGGACGGTGTTTTGGCAATATCATTGCTGAGTCGCCGCCGAACGAATGGTCATGATCGCTAATCAGTACATCGCTCCCAATCAGACAACCATCTTCAATGATAACGGATTCAGCAGCAGCGATATGCACATTCTGACTTAAAGAGACATCATTACCGATGCTGATACTGCCTGTGCCAATAGCATCTAGCCAAGCTTGGTTTCCTAAAATAACATGGCGTCCAAGCGTTATATTTTTAGAACCAACAATAGAAATATTTTTACCTACAATAAGGCCCTGCGTCGAAAATGCATAGCTATAATACTTATTGCGCAACTTATTATAGGGGAAAAACAAGGCTTTTAATGTAAACAATAGAGAACGTTCGCTTGAAAGACGAGACATTGCTAGCTCCGGCTGATTGTTTTTTTAATTTTACATGCCACGCGGATTAACAACCAGGCTGGCAAACCATAGGTTTTTTTCAAAATCTCATCAGCATTATCGATAATAAAGGTAAAACCTTGATTGGTGTATACCGTTTTATAGTACCAAGGAATAACAAACTTCTGATACATTTTCCATTTAACCGCATTAAACGTTGTCTCAGAAACTTCGCCTGCTTTGACTTTATCTTTAATTAACCCGAGATAGATAAGGCAGAAGCACTCAAAGAGGTTATATCCCCCCTTGCCTGCCACGGCAATATTTTCAAAAACTGTTTTATCACAGATTAGATAATGTTTATTCGTAGAGTTCAACAGCAGCGATGTGTGAGGAAACATGGGATTAACATCTTCTTTTTCATGCGGTATGTTGTCGAAATCCGCCTTCCAGATGCTAAACGCTGAACTCCAGCTATTTTGAAAATGCGTCGCGGCAATAAACTCATCTTTCGAGTTACACCGCGTATTTTCTGCAAGCTTTAGTGTTCCATTGGCAAAAAAAATCGTTGGCATATCGCCTACATTCTGCTTCGCCAACTCGACAAGATAGGTAAACTGACCAGGCAGGAAGCAGCTGTAATCATTATGTAGCTTTAGCAGTGCACCGCTGCCATTGCGTAAGGCTACAATCGAATTATAAAAACCCAAGACCGGATTACGAACGTGCTTGATGTTGTAGCCTTGAGCAGCAATACGATCGCAATGATTTTTGATTACGTCATTATCCGAGTTATCAGAAATAACTATTTCAAAATCGTTGGCATCAACACCATCATTAATTATAGAATCAATCGTTTTAGTTAAATGTTCCAGACGGTCTTTAGTTGGAATACAAATTGAGACAATTGGCATAATATTACTTATCGAATAATTTAAATGGATTTGATGAGGCTGAGATAAAGTACCAGAACATACTCACCACAATAATTTCGATGATAACCGATGCGATACTAACGCCCCAAGCTGCTAAGAAATAAGCGCCTATAAAAAGCAACGGCAGACCGATGACCCCACAAATAATATACGTCAGGCTAAACTGCTTCTTCATGCCACGAGGCAGCATGATTTGTATTCCTAACAGGTTAGCAATAGCCACGACCGGTGGGATCCAGATAAGTATTTTAAGTACACTAGCCGCCTCCATCAGATTTTCTCCGTAGAAGATCCGGATCAGTTCATCTGAAAGCAACATCACCACAAGAGAAAAGCCAAAGAAAGGTAACACGAAGAATTTAAACATCACGCGAATAAGTTTAAGCGCTGACTCTTCTTCTTTAATCATTAGCTTACTTAAACGAGGATAGATTGCCTGTGAGACCGGGTTGATTACCGACTGTAATGCTATACGAATCTTATCTGCGGCTGAAAAGACCCCTACGCTGCCTGCGCCCGCAAAAAAACCTAAAATCAGCGGGATGCTCGTTGTGTAAAGGCTAACAAATGAGGTGGATACAAAGATGTCCCAGCTATCCTTAAGTTCATCAACAACGTCGCGGAAACTGATTCGTGTCCATTGCACCATGCCACTGGAAAAACAGTACACCAGCGCAATAACAGCAGCGATGATAGGCATAATACTCTGGATAACAATTGCCAGTAAAAGATCGTTTTTTGCCGTCACCAACCAGAAGATAAGCACAATCCCGGCTACGCGCGAAATAAAGTTGCAGATAGCAATCCAGATCATTCTTTCATAAGCCTGGTATAGCCAAATGGGGAAAAAAACGCTTCCCAGGACGCTTAGGTATCCTAAATTTAGATATAGCGTATACTGCTGATACTGTGGTAATAAAAGCAATACCCCATTCATCGCAACAAAACCAATTCCTGCGATCAACAGCTTTGCACTAATAACCGCAAAGAAGAACGTTGATACGCTCTGCTTATCCTCAATATTAATCGCGATTTTACGCGTTGCGGTCAGATTGAAGCCATATTCGCTTGCGATAATAAAGTACTGAATAACCGTGAGAATGAGTATATATATACCGAACAACTCAATGCCCAACACTCTGACCAATAAAGGAATGATGAGCAGTGGCAGTAAATAATTTACTGCCTGAATACTAAACAGAGAGAAAATGTTTTTAAGCAGAAGCTTATCCAATGCTATTCCCTCTTATAAGCTATGGTGCATCATTTTCTTCACCCACAGGTAGCGCACCATGCTCCTAAGATGCCAGAAGAAGCTTTTAGAAAGCAGCTTCCTGTTAGAGTGGGCAGCAAAGTGCAGCGCCTTCACGGTAGGATAGAAAGTGACTTTCTCTTTCTGTAATGCTCTTGAGCGTAAGCAGATATCAATATCTTCACAATACATAAAATAGCTTTTATCAAATCCGCCAATCTGCTGGTAAAGCTCAGCGTGAAACATTAAGAAGGATCCAGAAGCCCAGTCAACTTTAGCCGGTTCTGTAATTTTGCTTTTGTCGATAATAGTCGGGTTAGCCCCGGTCAAATAGGATTTAAAGAAATCAGTTAGGCTTGGAAAATGACGAACGGCATTATCATAGGTTTTAAAGTTAATGTCTTTATACAGATTTACCGTTGCCAGACGTACACGATCGTAGCGCATTTTTTCCACTAACTCAAAAATTCGCTCTTTCTCAATTACCACATCCGGGTTCAGGACCAGGAACCAGTCGTCATCCCCGATCCCGTTTTTAAATGCCGCATCAAATACTTTGTTATTATTTTCACCAAAGCCGCATTTAATCTCATTTGCCAGATAATGAATATTGTGACTCTGGCACCACTCCTTGAGTCCAGTCTCTTTAACATTATCGATTAAATAGACATCGAAATGCGGGGCAAGATGCTCTAAGCTTTGCAAGTCTTTAATTATTTTAAAATGCTTATGAGAAACTACAGATATAACGATACTCACTGATTTTTCCCTTTAATGATTTGCTCTTTTACGTCATCTAACCACTGAAGCTGGATGTGCTTTAATAGATTCAAGCGAGCATTGATATCTGCAGCAGGAAAACTATTAGTTGTGATAACTTGCTCAATCTTATTTATTGCTGTCTCTACGCTGTACTTTTCATCGAGTACGTTGACACCTTTAAGTTCGTACTCCTGCATAGCCAGCGCCGAAGGGATCGCCGTAGAGACAACGTGGCACCCTGCCACAAACGCCTCAAGGTTTGGCAGCCCCAATCCTTCCCACTGCGAAAGGCAGACAAATACTTTAGCTTTAAGCAGCACGTCCACGAAATCCTTACGATTTACGTTGCTGATAATATTCTTACCGGACAGTGCCTGACGCGATGCGTTAATAATGCAGACGTTATAGTTTTTATCTTCTAGCGACCTCATTACCTGTAGCGTCTTATCAGGATCTTTATATTTTCCATCTCTGATAATAGCAACGGCATCAATTTCTTTTTCTTTGACCTCGGCCGCATCAATTTCAAAAGGAACAAATGATAAGCCTTTAACTGCGGCGGGTTTGTCGCGCTGTACTCTTGCTGCAAGGGTCGTGTTAGTAAAGAGCAGGTGACGCGCAGAGAGATAATTCTGCCAAAAAATGGCCCCCACCTTTTTCAACCGCTGCGGGTAAAAATCGGCTTCCAGATCCTGTACCAACGCAAACTGACTGCGTTTTATAAAATTAAAAAGCGATGTCAGATGATGTGTCGCAATATAATTTTTATAAAACAGCGCCTGTACGGAAAGAGAAAAAAATGCGAACAGGTTTTTAAAGGAATTGATCAAACCGCGCCTGGGTTTAACCAGTACGACATCATGAGCGCGTTTTGTCTGGGAACCTGACAGGCAATAGACGGTAATTCCTTCACTTTCCAGATAATTTGCAAGCTCTAAAGATACCAGGTTTCCACCAGATAATGCAAACCGTGGTATTGCTATGTGAATAATCAAGTCATTAACCTTTAAAATATTTTATATCTTTATACTTCATTGCCATATAGGCACGGTGCGCAAAAAAGTAAGCATTTACAAATGCGCTTTCAAAGATATTCCTTGAATGCAGTATTTTTTTCGAACGCACCATCTCATTATAGCGCGTACGTAAGCTGTCTGAATTAGCATTAAGGGTACATAGACTCAGGTCATGCTCAAAGCTGTAGTCCATCACGAATACGCTGCCTTTCGTTTTACGGACAAACTGCATGATATCATCATCGGTACAGTAGTTTCGTAGTTGCTCATTGTAGCGGTAGCCATGCTTCACAATATAGGATAAGGCTATTATCATTCCACTATTGATCGCAGAAACCGTACTGCTATTGATGAACCCCTTCGGGGCGCTATCGTAATAAAAACCTTTTAAATAGAGAATTTTTGTTGGGCTAACAATCTGCTGTTTGAATTTGACTATCGGTAATATAACATCCGGCGCCTGATGGTTAGTAATGTTTTCAAATGTAGCAAAATATCCACTGTCGAACTCTGAATCCTGATCTAGCACAAAAAGATAATCTTTTTCATTCTGGTATAGTTCAATAACTCTATTATAAAGTTTGGATAAGGCCAAATTCTCCGGGGTGTTAATATATTTTGCCGCTAGCCCCAACCCACTTAATCTACTGATTGCCTCAGTAACATGTGCTTCGTTGACGCTGGTATTGCTGTTGTCCCAAAAAAGAACCTCATAGCCTTCCGCGCTATGCACGCTATTCTCAAACGCTTTTTCTAACGATATGAAGCTGTGCGTTTTAGTTATTATCTCATTATACAAAACAACCAGAATGATATTTTTCATTTTAAACAGTTAACTCTTTTTTCGTTTGAGAATTATAAACCAGCCAAATAAAGTACGCAGTCATAATCTTTTCAGAAAAGTAAATTGGCCCTTTAAGAGCAAAACTGACGATCAATCCTGCCATACTGATACCAAATAATACTTTGAGCACAGAACTGTTTATCTCAGTAAAGGCAACATGGTTTTTGATAAAATGCCATGTATACCCCAGCACAAAGATCAAACCGGTAATACCGAATGCGATATAATTTAACAGGATGCCAGAGTCCGTTTTGTAAATGAAATGATGCGGTTCGCTAAGGCTGGGCTGAGCCCAAAAACCAAAACCTGTTAACGGGGGTACTTCCCAAGGAATGAAAAGATAGCTATCAATAAGTTCATTGGTCGACGCCGTTTCAAACGATCCGGTATCCATATAATTATAAATAGGCTCAAAAACAAACTGCAGGAATCGTGTGAATTGGTCTATACCCATTACAGCAATCACCGCCATGATGGCTAAAGTGATGAACGCGGCTAAATTGACTGAGTAAAAAATCTTACGACGACAGTAGAGGAAGAAGAATATAAATATCGTCAGCACTAAAATAAAGCCGCTTCTGCCCGCAATCAGGGAGAGAACGGTAATAATTAACGTAATAAGCAGGAACTTAAAGTTTACCTTAAACTTATATGAAGTGCACCACGGTAGGAAAAACAGATAAAGAATACCATAGGCTATTGAAGTATCATAAATTGACAGCCCAGCAAGACCGGTAGCCCTGAAATGCCCCACGTCAGCCAATGCTTTCCATTCGTCTGTCAGCTCGATAATTGAGTTGAATGCTTCTCTGAAAGGAGGCAATGAGAGCTGTAGAATGACAATCGCAAACTGGAAATAGAGCGCAAAGGCAACAGATTGACGAATGACGGTGTGAAAATCGCCCCGTGTTCTGGTGATATCTCGGGCAATATTGCGTATTAATAGACAGCACCCAAAAGGTATGAGGATCGCTTTAAATAAGTAGCGAAACAGGACAAAAAGATAATCATTATTCTGGCCAATAAAAAAACATACAAGCATTAATACAAGGAAAAACGCCCACCATTTAATCTCGGTTACGATAATTGAAGGCATCTTTCTGCCTAAAATACTTTGGCCGATCCCTAATAGCGCAAATAAAAGCGGGGGATAAAACTTTACCCCCCCCAGAATATAGCTACCGGAAAAAAGACTAAATGTTACGATCAAATTTAGAAATAATTTATTAGCCAGCATAATTTTTATTAATGGTTACTCTTTAAAGTAGCTACATCCAAATTTTTAAAATTTGAAACTACATCAGAGAATGACGGCAGGATCTTATCTTTATCTGAAACCAGTAACTCACCGTGCGCTGGCCAGTCGATATTCAATTCGGCATCGTTCCACTTAATTCCCGCTTCCATCGCTGGCATATAGTAGGTTGTGGTTTTATAGAGAAACTCAGCTGTATCACTTAATGTCAGGAACCCATGGGCAAACCCTTCTGGGATCCAGAGCTGGCGTTTGTTCTCAGCGGATAAGTTAACGCCTACCCACTGCCCTAGCGTAGGTGAGTTTTCGCGGATATCAACGGCGACATCGAATACTTCACCTACGGCGCAGCGCACCAGTTTACCTTGCGCGTGGGGAGCCTGTTGATAATGTAAACCACGCAGCACACCCTTGCTGGATTTCGAATGGTTATCCTGCACGAATTCAACGCTGCGCCCGACCGCCTCTTCAAAGATCCGCTGGTTGAAGCTCTCCATGAAGAATCCGCGCGCATCGCCAAAGACCTTGGGCTCAAAAATCAGTACCTCAGGAATGGCCGTCTTGATCACATTCATTTCAATAACCTTTGATCATCTTAAGCAGATATTGACCGTAAGCATTTTTGGATAGCGGTGCTGCCAGTTTTTTGACCTGTTCAGCATCGATAAAGCCTTTACGGAAAGCGATCTCTTCCGGGCAAGAGACTTTCAGCCCCTGGCGCTCTTCAATGGTTTCAATAAAGTTGCTGGCCTCGATCAGGCTCTGGTGAGTACCCGTGTCCAGCCAGGCGAAACCACGGCCCATCATTGCGACTGACAGCTTGCCCTGCTCCAGGTAGAGACGGTTGATATCAGTAATTTCCAACTCGCCGCGCGGGGAGGGCTTCAGGCTCTTCGCCATTTCTACGACGCTATTATCGTAGAAGTAGAGGCCGGTTACCGCATAGTTGCTTTTCGGCTCCGCCGGTTTCTCTTCAAGAGAGATAGCCGTGCCGTTGCTGTCAAATTCTACCACTCCATAACGCTCTGGATCGTTCACGTGATAGGCAAAGACGGTCGCCCCACTCTCTTTGCTTACGGCAGCTTCAAGCTGTTTCGGCAGATCGTGGCCGTAGAAAATGTTATCCCCTAGCACCAGCGCGCAATTATCGTCGCCGATGAACTCTTCGCCAATGATAAAGGCCTGGGCCAGACCATCCGGGCTCGGCTGTACTTTGTACTGCAGATTCAGACCCCACTGGCTACCGTCGCCCAGCAGCTGCTCAAAACGCGGCGTATCCTGCGGCGTACTGATGATCAAAATGTCACGAATACCCGCTAGCATTAACGTCGAGAGTGGGTAGTAGATCATCGGCTTGTCATAGATCGGCAGCAGCTGCTTGCTGACGGCCATTGTGACCGGATAAAGACGGGTCCCAGATCCGCCTGCGAGAATAATACCTTTACGTGTTTTCATTTTTTTCTCTGTGTACAAAAAATGCCCGACACCGGGCATTATCAATTTCGATCAGAATGAGGTTGTGGTAAACAGCTCGTCCAGCATGCGTTTAACACCAATCTGCCAGTCAGGCAGCACCAGGTCAAACTGACGCTGGAATTTCTCCGTGTTCAGACGGGAGTTGGTTGGCCTGCGGGCAGGTGTCGGGTAAGCAGAGGTCGGTACGGCGTTAAGCTTCTCAATCGCCAGTTCCATACCTGCCGCTTTCGCTTCGGCGAAGACCAGTGCGGCATAGTCATGCCACGTTGTGGTACCGGACGCCACCAGATGGTATAAGCCTGCTACCTCTGGCTTGTGCAGTGCGGTACGAATGGCGTGCGCCGTGCAGTCGGCCAGCAGCTCCGCGCCGGTTGGGGCACCAAACTGATCGTTAATCACCGACAGCTCCGGGCGATCCTTGGCCAGACGCAGCATGGTTTTGGCAAAGTTGTTGCCTTTACCCGCATAAACCCAGCTGGTACGGAAGATGAGGTGCTTAGTGCAGTTCTCCTGCACCGCTTTCTCGCCCGCCAGCTTGGTCTCACCGTAGACGTTTAATGGTGCCACCGCGTCGGTTTCCAGCCACGGCGTCTCACCGGTTCCCGGAAAAACGTAGTCGGTAGAGTAGTGGATCAGCCATGCGCCAAGCTTTTCGGCTTCGACAGCAATGGCCTCAACGCTGGTCGCGTTTAAGAGCTCGGCAAATTCGCGCTCGGTCTCGGCTTTATCAACGGCGGTATGGGCCGCGGCGTTGACGATCACATCTGGACGCACGCGGCGAACGGTTTCCGCCACGCCGTCTGGATTGCTGAAGTCACCGCAGTAGGTGGTTGATTTAACGTCAACCGCCGTCACCGTGCCGAGCGGTGCGAGCGCGCGCTGCAGCTCCCAACCGACCTGACCAGTTTTGCCAAACAGCAGAATATTCATCATTAACGTTTCTCGTAATTCTGCTCGATCCAGGTTTTATAGCTACCGCTTTTCACGTTATCCACCCACTGCTGGTTATCCAGATACCAGCGGACGGTTTTACGAATACCGGATTCAAATGTCTCTTCAGGCTTCCAGCCCAGCTCGCGGCTGATTTTATCCGCATCGATGGCGTAGCGGCGATCGTGGCCCGGGCGGTCTGTCACATAGGTGATCTGGTCGCGATAAGAGCCCTCTTTCGGCACGATCTCATCCAGCAGGTCACAGATGGTATGCACCACGTCCAGGTTCTGCTTCTCGTTATGGCCGCCGATGTTGTAGGTCTCACCAGGCGCGCCCTGCGTCACCACGGTATAGAGCGCGCGGGCATGATCTTCAACGTAGAGCCAGTCGCGGATCTGATCGCCTTTGCCATAGATTGGCAGCGGTTTGCCATCAAGGGCGTTAAGGATCACCAGCGGGATCAGCTTCTCGGGGAAGTGATACGGGCCGTAGTTATTGGAGCAGTTGGTGACCAGCGTTGGCAGACCATAGGTACGACGCCATGCGCGCACCAGGTGATCGCTGGATGCCTTTGAAGAGGAGTATGGGCTGCTTGGAGCATATGCGGTCCGCTCGGTAAACAGCGGCAGTGCCGTACCCTGCGGATGTTCGTCCGGGTGCGGCAGATCGCCATACACTTCATCGGTAGAGATATGGTGGAAGCGAAACGCGTTTTTCGCCTCATCGCTTAAGGTCAGCCAGTAGGCGCGCGCGGCCTCCAGCAGAACGTAAGTCCCAACGATGTTGGTTTCGATAAAGTCAGCCGGACCGGTAATGGAACGGTCAACGTGGCTCTCCGCCGCCAGGTGCATGACTGCATCAGGCTGGTGCTCGGCAAAGACGCGTGCAACCTCAGCAGCGTCACAAATATCCACGCGCTCAAAGGCATAACGATCGCTATCGGCAACGTCAACAAGCGATTCCAGATTACCGGCGTAAGTCAATTTATCAACATTCACAACGGAATCTTGGGTATTTTTAATAATATGTCGGACGACCGCAGAGCCGATGAAACCCGCTCCGCCAGTAACAAGGATTTTCACGCTATCAATTCCGTCAATTCAATAAGGAAGGGGTATTTTACGCGAGACTGTGTGAAACAGGTTAGCCTCACTCCGTTCGCAGGCACGCTACCGCCCCAGGCTCAACAGCTACCCGTGGACTGTACGGACCAATTTGTATCACAACTGATGCCTAACGATGACGTATAGGCAATAAATCAGGTGCTAATTGTCATCCTAAACGCGTACAGAAACAAGGAAAATTCTTAGCGTTTTGCTGTATGATTAATCACCACAACCCCTTGATCTACAAGAATTTGGGGGTTGTAAAACAAAAACGGCAAGGGATGGTTCACCGCGATTTGTTACCGCATAATGAACGATCTCTTGCCGTCGAATTAAATAAATATTACTTAATTGTGGCCTAGGCCTGACTTTGGCTCAGCAGCTTCTGAATGCTGTTGCGGAACTTTTGCCCTTCCTTCAGGTTACGCAGACCGTACTTCACGAACGCCTGCATGTAGCCCATTTTCTTGCCACAGTCATAGCTATCGCCAGTCATCAGCATCGCATCAACGGACTGTTTTTCCGCCAGTCGAGCAATGGCGTCGGTCAGCTGAATACGGCCCCATGCGCCCGGCTCGGTTTTCTCCAGCTCCGCCCAGATATCCGCCGACAGAACATAGCGCCCTACCGCCATCAGGTCGGAATCCAGCGTCTGCGGCTGATCCGGTTTCTCGATAAAGTTGGTAATACGGCTCACTTTACCTTCGCTATCCAGCGGCTCTTTGGTCTGGATCACGGAGTACTCGGAGAGATCGCCCTTCATGCGTTTTGCCAGTACCTGGCTGCGGCCGGTCTCGTTAAAACGGGCTACCATCGCGGCGAGGTTGTAGCGCAGCGGATCGGCAGTCGACGTGTCCAGAATGATGTCCGGCAGTACGACCACAAACGGGCTATCGCCGACGATAGGACGCGCGCAGAGAATGGAGTGGCCCAGACCCAGCGGCTGCGCCTGGCGCACGTTCATGATGGTCACGCCCGGCGGGCAGATAGACTGCACTTCCGCCAGCAGCTGACGCTTAACGCGCTGCTCTAGCAGCGCCTCAAGCTCATAGGAGGTGTCGAAGTGGTTCTCTACCGCGTTTTTAGATGAGTGGGTAACCAGAACGATCTCTTTGATCCCTGCAGCAACCACTTCGTCGACGATATACTGGATCATCGGCTTATCGACGATCGGCAGCATCTCTTTTGGGATCGCCTTGGTGGCAGGCAGCATGTGCATCCCCAGACCCGCTACCGGAATAACCGCTTTCAAATTAATCATTATCACTTCCACCTATAAAATGGTTGCTGAATTATAGCCCTTTGATCTCGTTTAGCCAGCACGATTTAGCTGAATGACAGCCATCAATTAAGGCATCTGCCATAGATGTAATACGAAGCCGCTGGTTACGGCTCCAGGAATCCTCGCAAAATGGCTGTACAACAATTATGAGCGCTTTGCTGGCAGGGAAAAGTTTAATTTTTCAGCGTTAATAGTCTGCTGATCGAGCCGGTCAATATCGACCGAGCTTTGCCCTTTCTCATTCACAGCATGAATATTCGCCAACGAAAGCAGCGTATCCCGCTTCGCCATAAAGCGGCCGCGTACGTCCTTGCGTAGATCGAAGTGGAGCTTCAGCGCCGGGCCTGTGGCGGCCTCCTGCATGATCTGAATATTGCGCATAAACAGGTGCTGGGGTTTATTATGCATCTCCAGCGACGCGCGCTGAATATTGAGATTGGTGATAGAGACAAACGAGTCGGCATTGCCGGATGAGATCTGGATCCCACGTAATTTCCGCGTCTGCTCGGCATTGTCTAAATGAACCGCGTTTAGTCTGAAATTTTGCGGTATCGAGAGATAATTACCTTTGATTACCCCATACCCTATTAACATCCCAGCGCTATTGCGCATTTTAACGTCGTCGATGACGAAATTATCGCAGCCGTAAATGGCTACCGTGGCGTTATCAATGCCCGCTTTTTTACTGTAGTCAGGGGTGATATCCGTGGCGGTGATGTGACGGATCACAAAGTGCTTGCCGTTTTCGACGTGCACCAGCTGACGACAGTGGCTACCGGTGATGTTGGCCACGGTAAAATGTTTTACCGCCTGATCTTCCGGGTAGTCGTTGTCGTAGGTGCTGCCCGCCAGCCCGATGCCGATCCCCCAGTTGATTTTGCCGTTGGTACAGTCAATATGGTCAATCATGTGGTCAGAGATCAGCAGGTTGCGATCGTTAATCGCCACGTTCCACTCGATGGCGTCCCCCTGCAGATAGCTGAAACGACCGTTGGTGATGCGCGCCCCGTCTATCTGGTTGTGAAAACCCTGGCGTAGAATGGCGTAGTTGGCCTTGGTCACCGTGATATTATCGATGACCAGGTTACGCATGACTCGCTTCTCTTTGCCGCCGATATAGATCTGCGTCACCGGGCCGTAACCGCTCATCGCTACACCTTCGATAGTGCAGTCCGAGCCGCGCACGTCGAGGGTGATGTTATACAGGCTTCCGCCCTCTTCCCCGCGTACCCGACAACCATCCTGCAATACAAAGCGCCCCCGACCATTGCCCTTGAGCGCCCCGCGAATTAACAGCGTTTTACCCGCCGGGATGAAGATAGCCGTATTGATGTTCTCACAGACCACGCCCGCCGGCACCAGCACGGTGCTGGCCTCGGCAAAGGCCTGCTTAAACGCGGCGATAACGTCATTTTTCAGGTAGCGGCGGATATCAACGCTGCCGGACTCCTGAGCCTGGAGCAGCGGCGAGTGCAGAAGGGGCAGCGCCGCCAGGGCCGAGCCTGCCCCAATAAAGCGACGGCGGGAGAGTAAGATATCTGGCATATAACCTCTGGCTTAGAGCGCTTGCAACAGCGTGGCAAGCCGCTGGTTAATGATTCGCTGATTAAACTCGGTTTCGACTTTTTCACGGGCGCGGGAGACAACCGGCACCAGCGCCTCCTGCTGGATAGCGCTTAGCGCCGCCAGCCGGTCCGCGAGGGCCTCAGGATCGTTCTCTGGCACCAGCCAGCCGGATCGATCGGCGTCGATAAGCTCGGGGATACCGCTGTGGACGGTAGAGACCACCGGCAGACCCACCGCCATCGCCTCCATCAGCGCCACCGGGATCCCCTCCATATCGCCGTCCGCGCCAGTGATGGAGGGCAGTAGAAAGAGATCCGCCTCATCCAGCATCGCCTTCACCTCGTGGCTCGGCTTGAAGCCTGGCATCTCAATCGTCTCCTGCAGGCCATACTCGGCGATTTTGTCGCGCAGGCGCTGCTCCCACGGCCCGATGCCGAGAATGCGATAGTGAAAGGCAATCCCCCGCTCCTTAAGCAGGCGGCAGGCCTCAATGGCCACGTGCAATCCCTTTTTCTCGGTCAGGCGGGCCACGGAGATAATATTCAGCCGGTTCGCCGGGGCCTGCACCGGACGCGGAGAGAAGCGTGACATATCAACGCCCATGCGCGAGACGGCAATTTTATGCGCCGGACAGCCCATATTCATCAGCCGTCCGGCCCACAGCTCGCTGATAGGCAGCATCAGGTCGCCCCGGCGAAAGAGCTGCTGGTACTCTGGGGTATAGTGGCTGAGCACCGCCCGGCTGGAGATGTCGATACCGTGGAATACGGTGGCGATTTTGCCGTTAAGAACGCCCAGCTCGCGCAGCTTGGCCGCCGTGACGCCTGCCGGGCCAAAGTGGGCGATAAAGACGTCGGCGTGGAAGGTGCGCGGCGCGAGGCCGCACATCGCCGCCAGGATCAGGTTGCGCGCCTCGGCGCCGTAGCGCCCAACGTTGAGCGCCCGCCAGGTTGCGCCCCGCCCTGCCCCGCGCAGTAGCGCCGCACCGCGATAGCGCAGCTTCGCCAGCTTGCCCTGCGGCTCGTCCAGCAGCCAGTGGGTCTTCTCCGCCAGCCGATACTGCTGAAACGCGGCATGGGTATTGCTCAGATCCCCTTTATGCATCGCTACGATCTCAACCTCGTAGCCCATCTCAATAAAGGCAACGATCTGATCCAGCACGAAGGTCTCCGACGAGAGGGGGAACTTCAGCAAAAAGAAACTGACCTTCATTTACCCTCCCGGACGCGCTTCAGCACCGACTCCACCATCTCCATGCCGTGCTGGCGCTCGTGGGTCACGGCATCGCTGAGGCGTTGCTCCAGGGCCGGAAGCTGACCCAGGGTGTCGGCCACCATCGCCTCCAGCGAACCGTCCAGCAGATGGCGAATATCGATCGCCATCTCCGGCATGCCCAGCTGCTGCATAATGCCTGCCGACTTGTGTTCGTAGTTGATAGCGATCGCCGGGGTGCCAAAGTTCATCGAGATAATGGCCGAGTGCAGGCGGGTCCCCACGGTCAGATCGCAGGCGGCAAAGATTTTACCCATCTCAAGATCGTTCAGCTCGTCCATCACCACGTGATAGCGCGAGGGATCGCTGACGTGCTCCCGCAGGTTGAGCGCCACCATGCGATCGTCTTTGTTGTAGCTATCGATGCCGGTACAGGTGGAGAGAGCCAGCACCTGGTAGCCGGCATCAATAATGCGGTTGACCACCCCGGCAAAGGCCTTCTCGTAGGCTTTCTGCGTGGTGCCGAGCCGCTTGTCGAAGGGGGCCAACTCGCGCAGGGTAATGGCGACCGTCTTCTCTTTTGCCGCCATATCGAGCCAGTGGGAAACCGCATAGTTCGGCACGAAGGTTTCGTTGTGATCCACCAGCCAGGCGGTATCTACCCCCTGCTCGACTTTCGCGGTGGTGATCTGGCTGTGCTCCATCAGCTCCAGGCTCACGCGCTCGCGGAGGATCAGCGCGTCGCAGTGGCCAAACACGTAGTTCGCCAGCTGGTTAAACTGCGCGTCCTGGAACGGCCCAACGCTGTGGCCGATCATGTAGAGCGGCTTTTTCGCCATAAAGGTGCAGAGGGCATGCTCAAACTGCGGCACGCCGTAGAGATCGACAAAGAACGAGCCACCGACCTGAATAATGGCGTCGTAGCCCGCCAGCAGGCGAACAAAGTCGGTGAAGCCCTGGGCGATGGCAATATTGCGCAGCTTGCCGCTGTCGGTGACCCGCGAGAGCAGCACCTGATGCTGATAGCGGCGGCGCAGCACCTTCTTGACCCGGCCCATCAGTCCGGCGGCGTTATTGTGCTGCTTCATCTGGCTATAGAGCGGATCGCCCATCACCGGGCGGTTCAGCAGCCAGGAGGAGCTGACCGGGTAGCGGCTCATCACGTCCACCTCGGCGTCCGGCTCAAGCACGGCAATCGCGTCCAGCAGGCCGCGCAGGATGGCGCTGTCGCCACGGTTCCCGCAGGTATGGTTGCCCAGAATCAATAGTTTCATAGTGACCTCAATAAACGAAATAGGATTAACCTGCCCGCAGGAGCGTTCTTAATTTTTCATTGCGGCAAAGCTGGCGTTTGATCTCCACCACCAGCGCATTACGCGACAGCGCGAGCGTGACCGCGAAGGTCAGCGCCCCTGCGGCGATCTGGACGATCAGCAGGGTCACCAGCGGCAGATGGCCGCTCAGCGCCAGACCCAGCCCATAGCTCACCGCCAGCATCGGCAGTGACAGGTAGAACGGTAGCCAGAGGCTCAGCACGTATTGGCGATAGCTCGGGCCAAGCACCGGCCTGATCATCACGAAGTAGCTCAGCACGGTATTGATCACCTGCACCAGCAGGAAGCCCAGGGTAACGCCCAGCGCCCCCGCCCACTGGCCGCCGAGAATAATGGCGGGCACAAAGAGCGCGGTTTTGAAGAGATTAAACTTAAAGCTGATATCGACCCGTGCCTTGGCCATCAGCAGGGAGCCAATCGGGTTCCCCACGGCACGCAGCAGGCCGACGATGCACAGCAGCTGCAGGATCGGGATAATCCCCCGCCACTTCTCGCCAAACACCAGCGGAACCATGTTATTGGCGACCACCATCAGGCCCAGCAGCACCGGGAAGTTGATGATCCCCACCGCCGACAGCAGCTTGTAAAAGTTGAGCCGCAGCTTGGCCGTATCGTCCTGAATTTTGGCGAAGGCCGGGAACAGCACGCGGGTGATGATGGGGTTGAGCTTCATCGGCGGCACTACCGCCACGTTGTAGGCTAGGTTATATCCCCCGGCAACGCTGGCCCCGAGAATGCGCGCCAGCACCAGCGTGGAGAGGTTAGTATTGATGTAGTTAATGACGCTGTCCGCCGTCAGCCACGCGCCGAAGCGCAGGTTGGCGCTGACCGAGGCGAGGGAGAAGTGCAGGCCCGGACGGTAGATTTTGCGGCCGAAGAAGCCAAACAGCAGGGTGCGCACCAGGGTGTTAACGAGGTAACCGACGATGGCGGTCATCGCCAGCGGCCAAAACCACGCGCCAATCACCGTCACGCTGAACCCCGCCACCACGGAGAGCGTTTCAATTGCGCCAATTTTGCCAAACTCTAACTCTTTTTGCATCAGAGCGCGGAACTGCTGGCCGTGGGGGATCACCACAAAGGCCAGCGACAGGATTTTGATCAGCGGAGCGATATCCGGGTTGTGTAGTACCCGCGCCAGGGTATCGCTCAGGAGGAACATCGCCACGCAGACCAGCAGCCCCAGCCCGACGTTCAGCCAGTAGAGGGTGGTTAACTCCAGCTGGCTTATCTCTTTGCGCTGGATAATCGAGTTAGCGATACCGAAATCGGACAGCGTATCGGCAAGGGCGATGATGGTCAGCGCCACGGTCAGCAGGCCAAACTGGTGGCTGTCGATAATCCGCGCCAGCCAGGTCATCTGCACCAGTCCGAGGCCAATGATCGTGACGGTAGCCATCGCCGACCATTTGGCCCCGCTTAAAGTTTTCTCTCTCAGGCTCACAGGGTACTCACTCAGTAGGCCGCTTTGTTAACAAAGCCTTTGAAAATGGTCAGGAAAACGATCTTGATGTCGAACCAGAGGCTCCATTCGCGAATGTACTCCAGGTCGAACTCGATGCGTTTCTCCATCTTCTCCAGGGTATCGGTTTCTCCGCGCCAGCCGTTGATCTGCGCCCAGCCGGTAATGCCTGGCTTGACCTTATGGCGCAGCATGTAGCCCTGGATCAGCGTCCGGTACTGCTCGTTATGCGCCACGGCATGCGGACGCGGACCGACAATCGACATGCCACCGGTGAGAACGTTAATAAACTGCGGCAGCTCATCGAGCGAGGTACGGCGCAGGAAGTTACCGACGCGGGTGACGCGGGGATCGTTCTGCGTCGCCTGGGTGACCACGCTGTCGTTCTCCATCACCTTCATGGAGCGGAACTTCCACACCATGATCGGCTTGCCGTCCATGCCGTAGCGGGTCTGGCGGAAGATCACCGGGCCCGGCGAGGTGAACTTCACGGCGGCAGCAATGCTGAGCAGCACCGGGGAGATCATCAGCAGGATCAGCGAGGAGAGCACGATGTCCTCAAGGCGCTTCAGAACACGGTTCATGCCGGAGAGCGGCGTGTCGTACAGCGGCACTACCGGAATACCGTTCATCTCCTCAATACGCGAATGCAGGATATTGAAGGTAAAGACGTCGGGGATCAGGATCACCGAGCAGGTGGTATCCGCCAGATCGCTCACCAGCTTTTTAATGCTGGCAGCGTCGCTCATCGACATAGCGATGTAGACGTTGTGAATTTTCGCCGCCTTGGCATCCTCAATAAGCTGCTCGATGGTGCCCGCCCAGTCCGCCGATACGCCCTCGGGACTCACGTCGTGATAGACGCCCACCACCTCGAAGCCCAGCCACGGCTCGTTGCGGAAGCTCTCCAGCAGCATCTGCCCTACCGGCAGATCGCCAGCAATGGCCACCCGGCGGGTGTTGTATCCACGGTTACGCAGCCAGCCCGCGCCGAAGCGGATCAGCGAGCGGCAGACCACCAGACCAATACTGCTCAGCACGTACCAAGCGAAAAACAGCGAGAAGTCGTCATTAAAATCTGAATTGAAAGCCATCAGCCCGGCGCTGAAGATCAGGCTCAGGGTCCAGTTTTGCAGCAGCAACACCAGCTCGGTGGAGATCTTCACCCCGCGCCACGAGCGGTAGAAATCGGTCATACCGCCAATCATCTGGAAAACCACCAGCGCCATAAGCGCCATTAGCAGATGCAGATAGAAAAAGGGTAAGGCGTTTGCCTTACAGACCACCCAAAGCCCGCCAAACAGGATAGTGATGTCCGAAAATCGCTGCACCATAGAGATTAACGATGCATTCGTTTTGGCTCGCTCGCGCTTTTTTAAGTTTGTCATCGTTGTTCCTGTTCAATAATGCCCTCTCCGAAGAGAGGGCTCGCAACGGCTACCTGTCGAGCAGCGCCAGAATTTCCTGCGTCTTCGCCTCCATCAGCGAGACGTCGCCCTGGGACTCGACGTTCAGGCGCACCACCGGCTCGGTATTGGAGGATCGCAGGTTAAAGCGCCAGGTTGGGAAGGCGACACTGAGGCCGTCGGTGCGATCAATCTCCTGCGCCCCGCTGGTGAAATGCTGCTCGACGCGAGCAATGGCCTGCGCCGGTTCGCTAAGAGTACGGTTGATCTCGCCGCTGGCCGGAAACGCCGCCATGCGATCGCGCACCAGCGCTGACAGCGGCTGGCCGGAGAGGCACAGCAGCTCGGTGACCAGCAGCCAGGGGATCATCCCGCTGTCGCAGTAGGCAAAGTCGCGAAAGTAGTGGTGGGCGCTCATCTCGCCGCCGTAGATCGCATCCTCGGCGCGCATCCGCTCTTTAATAAAGGCGTGGCCGGTTTTCGACATCACCGGCGTACCGCCCGCCTGAGTCACCACGTCTACGGTGTTCCAGGAGAGGCGCGGGTCGTGGATGATTTTCGCGCCGGGGTGCTTCTCCAGAAACGCCTGCGCCAGCAGGCCAACGATGTAGTAGCCCTCGATAAACTGGCCGTCACCGTCGAACAGGAAGCAGCGGTCAAAGTCGCCGTCAAAGGCGATGCCCATATCGGCACGGTGCGCAATCACCGCCTCGCGGGTGCTGTCCCGGCACTCCGGCAGGAGCGGGTTAGGAATACCGTTCGGGAAGTTGCCGTCTGGGGTGTTATGCACTTTGATAAAGGTCACCGGCACCTTCAACGCCTGGAAGCGCGCCTCGATGGTGTCGATCACCGGACCCGCCGCGCCGTTGCCGGAGTTGATCACCAGCGTCAACGGTTTGAGGTTCGCCACGTCGATATAGCCCAGCAGGTGGTCGATATAGACGTCGCGCAGATCGATCTGCTTATAGCTGCCGCGCTTCGCCGGATTAACCGGCGGGAAGTCGTTGGCCTCTGCCAGACGCTGCACGTCGCGCAGGCCGGTATCGCCGCTGATCGGGCGTGCGCCCTTGCGCACCAGCTTCATGCCGTTGTAGTCCATCGGGTTGTGGCTGGCGGTGACTTCGATACCGCCGTCAATCCCAAGGTGGAAGGTGGCAAAGTAGATCTCTTCCGTGCCGCACATACCAAGGTCGAGCACGTCTACCCCGGCGTCTTGCAACCCCTTCGCCAGCGCCAGCTTCAGCGCCTCGCTGGTCAGGCGCACGTCGCCCCCCAGCACGATGGTTTCCGGCTTCAGGTATTCACCATAGGCACGGCCAATGCGCCAGGCGATCTCTTCATTGAGCTCCGTGCCCAGCCTGCCGCGAATATCATAGGCTTTAAAACAGGTTAATTTTTCCATAATGGCCTCCATAGGCCCGGTAAGCGCACGCTGCCGGGCTGAGTTAATGCGTACTAAACTCGCCCGTAGCGGTCTTCGAAGCGCACCACGTCGTCCTCTTCGAGGTAGCCGCCGGAGCGCACCTCAATCAGATCCAGCGGGATCTTGCCGGGGTTCTCCAGGCAGTGGGTCGCGCCAAGGGGGATGTAAACTGACTCGTTCTCACCGATCAGGCGCACCTCGTCGTTGATGGTCACCTTCGCCGTGCCCGCTACGACGATCCAGTGTTCGGCCCGGTGGTGATGCATCTGCAGGGAGAGTCCCTCCCCCGGCTTGACGGTGATGCGTTTCACCTGATAGCGCTCGCCGGAATCGATGGAGTCATATTTGCCCCACGGGCGGTACACCTCGCGGTGAACATGGTGCTCGTGGCGACCCTCGGCTTTGATCTGCTCGACCACTTTTTTGACGTCCTGCACCGCGTTGCGGTCGGCGATCAGCACCGCATCTTTGGTCTGGACAACTACCAGATCCTTGACGCCGACGGTGGTGACCAGGCCTGACTCGGCGTAGACGTAGCTATTTTCGGTTTTGTGGCTGATGACGTCGCCGTGGTGAACGTTTCCCTCTGGCGTATGGGGGCTGATCTCCCACAGCGAGGACCAGGAGCCGACGTCGCTCCAGCCCGCATCCATCGGGACCACCACCGCATCGGCAGTCTTCTCCATCACCGCGTAGTCCACCGACTCTTCCGGGCAGGCGAGGAACGCCTCTTCATCAACGCGGATAAAGTCGAGATCCGGATCGAGGGTGCGCATGGCGTTCTCACAGGCTTCAAGAATGTCCGGGCGGAAGCGCTTTAACTCGTCGAGATAGCGTCCGGCGCGGAACAGGAACATACCGCTGTTCCAGTAGTACTCGCCGCTGGCAACGTAGGCCTGCGCCGTTTCCAGATTGGGTTTTTCGACAAACTGCGCCACTTCGAAGGCAACGGTATCGATCCCGTTCTGGCTTACCTCGCCACGGCGAATGTAGCCGTAACCGGTCTCGGGCAGATCCGGCACGATGCCGAAGGTCACCAGCTTGCCGCTTTCGGCGTAGGGCATCGCCGCACGCACCGCCTCGCGGAACGTCTCTTCCTGCTGGATCACATGATCGGCAGCGAGCACCAGCAGAAGCGGATCCGCATCTGGGCTGTTGCGCTTAGCGGCCAGCGCCGCGAGGGCGATGGCCGGTGCGGTGTTGCGTCCGGCCGGTTCGAGAATGATATTTTCGGTCAGCTTATTGAGCTGACGCAGCTGCTCGGCAACGATAAAACGGTGCTCTTCGTTGCAGATGACTACCGGGCTTTCGCACTCGACGCCGTTGAGGCGGTTAATGGTCGCCTGTAGCATCGTCAGCTCGCCCTTCAGGCAGAGAAACTGTTTGGGGTAGAGCACGCGGGAGAGCGGCCACAGGCGGCTACCCGTGCCACCAGCCATGACTACCGGAAAAAGGGTTGTTTTATTCATGATTATCCCTGGATATCGGCAATAAATTGGCTTAACACGCTCTCTTTCTCGAGCGTGCGTTCGGCATATTCACGTGCCACCGTGTTATTTTTAGGCAGGGCTAACGCCTGCTCGATCCCCCTCACCAGCGCGTCCACCGACTCCGGCTCAACGCAGACGGCAATGCCTGGAAACGCAGTGCAGAGCTGGCCCAGTTCGGTATCCGCTTCCGCGGTGATCACCGCGTTACCGCCTACCGCCAGAATGTTGGTGAGCTTGGAGGGCAGCACCGCATCCGCCGCGCCACGCTTCTGGATCACCAGATGGCAGTCGCCCATTTTCAAGAGGGCGGGCAGCGCCTCGTAAGGCTGCAGCGGAAAGAATGTGACGTTGTCCAGCCCGCGTTCGTGGACCAATTTTTCCAGCCGCGCCTTGCCGCCGCCCTGGCCGACAATCACAAACTGCCACGGCTCGGCACGCAGACGCGCTGCGGCCTCGATGACGCTTTCCAGGCCCTGCTTCTCGCCGATGTTGCCGGAGTAGAGAATGATGCGTTTGTCGTCCGGCAGGCCAAGAGAGGCGCGCAGCTGGGCGACCTCGCTCTCGCTGACGTCGCGAAAGCGCGCCACTTCCGACCAGTTCGGGAAGAAGATGACCCGCTCTTCAGCCACGCCCTTCTCCCGGGCTTTGTTCATCATCGAGCGCGAGATAGTGGAGACGTTATCCACCCCGAGCAGGCCGCTGCGCTCAAAGGCGCTGGCCAGCCTGGCGACCTTGCCGCCCTTGCCTTTGCCCGCCATCCCGAGACCGAGCATGGCGTCCACCTCATAGTCCTGAATGTGCAGCAGGGTGCGCGCCCCGGAGAGCTTCGCCAGCAGGCGCATCCCCGGCGTGCAGAACAGGGTCGGCACCACGCCGATGATGCGATCCGGCTTCCAGCGGCGCTGGGCCAGCAGCGGGAAAAAGCTGCTGAGGGCAAAGCTGCCGAGGTGAACCAGCCGCTTAATAGTCGAGGGCTGCTTCGGCACGTACAGGGGGCAGCGCCAGACGGTGGCCGCCCCCTCTTCCCGGCGATAGCGCCAGGCCGAATAGCGTTCACCTACCTTCCACTCTGGGTAGTAAGGCGGCGCGGTGATGACCCGCACGTCATGGCCCTGGCGTGCCATCCACTCCACCATCTCACCGGTGTACTTGCCGATGCCGGTAAGCTCCGGGGAGTAGTTGATGCCGTAAACTAATATTTTCATATGCCAACCGCCTGACGGTCGGCGAGAAAATACGCCCGGCTGTTGTCGTGCACGTTCTCGTCGGCGATCAGCGCCTCTGGCGTCAGCCAGCGGTACGCCTCGTGCTGGGCATCCGGCAGGACCAGATCCGCCTGATTTAGCTTCAGGCGGAAGCCGAGCACGATGTAGTGGGTGCTGAAGTCGCTCCCGGAGAAGTTGTCGTCATAGAAGTGCTGCCAGACGCCGTAAAACTCCCCCGCCGTCAGCGGCAGACGCACGCCAAGCTCGGCCTGGGTCAGGCGCTCAAACGCCTGGGCCAGCGGCTCATCTTTCTGCACGCGGCCGCCGGGCACAAACCAGTAACCCTGCGCCGGACGGTTAGTCCGTTTGCCGAGCAGAAACTCGCCGCGCGCGTTCTCCACGATCAGATCGATGGAGATCAACGGCGTGGAACGCACCACGGTGGCAAAATCTTCCTGACTCAAAAACATGCCTACCCCCGGAACCGGTGCTGGTTTTCAAGGAACCACTGGTAGGTGCTTGCCAGCCCCTGCTCCAGCGAGATCTCATGTCGCCAACCCAGGGCGTGCAGGCGCGACACGTCCAGCAGTTTGCGCGGCGTACCGTCGGGTTTGGTGGCGTCAAACACCACCCGGCCCTTGAAGCCCGTGACCTGCGCAAGGGTCTGCGCCAGCTCGCGGATGGTGCAGTCCACCCCGGTCCCGACGTTGATGTGCGACAGCATCGGCTCGGTGTTATCCAGCCACACCTCGCGATCCAGCTCCATCACGTGGATGCTGGCCGCTGCCATATCATCAACGTGCAGGAACTCGCGCATCGGCGTGCCGCTGCCCCACACCACCACGTCGGTGGCGTTCTGCTCGGTGGCCTCATGAAAGCGTCGCAGCAGCGCCGGGATCACGTGGGAGTTGCTCGGGTGGAAGTTGTCGTGCGGACCGTACAGGTTGGTCGGCATTACCGAGCGGTAGTCGCGGTCATGCTGACGGTTGTAGGATTCACACAGCTTGATCCCGGCAATTTTGGCAATCGCGTACGGCTCGTTAGTGGCTTCCAGGGTCCCCTGCAGCAGCTCACTCTCGGCGATCGGCTGGGCCGCCAGCTTCGGATAGATACATGAGGAGCCGAGGAACAGCAGCTTGTTCACGCCGTGGGTGTGCGCAGCGTAAATGATGTTGCTCTCGATCATCATGTTTTCGTAGATGAAGTCGGCCGGATAGGTGTTGTTCGCCACAATCCCGCCTACCTTTGCCGCCGCCAGATAGACCTGATCGATCCGCTGTTCGGCGAAAAAGGCGTTCACGGCGGCCGCATCCAGCAGGTTCAGCTCATCACGGGTGCGCAGAACCAGCTCAACGCTGTCGCGCTGTTCAAGCTGGCGCACAATGGCTGAACCCACCATGCCGCGATGGCCAGCCACAAAGATACGTTGTTTACTCATGCTCAGGACTCCAGCGCGATGGCAACCTCGTAGCCGTGGGACTTCAGCAGCGAGTGCTTCTTAGCCGCTTCCAGGTCTTTCGCGACCATCTCAGAGACCATCTCCTGAAGGGTGGTTTCCGGTTTCCAGCCCAGCTTCTCGTGCGCCTTGGTCGGATCGCCGAGCAGGGTTTCCACTTCTGCCGGACGGAAGTAGCGCGGATCGACGGCAACAATCACATCGCCCGCCTTCACGCCCGGTGCGTCATGGCCGGTGACCGAAACAACAATGCCCTTCTCATCTACGCCGGTGCCTTCAAAGCGCAGCTTGATGCCCAGCTGCGCGGCAGCCATCTCAACGAACTGGCGAACCGAGTACTGCACGCCGGTCGCGATAACGAAATCTTCCGGGTGATCCTGCTGCAGCATCATCCACTGCATTTTCACGTAGTCTTTGGCATGGCCCCAGTCACGCAGGGAGTCCATGTTGCCGAGATAGAGGCAGGATTCGAGACCCTGAGCAATGTTGGCAATACCGCGGGTGATTTTACGGGTCACGAAGGTCTCGCCGCGGCGCGGGGATTCGTGGTTGAACAGAATGCCGTTGCAGGCGTACATACCGTAGGATTCACGGTAGTTAACGGTGATCCAGTAGGCGTACAGCTTAGCCACCGCATACGGCGAGCGCGGGTAGAACGGCGTGGTCTCTTTCTGCGGGGTTTCCTGCACCAGACCATACAGTTCAGAGGTGGACGCCTGGTAGAAACGGGTTTTCTTCTCAAGGCCGAGGAAGCGGATCGCCTCCAGCAGGCGCAGGGTGCCCATGCCGTCAACGTCGGCGGTATATTCCGGCGACTCGAAGGAGACCGCAACGTGGCTCATCGCCCCCAGGTTATAAACCTCATCCGGCTGCACTTCCTGCAGGATACGGGTCAGGTTGGAGCTGTCGGTCAGATCGCCATAGTGCAGATGGAATTTCGGGTTGCTGGCGTGCGGATCCTGATAGATGTGATCCACGCGCTCGGTGTTGAACGAGGAGGCGCGACGCTTGATGCCGTGAACCTCATAGCCTTTCTCCAGCAGCAGCTCTGCCAGATAAGAGCCATCCTGCCCGGTAACGCCGGTGATGAGAGCGACTTTAGACATAATTTTATTCTCCAGACTTATCAGAAATTATTCAGTTTCTACGCGTTCGCGTATCACCACTGCGGGATTGCCACGGCAGATGGCGTTGGCCGGTAGCGATTTAAAAACGCTGCTCCGCGCCCCTACCACCGTGCCGCTGCCAATCGTGACCCCTGGGGCAACGAAGACATCTGTTGCCAGCCAGCACTTCTCGCCAATCACGATAGGCGTCGCGTTAATATCAAAATGCGCGCTTAAATAGTCGTGACTGCCGGTACACAAATAACACTTTTGTGACACTACCGAATTTGCGCCGAGGGTAATCTCACCCAGCGTATATAAAACGGCGTCGTCCCCTACCCAGCTGTCGTCTCCGAGGGTTAATTTCCACGGATAGGTAATTTTTACCGACGGTCGGATCACTACGTTTTTTCCGATTTTTGCGCCAAACAGACGCAATAAAAAAGCGCGCCAGCGATACATAATCTGCGGCGACCAGGCGAATAATGTCGCCTGCACTGCCCACCACAGCTGAACTTTAATCGCACTCGCCCCTCGGAACCCTTTCGGTACCGAGAATCCTTTTAGATCCTGCATGGTTATCCCTTATATTTAGGCTTTGTGATATAAGGCTTTTGTCTTTCCGGTGGTACGCACGCGTAAGAAATAAGAGAGCTGCGCCCAGAAGCCGGGCACGCGCAATATTTTACGCTGGACTTTTCGCGCATCCTCGCATAGCTCAAGATTATTCGAGGTAGAGACGCCGCCCATGGAAAACTCTGATACCAGGCCTTTAATACGTTTAAAGGGGTAGCCCGCTTTAAACATTCGCGCGGCCAACGCATAATCCGATGACACTTTATATTGCAGATCGTAGGGATAGGTTTTTAACCCGCTCACCGGGAAAAAGATCGCCTGATGGCTCGCCGGCAGGCTGTGATAAATATACCAGCCGTGCTTGGCGCTGCGGCGAATCTTGGTGCCGTCGCCGAAATCCAGCAGCGCGTCGCCAATGTACATCGCCTTTTCGCGCTCGTCCGCCAGCTGGCGAACCACGTCGGCCACGTCCTCATGGAAAATATCACCCGAGTTGAGGAACAGGCCAAAGCGCCCTTCGGCCAGCGCGACGCCCTTGTTCATGGCGTCATAGATGCCGTTATCTTTCTCGCTGACAAAGCGTAAGTTGTATTCACCGTTGAGGTTTTCTAAAAACTCACGGGTGCCGTCGTTAGAGCCGCCGTCCACCACAATCCACTCAAAGGTGATCTCCTTTGCCCGTGCCAGGTGGGCCAGTGAGGCATGCGTTTTCACCACGCCCGCATAGTTACGGAAGGCAACGGTAATGACACTGAGCAGCATGTTTTCACCTCATCAGGATTGAGTAATATTGAGCGCCTTGCGCAAAATAAACGGGCAAACGATCAAAAATGCGTATTCCGGGCTAAAAATCGAACCGGTAAAAAAGAGTGACACCGGCATAAATAGATAAAGCTGAACACGATAATTCTGATTATTACCAAATGCGTTGACCATCATTTTTAAGACTTTACTCATGTACCAGATGGTCAGTACTACAGCGCACCAGGAAAAATAAATAATCAACAGATACAGGCCATTGTCTATTGTTTTTCCCACGTCCGCACCGTTAAAGATTCCGAATGATGCAACATATTCATAAAGCGATCCAAAACGTACCGCGCCATCGATATTGGTTAATGCGCTGCCGACCATCGCCAGCGGACCGATGATTCGATAATAGGAAGAAGAGCCTTCCGTACCGAGATCGCCGAGTCGTTCGGAAATATACGGAAATGCAAACACGATACCGACCATAAAAACGGCTAACGATATTATTGCCAACGGCAGTTTTTTCTTAATCGCCTCTTTATTCAGATACTGAAACGCCCACTCCAGCAAATAAAATAGAATAAAGGTCATTACGCCAGAGAAAGATCCTGAGAGAACTATCCCTGCCAGAATCATACCATCAGTTTTAGGGGTCTTGATACCAAACTGTTTGATACTGAGCCAAATTGAGATTAATGCCAGAGCGAAGAAGGCCGGTTCAAAATAGAGCGCCGTGGTTCGCTTCCCGCCGAACTTGATAAAATTCAAAACGTAGCTGTTGGAATAGATCAGATATTTCGAAATGGTCTCCATCAGACTGCTGCCGCCGGAGAGAATGATCTGCGCCATCTCCATCGCCGCCAGGGTCACTATCACCCCCACCACCATGTAGAAGAAACGCAGGATCTTGCGGTAGTTGTGGGGTGAGACGACCTTAAAGCGAATGCTCCACACCATGCCGATAATAATGACAATGTTGATAAACAGCATTGTAGAGGTGGCGTACTTGCTGGCGTTGAACGACCGTCCGAACAGATAGTTAAAGATGGTCAGCCCGGCACCGATCCCCAGCGCGATCAGCAGCTTCTTGACGCTGATCTTATCCACAAAAAGCAGCAGCAGCACCGGTAAAAAGGTCACGATGGTGATGGGGAAGCTCTCCCCCAGCTGAGCGATTTTAACGTTGACCAGCAGATAGGTCAGCGGCAGCAGCAGATAGCTACAGACTCTGATAGAACGCGACATACTCCTCCAGCATCTGCTCTCCGCTATAGGCCTGACGGCTGCGCGCCCTGAATGCCGCCAGCGAGGTGCCAAATACCGCTTCGGCAATCTCCGCTTTTGGTCGCTGGACCAGATCCAGCACTTCACTCTCGCTAAAGGTCGTGCCGCCGGATTTGCGCAGCACCTCGTGCGCCGCATCGCTGTGGGTGGCAATCACCGGCACGCCAATCGACAGCGCCTCGCACAGGATCAGCGGGTAGTTATCGACCCGGGAACTAAACACCAGGGCATCCATCTGGTTCAGCTCGCTCATCAGCTGGCGCTTGTCGGTTAAAAAACCGTGGTTGATGACGTTCTCCCCTTCAAAAGGTGAGAATTTACCGAAGGTGTGCAGCTCGATGCCGCTGCCCAAGGACATCATGTTTTGCACTAGCGCCTGGTTAGTTTTACCGTCGTAGCGCAGGTCGTGGGCGACAACGGCAATTTTGGGCGCGCCCTGGCTACGCTCTACCAGCGGCAGCTCGGCGAGGATCGCCTCGGTGGCGACATCGATACCGTTGTTAACAATCTTGCAGCGCTCTGCGCCATAGATGCTGTTGAACGCGTCGGCCACGTGCTGGCTGGGAGAGATAAAGTGGCATCCGAGCGCGAGCATCTCGTTAAACAGGCGGCGTTTGCCCGCCACCAGGCTATGGGCGCGATCCACCTTCACTGGAGGATAGTTATCCAGGGTTGGACACGCCTGGCAGTGGGTTTTCCACCCTTCGCAGCCGTCGGTAAAGGCACAGCGGCCGGTCACGCTCCAGTGATCGTGCAGGGTCCAGACCAGGGTCACATCTTGACGGCTGGCGGTGACCCGCTGACAAAACGCCACCACCGCCTCCAGCTTCAGCCAGTAGCTGTGCATCACGTGAAAGTGCAGCACCACCGGTCCCTGAGTGCGGATCACATCGAGATAGAGGTTGTTAAGATCGCCAAACAGATCGCGATTAAAGAGGCGGAACAGCGCCAGGTTGGCGACAGAGGTCAGGCGCGGCGTGTGCTGGATCACCTCTGGATAGCGGTCATGGCTAACGCTCTTCTTGCCGCCTTTGCCGTAGCCGTAGACAAAGCGCGACCGCATCCCCTGCTGTAAAGCGCGCTGATGCAGGTCGAGGGCCACGCCCGCTGCGCCCCCTTCGGCGAGGCGCACGTTAAACTGTAAGATATTCATTGTCTCACCTTCACCCGGGCTTTCTCTCCTACCACCAGCGCGTTGTCCGGGACGCTGTCCAGCACCACGCTACCCGCCCCGATGGTGACCCCGTTACCAATGGTGATATCACCAATGATGACCACGTTCGCCCCCAGCTCCACGCCGTTACCAATCACCGGGCAGGCCAGGCTGTCGTCGCCCCGGTTGCCGATGGTGACGCCATGACGAATGGTGAAGTCATCCCCGGCCACGACGTTTTTGTTGATCACCACGGCATAGCCGTGATGAATGGTAAAGCGCCGTCCAATGGTGGCCGCGGCCTGGATCTCATAGCCAAACAGGCACTCGGTGATAAAGCGGTAGAGCAGCAGCACCGGCGCGGCCCACAGATTGTTAATGACGTTTTTTTTGCGCCACACCGAGCAAAAATGAGCAATACGGTAGGCCATTACCATGCAGCAGGGGCGCAGGCTCCAGTGGTTCGCGCGAAAATCCTCCAGGCGCATTATTTACTCCGTAGCCCATAAGCCAGGCGCTTGCCGTTGCGCAGGGAGAACAGGGTCAGCAGCGTGCGCAGGGTCATCCGCTTATTGCGGATCTGGTAGAGGGTAAAGAGCTGATACTTCTTGCTGGCACGATCGAACTTATCTTTATGCTTGCGATAGAAGTGGAAGTAGCCAGAGAACTTCTTCGGCGAGGTGGTGATCTGCATCTCCCCGTGATTGATATGCAGGATCTGTGTGGCCTCGTCGACCTTCCACGGCTCGCCATACTCCACCACCATGCGCAGGAAGATGTCGTAGTCCTGCGCCGCCTTGAGATCGACGTCAAACAGACAGGCCTTGAAGCGCGAGGCCAGAGTAAAGACCTGGTTGCCAATAATGTTGCGCTTATAGAACAGCGTGCGCGAATAGGGCGACTTCGGATAGAGCGGTAGGCTGGCCGGCTGGGCGTAGACCTCCCCTTCGCAAACGTAGTCGTTGGCGTAGAGGAAAGCGTGGGTCACCAGCTGGTGCTTATGCGCAAGGAAAACCGACAGGCGGTCCGGTGTCCACTCGTCGTCGTCGTCGATACCGGTGATGTAGTGGCCGCGCGCCTGCAAAATCGCCTGGTTACGCACCGCGCAGGCGCCAGAGTTGAACGCATTGCGGACGTAGGTCACGCGCGGATCGTTCAGGTCAGCGACATACTGCTCAAGCTGTTCAAAATTCGACGAGCAGTCGTCGACGACGATCATCTCCCAGTGCGGATAGTCCTGGCGTAAAACCGATTTGATTGCGCGGATCGCCAGCTGCTGACGATTCCATGTCGGCATGTAAATCGAGATCGTTGGGTAATTGGCTATTGTCATTTCTTGTCCCCGAGGTTGCCTAAGATGCTTATTTGGCGTCCGATTTGTATTCGTACTCGTAGTAGCCGTAATCCTGATATCCCGTCGCCCGACGGAAGATAGAGTTAAGGATCACGCCTTTCACCTGAATGCCGTTCTGTGCAAAGCGGCTCAGGCTGGTCTCCACCTCTTTCAGGGTGTTAACCGCATAGCGCGCCACCATCAGGGTGGTGCCCGCATGCCGTCCGACTACTGCCGCATCGGTCACCGCAAGGATTGGCGGGGTATCGATCAGCACCAGGTCATACTGGCTGCTGGCCCATGCGATCAGCTGTGCAAAGCGTTCGCTCATCAGCAGCTCGGAGGGGTTAGGCGGCACCTGGCCGCGCGGCACCAGATCGAAGTGGGTAATGGCGGTCGGCTTGACGCAGGTGGAGAAATCCCCCTTCCCTGCCAGAATGTCCGACAGGCCGTTGACGTTATCGGTCCCGAGCAGCTCGTGGGTGTAGCCCTTACGCATGTCACAGTCGATCATCAGCACGCGCTTGTTGGTCTGGCTGATCACCGCCGCCAGGTTGGCACAGACGAAAGTTTTACCGATTGACGGGCTGACCCCGGTCATCATCAGCACGTTATTGCTGGCCTGCATCATGGCGAAGTGCAAGCTGGTACGCAGGCTGCGGATCGCTTCGATGGCCAGATCGGTCGGGTTGCCCACCGCCAGCAGCTGGCTCTGTTTGAAGCGCTTGGTGCCTTTGTGGGTATTGACGCTGTCACGCGCTTTTTGCCACTCGGAGAGCGGAATGCTGGCGTAGACGCTAATGCCGTTCTCCTCCAGCACCTGCGGACTTTCGATACCGCGGTTAAACAGCGAGCGCAACAGCACGCCAACGATGGAGAGCATCAGGCCGAGGATAATGCTGCCGAGAATAATCAGCGCCTTTTTCGGCTTCAGCACGCCGGGCTGATCGATAGCCGGATCGACAATGCGAACATCCCCTACCGTGCTGGCCTCGGTGATCTTCAGCTCCTGCTGTTTATTCAGGAGTTGCATATAGACCTGCTGGCCGGACTCAACGTCACGGGTCAGGCGCACAATTTCCTGCTGGGTTTTTGGCATCGCGGACACGCGCCCGCTCAGGCGATCCTTCTCATCTTCTAACGCGCGGCGTTTCTCCAGCAGCGTGCGGTAGGCCGGGTGCGCTTTGGTATAGAGCTTGGAGATCTCAGCCTCTTTGAAAGTCAGCTCGTTGAGCTGGGCATCAATGTTAACCATAGAGTCCAGCACCGCCTTGGCTTCCAGCGGCAGGTCTACCGAATCCTTGTCCTGACGGAAGGCGTTGAGCTTGTTCTCCGCCGCATCGAGATTCGCCCGTACTTCCGGGAGCTGTTTCGCAAGGAAGGCCAGGCTTTTTGCTGCCTCTTCCGACTTACGCTCGACGTTCTGCGCCAGGTAGTTACGGGTGATGCTGTTGAGAATGGCACGGATCTGGTTGCGATCCTCACCGGTAAAGCTGAGGCTGAGCACGCCGGTATCCTTACCGTTCTCCGTTACCGACAGGTTGTTTTGCAGATTGTTGATGACGCCCAGCGTTGAGAATTTAGATACCGTGAACTCGCTGCCTTCCGCCGCCTGGATAGCGCTGACCTCAAAGGTAACGCCCTCTTTTTGCAGCAGCTTGCCCACCTCGCCACGGGCGCTAAACCCGGCGTCGCTGGTCAGCTGATACTGCTCCGGCCCCAACACGCTAAGGGTAAAGACCTGTCCGCCTGCACCCTTGGGCAGCGTAAAGGTGGTGACCTTAACGGTTTCGTTCTGGCGGCCCTGAAGGCGATCCCAGCCTGCGCCAAAAATGGGGAAGGTGTTTTTGGTCACGCCGATATCAAGATCGAGATCGTCCACCGTCTTGCCCAGCACCATTCGCGACTTGATCAGCTGGATCTCTGCATCCGAGGCGGGAGGCTTGTTAGAGAGCGCGCTGTTGAGGTTCTGTACCAGCGAGCCGCCGGCATCCTGCTCGATCTGCACCAGCGCGTCGGCGCTATAGATAGGCGTGGCGAACAGGGCATAGATCGCCGCCGCCAGCGCGAACAGGGCCGTAATACCCAGCACCCACCAGCGCGCCTCAATAACGGTTCCCACAAGGCGGCCAATATCGATCTCATCACCGCCCGTCTGTGGGGCAGCAGCATGGTGTAATTTTTCTGTCATGGTTATCCCTGCTGAACGTGCAACGCCTGCGCCCACTGGCGGGCCGAGCGATCGAGTAAGGTGTAGACGGCCTCAAAGGCCTCGCGGCTTTTGCGGTAGGGATCGGGTATCTCGCGCTCGCCGTCCCAGTGACCGAACAGCATCACCTTGCCGCGCATCTCCGGTGCGATTTCACACAGCGCGGCGATATGGCGCTTCTCCATCACCAGGATCAGGTCATACTCCCGGCACATCTGCCCGGTGATCTGCCGCGCACTGTGCCCGGCCAGCGACAGCTGGTTATCCTGCGCCACGCTGGTCGCGGTGGCGTCTGCGCCTTTACCCACCAACGCACCCAGCCCGGCGGACTCCACCGTCAGGGCAGGCTGATAGTGTTTCAGCAGCCGCTCACCCGTCGGGGAGCGGCAGATATTGCCCACGCATACCACTAAAATTTTGTTAAACATGACCGTTACCAGTTGTGAACGTCGCTGGCGGTATCGGTCATGTAGCGAACGCCACTGATCGTCGGCAGCAACTGATTGATAAGACGGTTCCAACGGGTAACCGGCGCGGTGGTGACGTAGACCACGTCGTAAGGCTGAAGTCGGAACTCCGTCGCCATCACCAGCGAGGTCGCATCGGACATATCGAGCTGGTAGATATTGGCCATCTTGCCGCCGCGGCCGCCCTCGCCTTTCAGCGGACGGATCACGAAGATGCCGCTGGCGTCGGAAGCCGTGAGATCCAGACCTTCGGCCTGGCCCAGCGCTTCGGTCAGGGTCATACCGCTGAAGTCCATCTTGAGGGTGCTCTGTTTTTTCACTTCGCCCATCACGAACACTTTCAGGTCGTCATTGCGCGGTACAAACAGAATGTCCCCTGGATAGAGCAGGCGGTTCTGGCTGAGGTCGCCGTTCTGCATCAGCGCCTGGAGAGAGATGCGCTGCTCGCGGCCATCATGAGTAAGCACCACGTTGCGCCAGTCGGCGGTATCGGTCAGGCCACCGGCGGCGTTAATCGCATCCAGCACGGTGAGCGGCACGTTAGTAATCGCCTGCTGGCCCGATTTATTGACCTGGCCGGAGATATAGGCTTTCTGCGAGCGGAAAGCGGCGATATTAACGTCCACCTGCGGGTCGGCGATGTACTGCGCTAAACGGCCGGTAATATCACTGCGAATTTCAGCAAGGGTTTTGCCCACGACGTGGACTCTGCCAATATAGGGGTAGAACATGGTGCCGTCGGGCTGCACCCAGTTACCGGCGTCACTGGAGCTGCGGTACTGCCCGGCAGGGGTGGTCAGCTCGGGGTGATCCCAGACGGTGACGTTGAGGACGTCACCCGGTCCCACACGATACTGGTAGCTGGAGATCTCCTGGTCCAGCGACATATTGGGCTGCGCAACGGTGGGACGGGGTCGAAGCTGTTCTACCAGTCGGGGAGTCAAAGGATAAACATTTACCATGCGGTCAAGATCGAAGTCAGCATCTTGCTGTTTAATCACATCCTTACCCATTGTGGTCATATTGCTTCCGGGGAACACCGTGCAACCACTCATCAAGGCCACAGATACCAATAATGGCATCAATTTCATTTTGGATTTCATCATTGATTATTTATCACTTTGGCAGAGTAATTATCCTGTGCAATTTAATTAGCGCTGCTTTCGCCGCACATTTAACAGAATGCATTTAATTACTGTTAAATATAACTGGCATCAGTCCTAAAAAGCGCCTGGTCAAATGCAGCCGATTGATAGCATGAGCGAAGGTGATTAATACCCCTTATGATCCAGAGACATAACGTTTAACCACGGGCAGACAACGCCGGGCAGGACAACGGCAAAATAGTTTAGTAAAGTAGCGCGTTAACGCTGGAAGAATTGTTGCAGCTAAAGGAATTACAGGCAAGGCTCCGCTTTGTCTGATGCCAGTTTTTAAGAATAAGATTAAGTCGCTATTTTTACGCTTTTAGGAATTACTTCATATTGACAAAAAAAATAGACACATTTACATCTGCGATATATCCTAAATTCCATTCCCGCCGAGTCGGGTAGTTATTTTTCTGGAGGATGAAAAACGTATTATGGAATGGATTGCCGATCCATCAATCTGGGCCGGGCTGCTGACCCTGGTGGTGCTTGAGCTGGTCTTAGGTATTGATAACCTGGTGTTTATCGCCATCCTGGCCGAAAAGCTGCCGCCTGCGCAACGTGACAGGGCGCGGGTCACCGGTCTTGTACTGGCGATGCTGATGCGCCTGGTGCTGCTGGCTTCTATCTCCTGGCTGGTGACGCTCACCACACCCCTTTTCTCCCTACGCGGCTTCAGCTTTAGCGCGCGGGATCTGATCATGCTGTTTGGTGGCCTGTTCCTGCTCTTCAAGGCCACGGTGGAACTCAACGAGCGGCTGGAGGGGAAAGACAGCGACAACCCGACCCAGCAGCGCGGGGCAAAGTTCTGGGCGGTCGTCGCGCAGATTGTGGTGCTGGATGCGGTCTTCTCGCTGGACTCGGTGATCACCGCCGTGGGGATGGTCGATCATCTGGCCGTGATGATGGCGGCGGTGGTGATTGCCATTGCGCTGATGCTGCTGGCCAGCAAGGCCCTGACGCGCTTTGTCAACAGCCACCCCACTATCGTGATCCTCTGCCTCAGCTTCCTGCTGATGATCGGCTTTAGCCTGATTGCCGACGGCTTCGGGTTCCATATCCCGAAAGGTTATCTGTATGCGGCCATTGGCTTCTCGGTGATGATTGAGGCCCTTAACCAGCTGGCGATCTTCAACCGCCGCCGTTTTCTCTCTGCTAACCAGACGCTGCGCCAGCGCACCACTGATGCGGTAATGCGCCTGCTGAGCAATAAGAAAGAGGATGCCGAGCTGGACGTGGAGACCTCGTCTTTGCTGGTGGATCACGACGATAGCCAGATCTTCAACACCCAGGAGCGCCTGATGATCGAGCGGGTGTTGAACCTTAACCAGCGCAGCGTCAGCAGCATCATGACCTCGCGCCATGACATCGAGTATATCGATCTCAGCGCCCCGGAAGAGGAGATCCGCGCCCTGCTGGATAAAAACCAGCATACCCGCATGGTGGTCACCGGCGGCGACGAGCATGAGGATCTGCTGGGCGTGGTGCACATTCTCGACCTGCTTCAGCAGTCGCTGCGCGGCGAGCCGCTCAACATCAACGTGCTGATCCGCCAGCCGCTGGTCTTTCCCGAAGGGCTACCGCTGTTGCAGGCGCTAGAGCAGTTCCGCAACGCGCGCACGCACTTTGCCTTTGTGGTGGATGAGTTTGGTTCTATCGAGGGGATCGTGACCCTTAGCGACGTGATGGAGACCATTGCGGGCAACCTGCCGAATGAGGTAGAGGAGATTGACGCCCGCCACGATATCCAGAAAAACGCCGACGGCAGCTGGACGGCAAACGGTCATATGCCGCTGGAGGATCTGGTGCACTATGTGCCGCTGCCGCTGGACGAGAAGCGGGAGTATCACACCATCGCTGGCCTGCTGATGGAGTACTTACAGCGTATTCCTAAAGTCGGGGAAGAGGTGCAGGTGGGTGACTATCTGCTGAAAACGCTGCAGGTAGAGAGCCATCGCGTACAGAAGGTACAGATTGTGCCGCTGGAGACAGAGGACGCGGACTACGAGGTGTAACCCGGCACGGGGTGGTTAATGCCCGGTGGCGCTACGCTTACCGGGCCTACAAACCACAAGCCGCACCGTACCCTGTAGGCCGGGCAAACGCAGTGCCGCCCGGCGTTGCAGTTTCATCACGCCTACAAACTACAAACCATTACCCGCCTGATATTAAAGCTTATCAATCAACTTTTTAATATCTTTGCTGCGCTGGCTATCTTTGTTGCGATCCGCCCAGTCGTTAAGACGGCGTTTCGCTTCATCCTGCAGATGCTTACGCAGAACCTGATCTATCTGCAAGTTGTAATTAAGCGCCTGCCATTTGCCATAGACGCGCAGCGGGATCGGCGTATTGCGCAGGAATTCGATCAGCTTGCCGTCGCCCTTCCACCCCTCGGTGACCTGCACGTTGAAGCGGGTATCGCAGAGCTGTTTAACCAGGTCGAGGGTGCCCTGGCCGGAGAGAGCCAGCATCGCAGATTTCCCCTGCATATCGTCGAGGGCCATCTGGCCGCGATCGAGGGTCAAATCGGTGCTGAAGCTATCGAGTTTTGTCGCGCTATCGTAGTTCTGCTGGGCCTGCACATCGCTGCTGCGGGCCACCGCCTGCTGGATAAGCTGCTGGAAGTTCAGCCCCTCCATCCGCGTGTTGGCCATCTCAACGTGGGCGCTCCCCTGCCAACTGCGGCGAAACGCCTCGGCATCGATCCTGTCGCCTTTAAAATCCCCCGCCAGCGACAGCTTGCCGGTCAACGCCAGCGGATAGTCAAAGGCTTTCAGCACCGTGCCAATCTCAACGTTATCAAGCTGCGGCTGGAAGGCGCTTTTGGGCATTTTGCCCCGCACGTCGAGGCTTCCCGGCAGCGAGAGCATGCCCTCGCCTAATTTTCCGGTCAGGGTCGAGAGCGTCAGCAGACCCGCTTTATTGGTGATATGGCTGCTTACGTTGGTAAAATCCATACCGCGCCAGCGCACCTTTTTCGCCGCCAGCGACAGGTTTGCCGTAAAGCCGCGCAGGCTGCTGTAGTCATCGCCGTCAATGTCCCGGGCGATAACCGGACGCGGCGGGGCGATCATGCCCTGCCCCTGCTGCGCGGCGGTGGCGTTAGTAGCCGGGTTGGACACTGCGCCGAGCAGATTTTCAAGATTTAGATTGTCAAAGGCCAGATCCAGCACCCAGTCGGGTTTGTCCCCCAGCGTCACGCTGCCGCTGCCGGTCACCGCGCTGTCGTTGGCGGTCATATTCAGCTGGCTAAAGGTGAGCTGCTTTTGCGCTTCGCGCCACTGGGCCTGGAAGCTGCCCTGGCCAGTAATGCCCTGGGCAGGGATATCGCCGCCCTGGAGCTGCCAGTTAAGCTGCTCAACCGCGGCGGTTAAGTTATAGGGATAGTCGGCGGCGTTCACGCTCGCCTTCAGCGCCAGGGTCAGGTCGCGCTGGTTGCGGTTGATCCGCCCCGAGAAGTCGACGCTGGCATGATAGTTTTCGTCCTGATCCATCTTCAGATGGATATTACGTACCGTCACCTGCTCGTCGTCCTTGTGCTGGAAAACCAGCACGCTGTCGGCGATTTGCAGATGGGAGACAGCCCATGACCAGCCGCGATCGGCCTCTACCTGCGGCAGCGTGTTCTCCTGCGGCGCAACCGGCGCGTCTTTTGGCTCTGCTGCCTCGGTTTGCGGCGTAAGCTGGACAACCGCCCCCTTGAGCATCACCTGCTTAACGTGCAGCTGATGGGAGAGCAGCGGCAGCAGCTCTACATCCAGCCGCATGTTGTCCGCCGTCACCAGCGGCTGCGGTGCGCCAGGTGCCGTCAGCGACATGCGTCCCGAGAGAATGCTCAGCCGGGGCCAGACGTGCCAGCGCAGCGGCTCGTCAAGCTTCAGCTGATAACCGCTGCGCGACTCAACGTGTCGCACCATGTAATCCCGAAAGTCGTTCGGGTTCACCAGCAGCACCAACGCAGAGAGGCCGGCGACCAGCACGACCAGTAAAATCATCAGCGTGGTTAACACTCTTCTCATGGCATCCTCAACGAGCAGCTATTACACGGCGCAACAGGCGCTCAGTCTTTATCAATTCGGCTGGCCACCGCGCCCTGCTGGTCGCGATACTTCGCGTCCTGACGACGGTTATAGGGCCGCGCGGCCGGGCCGGAGAGCGGCTCAAAGCTAAGCGCGCCGATAAGCATACCCGGACGCAGCGCCAGCGGCAGCTTACCGGAGTTGTAGAACTCCAGCACGATACAGCCGGACCAGCCCGGATCGATACGATGCGCGGTGACGTGCACCATCAGGCCCAGCCGTGCCAGCGAGGAGCGACCGTCCAGCCAGCCCACCAGATCCGCCGGCAGGGTCACGGACTCAAAGGTTACCGCCAGCGCCAGTTCGCCCGGATGCAGGAAGAAGGCGTCGCCTTCCGCCAGCACAATCTCATCGCTCATCACCCGATCCAGCGCGGCGCTCACTTCATCTTTGGGACCACTCAGATCGATAAAGGCAGCGGTGTGGCCCCGGAAGGTGCGAAATTTGTTGCCCAGACGCACGTCCACCGTCGCACCGTTAATGCGCTCTACCGGCGGGCGCGGGGTAATCGACAGGCGGCCATCGTCCAGCCAGGCTTCAATATCGCGGTCACACAAACGCATAGCACTTTCTCCTTAGGTGCTGCCCGTCCGGCTAAGTTCGGTCTGGGCAGGCAAGTTATCTCTGAACGGTACACAATTCGCGCCGTTTATTCAAAACCAGACGGTCTAAAAAACCCGGTTATTCAAAAAACTGGCTGATTTTGGCCTTCAGGATATCGATAGCAATGCGGTTTTTACCCCCGCGCGGCACGATAATATCGGCGTACTGTTTGGATGGCTCAATAAACTGCAGGAACATCGGACGCACGGTCTTCTGATATTGTGCCATCACCGAGTCCATGGAGCGGCCGCGTTCGTTGACGTCACGCTTGATACGGCGCATCAGACAGATATCCAGCGGGGTGTCGACAAAGATCGAAAAGTTCATCGCCTCGCGCAGGCGCGCGTCGGTCAGCAGCAGGATCCCCTCAAGAATAATCACCTTCTTGGGTTCAATGTGGATAGTCTCGTTGGTGCGGGTGTGCTCAACGTAGCTGTACACCGGCAGCTCAATGGGGTTACCGCCTTTCAGGGTCTGCAAATGTTCAAACAGCAGATTGTGATCCATGGCGCTGGGATGGTCGTAGTTCGTTTTAACACGCTCTTCCATCAACAGGTGACTTTGATCCTTGTAGTAGCTATCTTCTGGGATAACGCCAATATGTTCATCACCAACCTGTTCGCGCAACTCGCGGTAAAGCGTACTGGCAATGAGACTTTTACCTGAAGCGGATGCGCCGGCGATGCCGATAATGACGCACTGATGGGACTCAGTCATAAATTTTTGCGACCTGATTAACCTGGAAGTAAAGAAGGGAGACGCTATAGCGTCAAACGCGGCAATTATAGGGATTTCGCTCTCGTGATACCAGTCGAATGCGCAATCGTCTGCCACAACGGCTCCAATCTGGCACATTACCCTTTTCGCAAATTAAAATGTCTAATTTTACAGCGTTCAGCTACCATTTTTGGCAGACTAAGTGATTAATAACACTATGATGTCAAATTATGAGCGGTCACGATAGGAATTGTAAATTGTTTGTACTAGCATAATCCAAATTTCAATTTTACCCGACCGGGCGTTATGAACCTGGCGGCACAGGGACTGCGGATAAAGCGGTAATGAATAAACAATACCAGCGCGTTTTGGTTACTACCCCAAACCCCCTACTGAGGCTGCTCAGTTTAGGACTGGTGACCTTTATCTTTACCCTGTTTTCCCTTGAGCTGACCCGTTTCGGTACCGTTCTTGCGCCGCTGTGGTTCCCAACCTCGATTATGATGGTGGCCTTCTACCGCCACGCCGGGCGCATGTGGCCGGGCATCGCCATCGCCTGTATGCTGGGCAGCCTGACCGCGTCGTTTCTGCTCTTTCCCGCCAGTGAATTAAATTTCTGGTATCCGGCAATCAATATTATTGAGGCGCTGACCGGCGCGGTGCTGCTGCGTAAGATGCTGCCGTGGTACAACCCGCTGCAGAACCTGAGCGACTGGATCCGCCTGACCCTCGGCAGTGCCGTGATCCCTCCCCTGCTCGGTGGAGTGCTGATTTGCCTGGTGTCCAGCAGCGAAAACCTGCTGCGCACCTTTATGATCTGGGTGCTTTCAGAATCCATCGGCGCGCTGGCGCTGGTCCCGCTCGGGCTGATGTTCAAGCTGCACTACCTGCTGCGCCACCGTAAGCCGCAGCTGCTGCTGGAAACCCTGGTGACGCTGGCCGTGACGCTTTTTCTCAGCTGGCTCTCGATGACCTATCTGCCGTGGCCCTTTACCGCCGTTATCGTCCTGCTGATGTGGACCGCCGTTCGCCTGCCGCGCCTCGAGGCCTTTCTCATCTTCCTCGTCACCATCATGGTGGTGTCGCTGATGATGACCCACAGCCCGATTGAGTTCACCAATTTCAACAGCACCGCCATGCTGAATGCGCCCTGGCTGCCGTTCCTGATGATCCTGCTGCCCGCCAACGTGATGACCATGGTGATGTACTCTTTCCGTGCCGAGCGCAAGCACATTACCGAAAGCGAGGCCCGCTTTCGCAATGCGATGGAGTACTCCGCCATCGGCATGGCGCTGGTCGGCACCGACGGCCAGTGGTTACAGGTCAATAAAGCGCTGTGCAGCTTTCTCGGCTACTCCCAGGATGAGCTGCGCCTGCTGACCTTCCAGCAGCTCACCTGGCCGGAAGATCTCAACAGCGACCTGGAGCAGCTTGAGTCGCTGGTGCGCGGCGACATTGACAGCTACTCCATGGAGAAGCGCTACTACACCCGCACGGGGGATATCGTCTGGGCACTGCTGGCGGTGTCGCTGGTGCGCCACCCGGACGGCACGCCGCTCTACTTCATCTCCCAGGTCGAAGATATCAACGATCTCAAGCACACCGAATGGGTCAACAAGCGGCTGATGGAGCGCATTACGCTGGCTAACGAGGCGGGCGGAATTGGCATCTGGGAGTGGGAGCTGGAGCCAGACATCATCAGCTGGGATAAGCGCATGTTTGAGCTCTACGAGCTGCCGCCGCACGTGAAGCCCACCTGGAAGCTCTGGTATGAGTGCGTGGTCCCCGAGGACAGAGCCGAGACCGAGCGCATTGTTCGCGACTCGCTGGTGGCAAGGGTGGCCTTTAAGCTGGAGTTTCGCATTCACGTTAAAGATGGCATTCGCCACATTCGTACCCTGGCGAACCGGGTGTTGAATAAAAACGGCGAGGTTGAACGGCTGCTCGGCATCAATATGGATATGACCGAGGTGAAGCAGCTCAACGAGGCCCTGTTCCAGGAGAAAGAGCGCCTGCACATCACGCTCGACTCCATTGGCGAAGCGGTGCTCTGTACCGACGTGGACATGAACGTCACCTTTATGAACCCGGTGGCGGAAAAATTGAGCGGCTGGCAGCAGGAGCACGCCATCGGCCAGGCCCTGCTGAACGTGCTGCGTATTACCTTTGGCGACAACGGCCCCGCGCTGGAAAACATTCATAGCGGTGATATGTCACGTTCGGCTATCGAGCAGGACGTGGTGCTGCACTGCCGCAACGGCGGGACCTACGATATTCACTATAGCGTGACGCCACTCAGCACCCTTGACGGGCATAACATCGGCTTCGTGCTGGTGATCCAGGACGTTACCGAATCCCGGAAGATGCTGCGTCAGCTGAGCTATAGTGCCTCTCACGATGCGCTGACCCATCTGGCGAACCGCGTCAGCTTCGAGAACCATCTCAAGCGCCTGCTGCACACGGTGCAGGAGACGCATCAGCGCCATGCACTGGTCTATATCGATCTCGACCGCTTTAAGGCGGTGAACGACACCGCAGGCCATGCGGCAGGGGATGCCCTGCTGCGAGAGCTCTCCTCTCTGATGCTGAGCATGCTGCGCTCTACCGATATCCTGGCCCGCCTCGGCGGGGATGAGTTTGGCCTGCTGCTGCCGGACTGCAATATTGAGAGCGCCCGCTACATCTCCGGCCGCATTATCCATGCGATCAACGACTACCGCTTTATGTGGGAGGGCCGCCTGCACCGCATCGGCGCGAGCGCCGGGATCACCCTGATTGATGAGAGCAACTGCCAGGCCTCGGAGGTGATGTCCCAGGCAGATATCGCCTGCTACGCTTCGAAAAACAACGGTCGCGGCGTGGTGACGGTGTACGAGCCGCAGCAGGAGCATATGCATCACAACCGCAGCCTGATCTCCCTTGAGGAGCAGTCGCGGATGATCCGCGACAACCATCTGCTGTTGGTGGCGCGCGGCGTCGCCTCCCCACGGGTGCCGGAGTCCTGCAACTTCTGGCTGCTCTCGCTGCGCCTGTGGACCAGCGAAGGGGAAGCCATGGAGGAGCGCGCCTTCCGCTCCGGCCTCGCCGACCCGGAGCTGATCCGCGCCCTCGATCGGCGGGTGATCCACGAGTTCTTTACCAACAGCGCTGCTGGGGTGGTCCGTAAAGGGGTCAGCGTCGCCCTGCCGCTCTCCAGCGCCGGGCTGGCAAGCCGGACGGTCATAAATGAGATCGTTGAGAAGCTGGCACAGAGCGGAATGCCTGGCCGCCTGCTGCACTTTGTGATCGATGCCGATGCCCTGATGCGTGATGAGAGCAGCATCGGCGACGGTCTCGCTAAGCTTCGTCAGGCGGGCTGCCGACTCATTATCAGCCACATTGGACGCGACCTGGAGATCTTCAACCATCTTATGCCGCAGATGGCGGACTACGTCCTGCTGGAGCCGGAGCTGGTTAACAACGTGCACGGTAACCTGATGGACGAGATGATGGTCACCATCGTGCAGGGCCACGCTCACCGCCTGGGGATGAAAAGCATCGCCGGGCCGACCAACCAGCCGATGATGATGGATACCCTCTCCGGCATCGGCATCGACTATATCTTCGGGGACACTATCTCCCAGGCCCAGCCGCTGGATCTGATGCTCAACACCAGCTACTTTGCTATCAACTGACATCGTCAGCTGATGGCTGCCAGTCTGGGGTGTACCAGATGTGCAGTAACGCATAAGAGCGCCAGGGCTGCCAGCGCTGGGCATAGCGGCGGATTTGCGCCGGGGTCATGCCCGCGAAGCGTTGCTTGATGGCGTAGTCGTCGGCTAGAAAGACATCTTTCGCCTGCCAGCCGCGCATCGCCAAATAGTTTGCCGTCCAGCGCCCGATCCCGGGAAAGCCCAGCAACAGCTTCACGCCCTGCTCGATATCCGCCGGAGCCTGCAATGGAAACTCGCCGTCGAGGGTGGCGCGGGCCAAATTTATCAACGCCTCGGCGCGCTTAAGCGGCATCCCGAGAGCCTTTAACGCCGTGGGATCGGCCTGGGCCATGGTTTCAGCCGTCGGGAAGCAGATAAAGCCCGGCGCGTCTGCCAGCGGCTCTCCCAGGAGTTCCACCACCTTACCCGTCAGCTTAGCCGCCATCGCCACGCTAACCAGCTGCCCAAGAATGGCGCGCACGCCCTGTTCAAAGGTGTCCATCGAACCCGGCAGCCGCAGGCCCGGCCTCTGCTCGCCCACCGAGCCGAGCACCTGGATAATCTCCTGCGGATCGCAGGCGAGATCGAACAGACGTCCCAGCCGGGCCAGACACGCCTCGGCGACTGGCAGCAGCCCTGCGCTAAGGGTGACCCGCAGCGTATGGTTAGCCTCGTCCGGCTCGGCGGTGACGATCCCCCGGTGCTCTCCCAGCGCAAAGCTGCGCACGTAGCGGCCTTCGCTGACCACTTCCACGCCGGTCACCGCACGCGCCTGTAAAAAACCTAACATCCACGCCCAGTCGTAGGGCGGCTTCCATTTCAGGGTATACATACTCGTTGTAGACATACTCGTTGTAGACATAGTGGCTCCTCTCACACTCTCTTCAGCTTAAGCGCCCCGCCACTTTTTTGCTTTGCTTTCATAATCCTTTCGGCTAAAGTCGCCCCCCTTCTTCACCGGCATGGGGAACTTTCATGTTTATTGGTTTTGACTACGGCACGGCAAACTGCTCTGTTGCGGTAATGCGCGACGGCATCCCGCAGCTCTTAAAAATGGAAAACGGCAGCACGCTACTGCCGTCAATGCTCTGCGCCCCGACGCGGGAAGCGGTCAGCGAGTGGCTCTATCGCCACCATGACGTCCCCGCCACCGGGAGCGAAACCCAGGCGCTGCTGCGTCGGGCGGTAAACTTCAACCGCGAAGAGGATATCGAGGTGCTACCGGGCAGCGTGCAGTTTGGGCTTCAGTCGCTGCAGCAGTACGCTCAGGATCCGGAGGAGGTCTACTTCGTTAAATCGCCGAAATCCTTCCTCGGTGCCAGCGGCCTGAAGCCGCAGCAGATCGCGCTGTTTGAGGATCTGGTCTGCGCCATGATGCTGCATATTCGCCAGCAGGCCGAGAGCCAGCTGCCGGAGGCCATCGATCAAGCGGTGATTGGCCGCCCCATCAACTTCCAGGGGCTGGGCGGCGATGACGCCAACGCCCAGGCGCAGGGGATCCTCGAGCGTGCCGCAAAGCGCGCAGGCTTTAACGAGGTGGTATTCCAGTACGAGCCGGTCGCGGCCGGGCTGGATTTTGAAGCTACGTTGCAATCAGAGAAGCGCGTGCTGGTGGTGGATATCGGCGGCGGGACAACCGACTGCTCGCTGCTGCTGATGGGTCCCCAGTGGCACCAGCGCCAGGATCGCGATACCAGCCTGCTGGGTCACAGCGGCTGCCGCGTCGGCGGTAACGATCTCGATATTGCGCTGGCCTTTAAGCACCTGATGCCGCTGCTGGGCATGGGTGGCCAGACCGAAAAGGGCATCGCCCTGCCGATCCTGCCGTGGTGGAACGCGGTAGCGATTAACGACGTTCCGGCCCAGAGCGACTTCTATAGCAGCGCTAATGGTCGCTTACTCAACGACCTGGTGCGCGACGCACGGGAAGGGGATAAGGTGGCGCGACTGGTGAAGGTGTGGCGTCAGCGCCTCAGCTATCGCCTGGTGCGCAGCGCGGAAGAGAGCAAGATTGCCCTCTCCGACAGCCTGCAAACCGAGGCCCGTCTGCCGTTTATCAGCGACGAGCTGGCAACGTCCATCACTCAGGAGGGACTGGAGACTGCCCTCAACCAGCCGCTGACGCGGATCCTTGAGCAGGTGCAGCTGGCGCTAGCGAGCAGTAACGAGACGCCAGACGTTATCTATCTGACCGGGGGCAGCGCCCGCTCACCGCTGATCAAAAAGGCGCTGGCCGAGGCCCTGCCCGGCATTCCGATTGCTGGCGGCGACGATTTTGGCTCGGTCACCGCAGGCCTCGCCCGCTGGGCGCAGGTGGTGTTTTAAAAATCCATAGTGCGCTCTGCACTTTGTAGGCCGGGTAAGGCGTAGCCGCCACCCGGCGATTTCATGCCGCCATTGTGCAATGCGCGTCCCATTCAGACGATTCCCTACGGTCTTTCATATTTCCTCCATTTTTCTGCGGCGTTGCATTACTAAACTAGTATCATTCTGTGAAATGTTTCAGGAAGAGATACGGATAACAATGAAAGGTCGTGTTAATGCCCGCTGGGCGATGGTTATCGGCGTGGCGCTTGTTGCTATTGCCGCACTTTGGTACTGGCATAGCCACAACGGTACGCAGACCGCCCCAGGGGCAAACGCTCCACACGCCGGGCGTGGCGCAGCAGGTGGCCGTCGCGGGATGCCGCTGGCTCCGGTGCAGGCCGTCACCGCCGTCGAAGGCGAAGTACCCCGCTATTTGTCCGGCCTCGGCACTATCACCGCCGCCAATACCGTCACCGTGCGCAGCCGCGTTGACGGCCAGCTGATGGCCCTGCACTTCCAGGAGGGGCAGCAGGTCAAGGCCGGAGACCTTTTAGCAGAGATCGATCCCAGCCAGTTTAAAGTGGCGCTCGCCCAGGCCCAGGGCCAGCTGGCGAAGGACAGAGCCACGCTGGCTAATGCCCAGCGCGATCTGGCCCGCTATCAGCAGCTGGTCAAAACCAACCTGGTTTCCCGCCAGGAGCTGGATGCCCAGCAGGCGCTGGTAAGCGAATCCCAGGGCACCATCAAGGCTGATGAAGCCTCGGTCGCCAGCGCCCAGCTGCAGCTGGACTGGAGCCGCATCACCGCCCCAATTGATGGCCGCGTGGGCCTGAAGCAGGTCGACATCGGCAACCAGATCTCCAGCGGCGACACCACCGGGATTGTGGTCATCACCCAGACCCACCCTATCGATCTGGTCTTTACCCTGCCGGAGAGCGATATCGCCACGGTGGTGCAGGCGCAAAAGGCCGGGCAGACCCTTAGCGTTGAAGCCTGGGACCGCACCAATAAGCAGAAGCTGAGCGACGGTACCCTGCTGAGCCTCGACAACCAGATCGACACCACCACCGGCACCATCAAGCTGAAAGCCCGCTTTGCCAACCAGGACGATGCCCTCTTCCCTAACCAGTTCGTTAACGCCAGGATGCTGGTCTCTACCGAGCAGAATGCGGTGCTGATCCCGACCGCCGCGCTGCAGATGGGTAACGACGGTCACTTCGTCTGGGTGCTGAACGAGCAGAACAAAGTGAGCAAGCACACCGTGACGCCTGGCATTCAGAACAGCCAGCAGGTGGCGATTAGCGCCGGGCTGTCGGCGGGCGACCGGGTGGTCACCGACGGCATCGATCGCTTAACCGAAGGTGCGCAGGTCGAGGTGGTAACGGCCCAGAGCGCCGATGCCGCCCCTGCCGCCCAGGCGAAAACCCACGGCACGCGCGCCGCACAGGGGGCCGGTTCCTGATGCAGGTTTTACCTCCCAGCGCCACCGGCGGCCCGTCCCGCCTGTTTATTCTGCGTCCGGTTGCCACTACTCTGATGATGGTGGCGATCCTGCTGGCCGGGATCATCGGCTACCGTTTTCTGCCGGTCTCCGCCCTGCCCGAGGTGGACTATCCTACGATTCAGGTGGTGACTCTCTATCCTGGCGCCAGCCCGGACGTGATGACCTCCGCCGTTACCGCGCCCCTTGAGCGCCAGTTTGGCCAGATGTCTGGCCTCAAGCAGATGTCTTCCCAAAGCTCCGGCGGCGCATCGGTAGTGACGCTACAGTTTCAGCTGACGCTGGGGCTGGACGTTGCCGAGCAGGAGGTGCAGGCCGCAATTAACGCCGCCACCAACCTGCTGCCCTCCGATCTGCCTAACCCACCGGTCTACAGCAAGGTCAACCCGGCGGATCCGCCGATCATGTCGCTGGCAGTGACCTCAACCGCGATGCCGATGACCCAGGTCGAGGACATGGTCGAGACCCGGGTAGCGCAGAAGATCTCTCAGGTGGCCGGTGTCGGCCTGGTGACGCTTTCCGGCGGCCAGCGTCCGGCGGTACGGGTGAAGCTTAACGCCCAGGCCATCGCCGCTCTCGGGCTGACCAGCGAAACCGTGCGGACCGCGATCACCAACAACAACGTGAACTCGGCGAAGGGTAGCCTCGACGGCCCAACGCGGGCGGTGACTCTCTCTGCGAACGACCAGATGCAGTCCGCCGAAGACTACCGCCGCCTGATCGTCGCCTATCAGAACGGGGCACCGATCCGCCTTGGCGACGTAGCGACTATTGAGCAGGGTGCGGAGAACAGCTGGCTGGGAGCGTGGGCCAACAAGCAGCAGGCGATTGTGATGAACGTCCAGCGCCAGCCGGGCGCCAACATTCTCTCTACCGCTGACAGCATCCGCACCCTGCTGCCTCAGCTTACCGAGAGCCTGCCGAAGTCGGTCACGGTGAAGGTTCTGTCGGATCGCACCACCAACATTCGTGCCTCGGTGCACGACACCCAGTTTGAGCTGATGCTTGCCATCGGCCTGGTGGTGATGATCATCTACCTGTTCCTGCGCAACGTCCCGGCGACCATTATTCCCGCCGTAGCGGTACCGCTGTCGCTGGTGGGCACCTTTGCGGTGATGGTGTTCCTCGACTTCTCGATCAATAACCTGACGCTGATGGCCCTGACCATTGCCACCGGCTTTGTGGTCGATGACGCCATCGTGGTGATTGAGAACATCTCCCGCTATATCGAAAAAGGCGAGAAGCCGCTGGCGGCGGCGCTGAAGGGCGCGGGAGAGATTGGCTTTACCATTATCTCCCTCACCTTCTCGCTGATCGCGGTACTGATCCCGCTGCTGTTTATGGGCGATATCGTGGGGCGTCTGTTCCGCGAGTTTGCCGTCACCCTAGCAGTGGCGATTCTGATCTCCGCCGTGGTCTCTCTGACCCTGACGCCGATGATGTGCGCCCGGATGCTCAGCCATGAATCCCTGCGCAAGCAGAACCGCTTCTCCCGTGCCTCGGAGCGCTTTTTCGACCGCGTGATTGCTGCCTATGGCCGGGGGCTGACGAAGGTGCTGAACCATCCGTGGCTGACCTTGAGCGTGGCGGTAGGCGCGCTGCTGCTGTCGGTGCTGCTGTGGGTGACCATCCCGAAAGGCTTCTTCCCGATCCAGGATAACGGCATCATTCAGGGCACGTTGCAGGCCCCGCAGTCGGCGTCGTTTGCCAGCATGGCGGAGCGCCAGCGTCAGGTGAGCGATATCGTGCTGAAGGATCCGGCAGTAGAGAGCCTGACCGCCTTTGTCGGCGTTGACGGCACCAATCCGTCGCTGAACAGCGCCCGGCTGCAAATCAACCTCAAGCCGCTGGATGACCGGGACGATCGCGTCCAGACGGTGATCGCCCGGCTTCAGCAGGCGGTGGCGAAAGTGCCCGGCGTGGCGCTCTATCTCCAGCCAACCCAGGATCTGACCATCGACACCACCGTCAGCCGCACCCAGTATCAGTTTACCCTCCAGGCCACGGCCCTTGAGGCCCTGAGCACCTGGGTACCGCAGCTGATGAGCGAGCTCCAGAGCCTGCCGCAGCTGGCGGACGTCAGCAGCGACTGGCAGGATAAGGGGCTGGCCGCCTACGTTAACGTTGATCGGGACAGCGCCAGCCGCCTCGGCATTACGATGGCGGACGTGGATAACGCCCTCTACAACGCCTTCGGCCAGCGGCTGATCTCCACCATCTATACCCAGGCTAATCAGTATCGGGTGGTGCTGGAGCATAACACCGCCGCAACGCCGGGTCTGGCGGCACTGGACTCTATCCGTCTGACCAGCAGCGACGGCGGCGTGGTGCCGCTCAGCGCCATTGCCAAAGTGGAAGAGCGCTATACCCCGCTGGCGATTAACCACCTTGACCAGTTCCCGTCTACCACCATCTCGTTTAACGTTCCGGACGGTTACGCGCTGGGGGATGCGGTACAGGCGATTCTGGATAGCGAGAAGAACCTCAGCCTGCCGGGGGATATCACCACCCAGTTCCAGGGCAGCTCGCTGGCGTTCCAGGACGCGCTGGGCAGCACCGTATGGCTGATCGTTGCGGCGGTGGTAGCGATGTATATCGTACTTGGCGTGCTCTACGAGAGCTTTATCCACCCGATCACCATCCTCTCTACCCTGCCTACCGCAGGGGTGGGCGCGCTGCTGGCCCTGATGCTGGCGGGCAGCGAGCTGGATGTGATCGCCATTATCGGTATCATCCTGCTGATCGGTATCGTCAAAAAGAACGCCATCATGATGATCGACTTTGCCCTCGCCGCCGAGCGGGAACAGGGCATGTTGCCCCGGGAGGCGATCTATCAGGCCTGCCTGCTGCGTTTCCGCCCGATCCTGATGACCACCCTCGCGGCGCTGCTGGGTGCGCTGCCGCTGATGCTGAGCACCGGGGTGGGCGCAGAGCTGCGCCGCCCGCTGGGGATCGGCATGGTCGGTGGCCTGCTGGTGAGCCAGGTGCTGACCCTGTTTACCACGCCGGTGATCTACCTGCTGTTTGACCGCCTGGCCCTGCGGGTTCGCCACCGCTTCCCCCGTCGCGAAGAGCGTGAAGGCGAGGAGGCATAAGTGAAGTTTTTTGCCCTCTTCATTCACCGCCCGGTTGCTACGATCCTGATTTCGCTAGCGATTACTCTCTGCGGTATTCTCGGCTTCCGTCTGCTGCCGGTGGCCCCGTTGCCGCAGGTGGATTACCCGGTCATTATGGTTAGCGCCTCCCTGCCGGGGGCGTCGCCGGAGACCATGGCCTCCTCGGTGGCGACGCCACTGGAGCGCTCCCTCGGGCGCATTGCCGGGGTCAATGAGATGACCTCCTCCAGCTCGCTGGGCAGCACGCGCATCATTCTGGAGTTCAAATTCGATCGCGACATCAACGGTGCCGCGCGAGACGTACAGGCCGCGATCAACGCCGCGCAAAGCCTGCTGCCGAGCGGCATGCCGAGCCGTCCGACCTATCGGAAAGCAAACCCGTCCGATGCGCCGATCATGATCCTGACGTTAACCTCGGATACCTACTCCCAGGGGCAGCTGTATGACTTCGCCTCGACGCAGCTGGCGCAGACCATCTCGCAAATAGACGGCGTGGGCGACGTTGACGTGGGCGGTAGCTCCCTGCCCGCCGTGCGGGTGTCGCTCAACCCGCAGGCGCTGTTTAATCAGGGCGTGTCGCTGGACGCCGTACGCAGCGCGATTAATAACGCCAACGTACGCAGGCCACAGGGCGCTATCGAGGATGGCACCCACCGCTGGCAGCTGCAAACCAACGACGAGATCAAAACCGCCGAGGCCTACCAGCCGCTGATCGTTCACTACAGCAACGGGGCGGCGGTGCGCCTCGGCGACGTCGCCAGCGTCACCGATTCGGTGCAGGACGTGCGCAACGCCGGGATGACCAACGCCAAGCCAGCGATCCTGCTGATGATCCGCAAGCTGCCGGAAGCCAATATTATCCAGACGGTGGACAGCATTCGCGCTCGACTGCCGGAGCTACAGGAGACGATCCCGGCGGCCATCGACTTACAGATCGCCCAGGACCGCTCCCCCACCATCCGCGCCTCGCTGGATGAGGTCGAGCACAGCCTGATCATCTCCGTAGCGCTGGTGATCCTGGTGGTCTTTCTCTTCCTGCGCTCGGGACGGGCGACGCTGATCCCGGCGGTGGCGGTGCCGGTGTCGCTGATCGGCACCTTCGCCGCCATGTATCTGTGCGGCTTTAGCCTCAATAATCTCTCCCTGATGGCCCTCACCATCGCCACCGGCTTTGTGGTGGACGACGCTATCGTGGTGCTGGAGAATATTGCCCGCCATCTGGAGGCCGGAATGAAGCCGCTCCAGGCGGCATTGCAGGGCACGCGGGAGGTGGGCTTTACCGTGCTCTCCATGAGCCTGTCGCTGGTGGCGGTTTTTCTGCCGCTGCTGCTGATGGACGGCCTGCCGGGCCGCCTGCTGCGGGAGTTCGCCGTCACCCTGTCGGTGGCGATCGGCATCTCGCTGGTGGTCTCCCTGACCCTGACGCCGATGATGTGCGGCTGGCTGCTGAAGAGCGGTAAACCAAAAGCGCAAAGCAAAGTGCGGGGCTTTGGCCGCCTGCTGCTGGCCCTTCAGCAGGGCTACGCTAAATCGCTGAAATGGGTGCTGAACCATACCCGGCTCGTGGGCGTGGTGCTGCTCGGCACCATTGCGCTCAACGTCTGGCTCTATATCGCCATCCCGAAAACCTTCTTCCCGGAGCAGGACACCGGCGTGCTGATGGGCGGCATCCAGGCGGACCAGAGCATCTCCTTCCAGGCGATGCGCGGCAAGCTGGCGGACTTTATGAAGATTATTCGCGACGATCCGGCGGTGGATAACGTTACCGGCTTTACCGGCGGCTCGCGGGTCAACAGCGGGATGATGTTTATCACCCTGAAATCTCGCGACCAGCGCAGCGATACTGCTCAGCAGGTGATTGACCGCCTGCGCGTCGCGCTTTCGAAAGAGCCGGGCGCTAACCTGTTCCTGATGGCGGTACAGGATATCCGCGTCGGCGGCCGTCAGTCGAACGCCAGCTATCAGTACGCGCTGCTGTCGGACGATCTCGGCGACCTGCGTGAGTGGGAGCCGAAGATCCGCAAGGCGCTGTCGGCCCTGCCCCAGCTGGCGGACGTCAACTCCGATCAGCAGGATAACGGCGCAGAGATGAACCTGATCTACGACCGGGAGACGATGTCCCGGCTGGGCATCAGCGTGCAGGATGCCAACGGCCTGCTGAACAACGCCTTCGGCCAGCGGCAGATCTCGACCATCTACGAGGCGCTGAACCAGTACAAGGTGGTGATGGAGGTCGATCCGCGCTATACCCAGGACATCAGCGCCCTCGACAAGATGTTTGTGATCAACAGCGAGGGCAAGCCGATCCCCCTCTCCTACTTCGCGAAATGGCAGCCCGCTAACGCGCCGCTGTCGGTGAACCATCAGGGGCTCTCTGCCGCCTCGACCATCGCCTTTAACCTGCCGACCGGGACATCGCTCTCCGAGGCCAGCGAGGCGATTGACCGGACGATGACCCAATTGGGGGTACCCTCCAGCGTACGCGGCAGCTTTGCCGGGACGGCACAGGTCTTCCAGGATACCATGCGCTCCCAGCTGATCCTGATCCTCGCGGCCATCGCCACGGTCTACATCGTGCTCGGCATTCTCTATGAGAGCTACGTCCATCCGCTGACCATTCTCTCTACCCTGCCGTCGGCGGGGGTGGGGGCGCTGCTGGCGCTGGAGCTGTTCGATGCCCCATTTAGCCTCATCGCCCTGATCGGAATTATGTTATTGATAGGTATCGTCAAGAAGAACGCCATCATGATGGTCGACTTCGCCCTGGAGGCGCAGCGCACCGGCAACCTGACGCCGCAGGAGGCCATCTTCCAGGCCTGCCTGCTGCGCTTCAGGCCGATCATGATGACCACCCTGGCGGCGCTGTTTGGTGCACTGCCGCTGGTGCTGACCTCCGGCGACGGCTCCGAGCTGCGCCAGCCGCTGGGGATCACCATCGTCGGTGGCCTGGTGATGAGCCAGCTGCTGACGCTCTACACCACGCCGGTGGTCTATCTCTTCTTTGACCGGCTGCGGCTGCGTTTTGCCCGCAGGCGCCAGCCGCTATTGGGTGAATAATTGAGTGAGTAAAAGGTAAAGAGGCAGGTGAAATGACCGATCTTCCGAACCAGGTCCGCTGGCAGCTATGGATAGTGGCCTTCGGCTTTTTCATGCAGGCGCTGGATACCACCATCGTTAACACTGCCCTGCCCTCGATGGCGCAGAGCCTCGGCGAAAGCCCGCTGCATATGCATATGGTCGTCGTGGCCTACGTGCTGACGGTGGCGGTGATGCTCCCCGCCAGCGGCTGGCTGGCGGATAAGGTTGGCGTGCGCAACGTCTTCTTCACGGCGATTGTGCTCTTTACGCTGGGATCGCTGTTCTGCGCCCAGGCCAGCACCCTCGACGGGCTGGTGATGGCTCGCGTGTTGCAGGGCGTCGGCGGCGCAATGATGGTGCCGGTGGGCAGGCTGACGGTGATGAAGATTGTTCCCCGGTCGCAGTATATGGCGGCGATGACCTTTGTCACCCTGCCGGGGCAGATTGGCCCCCTGCTCGGCCCGGCGCTGGGGGGGATCCTGGTGGAGTACGCCTCCTGGCACTGGATCTTCCTGATTAACCTGCCGGTGGGCATCATCGGGGCAATTGCCACCCTCTGGCTGATGCCCAACTACACCCTGCAAACTCGCCGCTTCGATATGCCCGGCTTCCTGCTGCTGGCCTTCGGCATGGCGGCGCTGACCCTTGCCCTCGACGGCCAGAAGGGGTTAGGCATCTCAACGTTAACCCTCGTGGCGCTGGTGGTTGCGGGCGGGCTCGCGTTGGGCGTCTACCTGTGGCACGCCCGACGCAACGAGGCGGCGCTTTTCCCCCTCGGCCTGTTTAATACCCGCTCCTTCTCTCTCGGCCTGGCCGGCAGCTTTGCCGGACGCATCGGCAGTGGGATGCTGCCCTTTATCACCCCGGTATTTTTACAGATCGGCCTCGGCTTCTCGCCGTTCCACGCCGGGCTGATGATGATCCCGATGGTGCTGGGCAGCATGGGCATGAAGCGGATCGTAGTGCAGATCGTTAACCGCTTCGGCTACCGCCAGGTATTGGTAGCCAGCACGCTGGGGCTGGCGCTGGTAAGTCTGCTGTTTATGGCAACGGCCCTGGCGGGCCTCTACACTCTGCTGCCGGTGGTGCTGTTCGTGCAGGGGATGATCAACTCGATGCGCTTCTCAACCATGAACACCCTGACGCTGAAGGATCTGCCGGATGCGCAGGCCAGCAGCGGCAACAGCCTGCTGTCGATGATTATGCAGCTGTCGATGAGTATCGGCGTTACCGTCGCCGGGCTGCTGCTGGGCCTGTTTGGTCAGCAGCATCTGGCAACCGACAGCACGCTGGTGCACCACGTTTTCTTTTCCACCTATCTGTGCATGGCGGTGATTATCGCCCTGCCCGCGCTGGTCTTTGCCCGCGTGCCGAATGACGCCAGCACCAATACCGTGATTGCCCGGCGCAAAAGGAGTGAACGATGAAATTCTGGCGACCGGGGATCACCGGCAAGCTGTTTCTGGCGATCCTCGCCACCTGCATTGCGCTGCTGATCACCATGCACTGGGCGGTGCGGATCAGCTTTGAGCGCGGCTTTATCGACTACATCAAGCACGGCAACGAGCAGCGGCTGCAGATGCTTGGCGACGCGCTGGGGGAGCAGTACGCGCTGCACGGCAACTGGCGCTTTCTGCGCAATAACGACCGCTTTGTCTTCCAGATCCTGCGCTCCTTCGAGCATGACGGCGACGACGATCGGCCCGGCCCCGGCATGCCGCCCCACGGCTGGCGCACCCAGTTTTGGGTGACCGATCAGAGTGGCGACGTGCTGGTCGGCCCGCGATCGCCGATCCCAAAAGAGGGAACCCGGCGGGCGATAATAGTCAACGGGGCGGAAGTGGGCGCGGTGATCGCCTCTCCGGTGGAGCGCCTGACCCGCAACACCGACATCAACTTTGACCGTCAGCAGCGTCGCACCAGCTGGCTGATCGTCGGCCTTGCCACGCTGCTGGCGGCGCTGGCGACCTTCCCGCTGGCGCGCGGCCTGCTGGCCCCGGTGAAGCGGCTAGTGGAGGGGACGCACCGGCTGGCGGCCGGGGATTTTACCACCCGCGTGGCAACGTCCAGCCCGGATGAGCTAGGCAAGCTGGCCCAGGACTTTAACCAGCTTGCCAGCACGCTGGAGAAGAACCAGCAGATGCGCCGCGACTTTATGGCCGACATCTCCCACGAGCTGCGTACCCCGTTGGCGGTGCTGCGCGGCGAGCTGGAGGCGATTCAGGACGGTGTGCGCCAGTTCACTCCCGAGTCGGTGGCATCACTGCAGGCCGAGGTGGGCACGCTGACCAAGCTGGTCGATGATCTGCACCAGCTTTCGATGTCCGACGAAGGCGCGCTGGCCTATCAGAAAGCCCCCATGGACGTGATCACCCTGCTGGAGATCGCCGCCGGGGCGTTTCGGGAGCGCTTCGCCAGCCGGGGTTTAACCCTTAGCGTCTCGCTGCCGGAGAGCGCTATCGTGTTCGGCGATCGCGACCGTCTGATGCAGCTGTTTAATAATCTGCTGGAGAACAGCCTGCGCTATACCGACGCCGGGGGGCAGCTGTTGATCAGCGCTACCGTGAAGCCCGCGACCCTGGCAATGACCTTTGCCGACAGCGGCCCCGGCGTCAGCGACGAGCAGCTCAGCCGTCTGTTTGAGCGCTTCTACCGCACCGAAGGCTCGCGCAACCGCGCCAGCGGCGGCTCCGGGCTGGGGCTGCCTATCTGTGTGAACATTGTTGAAGCCCATGGCGGAACCATTGCCGCTGCCCATTCGCCTTTTGGCGGGGTAAGCATTACAGTTGAACTACCGCTGGAACGCGATTTACCGAGAGATGTATGACTGAGTTACCCATTGACGAAAACACCCCGCGCATTTTAATCGTGGAAGATGAGCCGAAGCTGGGACAGCTGCTGGTGGACTATCTGCGGGCGGCGGGCTATGCCCCGACGCTGATTAACCACGGCGATAAGGTGCTGCCCTACGTGCGTCAGACGCCACCGGATCTGATGCTGCTGGATCTGATGCTTCCCGGCACCGACGGCCTGACCCTGTGCCGGGAGATCCGCCGCTTCTCCGATCTGCCGATTGTGATGGTCACCGCCCGAATTGAAGAGATCGACCGTCTGCTGGGGTTGGAGATCGGAGCCGATGACTACATCTGTAAACCCTATAGCCCTCGGGAAGTGGTGGCGCGGGTAAAAACCATTCTGCGCCGCTGCAAGCCCCAGCGCGATCTGAAAGAACTGGACGCAGTCAGCCCGCTGGTGATCGACGAAGGCCGCTTTCAGGCCAGCTGGCACAGCAAGGCGCTGGATCTCACCCCCGCCGAGTTTCGCCTGCTGAAGACGCTTTCCAGCGAGCCGGGAAAGGTCTTCTCCCGCGAGCAGCTGCTGAATCATCTCTATGATGATTATCGGGTGGTGACCGACCGCACCATCGACAGCCACATAAAAAACCTGCGTCGCAAGCTGGAGGCGCTGGATGAGGAGCAGTCGTTTATCCGGGCGGTGTACGGCGTCGGCTACCGCTGGGAAGCGGATGCGGGTCGGATAGCCTGATATTTACGCCCGGCGGCGCGCCGCTGGCCGGGCCTACGGATGACAACGCTTTACCTGCCACCCCCGCAGCGCTATAATTCCCGCCCTTAAAACAGGGGATTACCCCCTGCCCGCCCACTATGCTGCGGCGGATCTGACCTGTCATCAGAACGAGAACATCATGTTTAAACCGGAACTCCTCTCCCCGGCGGGAACGCTGAAAAATATGCGTTACGCCTTCGCCTATGGCGCGGATGCCGTCTACGCGGGCCAGCCCCGCTACTCCCTGCGCGTACGCAATAACGAATTCAACCACGAGAACCTGCAGCTGGGGATCAACGAAGCCCATGCGCTGGGTAAAAAGTTCTACGTGGTGGTCAATATTGCGCCGCACAACGCCAAGCTAAAGACCTTTATCCGCGATTTAGCGCCGGTGGTGGCGATGGGGCCGGATGCGCTGATCATGTCCGATCCCGGTTTAATCATGCTGGTGCGCGAGCACTTCCCGGAGATGGATATTCACCTTTCGGTGCAGGCTAACGCCGTCAACTGGGCGACGGTGAAGTTTTGGCAGCAGATGGGCCTGACCCGAGTGATCCTCTCCCGCGAGCTGTCGCTGGATGAGATCGCCGAGATCCGCCAGCAGGTGCCGGAGATGGAGCTTGAGATCTTCGTTCACGGCGCGCTGTGCATGGCCTACTCGGGCCGCTGCCTGCTCTCGGGCTATATCAACAAGCGCGATCCGAACCAGGGCACCTGCACCAACGCCTGCCGCTGGGAGTACAACGTCCAGGAAGGGAAAGAGGACGCCGTGGGTAATATTGTCCACGTCCACGAGCCGATCCCGGTGAAAAACGTCGAGCCGACGCTGGGTATTGGCGCGCCGACCGACAAGGTGTTTATGATCGAGGAGGCCCAGCGTCCCGGCGAGTACATGACCGCGTTCGAAGATGAGCACGGCACCTACATCATGAACTCGAAGGATCTGCGCGCCATCGCCCACGTCGAGCGCCTGACGCAGATGGGCGTGCACTCGCTGAAGATCGAGGGTCGCACCAAGTCGTTCTACTACTGCGCCCGTACCGCGCAGGTTTACCGTAAGGCCATTGACGACGCCGCCGCTGGTAAACCGTTTGACACCAGCCTGATGGAAACCCTGGAGGGGCTGGCACACCGGGGCTATACCGAAGGCTTCCTGCGCCGCCATACCCATGACGATTACCAAAACTACGAGCAGGGCTACTCGATCTCCGATCGTCAGCAGTTTGTTGGCGAATTCACCGGCGAGCGCAACGGCGCGCTGGCGGCGGTGAAGGTGAAGAACAAGTTCTCCGTGGGCGACAGCATGGAGCTGATGACCCCGCACGGCAACGTCAACTTCACCCTGGAGCATATGGAGAACGCCAAAGGCGAAGCGATGCCAGTTGCACCGGGCGACGGCTATACCGTCTGGCTGCCGGTGCCTTCAGATATGCAGCTGGAGTACGGTCTGCTAATGCGCAACTTCAACGGTCAGACGACGCGCAATCCGCACGCTGCCTAGCGTCCGAGTAGTTTAGCTGGGTTATTTTTTCAGGTGATATGAATCTTAGAATCGGATCACATACCGTTTCGCTTGATAAGGGTATTATCCCTGCGCTGAAAAACATAACCCATAAATGCTAGCTCTACCAGGAACCACCTCCTTGGCCTGTGTAATCTCCCTTACGCAGGCCTATTTTTTGCCTGCATAAAATACCCTTCATGAATATGTGGCTTTTTGTTCAATCTTTCCCGCCATGTTTCTTTATAGTATTAGACATAACCCACTAAATTTATTAGGTGTTTTCGTAATAAGGGAATGCCGATGATTTAGTTGTAACGTCAAAGCAAACAATGTCTGGTAGGGATAATGAGAAAACTAAAAATCTTCATCTGCGCGATCGTCGGTGCCTTCTGCGGTGCTCTTTTGATGTACCTGTTATTGCCTGCGATATGTGACTACTTCGTTGGCCCCATCTACGGCGAAGATCAGATGTCGGTTAATGCATCCATCTTTTTTATCGGCACGCCTGTGATGTTTATCATTGGCGCAATCGTCGGGTGGTTCCTGGGTTGGAAGTACATCAAGCGTCCCCGGCGCGATCGTGTTAAGCAAGGCTAATTTTTTTGTGCCTTTCAGCCACTTCTTACACGTTCCCGTTCCAGCTAAGATACACTCTCTTCATTCTCTCTTTTTCAGGGTTATAGGATGACTAGCGATCCGTCGAGTTTACTTATTCTGAATGGCAAAAGTGCAGGCGATGACACCCTGCGCGAGGCGGTTACCCTGCTGCGTAACGAAGGTATCGAGCTACACGTTAGGGTCACGTGGGAAAAGGGTGACGCGGCCCGCTATGTGGCGGAAGCCGTTGAGCTTGGCGTGGCCACGGTGATCGCCGGCGGCGGCGACGGCACGATCAACGAAGTGGCTACGGCGCTGGTCAACGCGAAGGCGGAAAATGTCCCGGCACTGGGCATTTTACCTCTCGGCACCGCCAACGATTTTGCCACCAGCACGGGCGTGCCGGAGACGCTGGATAAGGCGCTGCAGTTAGCGATCGTCGGCAGGGCCGTGCCGGTGGATATCGCCCGGGTTAATGACCAGACCTGCTTTATCAATATGGCGACCGGCGGGTTCGGGACGCGCATCACGACCGAAACGCCGGAACGGATGAAGGCCGCGCTGGGTGGCGTATCTTATGTCATTCACGGCCTGATGCGCATGGATACCCTGAAAGCCGACAGCGTTGAGATCCGCGGCGAAAACTTCTCCTGGCAGGGCGATGCGCTGGTGATCGGCATTGGCAACGGACGCCAGGCAGGCGGCGGACAGCAGCTCTGCCCGAGCGCGCTGATCAACGACGGCCTGCTGCAGATACGCATTTTTACCGGAGACGAGCTTCTGCCCGCGCTCTTTACCACCCTCACCCAGCCGGAAGATAGCCCGAACATCGTGGATGGCGAATCGGCTTGGTTTGAGGTGACCTCCCCCCATGAGATCACCTTTAACCTCGACGGCGAGCCGCTGAGCGGCCAGCATTTCCGCATGGAGATCCTGCCCGGCGCGTTGCAGTGCCGCCTGCCGCCGGATTGTCCACTACTGCGATAACGATTTGCCGGGTGGCGCTGCGCTTACCCGGCCTACGCTACGGATCGGCATAACCATCGACATTAATACGCCGCCACCGCCCGCGCCATCTCTCGGCTGTACTGCTGGCTGGCATTCACCAGCATCCGCGTATAGTCGGTTTTTGCCTGACCGCTCACCAGATCGTCTACCGTCAATGTCTCAAGGATCTTACCGTACTGCATTACGGCAATCTTCTGGCACAGGTGGGCGATGACGCCAAGATCGTGAGTCACCATCAGATAGGTCAGCTTCGACTCCTGATGCAGCTCCGCCAGCAGGTTGAGGATCTCCGCCTGCACCGAGACGTCCAGCGCCGAGGTGGGCTCATCCAGCAGCAGCACCTGCGGCTCAAGGATCAGCGCCCGGGCAATCGCCACGCGCTGGCGCTGACCGCCGGAAAGCTGGTGCGGGAAGCGATCGCGGAAGGCACGGTTCAGCCCGACCCGATCCAGCAGGCGGTTTACCCGCCGATCCCGGTCGCCGATACCGTGAATATGCAGCGGCTCCTCCAGAATATCGCCGATGGTATGCCGCGGATGCAGCGAGCCGTAGGGATCCTGAAACACCATCTGCACCAGTCGACAGCGCTGCGGATTAAGCCGGTGCCCCAGCGGCTGACCGTTGATAGCCAGCTCGCCGTCCCAGTGGGTAAACAGCCCCGCCAGGCACTTCAGCACCGTGGTTTTGCCCGAGCCAGACTCGCCCACCAGGCCGTAAATCTCCCCAGGCTGCACGTTAAAGCTCACGTCATACAGCACCTGGTTACGCTTCTCCCCTTCGCCAAAGGCCAGGTTCAGGTTCTTCACATCGATCATAGTGGGCTCCTCACTCGCTAAGCCAGCTGGCCTGGCGCTGCAGTACCGGCAGCACGGGACGACGATGGTGGATCTCCGGCAGGGCGCTGATCAGCCCTTGGGTATAGGGGTGCTGGGCGTTATGCAGATCGCAGGCGGCAATTGACTCCACCACCCGCCCGGCGTACATCACCAGCACCCGGTCGCAGAAGCTGCGCACCAGGTTGATATCGTGGCTGATGAAGATCAGCCCGAGCCCGCGGGACTGGACCAGATCGTCCAGCAGCCCCAGCACCTGTAAACGCACCGAGACGTCCAGCGCGGAAGTGGGCTCGTCGGCGATCACCAGCTCGGGATCGGTGATCAGCATCATGGCGATCATGATGCGCTGCCCCTGCCCGCCGGAGATCTCATGCGGATAGAGGTTATAGACGCGCTCGGGCTGGCGGATACGCACCACGTCGAGCATCTCCAGCACTTTGGCCTTCGCCTCGGTCTTGCGCCCTGGATGGTGGGTCAGCCAGGCCTCGGCAATCTGATCCCCAACGCAGACCACCGGGTTGAGAGAGTATTTCGGGTCCTGCATGATCATAGAGATCCGCTTCCCGCGTACGGTGCGCATCTGCGCCTCGCTGGCGGTGCGCAGATCGATATCGCCGAAGTGCATCCGTTCGGCGGTGATGCGGGCCTTGGCCGGATGCAGGCGCATCAACGCCCGCCCGACCGTGGATTTACCGGAGCCGGACTCGCCGACAATCGCCAGCTTCTCCCGGCCCAGCTGAAAGGAGACGCCGCGCACCGCATTGGTGACCGCGCGTCCGTTAATAAAATCGACGTGGAGATCGCGCACGTCGAGCAGAGGCGCGTTATTCGCTGCGAGGATCGAGGATGTCACGTAGGCCATCTCCTAAGAAGTTGAACGCCAGGCTGTTGATCAGGATCGCCAGCCCCGGAATAGTCACTACCCACCAGCACTCCATCATGTAGGTGCG